>VFQP010003177.1_pt1 | contig 17056 bp, 15 predicted proteins | sample 3512351 | NCBI WGS metagenome assembly VFQP01 (sample SAMN10412372, study PRJNA504923) | tailings metagenome | isolation source: Relicate 1 Philex TSF1 revegetated site | place: Philippines: Tuba, Benguet | collected 2017-08-29
CACACCCTCCGTTAGCCAGCCGACCGATCTGTCTCAAAGCATCCGACGACGGACAATGGCCGACGCGACCCGCCGCGTCTCCGTCCGCCTCTCGCTGGACGATGCCGCGCGGGTCAAGTCGGAGCTGCGTGACGTCGGTGAGCAGGGCAATCGCAGCCTCGCCCGCATCCAGGATGTCGCCGATCGCGCTGCCCGCGGCCTCAGCCTGCTCGACCTCGCCATCCGCGGCGTGCAGGTCGCCGGCCTCGCCGCCGGCGTGCGCGCGCTCGCCCAGGCCGGTGATACGCTCAGCCAGAGCCTGTCGCGGCATCAAGTCCGCGCCGACGGGTCCAAGTCGTTACATCGTCATCTGGCTCGTCAGGCAACCCGGCGCCGCCGAGCGCCCATCGCGCAGACCAGGTCGAACGCGGCCTGCAGCGCGCCGACGCGGGCGACGCCCTTGCCTTGGATGTCGAAGCCCGTGCCATGCGCGCAGGTCGCGATCGGTACGGGCAGGCCGCCGGCGACCGTGACGCCGCGCCAGAAGCCCATCAGCTTCATCGCGATCTGCCCCTGATCGTGATACATCGTAACGATCGCGTCCACGTCGCGCGTGCCGTCGGCCCTGGGCTGCGCGCGCAGGAAGATGGTGTCGGCGGGATAGGGCCCCTCGCAGGGCAGGCCGCGGCGCCGGGCTTCCTCCAGCGCGGGGCCGATCACCTCGATCTCCTCGCGGCCGAAGGCGCCATTGTCGCCGTTGTGGGGATTGAGCCCGCAGACCGCGATGCGCGGCTGCTCGATCCCGGTCTGGACCAGCGCGTCGCGGATCAGCGCGATGGCGCCGATCACCTTGTCGGGCGTGATGAGGTCGGCCACCGCGCGCAGCGCGACATGGCTCGTGACGCGGCAGGTCCAGAGCCCGTCGAGCACATTGAACTCGCTGTGCGCGCTCTGATGGCCCAGCACCTGCGCGAACCAGTGGAGCTCGTCCGGATGGCCCATGCCGGCCATGTGGAGCGAGGCCTTGTTGAGCGGCGCGAAGCAGATGCCGTCCACCGTGCCGGCCTGGGCGAGTGCGAGGCATGCGCGCAGCGCGTCCATCGCGTGCGCGCCGCCCTCCGCGCTGGACCGGCCGCGCGGAACCGGCGCCCGGCGCCGCACCTCGTGAAGGGCGACGCGGCCCGGTGCGAGCACGGCGGGATCGTTCACGCGGGTGACCGGAATGTCCACGCCCGCGATCCGCATTCCCTCCGCCAGTTCGTCGGGGTCCGCCACCAGCAGCAGCGCGGCCTTGTGGCGGTTGCTCTCCTCGGCCAGCAACCTGGCCATGATCTCCGGCCCGATCCCGGCGGGATCGCCGAGCACGAGGGCGAGGCGGGGCGTCATGCGGGCGGTTCTCCGGCGGGGTTGCGCGGCGCCGGAGAACCGCCCGGCCGGGACAGGCCGGGCAGGCGACGGCGGCGCCGGGGTGGCGCTGGACGCTGCACGCGGGCTACTGAGGTTGTCAACAGGTCCGGTCACCAGACCAGTAGACCGGCGCCGCGTCGTGCTGATAGGCTGTGAGGCATGCGTGACAGTCTTGCCCTGCTGCAGTCCGCCGTCTCGAAGCGCACCATGCCCGAGCAGATCACGGACCGGCTTGCCGGCATGATCCTTTCCGGCCTGCTGCGCCCGGACGACGTGCTGCCCGGCGAACGCGACCTCGCCGCGCAGCTCGACGTCAGCCGAGAGACGGTGCGCGTCGCGATCCAGGCGCTCGCGGCGCGCGGCCTCGTCGAGGTCGCGCAAGGCGCGCGTTCGCGCGTGCTGCCCGCCGCGAACTGGTCCGCCCGGCCCCCCGCCGCCGCGCGCTACACGCCAGATGAGGTGCATGGCGCGCGCCTGGTGCTCGAGGTCGCGGCGGCCCGCGAGGCGGCGCGCCACGCGGACGTGGAGACGCGAAGGCGCCTGCTGGCGCTTGTCGAGGCGCAGGGCCGCGCGCTGGACGACCCGGCCGCCTTCCACATCGCCGGCTCGGAGTTCCACGCGACGCTTCAGCGCGCCGGCGGCAACCGGCTGCTCGCGGCGCTGCTGGCGGAAGTCCATGGCCAGTCCTCGGAACTCAGCCATCGGGCGCTCGCCGCGCCGGGGGCGATGCGCCGATCCTGGCTCGATCACAGGCGGATCGCCGCCGCCGTCGAGGCCCGCGATCCGGAGGCGGCCGCGGAAGCGATGGGCGTGCACCTCGACCGCATCGGCCGGGCCGCAAGGCGCAGCGCGAACAACAGGACCGCCGCGTGAGGGCGGTGCCTGGACCTGGGCGCGGGCGAGGCTGGCGTTCGCGTCCAAGACAAGGTGAAGTGGTCCTGCCAAAGAGCATCAACGGGGAGACGTCCATGAAGCTTGATCGCCGCTCTATCCTTGCCCTGGCCCTCGGCAGCCTCGCGATGCCGGCGCTCGTGCAGGCCCAGGGCACCGCCGGCTGGCGGCCCACCCGGCCGGTACGCCTGATCGTGCCCGCCGCCCCCGGCGGCTCCAATGATATCCTCGCCCGCATCATCGCCGAGCCGGCAGGGCAGATCCTCGGCCAGCCGGTCGTCATCGAGAATCGCGCCGGCGCCGGCAGCGTCATCGGGAGCGAGGCAGCGGCGCGCGCGCCGGCCGACGGCTACACGCTGCTGATCAACAGCTCCCTCGCCACGGTGCCGGCGGTCGTGGCGAACGTGCCCTACGACACGCTCGGCGATTTCGACGGCGTGGCCGTGGCCGGCTTCTCGCCGCATCTGCTCGTGGTCCATGCCGGTGTTCCGGCGCGCACGGCACAGGAGTTCCTCGCGCTGCTGCGCGCCAATCCCGGCCGCTACAACTACGCCTCGGCCGGCCCCGGCAGCGGCCCACATATCGGCGGCCTCGTGCTGATGGCGCGGATGAACGTGGAGGCCGAGACGGTGCATTACCGCGGCGGCGGGCCGAGCGTCGCGGCGCTGGTCTCGGGCGAGGCGCAGTTCGGCACGCCCACCATGGCGTCCGCGATCGGGCAGGTGCGCGGCGGCGCGCTGAGAGCGCTCGCGGTGCTGGCGGAGCAGAGGAGCCCGGCCCTGCCGGACGTGCCAAGCGCCCCGCAGGCGGGCATGCCGGGCGTGATCCACGAGGAGTTTTTCCCGATCGTCGCGCCGAAGCGCACGCCGCCGGCTGCCCTGGCGGCGCTGGGTGATGCCTTCCGCCAGGCCATCCAGCGGACCGCCCAGCGGGTGAACGAGATGACGGGCGTGGCCGCGCGCCCCGGCTTCGAGACCAGCGCGCAGGTGATGGCGCTGGTCCGGGATGGCGTCGAGACCAACACGCGCCTCCTGCGTGCCGCTGGCGTGCAGCCGGAGTGACGCGGCCGGGCGATCCGGGCTGGTGGGGAACGATCGCCAGGCCGGCTCCCGCCGGGCCTATGCCCATGCGAAGGCAGGGCCGTCCGAACCTGCGGGCAGGCTGCTCTTGCCCATCGGGCCGGGCGCGTTCGTCCGAACGCCGGCGCAGCTGCCTGACCTGCCCTGCCCCGGTGGCCCAGAGTGACGGTTAGTGCGTTGCTCCCTCGTCTGCCACGCTGGCCGGGTGGCGGAGCGGACCCGGACGGCCAGCGTGGCGGGCGGACCGTCTCGGGCGCCGGAGGCCGGTAGCCCAGGCTGCTGTGCGGTCGCTCGGTGTTGTAGTGGAGACGCCAGCGCTCGATCAGCACGCGGGCCTCGGCCAGGGAACGGCCTCGGTCAGGCGATAGAAGATCTCCCGGTCAAGCAGCTCGTCGCGCAGCTTGCCGTTGAAGCTCTCATTGTAGCCGTTCTCCCACGGGCTGGCCTTCTCGATGTAGAGCGTCCCTACGCCAAGCCGGCCCAGCCATTCCTTCACCACCAGGGCGATGAACTCCGGCTCCTGGTCGGAGCGGATGTGCTCGGGCGCTCCGCGCTCGATGAACAGCTCGGTCAAGGCCGCCAGCACGTCGTCGCTCGACAGCCGCCGCGCCACCGCGATCGCCAGGCTCTCGCGCGTGAACTCGTCGATCACTGTCAGTATCCGGAACTTCCTCCCGTCATGGGTGCGCTCCTCGACGAAGTCGTAGGCCCAGACATGGTTCGCCCGCTCCGGCCGCAGCCGGATGCAGGAACCGTCCGCCAGCCACAGCCTCCCCCGCTTCGGCTGCCGCTGCGGCACCTTCAGCCCCTCCCGACGCCAGATCCGCTCCACCCGCTTGGCGTTCACCACCCAGCCGCCACGCCGCAGCAGCGCCGTGATCCGGCGGTAGCCGTAGCGACCATAGCGCCCCGCCAGCGCCACGATCTCCGCCGTCAGCCCCGCCTCGTCCTCCGCCGGCCGCGGCGGCTTGCGTTGGGTCGAGCGATGCTGCCCCAGCACGGCGCAGGCCCGACGCTCGGACACCCCAATGCCGTCACTCCAATCGAGCCGCCCGCAGCCGCAGTGCGTTGCCGACCACGCTCACCGAGGATAGCGCCATCGCCGCCGCTGCAATCAGTGGCGATAGCAGGATACCGAAGAACGGGTAGAGCACGCCCGCCGCGACTGGCACGCCCGCCGCGTTGTAGGCGAAGGCGAAGAACAGGTTCTCCCGGATGTTGCGCATGACGGCGCGCGAAAGCCGCCGTGCGCGGACGATCCCCGTCAGGTCGCCGCCCAGCAGCGTCACTCCCGCGCTCTCGATCGCCACATCCGTGCCAGTGCCCATCGCGATCCCGACCTCCGCCGCAGCCAAGGCCGGTGCATCGTTCACCCCGTCGCCGGCCATCGCCACGTGACGCCCCTCGGACTTCAGGCGTTCGACGATGCGCTGCTTGTCCTCCGGCAGGACTTCGGCCTCAACCTCGGTGATGCCGAGCCGGCGGGCCACGGCCTCTGCCGTCGTGCGATTGTCGCCGGTGAGCATCACGACGCGGATACCCTCCTCTTTCAGCCCCGCAAGCGCGGCCGGCGTCGTCTCCTTCACCGGGTCCGCGACCGCGACGATACCAGCAGGCCGCCCATCCGCGGCCACGAAGAACACCGTGGCGCCGTCGCCGCGCAGCCGCTCCGCCTCAGCGGCTAGCGGGCCGGGATCGACGCCGAGCTCAGCCATCAGCCGCGCATTGCCGACCGCCACGCGTCGGGACTCAACGATGCCCGTGACCCCTCGGCCCATCGGCGCGTCGAAGCCCTCCACCGCAGGTATCGCCAAGCCGCGGGCCTCGGCCGCGCGCACCACGGCCTCAGCCAGGGGATGTTGGCTCGGCCGTTCCAGACCGGCCGCCAGGCGGAGCAGCGCGTCCTCGGTCACACCCTCCGTCGGCACCACCGCGACGACGTCGGGCCGTCCGCGCGTCAGCGTGCCGGTCTTGTCCACCACCAGCGTGTCGATGCGCTCCAGCCGCTCCAGCGCCTCGGCGTTCTTGATCAGCACGCCCGCCTGCGCGCCGCGCCCGACACCGACCATGATGCTCATCGGCGTCGCGAGCCCGAGCGCGCAGGGGCAGGCAATGATCAGCACCGTCACGGCCGCGACCAGCGCGAAAGCGAAGCGCGGCTCCGGCCCCCATGCCGACCAGGCGAGGAAGGCGAGCACCGCGATCACCACGACGGCCGGCACGAACCAGCCGCTCACCTGGTCGGCGAGGCGCTGGATCGGTGCGCGGGACCGCTGGGCGCCCGCCACCATGCGGACGATCTGCGCCAGCACCGTGTCCTGACCGATCCGATCGGCACGCATGACAAAGCTGCCCTGGCCGTTCAGCGTGCCGCCCACGACCTGATCGCCGATCTCCTTGGTGACGGGCACCGATTCCCCCGTCACCATGCTTTCGTCCACGTTCGACCGGCCCTCCAGCACCGCACCATCAAGCGGCACCTTGTCGCCGGGGCGCACGCGCAGGCGATCTCCAAGGTGGATGGCGGCGAGCGGCACCTCCTCTTCCGAGCCGTCATCGCGCACGCGGCGCGCCATGGCAGGCGCCAAGTTGAGCAGCGCGCGGATCGCGCCGCCGGTCCGCTCGCGCGCCCGCAACTCCAGCACCTGTCCGAGCAGAACCAGCACGACGATGACGGCCGCCGCCTCGAAATACACGGCCACCGATCCGTCCGTCGCGCGGAAGGCATCCGGGAAGAGCCCGGGCGCGACCGTCGCCACCACGCTGAACAGCCAGGCCATGCCGGTGCCGAGCGCGATCAGCGTGAACATGTTGAGGCTGCGGTTCACGAGGCTCTGCCAGCCCCGCCCGAAGAAGGGCCAGCCCGCCCAGAGCACCACCGGCGTGCCGAGCGCCAGCTGCAACCAATTGCCCACCTGCGGCCCGCCGACCAGATGCATCAGCCCGGTGAGGTGGCCGCCCATCTCCAGGGCGACGACCGGCAGGGTCAGCACGACGCCGATCCAGAAGCGGCGCGTGAAGTCCAGCAGCTCTGGATTCGGGCCAGCCTCGGCCGTGGCCATCTCCGGCTCGAGGGCCATGCCGCAGATCGGGCAGTTGCCGGGACCGACCTGGCGGATCTGCGGGTGCATCGGGCAGGTGTAGATCGTGCCCGGTGCCACCGGCTCGGCACGCAGCGCGGGCTTCGGATGGACGTATCTGGCTGGGTCGGCCAGGAACTTCGTCCGACAGCCGGCCGAGCAGAAATGATAGGTCGCTCCGCCGTGGTCGGCGTGGTGCGGCGTCGTCGCCGGATCCACCGTCATCGCGCAGACCGGATCCTTGACCGCACCACCCGCTTCAGCCCCGCCAGTGCCGGAGTGCCCGCGATGGCCGTGCCGATGATGGTCATGCAGCTCATTCATTCGCGGCCTCCCTGTGGCGTGTCAGCGCGACGGAACCTGAGGGTGCCTCCCAGGCGCCGCATCCGGACCGCCGCCGTGGTGATGGTGTCCACGGTGCATGAACAGATGCACCACAGGGCAGGCGAGGATCAGCAGATAGGGCAGCGTGCCGAGCGCGTGGCCCCAATGCTCTCGCAGCACGTAGAACGCGCCGACCAGTGCGAAGCCGATCACCGTGATTCCGGTGCGCGTGCGCCACCAGGATGGCGCGCCCGCCGTGCCGGCGGGCTGCGTCGGCTTCATGTCACGGCATCCCCATGCCCATCCGCATGCCGCGGAAATGGTCGGCCATGAGCTCATCGGCGGTGCGCCGCTGCTCCTCCGACAGCGCAGCGTAGAGGGGCGCCGCGGCGGCTGAGACCGCGCGCATCGCTTCAAGATGGGCCGAGAGCAGGGCGATGCGGCGTTCCATCTGTTGCGGCGCCGGCCCCGGCCCGGGCGCGCTCGTCATCGCCTGCTGGGTGGCCTGGCGAAGCCTTTCGGCCTGGGCGCGGACGGCATCCGCGAAGGCGTTCCACGGCTGGGCCTGGGCGTCGGTGATGCCCAGCTCTGCACGCAGGTAAGCCAGCCGCCCCTCGATCCGACGGAAAGGCTGCATCGCTGACGCCGCCATGCGGCCCTGCATCATCTGCTGCATCATGCGGCCCATGTCGCCTCCCATCATTCCGCCACCCGGTCCCATCATGCCGGGCGCCGGGGCGCCGCGCTGCGCGGGGGGCGGCGCGGGCTGGGGCGTGGCGGGATGGTGGGGATCGGGCGTGGTTCCACCCGGCGCCGGGGCCTGCGCGAAGCCGGGTCCGGCGAGGCCGAACAGAAGGATGCCGGTCGCCGTCAGCGTGCTGAGCTTCCTCATGATCTTCTCCTTCTTGCTGATCAGGCAGGCTGGTCGCCCACGAAGCGCATGAAGGGCGCGTGCGTGCCGTCGGCGCGCCAGCCGATCACGTCGTAGGTGTCAGGCGGCTGGCCGGGCACTTCCATCCCGGGCGAGCCGATGGGCATGGCAGGCACGGCGAGGCCGACGATGCCGGCAGGACGTTCCGCCAGCAGGCGACGGATTGCCTGGGCGGGCACGTGACCCTCCAGCGCAAGGCCAGCCACCCGCGCGGCATGGCAGGACAGCAGGTCGGACGGCGTACCCAGCATCCTGCGGAAGGGTGCCACCGAGGCGACGACGCGATCCTCGGCGGCGAAGCCCGCGGCCCGCAGATGCGCGACCCAGCCGGCACAGCAGCCGCAGTTCGGGTCGCGCCAGACCTCGACCCGCTCTCTCTGCTGCGCCATCGCAGGCCCAGCCGCGCCCAACAGAGCGCCGGCAAGAAGGGCGCGGCGCCTCATCGCGCGGGAATCCGCGCCAGGATCGCGCGCATCTGCGCGATCTCGCGCTCCTGCTCGCGGATGACAGCCTCCGCCAGCGCCCGCACCTCGGGATCGCTGCCGTGTTCCAGGACGATCCGCGCCATGTCGATGGCACCCTGGTGATGCGGGATCATGCCGGCGACGAAGTCGCGGTCGGCATTCCCCGAATAGCTGATGTTCATGTCGCGATGCATCTTTTCGTTCGCGGCCATGAAGGCGCGCGTCGCCGGGCTCGCATTCGCCGGCGCCTGCGCGGCGGCATGGCCGGCATGCCCACCGCCCTGCATCATCGGCATGCCGCGGGGCGCGCCCTGCCCCTGCATCATGGGCATGCCGTGCCCCGGCCCGTGCTGCGGTTGGGCCTGCGCCCAGACTAGGGCCCCGGCGCCGGCCAGGGCGACGGCGGCGGCGGCGATCAGGATGGTGCGACGCATGAATGGGGTCTCCCGTGTGGCGTTCCGACCCTGTGAATATGGTGCGGTGGTGGCTGCGGAGCCTCTCCGCAGCATGACAAAGTATGTCGTTCGGCGGCGCCGTTCAGCCCGCCTGCCGCGGCAGCAGCAGCCTGACCAGCAGCCCGCCTCCAGGGGCGTCGCACAGCTCCAGGTGCCCATTGCTGGCCTGGGCAAAGCGTTGCGCGATGGCGAGCCCCAGCCCGACGCCGGAGCCGCTGCGCGCCGGATCGAGCTGCACGAAGGGCGCCAGGGCGCGCGCACGATCGGCCTCGGCGATCCCCGCCCCGGCGTCCGAGACCTCGATCGCCAGCATCGGGCCCGCGTCGCGGATATGCAGCCGCACCGGGGGCTTCCCGTGGCGCAGCGCGTTGTCCACCAGGTTCGAGAGCGCGCGTTTCGCCGCGATGCGCCGCAGCGGCAGCACCGCGCGCCCTGGCCCCTCATAGGCCACGTCGTGCCCCTGATCGGCTGCGTCGGAGGCAAGGGTTTGCAGGATGGCGGCGAGGTCCGCGGGCCGCACCGGCTCGGCGTCGCGGCCTTCGCGGATGTAGTCGAGTGTGCGCGCGACCATCGCCTCCATCTCGGCGATGTCGGCCTCCAGCCGCGCGCGATCCTCACCCTCCGGCAGGAAGCCCACGCGCAGTTGCAGGCGCGAAAGCGGTGTGCGCAGGTCGTGGCTCATTGCCGCCAGGGCTTCCGTGCGGTCTTCCACCAGCCGCCCGATGCGCTCCTGCATGGCATTGAAAGCCGCGGCCGCGTGGCGAACCTCCTCCGGTCCCTCCAGCGGCACAGGTCGGGGGCTCGAATCCCGGCCGATTCGGTCCGCCGCGGCAGCAAGCCGCCGCAGTGGCCCCGTGATCCAGCGCACCACAAGGATCGAGACGAGCGCGATGCCGAGTGCCATCGCCACCATGGAGGCAAGCGCGCCGTGGTCGAGCGGCCCTCCGCCGGCCGGGAGCCAAGGCGCCGAGAAGACGATCCAGCCCCCCCCTTCCGTCGGCAGGGCGCCGAGCAGGCGGTGACCGGGCTCGGCCTTGGGATCCCAGCCGATCCGTGCGCCGGGGCCGAGACGCGCGGCCAGGGCCGCCAGGGCGTCAGGCGGAGCCGTCGTCGGCAAGGGGGCAATACGATCCCAGTGGATATCGAGGCCGGGGCGCGAGATCGCATGCGCAGCCGCATCGCGTGCCGGCTCCGGCAGCGGGACCACCGCCGCACGTGCGGCCGCAAGGTGGTCCGCCAGGCGTTCCAGCCTCGCCCCCTGTTCGGACCCGCGCAGCGCGCGTTCATGCACCCACATGCTGCCGATGTGCAGCAGCATCAGCCCGCCCAGCAGCAGCAGCGTGATCCGCCCGGCCAGGCTTGCCGGCCAGAAGGACCTCATGCGCGCGACACTTCGGCGACCAGCACGTAGCCCGCCCCGCGCACGGTCTTGATGAGGGAGGGGCTGTCCTCCTCCGGCTCGATCTTGCGGCGCAAGCGGCTCACCTGCACGTCAACGGTCCGGTCGAAGGGATCCGCGCCGGCGCGGCGCTTGGCGACCTCCAGCAGCTGCTCCCGCGACAGCACGCGCTGCGGATGTTCGAGGAAGGCCATGAGCAGGTCGTATTCCGCGCCGGAGAGATCGACCGCGGCGCCCTCGGGCGAGGTGAGTTCCCGTCGCGCGGTGTCCAGCACCCAGCCGGCGAAGGCGAGGCGCCGGGATCGCGGATCGGGCTGCGCATCCGCCGGCGCGGCACGGCGGAGCAGCGCGCGGACCCGCGCGACCAGCTCACGCGGCGCGAAGGGCTTCGACACGTAGTCGTCGGCGCCGAGTTCGAGGCCGAGCACGCGGTCCATCTCCTCGCCCCGCGCAGTCAGCATCAGCACCGGCACGCGCGAGCGTTCCCGCAGGCGCCGGAGAAGGTCGAGACCCGACGCGCCGGGCAGCATGACGTCGAGCAGGACCAGGTCGGGCAGGCCGGCCGGGCTGTCCAGCAGCTCCCACATCTCGCGCCCATCGCGCGCGGCCGAGACGCGGAACGACGCTTCCCGCAGCAGGCGCGCAACGAGGTTCCGCATCTCGCCATCATCCTCGACGACGAGGATATGCGCCTCGGGGTCAAGCAGGCGGCGTTCCGCGGTGTCGCTCATCTGGCGGGTTCGACCGGCGCGTAGCGCGCCTGGATGCGCGGCTGCCCGGCGGCGGGCACGAGCTGCACGACGACGCGCAGGCCGGGCTCGGCCCTGAACTCCCCGCTGGCGACCAGGGCGCTGCCATCGGGCCGCGGCGCGAAGGTGAGCGTCTGCTGGCGCCCCCCGGCGAGCACGATCGCCGTCGCAGTGGCGCCATTCGCGGAGAGCGGCCGATCATTCGCGTCGAACAGGAAGAAGGTCAGTTGCCCGTCCTGCGCCAGCAGCTCACCGTGGTAGCTGCCGATATCCTGCATCTGGCCACCATTCGGACCGCGCGACGGGCCATGCGCAAAGGCCGGGGGCGCCAGCGCCAGGGATGGCAGGACGAGCAGAGCGGCAGCGATCAGGCGGCGCGTGGTCGGCATCGAAGTCTCCTCGGATCAGAATGTCTCGGGGGCAAGCGCCCCGCCAGCACGCCGTTCCTCGGCCTCCGCGCGCAGGCGTTCCAGCGCGGGGCGGCCGAAGCGGTGGAACAGGATCGGCGTCACCAGCGTATCGAGCAGCGTGGCGCTGACCAGGCCGCCCAGGATGGTGATGGCGACCGGGTGCAGGATCTCCTTGCCTGGCGCGTCGGCGCCGATCGCCAGCGGGATCAGCGCGAGCCCGGCGGAGAGCGCGGTCATCAGCACTGGCGTCAGGCGTTCCGCGCTGCCGCGCAGCACCAGCGCCAGGCCCCAGCGCTCACCCTCGTGCAGCGCGAGGTTCAGGTAGTGGCTGACCTTCAGGATGCCGTTGCGCGTCGTGATGCCGGTCAGCGTCACGAAGCCCACCAGCGTCGCGACGGACAGCGGCTGCCCGGCGATCCAGATCGCCGCGACCGCGCCGATCAGCGCGAGCGGCACATTGCCCATGATGATCACCGCCAGCATCGCCGAGCGGTAGCGCGAGTACAGCACGACGAAGATCAGGCCGAGGGAGATCAGCGCGAGGACGGCGATGGTGCGCATCGCTTCCTCCTGCGCCTGGAAGGTGCCCTCCAGGGCCGTGGTGTAGCCCGTTGGCATCGGCATGCGGCCGAGTTCGGCGCGGATGCCCGCGATCACCTGCGCCATGTCGGCATCGGGGGTCGTGTTGGCGAGCACCACGATGCGCCGGCGCGCGCCCTCCCGCAGAATCTGGTTCGGGCCGTCCCCCTCCTCCACGCGCGCGAGCAGACCGAGTGGCACGCGGCCATGCGGCGTGGGCACGAGCGCTTCGGCAAGGCGCGCCGTGGTGCGGTCCTCGTCGGCAAGGCGCAGCACGACGTCGAAGCGGCGCGCGCCGTCCAGGATCTGGCTGACCACCGTGCCGCCGGTCAGGGATTCCAGCGTCTCGGTCAGTGCTGCCGCCGAGACGCCGTAGAGCCCGGCGCGCTCATGATCGACGGCGATGCGCAGCTGCGGGATGCGCACCTGGCGCTCCAGCTGAAGGTCGGTCAGGCCCGGCACGTTCTCCGCCAGCCTTCCGCGCAGCGTCTCGGCCAGCGTCCGCAGCGTGTCGAGGTCGTCGCCGAAGATCTTGAGGGCAATCTGTGCCCGCACGCCGGAGAGCATGTGGTCCAGCCGGTGGCTGATCGGCTGTCCGATATTGACCGCGGCCGGCAGCGCGGCAAGCCGTGCGCGGATCTCGCCGAGCACTTCGGCGCGCGGGCGCCCGCCTTCGCGCAGGTCGAGGTCGAGTTCCGACGAATGCACACCCTCGGCATGTTCGTCGAGTTCGGCGCGGCCGGTGCGGCGACCCACGCCCTTGACCTCGGGCACCTCCATCAGCAGGCGTTCCGCGACGCGGCCGAGCGCATCGGATTCCGCGAGCGAGATGCCGGGCTGGTAGGTGACGTTGATGACGAGGGTGCCCTCGTTGAAGGGCGGCAGGAACGCGCGCGGCAGGAAGGGCACGCTGGCCGCGGCGATGGCGACGCCGCCGAACGCAAGGCCCAGCACCAGCGACCGATGCGCGAAGGCCCAGAGGAGCAGGCGGTGCTGCGCCGCCTTCAGCCCCTGCACCAGCGCCCCGTCACCCGCATGCATCCGCCGCATCCGCGGCAGCAGCCAGTACGACAGCACCGGCGTGACGGTAATGGCGACGAGCAGGGAGCAGAGGATCGAGACGATGTAGGCGATGCCGAGCGGTGCGAAGAGCCGGCCCTCGATGCCCGTCAGCGCAAAGAGCGGCAGGAAGACCAGGACGATGATCAGCGTGGCATAGACGATGCCCGACCGGACCTCGGCGCTCGCGGCGACCACCACCTGCATCACCGGCTCCGGCACCGCCCGCGCGGCGCTCTCCTTCAGGCGCCGCAGGATGTTCTCCACATCCACCACCGCATCATCCACCAGCTCGCCGACCGCGATGGCAAGGCCGCCGAGCGTCATGGTGTTGATGGACAGTCCGAAGGCCGCGAAGACGATGGCCGTCAGCAGGATGGAGAGCGGGATCGCCGTCAGCGAGATGAAGGTCGTGCGCGTGTTCAGCAGGAAGGCGAAGAGCACGATCGCCACGACGATGAAGGCCTCGGCCAGCACCTGCTGCAGATTGGCGATGGACTGCGCGATGAAGTCCGCCTGCCGGAACTTGATCCGGTCCGCCACCACGCCGCGCGGCATGCCGGCCTGGAGTTCCGCAAGCGCCGTCTCGACCGCGCGCGTCAGGCGGATCGTGTCGGCGCCGGGCTGCTTCGCGATGGCGAGGATGACCGCGGGCTGACCGTCCACCCCCGCCTCGCCGCGCTTGAAGCGCGGGCCGTATTCGACGCGCGCGACCTGGCGCAGCGCGATGGGCTGGCCCTCCCGGAAGCCGACCGTGGCGTTCCGCAGGTCCTCGAGCGAGGTGGTGCGGCCGATGTTGCGGATCAGGAACTCGCGCCCCGCCTGGTCCACGTAGCCGCCGCCCGCATTTCCCCCGAACTGGCGCAGCGCCGTGATGAGCTGGTCATTCGTCAGGTCGAGGGCGTGCAGCCGGTCGAGGTCGGGCATGACGCGGAACTGGCGCACCTCACCGCCGATCGGGATGACCTGGGAGATGCCCGGGATGGTCAGCAGCCGCGGCCGCATCACCCAGTCGGCGATGTCGCGCAGTTCCATCGGCCCGATGGTGCCGTCCGTCGGCGCGGTCATCGCGACCAGCATGATCTCGCCCATGATGGAGGAGACCGGCGCCATCGTCGGCAGCACGCGCGGGGGAAGCTGCGCCTGGATCTGGCCCAGGCGTTCGCTCACCTGCTGGCGCGCGCGCCAGATGTCGGCGCCCCAGTCGAATTCGACAAAGACGATCGAGAGGCCGACCGATGAGACGGAGCGCACGCGCGTGACGCCCGGCAGGCCGTTCACCGCTGTCTCGATCGGGAAGGTGACGAGCTGCTCGACCTCCTCCGGCGCGAAGCCCTCGGCTTCGGTCATCAGCGTGACAGTCGGCTTGTTCAGGTCGGGGAAGACATCCACCGGCATGCGGGAGAGGGTGAACAGGCCGTAGAGGCTGATCAGGATCGCGGCGACCAGGACGAAGAGACGGTTGCGCAGCGAGAAGCCGACGATGGCGTTGAACAGCATCGCTCAACGCACCTGGGCGATCAGCGCGGCGCCCTGCACCACCACGCGCTTGCCGGGCTCGAGCCCCGCCGTCACCACCACGCGCGTGCCGTCCAGCGGCTGAACGCGCACCTGGCGGGGGATGAAGCGCTCGGCGGTCGCGTGCTCGAAGACCACGGGCGGGCCCTCGGCGCTGCGCACCACCGCGTCGGTGGGCAAGACGATGCCCTGGACGGCGCGCGCCGTGCGGAGCGTGACGAGGACCGAGATGCCGATCGGCGCATCCGCTGGCGGGTCGTTGACCCGGAAGTTCACCGGCACCGCCTGCTGACGCACGGTCAGGCCGCGTCCCATAAATACTAGGTCCAGAACGCGGCCGTCGGGCAGTGTCGCGTTGGCCCCGGTGACGCGTTCAAGCGCCGCGCGGTCGAAGGCCAGCGCCTCCACCCAGAGCCGGCTGGGGTCCACGATCTCTACGACGGTGGTCGCGCTGTCCACGAGCTGGCCGACCGCCCCGCGCACGGTCGAGACGATGCCCGAGACGGGCGCGACCAGCGGCTCGCGTCCGGACAGCGCCGGCTGGATCGCCGTGCGCCGCTGCCGCGCACCCGCAAGCTCGGCCTGGGCGTCCTGAATCTCCCGCTCCGCCACCGTCCCACGAAGCGTGGTCAGGCGGCGCACGCGCGCCTCCAGGATGGTGATCTGCGCGTCCAGCTCCGCCGCGTTCTGGATGAGGCTGCCGCGTTCGGCGGCGCTGTAGGTGGGCGTGACATAGGCCAGCACCTGACCGCGCTCGACCCGCTGGCCGAGCGTGGGGAAGCCGGCATCGCCCGGCTCCAGGCGCCCGTTCTGGCTGGCCTGCACCCGGCCGGAGGCGTTCGGGTCCGGCACGAGGGTGCCGATCATGCGCAGCGCGGCCGAGGCCTCGCCATTCTCGGTCAGCAGGGTCCGCACGCCGAGCAGCCGCTGCGACGGCTTTGGCACGAAGATGGCGCCGTCCTGCAGCCGGCGCGGCGCCTCCCCGGTGATCAGTGCCTGCTGGGCCGCGGCTGGTCCGGCCGCCGTGAGCGCGAAAAGCAGCAACGCGGCGGCGCGCCGCGTGCTGGACGGCAGGGCCTCGACCGGACGGATGGCAGGCGCTTCCTCCACCATGGGCGGCAGGGGGCGACGGACGGACGCCCGCCCCAGCAGAAGGCCAAGCAAGAGCAGGCCCAGCCCGATGCCGATCTGCACTCCGCTGTTCCGGAGGAGGGAAAGGGCTTCGACCACTGCGCCGGACGCCGCTGCCGGCGCCGGCACCTCCAGTGTCGCCGTGAGCAGGTCCATGTCCTCCCCAGCCGTGACGGTGAAGACCAGATCGAGCCGGCCGGGCCTTTCGAGCAGTGGGTGCCGCGCCACGAACAGCCCGATGCCCTGGCGCTCGGCGGCCACCTCCTGCCCATCCAGGGTCAGGGTGACGGCGCCATCGAGGGGACTGTTGTCGGCATAACGATCGAGTGTGAGCGTGAGCGCACCGCCCGGCTGCAGGATGGCGACGATCTCGAATAGGTCGCTGTGTGCCTCGGCCCGCGGCAGGGCTGTCGCAACCGGCTCGGGTGCCGCGCCGTGATCATGCCCCTCATGCGCGGCGGCGGGCCGGACGAGGAGAAGCAGGGCGAACAGGACGAAGGGGACCGGCCGCAGCAACGCCGGCAGATGGCTCAGGGAGGGACGAAAAGGCATGAAAGGCTCCGGGAAGCCTCCTCCATGCCGCCAGGTGTACGACGGCGCCGCGCAGGATTATGACAAAGTGTGTCCGTAACGAGCATTGCGCGGGTGCGGCGGCACACGGACATCCCGGCGCACATGCTCCACCATGAGCGTTCCTGACCCTCCCCCCTCCTGAGTGGTCAGGGACTTATGTTCGTCTGAACGGACCGAGGAGGGTGAGATGGCGAGGAACCGGCACGGCGCCGAGGAGATCATTGGCAAACTGCGCGAGGTAGAGGTGCTGCTGGCGAAGGGCCGGAGCGTCGCGGATGCGGCGAAGGCGATCGGGGTGACGGAGCAGAGCTGCTACCGCTGGCGGCGGGAGTATGGCGGGCTGAAGACGGACCAGGCGCGGCGGCTGAAAGAGCTCGAGCGTGAGAACGCGCGGCTGCGCAAGGCGGTGGCGGAGCTGACGCTGGACAAGCTGATTCTGAAAGACGCTGCGTTGGGAAACTACTGAGCCCCGCCCGGCGCCGGGCCTGCATCGGGCACGTCACGGTGGCGCTTGGGGCGGGGGAACCCAGGATGCCCTGCGCGTATCGCCGCCCCATCCGGGGCCATCCCCGCGTGGGCGGGGGAACCCGATGGCAGCCGGCGCCGCTCGCGCAATACGCCGGGCCATCCCCGCGTGAGCGGGGGAATCCCGCAAGCCCGCGCCAACTCCGGGCGGGAGACCGGGCCATCCCTGCGTGCGCGGGGGAACCTGCGCGGCGATTGCAGGTTGCGGGTCACGGCGGGGGCCATCCCCGCGTGGGCGGGGGAACCTGCGCGGTCAGGTAGATGGTCGTGCCCGGGCCGGGGCCATCCCCGCGTGGGCGGGGGAACCGCCGCGCCGGACGGCGCCATCCACGGCCGCCGGGGGCCATCCCCGCGTGGGCGGGGGAACCGCGGTCGCGCGCGCGATCACGGTGCGCTCGGCAGGGCCATCCCCGCGTGGGCGGGGGAACCCGCGCTGAGGCCGGCCGCGTTAGCGTCCGCGGATGTGGTGGAAATTTGCTGAGGGTTGCGGGTGGGATCGGGCC
>VFQP010003178.1_pt1 | contig 17052 bp, 17 predicted proteins | sample 3512351 | NCBI WGS metagenome assembly VFQP01 (sample SAMN10412372, study PRJNA504923) | tailings metagenome | isolation source: Relicate 1 Philex TSF1 revegetated site | place: Philippines: Tuba, Benguet | collected 2017-08-29
ACTTGCGCTGAAAGATATAGAAAGAAATAAATCTAACGGTATTTTCTATTATACTTACGGAAAAGTGTATACTTTGGAAGATGCTGTACAACTTCAGAAAGACCTGGAAGACAAAGGCATAAAAAACACTGTCATTCAAAAGAATTTTAAATAGGTATTAAAATTTTGAAGTTTCAAAGTTTATTAATATTTTTGCAACCTCAAAATTTGGCCTATTCGTCTAGTGGTCAGGACTCAAGGTTTTCATCCTTGCAACAGGAGTTCGATTCTCCTATAGGCTACTTATAACAACAAAAAAAGCTCTTTTAAGGGCTTTTTTTATTTATATCCTATTTCAAAAAAATTATTTCATTCGTAAAAATAGATCCGCATATTCTTGATCAATTTATTGAATCTCCGTCGCATTCTTAGCCCGGATAGCAGCGGTTACCCCGCAGTGAGGCGGCGGAGCGAAGCGGAGCCGACCAAGCGAGGAGTATGAGCGAATAGCCGGAAACAGCTCCTAAAAAAAATAAATTGTATAAACGTAATCAGAAACGACTGAGGATTCCCCAATGAATTTTGATATCATTAAATTTGAAAGGGTTCCCAAATTCGTTACCGTTAGAAAGCTGAAAACTCATCAACCCTAACGGAATAAAGAAGTTGAAACCGAGACCGACACTATACAGCTTAGGTTTCACATTCAAAGTTTTATTGTTGAGCTGACCGTACTGACCAAAAACATCAAAAAAAGCCTGATTACCTATCAGATATCGATATTCTACGCCTGCATAATAGAAAAAATCTGCTGCAAGGGAGTTTTCATTAAAACCCCGGAGCGAATTCCAGCCTCCGAAACGGTACAATTCGTTGGCGGAAAAGTCTATCTTAGAATCCATCATAGCCCCTTCACCTTTTATATTGAGAAAATGGTTGCCGTTGATGTTATAATTGTATTCTCCGAAAAAGTAAAACTGATTCTGATTTGCCTTTATATTATCAACCGTATATCTTGTAGCCAAAAAATCGTACCCTACATTGAGTTTTGATTTGTACAGAAAAAGATCAATTTCGGAAGGTTCTGTCATATCAAAAAAAATCCCGATACCTTTTTTATTATAATCTTTCCCCTGAATGTAAAGGCTGTCGAGAATGGTTGATGATTCGAAAGTCCCTCTAAGTCCTATTCTCTGCCTGTTATTGATGTGATAATAAAACGCCGGCAAAGCTTTTACATTGGCAAATGTGGAATCCTGTCTGAAGATGTTGACTTTCATATTCAATCCTACATTAGAACTGAATAAATACGGAACATCTGTCTGCAGGTCAAAAGTCTGACCTCTATCCGGATTTCGCTGCCAATATAAATTGACGGTTTCAAAACCATTAAACATATTTCTGAAATTAACATTCAGCGTTCCGTTGAGTGTAAATTTGTCTGTCTTATCATTTCCAAAGCCAATCACTCCATCAAAAGTATTGGTTTTTTTCTTCTCTAAAAACAGATAAATCTGAGTGGAATCTTTAGTAAAAAGAGTTTGCGGTTGCCTTTCCAGACTTACAAAAGGATGACTTTGAAAGTTTTTATTGATAGCAATAAGATTTTTGTCATCGTATGTTTTCCCTTTAAAATCTTTATCTAAATTTCTGATAAATCTTTTCGGAACTCTGGTATAACCTTTTACTACAAATCCGTCAATGGTACGCTTATCATTTTTGTTGATATCCAACTCAACAATTGGATAACCTTTTTTCTGTCCTTTAAATTTTGACTTTATTCTGCTGAATGCAAAACCGTCATCTATGTATTTTTTATTGATGTTTTTTTTAACTGAATCTAAATTTTTAGTAAAAAATTCTTTTTCCAGTTTCAATTTACCGGCAATAGAATCTGAAAGATTAACATAAGTTTCGTTGAAGTTTTTTCCCTTGTCATAGTAAATTTCCGTGCTGTCACCTTTTATTTTTACGTCTTTCAGTTCTGTAAAGAAATAATTGCTTTGCGCCAGAGAATCCAGAAACTTTACTGCAGAAAGCGAATCTTTCACTTTCTTTTTAGCCCTGGTTTCTGTGTCTATAAGGAAATACTGTTTCTTCTGCGCCTGTACAAAAACGCATAACAACACAAAGAATATGTTTAAAAATAACTTCAATGCAAGTTTTTCATCAACCCTTTAAGATTAAATTATTAAAAAATCCCAATTATCTTTTTAATAAATATCAAATAGTAATCTTAATTCCTTCTAAATCTTAATAGTTTTAAAATATTTTTCTGAATAAATTTGTTTTAATAACTTAATTTAAGCCAGTTTATTGTACTTCTTCATGAGATTCTCATAAGTTCCCTGTGGAAGAATCCATTTCAAAGGAACACCAATCTTCTGTCCGAACTTCCCAAAATAGTAATGAGCTTTCCACTTGTTTTTGCTTAAAAGTTTGTCAACATATTCTGCCACTTCCAAAGGCTCGGTTCCTTCTCCTACATGAGAATTCATCAGAGCATATACTTTGTCAAAAACATTTTTGTACGGCTCAGAAACTTTGGTTCTTACCCTGTTTTCTGCAATATTGGTTTTAATATCGCCCAAATGAAGTGAGCAAACATTGATATTCCAAGGGTAAACTTCATATCTCATCGCTTCAGTTACTTTATCCAAAGCAGATTTTGAAGCTGAATAAAATCCTCGGAAAGGCAATCCCATCTCACTTCCGATGCTGGAAACATTGATGATCTGCCCAAATTTATTTTCACGCATTCTCGGCATTACAGCACTCATCATCTGAACTGCACCGACAAGATTAAGATTAAATAATTTTAAAATATCTTCTTTTGAAGAATCTTCCACAGCTCCTACCATTCCCATTCCTGCGTTGTTGATGAGAACATCAATTTTGGTTTCTGTTTTCAAAACTTCTGAAATTGCCTTCTGAACAGCATCATTGTCTGTAATGTCTGTCGGGATTGATTGGAAATATGTACTTTCAGTAAATGTTCTGCTTAAGCCATAAACTTTATGACCTTTTTTTCCGAAATATTCTGCTAACACAAACCCGATTCCTGAGGAAGTTCCTGTAATAATGATGGTTTTATTCAATGTTTTAATTTTAAATAGATAATTTCAAAAATAAAACTTTGCCAGAAAATTGACAAAGTCTTTTATATGCTATAGTACAGCAAATTGGATTAAAATTCATATAAATCCTGGGTAGAAAATGTAAGATCTTTAAATTTGATAGACTGCAGCATTTCGCCGTCTGCGACAGGCTTTCTGCTGATATATTCACCATTTTCCAGACTGTAAATCAAAATAAACTTTTCACTTGGATCTACCACCCAATATTCTGAAACACCTGATTCTTCATATAAACTGAATTTTAAATTCATTTCTTTTTTTGAATTTCCAGGTGACAAAATTTCTACGATCAGATCGGGCGCCCCAAGACAACCCTTATCATCAATTTTATTTCTGTCACAAATCACACATAGATCAGGCTGCACAACGGTAATGATTTCTCCGGTTTTGCTTGGCAGACGCACATCAAAAGGAGCAAAAAACATTTCGCAGCTTTTATCATTAAAAAAATTACCGAGATTTAAGCTTAATTTCCTCGCGATTCTTTGATGCATCGGAGACGGAGCGGGACTCATTTTCAAAATTTTCCCTCTGAATAGCTCTACCCTTTCCTTGAGTTTCCACATAAGATAATCTGCATAGGTGTAAGATGCATTCATATCAAGTTGGCTCAGACTTGTAATTTCCATAGGTCTAAATTTATTGATGACTGACAAAACAAATTTAATCATTTTAAAATTAGCAGTTCAGACAAATCCTCCCAAAACATAGGGTATGATTTTTCCACCACATTTTCGTCCTCAATATTTAATTCTTTAATCAAGCAAAATGGCGCAAAACTCATTGCCATTCTGTGATCTTGATAGGTTTTTATGGAAATGTTTTCCTGCGGACTTTTAAAACTTACTGATTTTATTGTAGAATCTGTAATTTCCGTTTCTACACCCAGTTTTTTTAGTTCATTATGTAAAGCTAACAACCGGTCAGTTTCTTTTACTTTCAGAGTTCCCAAACCTGAAATTTCAAATGGAGTTTTCAAAGCTGAAGCCGTTACGCAAAGTGTCTGAGCAATATCCGGACAATTGTTCATATTCAAAATAATCTTTTCAGGATACTGAAAACCTTCAATTGGCTGAAGGCTTACTTTATTTTCTTCTTCTGTAAAAACAGTTTTAATTCCGAAGTATTTTTCATAAATATCAGCAATAGCAGAATCTCCCTGAGTTGATTCTTTATTGAAACTTTTCAGATGAATAGTTTCTCTTCCAATGGCTGCAAACGAATAAAAATAAGAGGCAGAACTCCAATCGCTTTCAACTTCGTAATAGATGGTTGATGAATGATTATTGATGAGTGATTCAACGTTAATAGTATTTCCAACGAAGCTGTTTTTAATTCCGAATCTGGTTAAAATATCCAAAGTCATTTCGATATAAGACCTTGAAGTCACTTCGCCAATTAAATTAATTCCCAAACCGTTTTCCAGTTTTCCTGCAATTAATAAGAGAGACGTGATAAACTGACTGGAAATATTGGCAGGCACATCCACTTTGGATTGATTTATTTTTTTACCTGTAATTTTTAAAGGCGGAAAACCGTCATTTTCCAGATACTCAATTTCTGCACCAAGACTTTTCAGGGCAGTAACCAAATTTTTAATGGGTCTTTCTTTCATTCTTCCTGATCCGGTAAGAATTGTTGTTTTTCCTTCCTGAATAGAAAAATAGGAAGCCAAAAAACGCATTGCTGTTCCTGCATGGTGAATATCAATGGTTTCAGATTCCGAAGACAATGCCTTTCTAAGCAATTGTGTATCCTGAGAATTGGATAAATTTCCGATTTTTATGTTTGAAAATAAACTTTCCAAAATCAACAAACGATTCGAAATGCTTTTCGAACCGCTTATTTGTATGGTTTGGCTGGAATTCAATCTGGATTTAGAAATAATCATTTTTTATAATAAATTTTACCGTCTTTGCTTGCGTAACATATAAAATTATTGTCCTTATCAAAGAGTTTGAAGAGATGAAATCCTTTTTTACCATAATCTCTTCTGAAAAACAATGGAAATTGCTCGAACTCCGCAGTAATAAACTCTTGTTTTTTACTACTTGCAACCAAAAACTGATAGTTAGTTCCTGTACGGACTACAAAACCAGATTCATAAATAGCATGTCCATCCGAAGAAAAAACTTCATCATACACAGGGGGAATCAACCATTGATTATCTTTGGTAAGAAAATAACCTGTTTTTCCTTTTTCTCTTTTCAGGTAACCATAATCAAAGCTTGCATCTTTATAAGTTATGGTCAGTACCTCTCGTTTTTCCGGCTCTATATAACGATAAAAAGAATCGGCATACCCTATCTTTTCAAGAGCATTTTCAGGTATTGAAGGCTTATCTGAAATAGGTGGCATTTTAATACCTTCCATTGGCGGCGGCGGAGCATAACCGGAACTGTATGATGAACCTCGCGAATATGAATTTTCAACTGACTTTAAAGTTTCTGTTTTTTCAGATTTTATCCTGCCATTCTCAAAGTTTATTAGAAGATTCTTTTTAGATTGGTCTTTATCATGATAAACAATCGAAAATGATTTTGGAAATTGATCATAGTTAGTATCTACATCATAAGAATTCTCGAAAAAAGTCTTAACAATTTTTTTTTGCTTCTTATCAAACAGATGTAATGAGTAGCGGTTTTGACTGGAATATAATAAGAATAATGCTTTTTCTGTAAGTGCAGGTTTTTCTTTTTTATTTCCGTCTATTACAATAATATTATTGTAGCTTTTTCCTAACAGCGGTTCTCCGTTTTTGCTATAAAGATATTGGGTAAGGTAATCTGGACTTCCGTTGGAATATCTGAATAGATCCTTGTCTTTTACCAAAACGCCTATAACAAAATCTCCTTCATTTTCGAAATACGTAAAATCAGTATCTTTTATTAGAATTTTGTTATTCAGAATGTACGATGTCTTTTTGTTTTTAATTCCTGTAAAATCATTATTTAATCCTACCGATATTTCATCAAATACTGCAGGAATGATAAGTTTGCTGTTTTCATCCGAAATACCAAATTTATCTCCTACTCTGAACGGAACATAAATCTGTGCAGTAAGTGAAATCGAAAATACGGATAAAATAAAAGTGTATAAATAGAATAATTTGTTCACTATTTCAATTTTTCATTATTCTGATGACGATCCTTATCCCGATCAGTCTTCAATTTCATTTTTTTGTCAAAAGCTTCCTGTAAATTGACTCCGGTTTGATTGGCTAAACATAAAGTAACGAATAAAACATCTGCCAATTCCTCGCCCAAATCTTTGCCTTTATCGCTTTCCTTTTCGCTTTGTTCACCATACCTTCTTGCGATAATTCTTGCCACTTCACCCACTTCTTCGGTGAGCATTGCCATATTGGTAAGTTCGTTAAAATAGCGGACACCAATAGTTTTTATCCATTCATCAACCTGCTGTTGAAGACTTGTAATTTCCATTTGAAAAACAGAGGTAAAAGTTAAATTAAATTTTAGTAAAAAATCTATTGATAAGCTCCTAATGTTGGATTGGATGTTCTTGAAACACCGACAATATCCGTAGGAACTGTTCCTGCTATCGTCACATTACCTTTATTTTTTGCAGGTGAATCATTTTTTACCCGAAGATTCATTTGTGCCGCAAAATAGTTAACAAATTTCGGATCCTCATTTTTGTAACTTTGAATAATGCTGTTGGTTGGGTTATTATCAAACATAAATCCGGCACCCGACAATCCTGAATATTTAATTAGAGAATTTTGAATCAAGTATTGGAACTGCTGACCGTTAATGGCTTCAAAATTCACTGAGTCTCCACGGTCAGAATATACAATACTGTTGAGAATATTCAAGTTTTGAAGAGCTCCCAAAGTAATTTGTCCGTTTTCATTTTTCCACTCATTAGTTGCAAAGATTCCCATTCTATTTTGATTGAATAAAACCTGTGAATAATTGGCTATGGTCACATGAGTATATGAATGATTTCCTCCTCTGAATATCCCAATCGCAGATTCTCCGCAGTTATTCATCACCAGATTGCTTGCATTTACGGTACATCCTACCGCATAAATTCCGTAGTCCTGAAAGGTATGAATAAATGAATTTCTAATGTTGGCATTTACCTGTTTCATCTCCAGACCTGTAGTTCCACCAAAAAGCCTCGCATGATTCATGTTGAGCGTAGACCCTTCTTCCATTTTTATAGACTTCCAGTTTCTTGGAATTGTATCATAATATGTATCATTTCTGTCACCACGAAGAATGACCTGATTATCTGATGTTCCGTTAATATTCAGAAATGCTCCCTGTGAAACTTTCATTCCGCTATTCTTGTGGAAATAGACTTTAGTTCCCGGTTCAATATCCAGACTTACATTTTGATCAATCGTTAAATTTCCGTAGATGATTTTAGCTTTATTGTTAGTCCACGTCGTATGATTGGTAATTATATTGGGATTTGAAGGCGTCTGAATATAAAACTCTGCATCCTGCACCACCGAGAATAATGTAACATGCTGCTGTCCTACTCCTGTGGTAAACAAAATTCTGTCTTCAGCAATTGCTTCTGGTCCTGTAGCCTGAGGTGCAATTTCTACATATATATACATGCTGTCTTTTTTTCTCAAAGGAACATTTTGGAAATCATGCCCCGGCTTTCCGTCTACATTGATTCTGTATAGAGATGAAGCACCTTTTTCCAGGTGAATTCTCGGGATCATTACATCTTTATCTTCATTATTATAAACCTTTACTGCATAAGTTTCAGATCTCACCTGATGATAAACCGTATCACAAAAAACAGTGTCCCTTGAAAATCTTAGTTCTTTTGAAGGAGCATCGAAACTGATGTCATCCTGATTACATGAAACAGCAAAAATTAACATCAATACAGATAAAAAAAGTAATGATTTATATTTCATAGGTAGATATTTATTGTTTATGGTCATATAAATACTGCTAAATACATTCATATTATAAAGAGTAAGCAGTCGTGACAACCCTCAGTTAAATTTAATTTATATACGTTTCAAATTTAACGAAAATACTTTAATATTCTTATGTCTGAAAAAATCTTAACTCAGTATTTGTATATAATAAAAATATTTGTATTTTTGCAACCTAAAATTTAGCAGAGAAATATCCATTACTATTTCGAAAGCAAAGTTTAATTTTTTAAATTATAAAAGTTTACACATGAAAAACGGAATTCACCCAGAAAATTATAGACTTGTTGTTTTCAAAGATATGAGTAACGACGAAATGTTTCTTTGCAAGTCTACAGCAGATACTAAAGACACTATTGAGTTTGAAGGTCAAGAGTACCCATTGATCAAAATGGAAATCTCTTCTACTTCTCACCCTTTTTACACAGGAAAAACTAAATTGGTTGACACTGCAGGTAGAGTAGATAAGTTCATGAACAAATACAAAAAATTCGCTAAGTAATTTTTTGTTCTTACAATATTCAAAAGTCTTTCGGTTCCGGAAGACTTTTTTTGTAGCCGGATTGAAAACTTAGTTTAAGTATTTGTATTTTTGCTTTTAGCTAGAAACAAGAGCTAAAGTTGATTATTGAATAAAAATAAACAACTTTTCAACCTCTAACCTTTAACCACTAATAAAATGCAGCTTGTATTCTCCGATGCACAATATTGGGAAGATTTTCTTCCGCTTACTTTTACCCGTCCTGTTGCAGAAATGCGTTGCGGAATTCTTACTTTTTCCGAAAGATGGCAGAAAATTTTAAGTTCTGATGAAATCTCGTGGTTTACAGAATTGTATCTTCAGCAAAAATACAGAGAACCTGAAAAAAAAGAAAGTCTGTTTTTAGTTCCTAATTTTTTACCGACCGAAACGGTTATTCAACAAATTATTAATTTAAAACAGGGCGAAGCTTTGGTGTATGAAGACGAGTTGGTGGCCGCAAAAATCAATATGGAAGGTTTTTCATTAAACCAGATTGAGAAAATGACGGATATTAAAGAAAAACTCATATTCTTTAAAAAGCCGACCGATCTTTTTACCTATAATAAAGAAGTCATTAATTTTGATTTTGAACTATTAACCAGAGGAAAAACCTCTCGGGAATTATCATCTACTAATGGATTTTTAGGCAAAAAAGAAGATCTTTTTATAGAAGAAGGAGCCGAAGTCGAATTTTCAACCATCAATACCAAAACCGGAAAAATCTACATCGGAAAAAATACTGAAGTGATGGAGGGCTGCAATCTTCGTGGTCCTATCGCGCTTTGTGAAGGCTCAAAATTTAATTTAGGAGCAAAAATTTATGGTGCGACAACGGTGGGTCCGCATTCTAAAGTCGGTGGAGAAGTGAGTAATATTATAATCTTCGGATACACCAATAAAGGTCACGATGGTTTTGTTGGAAATTCTGTCATTGGCGAATGGTGCAATCTGGGAGCAGATACCAATTCTTCCAACCTTAAAAACAATTACGGAAACGTAAAATTGTGGAACTACAGAACGAAAGATTTTCAGGATACCGGTTTGCAGTTCGCAGGTCTAATTATGGGGGATCATTCTAAAACCGCTATCAACACCCAGCTGAATACCGGAACAGTAATCGGAGTGGCTTCCAATATTTTCAGAGAAGGTTTTCCTCCGAATTTGATTGAAAATTTTTCCTGGGGTGGCTTCAAAGATGACGAACGTTTCAAACTAGATAAAGCATACGAAGTTGCCGAAAAGGTGATGGCAAGAAGAAAAATGCCATTAACAGATGAGGATAAAGGCATTCTGAAACATATTTTTGATGAATATTAAATATCAAACCATAAAAAACTTCAATTTTTTGAAGTTTTTTTTATTTTCAGTGTAATAAATTACTAATTCCGGTTGTCTTATTAATAGAAACAAAACTTATGACTCAGGAGACTTTCAGGAATACGGTATTTATTCTCAGTGATGAGATGTTCCGGTTTGCGAGAAGATTTGTCCTGAGCAGTGATGAAGCCGAAGATATCGTACAGGATCTGATGATCAAATTCTGGCAAAAAAAAGACGAGCTGCAACAGTTTGGAAATTTAAAATCCTATGCTTTAAAATCAGTCAGAAATGAATGCCTGAACCGTTTGAAGCACCATGATGTAAAATTGGGTTTTGCAGATCTGCAGCTTCATCGTTCGGAACTGTATAACATGGAAGTCAATAATCTGAAAGAGCAGATTGTAGGATTCATCAATCAGCTTCCCGAAAAACAAAAGATGGTCATCCATCTGAAAGACGTAGAAGAGTACGAAGTATCTGAAATTTCTGAAATACTGGAAATGGAAGAAAACGCAGTAAGAGTCAATCTTATGCGGGCAAGACAAAAAGTAAAAGAACAAATCACTCAACTGATGAGCTATGAGCAAAGACAAATTTCAAGATAAATATAATGAAGTCTTCCAAAATCTAAAGGAAGAAAAGATGAGCTGGGATTTTGATGATTTTATCAAAAAAGCAGAAGACAAAGAAGAAACAAAATCTTCAGACGAAATTCCGGTTATTTCGATTAGAAACAGCAGACCTTCGTTTCCAAAATGGTTCTGGATGGCTGCAAGTGCAATTATTGTATTCGGATTGGCTTTTATCTTTAATTTCAATCAAAATAAAATATCCGATAAAGAAAATCTTGTTAAAAATGAAGTTTTAAAGCAGAAAAACAAATTTATTGCAGAAAATCACAATCATGATTCACAGGTCGCCATTCATATTACCGATTCTGCTTCCGGTGCAAAAAAAGATTCTATTTTTCAGGAAAACACAATAGCCGAAAGCGATGTGCTGGATGAACTTTTATCTAAAAAAAGCAGAATCAAAAAAGAAAGAAAACCAAAATATGTTTACAATAATGCTCAAAGAAGTTTAGCAGATTCTCTGGGATATAAAGATTCTTATGTAATTGTAAACGGAAAAAGGATTGATAATGTAGAAGAGGCAATCAACGTAACAAAATATTCATTTCAGGTGATGGCAGCAAATGTAAATGAGGCACTGAAACCTAAAGTGATGGATAATGTAGAATAGATTATTAACAATAAGATTATGCAACTGATCAGGCTTATAATCAATTAAATTTAAGAAACCCATGAAAAAAATATTTTTTATACTCACCCTTTTTATAACAGCTTTTGGAAATTATTCTGCACAGACAGAAAAGCTAGATAAATTTTTTGATTCGTTTGAAAATAAAAACGGAGTAACCTCTATCAACATCAAAAAACCTATGTTTGACCTGTTGGATAGAATTGATATAAGCAACGATTATATTGGAAAAATAAAACCAATTATGCGCGATGTAAATGGTTTGAAGCTTCTGGTGTTTTCTAAAATTACTTTTCCGGATGATTTAAAATCTGAAAATCAGGGGCAGATAAAAATGAATCAGGAAAAAAGTGAGAGAGTAGCAAAACTTTTGAAAGATCTGAAACTGAACGAATTGATGTCCGTCAAAAATGATGATGTTCAGATGAAATTTTTAGCAGAAAATGCTAAAGACGGCTTTCTTGAAAATCTGATCTTCAATGTAGATTCCAAAGATGAGATTGCCATTTTTATTCTAAACGGAAAAATGAAAATGGAGGATGTGAATAATATTATTAATTCAACAGAAATAAAAACTACTTCTGCAAAAAATTCATCCAGAAACAGTTTTAATTCAGAAAATACTTCATCTTATCTTAACGGAGAAAACAGAAATGTAGGTGAGTTTTCTAAGATTGAGGTCAGCATGGGAGTAAATGTGAACTATAAGCAGGAAAATGCAACCACTATTAAGGTTTTGGCAGATGCGGATAAATTGCAATATGTCATAACAAAAAATGAAAATGGGGTTTTAAAAGTTTATATTGATAATAAGGGCGTAAAAAATCTGAGATTCAAAAACCTGACAGTAAACGTTTCCTCTCCAAAAATGAGTACTGTTGAAACTTCTTCAGGTGCCTCATTTACGGCAGTAAATACAGTAAGGGAAAATACTCTGGAAATCAATGCTTCATCCGGCTCAACCATCAAAGGAAAATTTGATACACATAATGCCAACTTTGATATTAATTCAGGTTCCAGTGTTAAGGTTGATCTTACTACCCAGAAATTCATTTTAAAAAATTCGAGCGGTGCGAGCTCTACTTTTGAAGGAATGGCAAAAACAGCAGTTATAGATTTGAGCAGCGGAGCATCATGTAAAGCTGATGGATTCATAATCAACACAGCTCAGGCTGAATCTACTTCCGGAGCCAGCCTTTCTCTCCACGTAAAAGATAAATTAAAGGTAAGTGTTTCTTCCGGAGGATCTGTAAAGCTGAAAGGAAATCCTGAAGTGGATGCAAAAGTGGATAAAGTTTCCGGCGGAAGCCTGACCAAAGTAAATTAAAAATCAACTGTCATGAAAATCTTAAAAAACATTTTTCTCCTTTTCTGCACTTTTTTCCTGCTGCAATCATGTATTGTTTCAGACAAGCCAAATATCGCATTTTTTTCTGGTGATAACGATTTTGAAAATGCAAGATTCACAAGTTTTAATGTACCGCTTTTTTTAGCCAAGCCTTACATTAAAAGAGCTTTGAGAGAAGACGGAGAAAGTGAAGCTGCGATAAATATGGTAAAAAAAGTTTCCAAAATTAAAGTAATGACCGTTGAAAACGGAAGCCAGAGACTGTTTAATGATTATACAAATTACCTTAATTCTAATCATTATGAAGACTGGGCAACAATAAAACACAATGGAGACAACGTCAATATAAGAGTTAAGCAAAATGGTGACATGATCAAAAATATGCTGATTTCAGTAAATTCAAAAAAAGAAATGGCATTTGTAGAGATTAAAGGCAATTTTTCATCAGATGATATTTCTAAAATGATCAATTCATTTGAAGACCGGTAATCCATATTCAGCTATATTAATTTTGTAAAGTCACTATTATAGTGGCTTTTTAATTTATAGCATGAATTATTAATTTTTATTTAAACTATTGCTGCTTATTTTCGTATCTCACCTAAAAGCCTTAATTTTGCAAGAAAGTAAAGATGTCTATTCATAACAAAATTGTAGAGACAGCCATCACTTTCGATGACGTGCTTCTAGTTCCTTCTTATTCTGAAGTTTTACCCAATCAGGTTTCCCTAAAATCAAGACTTACCGATAAAATTACGCTGAATGTACCTATAGTTTCCGCTGCGATGGATACTGTAACTGAGGCTGATTTGGCAATTGCTCTGGCAAGGGTAGGAGGTTTGGGCTTCATTCACAAAAACATGTCCATTGATGAACAGGCTGCTCAGGTAAACCGTGTAAAACGCTCAGAAAACGGAATGATTTCTGATCCTGTAACTCTTACAAAAGACCATACTTTGGCACAGGCCAAAGATACCATGGCTAAATATAAGATCTCCGGTCTTCCTGTTGTAGATCCTGATAATGTTTTGATTGGAATTATTACCAATAGAGATGTAAAATATCAGGAAAATCTGGACATGAAAGTCGAAGACATTATGACCAAAAATAATCTGATCACTTCTGATAAAAATACCAATCTGGAAAAAGCCAAAGAGATTCTTCTTAAAAACAGAGTTGAAAAACTTCCTATTGTTGATAAAGAGAATAAGCTTGTTGGTCTGATTACTATTAAAGATATTGACAACCAATTAGAATATCCAAACGCAAACAAAGACGAAAACGGACGACTTATCGTTGGAGCCGGAGTTGGAGTTGGTGAAGATACAATGGACAGAATTGCTGCATTGGTGAAAGCCGGAGTAGATATTGTTGCTATTGATTCTGCACACGGACATTCTAAAGGTGTTTTAGATAAAATTTCAGAGATCAGAAAGGCTTATCCTGATTTAGATCTGGTTGGCGGTAATATTGTAACGGCAGATGCTGCAAAAGATTTAATCAATGCAGGAGCAAACGTTCTTAAAGTAGGTGTAGGTCCTGGTTCTATCTGTACAACAAGAGTTGTTGCAGGTGTTGGAGTTCCTCAGTTATCAGCAATTTATAATGTTTATGAATATGCTAAGTCTAAAAATGTTACAGTAATAGCAGATGGCGGCGTTAAGCTTTCCGGCGATATTGTAAAAGCGATTGCAAGTGGTGCAGGAGCGGTAATGGTAGGTTCCCTTTTAGCTGGAACAGATGAATCTCCGGGGGAAGAAATTATTTATCAGGGAAGAAAATTTAAAGCTTATCAGGGAATGGGAAGCCTTTCTGCGATGAAAAGAGGCGGCAAAGAAAGATATTTCCAAAGTGAAGCTAAAAAATTTGTCCCTGAAGGTATAGAAGGAAGAGTTCCACACAAAGGAAAGCTGGAAGACGTTATTTTCCAACTAACAGGAGGTCTAAGAGCGGGAATGGGATATTGCGGGGCTAAAGATATTGAAGCTTTGCAAACCGAAACCAAAATGGTTATGATTACCGGAAGCGGATTGAAAGAATCTCATCCTCACGATGTTATCATCACATCAGAAGCTCCTAACTATTCTTTATAACTAAAAGATTCTGTATAAAAAATTCGGCAGTCGCATCTCAACTGCCGAATTTTTTGTTATTGTACTCTTTTATAACTAAATCTTATTTTAATTACTCGATTCAAAAACTGACCTTTAGATCTCGCTTCCCTAAATTTTTCCGAAATTTCAAAAGGAACATTCAGATAATCATATACCGCTCCCGACTGATAAATTACTCTTAATACTTCAGTTTCAGGAAAATAAATATATTTATTGACAACACTTGAAGGCATGTTATTAGGAAATCAAAAAACATTCCTATCCAGAGCATCGTGAGTATTTCAAAAATTATGGGTATTACTGATCCAGTTTTCTCTTGAAATCATCAATTCTGAAATCAGTTAGTGCATTTCCTTTTTCAACTTTTTCTTTGGAATACAATCTGAAATCATTTTCAGTTTTTTCTAAAAGATAATCATATGGTCCTACAGAAGAAATCAATTTAATCAAAACAGGAGAAATCTCAAGGCAAATAAACAAGCCCATAATGAATGCAGCTGCAGTTGCAATAATCGCAGAATTTTTACCGAGTTCGTCCAACGCTTGCAGTCTTGCCGCAAAACCATTATACTTATCCTCAAAACTTTCGGTAGATTTTCGTTCGGTTTCGAGATTTGTATATACTTTGGAAATTTCTTTATCCAGATATTCAAGCCTTGCAGTCACTTGTTTTTGATAATTTTCCAGATCTTTTCTTCTCTGTTCTTTCAGTTCCTGTTTCCTTTTTGCATTAGGACCAAATCCTTCCTTTCCACTTGTCAATTTTGACTGTTTACCCAAAATCTCTTTTTCAAGTTCTACAGCTGCAGAATCATAAGACTTTTGATATTGAGCAATTTTCTCGGCAATCTGTTTTTTTTCCGTTTCAAAAGGACCGCTTTGTTGAAGAATTCTGCCATTCATTTGAGATTGCAGATCTTTTTTATTTCTTTGAATAATTGTGTTAAGCTGTTTATTAACTTCTTTTTCAAAAATTTTAAGTTCTAAAGGTTTAGATATAATAATTCCCAAAAATGTAGCTAAGATTAACCTTGGAATGGACATCAAAATCTGATTCCACCATGTGCCAGTTTTTTTAATCGAAGAAACAATATATCTGTCAAGATTAAAGATCATCAATCCCCAAACGATACCAAACCCGATACAAGCCCAAATATCATCGAAAATGGTAAACATAGCATATGCAGCCGATAAAGTAGCAAAAACTGCTGTAAAAAGTACTATTCCTCCTATCCCGGCAAATTTATTCCATTCACTTGGTGTTTTTTTGATTATATGAATATTAGCGCCGGAACAAATCAAAAGAAATTTCTGAAACCAGTTAATTGTATAGTTGCTACCATGTATGGTTGATGTGTTTTTTTTCATGTTTAAAATTTATACAAAATTAGTATTTATAATGATAACTTTGTTACAAATAGTAATAGGCTTAACAAAGTAACTTTTAAATATAATGAATTATAATCATTTTGGCTTAATTTATGTTGAATACCATAAGAATTAAACAATTAAATATTAAATATGAAAAATTATCTTAGCATCCCACTTTTCTTCACTTTATTATTAGTCAGTTCCTGCCAAAAAGAAAATCAGGTAGAAAATGAACTGAAAGAAGCCGCAGCAAACATGAATAAAATTACCCCACAGTTACTAAGTGAAGGGGTAAGGTTGGATAGTGTTTCCGTTCACGATAATACCACTCTTCAATATAATTATACTTTAACAAATGATAGTAAAGATGAGTTGACACCCGATGAAATTAATGATTACAAAATTGAAGCGAAAGAAGAAGCTCTGAAAAGCATAAGAAGCTCTACGGATATGAAAAACTTTCGGGATAATAATGTAACATTAAGATATATGTATTATGATAAAAATGGGAAATCAACAACAGATTTTTCAGTAAGCCCTGCAGAATATAAATAATTTTATTTAACTATTATTATAATTGAGAACCGCTTTTGATTTAAGGCGGTTTTTTTATTTAATGGTGTTTTGAGTATTGATACTGATTAGCTTCTTGGATAAACGGGTGTGATTTCAAATAAATTTAGGCTACAGAAAAATATCATTAATGAGATATTACAAGTTATAAGTAATTTCAAAGTCACTTTATGACTATTTCATTATTTCTTTCTGATTTGAGGCTTAAAATACATTTCAAAATAAACTTTATAAAATCCTGATTTTAAACTTTTGTTATAAAGTCTATAATGTAACATCGGTTTTCTGATAGCAGTTTCAACAGTTTTGGAGCAAAAGAAAATAAAGAATAGAAGACAGCAAAAAAGAATCACAACAAGCTTTAAAGACAAAAACGTGCAAAAAAAAAACCTCATACATTACTGTATGAGGTTTGGAAAAACTGGCGGCGACCTACTCTCCCGCTTTCGCAGTACCATCGGCGCTGGTGGGCTTAACTTCTGTGTTCGGAATGGGAACAG
>VFQP010003179.1_pt1 | contig 17050 bp, 17 predicted proteins | sample 3512351 | NCBI WGS metagenome assembly VFQP01 (sample SAMN10412372, study PRJNA504923) | tailings metagenome | isolation source: Relicate 1 Philex TSF1 revegetated site | place: Philippines: Tuba, Benguet | collected 2017-08-29
TGCTCTCCAGGCCCGCACCTCCAGCAGCGGCCTCGCATCCCCTGCCGTGCCCCCACCCCCCCATCCCTCTCCAGGCCCGCACCTCGAGCAGCAGGTCCACGGCCTCTCAGCCCCTGCCACAGCCCTCAACCCCTCCGCACCTGCCATGCGCCCGCTTCCCCCCATCCCTCTCCAGGCCCGCACCTCGAGCAGCAGGTCCACGGCCTCAGGCTCGGCGTTGTGCGTCATGTGGTGCGGCACAATCTGCGCCACCAGCTCCATCAGGTCGTCCACGGGCTCCTCCTTCTCGCGCCGCAGCCGGTACTCGTCGGCAATCTCGCCCGCCAGGTGGCGCATGTACTCGTGCCCCCACAGCTCCAGCGACGACTTGGAGCCCTGCACAGGAGGGTGCGAGGGGGTCCACCATCGCCACCGGGCGTACCACGACCCTGACACCTGCTGATGGTGACGCCCAAAGGCCCTGTCCTGGTGCCTGCAGCGCTGCATGTGTTGCTGTGTGGCCTGCTGCCCCGTGCCCGTCATGTCCCGCCCCCTCTGCAGAAGTGCCCCTCCCCCCTGCAGCGGCGCCAGCAAGCGTGCGTTTGCTGTGGAGGCAAGGAGCACGCACCAGCAGCCTGAACTTGAGGGCGTCGCGCACGCCCTCCTTGGCGCCCACGGTGGTGCACAGCACCGACACGATGTCGGCCAGCAGCTGGCGGTTCTCCCCCGGCGGCATCTGCTCGGCCTTGGCCTTGAGCCCGTCGATGTGCGGGCTGAGGAACTTGAGCGGCTTGGGCACCGAGGTCATCGAGGCGGTGGCCGTGCGGATCTCGCTGATCATGCTGTTGAGCGCCAGCTTGACCACGCCTGCGGCCCCGGGAGCGTGCGGCGCCCGACGATCGTGCTCTCCGTGCGTGCGCGCAGCCCTCGCGCGCCGGCCTGGGTGCGTGCCGCCCCTCACGAGAAGGCGCACACACACGAAGGAACCCTGCAGGCCGTGCGCAGAGGCCCCTGCTGGCTCCAGCTGCGCGGGGCACCACCAGCACCAACACGCACCTGCGTCTGGGTCGCTCACGCGCTCCACCATGAGCTCCATGTTCGCCTTGAGCTGCAGGTCCTCCTCGCTGAGCTCAGGCTCCTTGTCCTCGTCCTTCTTGGACTTGGCGCCCTTGGCGGCCTCCTTGCCAGCCGGCGCGCCCTCGGGCTTCTTCTCGCTCTTGTCCACCGCCATCCTGCTGCTGCTGCGCCTTCACTGGGTGCGGAGATCTACGATCTTCGAGCGCCCCTCTCGCCCAGCGAGGCTGCGCGCGGCTGCAGCCGTCAATCCGCCGAGCAGCAGCACGCCCGCTAAATCTCCGCCGCGCTGAAGGCCTCTCCGCTGCCGCCGGTGGGTGGTCGACCCTGGGTGGCTCGCCTCGACTGCAAGCTCGTGTGCTGCTACCAGCACCCGTCGCAGCGCGTGGTGCAGTTCTGTTGCTCTTGCAGGCGGCGCTGTGAATGGACCCAACAACAGCTGCAACGCGCCCACACGCCTCCCGCGCCACGCCCTCACGCATGCGCATGTTGACCGTCGCCGGCAGCGGTCAACGGCATCAAGCGTGCGGCGCCTGCTCGAAGACGGCCACCTGGGTGGCGTAGCCGGCCGCCTCGGACGCCTGCTGCACCTCGGGGTGCGCGCACGTGACCTTGCCGACGCCGTGGAAGCTCACGGCGTAGCCGTGCTCCGCCGCCACGCCCCTGGCCCACGCCTCAAACTCGGCGCGCGTCCACTCAAACCTGTGCAGCGCGGAGCAGAGTCGGCGGCAGAGCGCCCTCCTCACGTGGCCGTGGCAAGCGCTGCCGCAGACGCGTGGCGCCCCCGCCCCGCCACACACACGCGCACCTGTGGTCGCTGCACCTGAGCGGCTGGCCGTCCCGCCCCGGCGGCCCCGGCCACACGGGCGAGGCGCCCAGGCCCAGCGCCTCGCGCGTGCGGGCGTCGGCCAGGCGCATGACGGCGTTGTACTCCCAGTTGGGCGTGGTCATGATGAGCACCTTGGGCCCCAGCCCGCCCAGCAGGCAGGCGCCCACCTTGGACAGCGGCTCAGGGTCCAGGTGCTCCACCACCTGCGCAGCAGCGTGCAAGGTTCTCTCAGGCCAGAGCTGCTTGGTCGGGAGCAGGCAGGGCTGCTGCGACGAGCCCGAAAAGCAGAAGCAGCCTCCCTCGCACCTCGGTCATGATGGCGGCGTCGATGCCGGCGAGGTCGCCCCACGCCACAGGCTCGTTGGCCAGGCTCGACTGCAGCACGTTGCAGGCGCGCAGCTCGCAGGCCGGCACGCCCGCCGCCGCCGACGCCTCGCAGCGGAACACGAGCGGCGTGCCGTCCACGCCCGCGTCGCTGGTGGCCAGGCCCTCGACCTCGCGCGCCGGGCGCGGCGGCTCGGCGGCGTCGCCCAACAGGCGGGCCAGCTTCTTGCAGCCCGCACACAGCCCGCCCTTGGACACGTCAAGGCCCACGTAGCGCTCCAGGCGGCCGGCCCAGCCCGGTGCGCGCGTGATGGCGATGACCGTGTCGGCCGAGCCGCAGCCCAGGTCGACCAGACGCGCCACGCCGCGCTGCTCGCAGAGCTGCAGCACCAGCTGTGTGCGCAGGCTGTTGAGCGGCCGGTCAAAGTGCGGCAGGCCGGCGCCGCCCGGCGCCAGCGCCGGCGTGTGCACCGACGCCAGCGTGGCCAGCAGCGTGGCGCGCACGCGCGGCAGCACGCCGAAGGGGTCGGGGCCCGACAAGGGCGCCGTCACCCTGAAGGGACGCGCAGCAAAGCGTGTGGTGGTCAGCGTCCCTCCAACACGAGAGCACGTCGAGGTGAGGCGCGCCCCACGCAGCCGCAAAGGCAGGGCCGGCGCACTGACCTGCACTTGGCGCTGCCGTGCACGTGCAGCTTCCACACGGCCGCCTCCAGCTCGGCCAGCACCGAGCCGCAGCCCACCTGCGCACACACACACACACGTGCAAGAGCTCAAACTCGAAGCCGCGCTGCTGCAGCGGCCAAACAGGGTCCCCACAAGCCACAGCACGCTGCCCCCTCACGCCCACACACGTTACCTGGAAGGGCAGGCGCTTGCCGACCTCGACCAGCAGCGGCGGCGCCGTCTCCTGCGCCTTGACAAGCAGCCCTCCACCACCGCCACCCTGCTCGTGCGAGTCGTCCGTCTCCATGCGAGCCACGCTCCCGTCGCCCGCCCCCTTCTCCTCCTCCTCCTCGTCCTCGCGCCCCTTGCTGAGCTGCCGCGCCTCCTCACGCAGCCGCTTGGCCGTGCCGCCGCCGCCGCCGGGCGCTGCCGGGGAGGAGCGGGACGACGCGGGCGCGCCCTGGGGCACGTGGAGGTAGAACTGGTAGTCCACGATGGGCATGGTGCCCGGCCGCACGCGGCGGTGCTGCAGGTCACCCTCACTCAGCACCACCACCGTCGCCTCGGTCTCCTCTTCCTCCTGTGCGCCCTCCGAGGGTGGCGGGGCGCCGGCGGGCGGCAGCAGGCCGGGCAGGGCCCCCGCCGGCGCGCCGGGCGGCGGCAGCAGCAGGCGGCGCGCGGCGGCGGCGTCCAGGCCGTGCAGCGCGCACAGCACCTTGAGCGCGGCGCGGTTCTCGGCGGCGTCCCACACGCTGGGATGGTCCCGGCTCACCTACAGCCAGCAGCACAGCAAAAAGCAGCCGCCGAGTGCAGAGCAAGTGAGGCTCGCGCTGGGCGTGGCCGCGAGGAGCAAAGCATGCATCGCGTGGCCGTCGTCACGACCCACCTCCTCCTCCGCCCGCAGCGCCGCCGCGGCGCCCGGTCCGGGCCTGCCGCCCAGCGCCGCCGCCGGCACCTCGAGCACCACCACGCCCACCGGCAGCAGCGCCTCGCCCGCCTCCCAGTCCCCACCCAAGTCCTCCTCCTCCTCCACCGCCGCCGCCGCCGCCGCCTCGCCCGCAGGAGGCGCCGCCGGGGGCCCGCCCTGCTGCGCCGGCTTCTGCTGCCGCTGCCGCTTGCCGCCGCGCCCTTGCTGCTGCTGCGGCTCCGCCGGCGCCTCTGCCGCGTCCACCGCCATGGCTTCCCCCGTGCCTGTCGCGCCCGCGCCAGCGGCGTCGCCGTCGGCGGCGGCGTCGCCCTGCGCCTCTTGCCAGGAGAGGCGCTGGTACAGCACGGGCGCGCCGCCGCCGCCGCTGCCGCCGGGCGCCTGCCAGGCGAGCTGCCTCTCGCAGTACTGCGCCAGCAGCGCGCGGGGGCTGATGCCGTTCCAGGCGCCGTGCGTGGTGAAGGCGGCGGGCAGCTGCGGCGCGGCAAAGGGCGCGCCGCGGTTGGCGGCGAGGCGGGCGGCGGGCGCCAGCGCGCCCAGCGCCAGCACCAGGTCCGTCAGGTCAAAGCCCGACCAGCGCAGCGCCGACTTCTTGTCCTCTGCATCAGCAGCAAAGGAGCAACAGCAGGGCGGTGTGCGACGCGCCTCCCAAAGCGCCCAGAGGAGGACCTGACACACAGCGCAACGGTGGGAGCCTCACCGGTGAAGCGGTTGCGGGGGCGGCACAGCGTGAGCAGCACGTCGCCGTGCACGGCGTGGCCCGCCAGCCAGGACGCCAGCGCGTTCAGGGGCGCCCGCCCGCCGCCGGGCTCCTGGCCTGGGGCCACGCCCAGCACGCCCCGCGCCACCTCGGACGTGCCGGGGCCCACCAAGCCGTACATGAAGGGCGCCTCCACCTGCTCCATGGCCACCGCCGCGCTCGCCGGCTTGCCGCCAAGGAACGCGTCGGTCGCCGCCGTGCCTGCCTCGCTGCGCGCGGCCGACGCCGGCTGCTCGGCGGCGGCCGGCGCGGGCTGCTCGGCGGCAGGCGCTGCGGAGGCGGCGTCGTGGGGCGCGGCCGGCGGCGGCGGGCGCGCGGCAACACGCGCCCACTTGCAGCCCGTCGCGTTGAACGACACGAGCCGGCCAATCGCCACCGCGCCGGACGCCGCGTCGCCAACAGTGGCGCTGCCAGCCGCGCTCGTCGTGGTGGTGGTGGTGGTGGTGGTGGTGGTGGTGGTGTCGCTGGCGGTGGCGCCGTCGAGGAGCTGCGCGATTTGGGCGATGAGGTGGCCGCCGGCGTGCAGGTGCACCAGCTGGGCGCAGGGCCCGGCGCTGCTGCTATCGTCGTCGTCGCCGGCGCCTCGCGCCAGCAGCAGCACGGCGGGGACCAGCGGCTGCGGCGGCGCGGCGGCGAGCTCGGGGGTGCCGTCCCTGGCCGCCGCCAGGGTGGGCGTGGCGGGCGCGGGCGCTGCGGCGGAGTCGGGGGCGGGCTGCGGGCCCAGCACCTCGTGCACCATCTGGGAGGGCTGGGAGGGGTCGTGGTCGCGCGCCGGCGCCAGGCGCACGGCGCAGCCCAGCTGCTCCACCGTCAGCTTGGGCTTGGCGGGGGGCGAGGCGGCCGGAGCCGGCTCCGCCTGCATCGGCTCTGCAGCGGTGCCGTCCGCGGCGGCGGCGGCGGCGGCGGTCGGCAGCTGCTGCTTCTGCTCCTCCGGCGCGGCGTCCTCGGGTGCCGCCGCCTCCGCCGCCGCCGCTGCCTTGGCCCGCAGCGCGTGCTGCAGCAGCGCCGCCAGCGCCAGCACCTGGGTGACGTGGTCGCCGCCCGTGGGGTCGGGCAGGCCCAGCGCGGCGCACTGCGCCGTGCCGTGCTTCTTGAGCCAGTTGCGCGTGGCCTTGGTGCCCTGCAGCAGCAGCGACAGCGGCACCCAGCCGCGCCGCGCCGCTTGCGGCTCCTCGGCGGCCTGCTGGAAGAAGCAGTGGAAGGCGGGCTCGCGGCGCGAGGCCTGCAGGATGAGCGCCAGCGCGTCGGCGAGGTCGGGCGCGTCGAAGCCGCCGCCGGAGGGCGGCGTGACGCCGCTGGCCTGCTGCTGCGCGAGGTGCTGCTGCAGGTGGGCGGCGGCCTGCTCCGCCGCCGCCTCCTGCGCCGCCTTCTTGCTGGCGCCTGCGCAGGTGTGCGGGGTGTGCGTGATGAAGATGGGTTTCCCCGCTCGTTGGGCGCTGATGGGCACGCCGTGCGCCCAATGAGTCGCGTGTTGCGCGTCTTGAGGCTTGGTGCGGGTGGGGAGAGGTGCCAGGGGACCGTGTCGCGGTGATGGACGCACGCGCCCGCCCCCTCAAAGCAACGCGCATGTGCTCAGCGACCGCACCTGTGCCTTCGAACGTGAGGCCCAAGACGCCGACGGAGGCCTTCCAGGACGCGGCCTTCTGTCCCGGCGCCGCTGGCGGGCCGTCCGCCCCGCCGGGGCCGCAGGGTGATGCCTCATGCTTGGCCTGCAGCCTCAGCTTGGAACAGAGCTCATGGAGGCGCGCCCGCGCGTTCGCCATTGTGTGAGTGCCGGCGATGGGCGCGCAGCACGCTCAGCGAGCGCAAGAGCTGCGTGCGCAGCGCACAGGCAGAGCCTTTGCGCGCAGGCGGAGCTGCACGGTGCGGCGGGTGTGCGCTTGCGGCGTGCTGCGAACCGCACACGGGTGCACGGCCCACGGCGCATGAGCGAGGGCGTGCGTCAATCAGGGCGCGCCGAACGCTGCTTTGACTGACGCACGCCATCTTGCATCACACCCTTTGTACGTGCCGCAGCTGCTGCGATATGCTGCCCGGCTCGTAAGCACGTGCCGCCGGCGGTTGCGCGATGGGGCCAGTCACGCGCCCGGGCAACGGCGACTCGGAGCTCGCGCGCCTTGTGCAAGACGGCAGCCCGCTCAGCCTCACCGGGCAGACGGCCGCTGGTGGCTCAGCTGCGTTCAGCAGGTGCGTGTCCCAAGCAGAGCAGCATGCAGCAACAGCGGCAGCAGCTTCTGACATGTATGATTAGCTCACCTGTCTGGTGCGGACGTGAATCCTCGCTGTCTCACGCGTGCCACGGGGGCGCCGACAACCGCCACAACCGCGCAGCGGAGCGCCAGCGCCGCACGAGGAGCGCGTGGAAGACGACGACGACGACGAGGACACGCACCACCACAACGAGACATGGAAGCAGCGGCTGCAGCGGAGCCGGGCGCTGGTTGCGGGTGCGCGCATGCGTGCGCCCAGCGCCCGGCCGCGCCCACACACGCGCCAGGACCCTGGAACACGCCGCAGCTAGTGTGTGTGTGTGCGCGCGGCGCAGGCACGGTGCTGGTGCTGCTGACGGTGCTGCTGGTCGCCACCATCGCGCCCGCCGCCCACCGGCACAAGCAGCGCGAGCAGGCCCAGCGCTACCCGGTCGACGCCGAGCTGGAGGGGGGCCTGGGGCCCGTGTGGTGGCCGGCCAGCAAGCCGGCGGGCGAGCAGGCCAACCGTCACTTCCGCCTCGGCCTGCTGCTGCTGCACGTGTTTTGGTTTGACCAGGCGCAGCGAGTGAGTGAGGCATCCTGAGGTGGGAACCAGTCATTCGCTGGTCCACGGCGATGCGGAGGGGGAGACGGATGCGGCGGTTGGGCGGGCGGACGGCGGGATGAAGCAGGACGCGTTGACGCGATGCGTTGAGCTCAGGCCAACGGATGCGACGGTGCCTTGGTGTGTGGCTTGTGCGTGCACGTGCGTCACGTTCCTTAGGAGTTTCGGGCCGCCATTGACACCAACCCGAACTGGGCCATGGGTTACTGGGGTTTGGCCATGGCCAGTAAGCAGCAGCTGTGGCAGACGGAGGAGGACCAGACGGCGCGCTGGGCGCTCGATGCAATGGACGAGCACGTGAGAATGGGACGGGGTTTGGGTGTGCCGCGCAGCTCGGCGTCGAGGGACAGCGCCACGGGATGGCGGTGGGGGGCCAAGGGTGCGTGTGGCGCTTGGCAGGGGCAGGCACCGCATGTGCGCCGCGCCTCACCGCCGCCCCTACGCACTTGCTGCACGCGGCGCAGGACGCGGAGCAGGAGGCCAGCGCGCGGGAGCTCGACTACGTGCACGCTGTCAAGCTCATGTGGGCCGAGAACCGCACGCGCGAGCACCGCGAGAGGGCGTACTCCAGCGCCATGGAGGTGAGGGAGCCGCGGGGGCCAGATTGCGCGCGCCGCGGTCGTGCGGGCCGTCCCCAGTGTGCCTCAAGACAGGCACTTGTGTTGACGTGGGTGCCGCGCGCTGGCATGGTGTGCGGTGCTCCACTGGGCCACTGGGCGCAGAGCGTGTACCGCAAGCACCCGAACGACCCGGACGCCTGCGCCTTTTACGCGCTGTCGCTGCTGTCCATGGTGGCGAGCTCCGAGGGCTACCTCTCGCACGACGAGGCCGAACAGGTGGGCGCCTGGGGCCAGCATGGCACTTGGACCGCGCGCACCTCCTTTTTCGCATCGCCGCCGTCTCGACTTTGAGCAGCACCAGAGGGTGAGAAGGTCGTGGGAGGGAATGGTGGAAATGGTGCTCGTGTGCATGCATGCGTGCGTGCGCGTTTGCGTGCAGACCATGGCGGAGGCGCGCCAGGTGCTGGGCCAGTGCACGGCCAGGTGGCCCGACCACGCCGGGCTGCTCCACTACACCACGCATGGTGAGCGCCTGCACACGGGACGGCGGGAGCGGCACCACAGCGCACGTGCACAGCAAAGCTTGAAGGCAGCCAGGGCCTGTGCGCAGAACAACGTGCGGCGGCGGCAGCAGCGGCGCGCCCTGTGCTTGGCCAGCAAACGCTGGCGCTTGCGACCTGCGAGGGCCCGCGACCAGTGGTATGCTGTGCGTGCTGTGGCGCGCGCAGCGTACGACGAGCCGGACGCGCAGGTGGCGAGCCAGGGCCTGGCGGCGGGCGAGCGGCTGGCCGAGGTGGCCACTGCCTCGTGCCACGCGCTGCACATGAAGTCGCACCTCTTCCTGCAGCTGGGCAACTGGACGCAGGTGGTGGACTCCAACTGGCGCGCCACGCTGGCATCCGACCACTTCTGCAGCAAGTGCGTGCGCGATGCGTGGCGCAGCCGTGTGTGGGACTTAGCTACTTAGCTACTTAGCTGTATCAGATGTCCAGCAGCATGGAAGCTCACAGGCCGTGTGCGCGTGCGGTCGGGGGCGCCGCTGAAGTTTGGGGAGGCAGCGCGTCCCCGCCACGCTGGGAGGTGTTAAGGCGGGCGCTCCGCGCAGCGCGCACGGCACTTGGCCGCGGGCTTGATGTGTTCGCGTGGTGGGCGCTGGCCGGTGCGCAGGTGGCACGCGTCCAACCGCTCTGCTGAGCTGGCGTGCGACGCCGACGACCGCTACCACGCCTTGGAGTGGTGGATGTACGGCCTCACGCAGGAGTGCGGCTTCGCCGACGCCAAGGCGCTGCTGGGGCGCATCATGGTGCGCACTTGCCCTTGCACTGCTGCCTTTCCTCAATGATTTCCATGTGGCTGCCGCGGGTGCGTGGTCCTGTCGCATGCTGGCGTGCTGTGGCTGCCCTGGGCCACACCAGCAGCTGCACAGGCTCTTCTTTCTCTCTCGTTCCCTCTCTGCGGGGCCTCGCCGTTGTGTCTGCGGAGGCCGGGCAGCGCGGGACTTGGCGCATGCCGTGCCCACGCCCACTCTTCACACTTCTCCCCAGCACTTCGCGCCCACGCACGCACCCGCAGGTGGTCTGGACGGCGCTCAACGCCACGCCCTTTGACCAGTGGGCGCTCCGCATGTGGGCGCACGCCGTCATCCAGTCCCAGGCCAGCCCCGACCTGCTCACGCCGCTGGCGGCGCCGCTGCCGCTGGGCAGCCCGCTCACCACCCCGCGCGCCGCGCTGCAGGCCGTGGCCGACGCCGCCAGCCCCGCGCGCCGCCCGCTCGACCCGCGCGCCGCCGACCTCTACTGGGAGCTGCACGCGCGCGCCAGCGCCGTCGTCGCCGCCGGCTACGCCCTCACGCTGCACACCAACAGCACGGCGCTGGCGGGGGACGCCGGGGCCGGCGCGGCGGGACCGGCGGCGGCCGGCGCGGCGCCAGGGCTGCCGGTGCAGATGATGCACGCTCAACTGCAGTCCACCTTGGCCGAGATTGACGCGCAGGTCAGCGACGTCGCGACTCGCCCTCGACGACGCCTCCTCGCTGTGCTCTCTTCCCTGCTGCCGCCGCCAGTCTGCTGAACAACAGGTTTCAGGAGGAGCAGCGCGGCGACGCGAGTTCGAGTCACTGCGCGTGCACAAGGTTGTGTGTGTGTGTGTGCGCGCGTAGGTGCCGTCTAGCATGCCGTACCTGCAGCTCCAGGTGCAGCTGCACGCCAAGCAGCTGGCGGCGCTGCAGGTCGTGTCGGCGTGCGTGGCGGCCGGCGCGGCGCGGGGCTGCCAGGGCTGGCAGAGGGCCATGGACGACGCGCTCGACCTGGAGCGGCGCATCCAGGGTGCGGCGCTGCTGCTCCCGTGCTCTGAGGGGCGGGGGCGGTGTGCCTGGCGCATCCAGGGTGTGCCGCTGCTGCTGTGCTCCGCTGCGTGGCATCTTTGCTATTCTGGGGGGAGGTGGGGCGAGTTGCCTGGCCATCCAGGGCATGCTCTGCAAGCCATTTTGCTCACGCCCTCCTGATTCCATGGCTCGCCCAGCGCTGCCAGCCCGCAGCAGGGCCGGCCCCCGCAGAGGCCTTTGCTCGCCTGGCCTCTGCGCCCCATCCACGCACGCGCGCCCGTCCGCAGGGCAAGGCCCGTCGCTCAACGTGGCGCCTGCCTACGAGACCTACGGCCACCTCCTGCTGCTCACGGGCCAGCAGCCCGCACGCGCCGCCGAGCTCTTTTCCGAGTGCCTCGCCGCGCTGCGCCGCCGCCAGAGCTGCACGCTGGGCATGGCGCGCGCCGCCGCGCTGGCCGGCAACGCCACGCTCGCAGCAGAGTGGTACGCGCGCCTCTGGCAGCAGTGCGCGCCGCAGGCGGCGCCCGCCGACTTCCTGTGGCCCGGCCTGGTCGAGGCCTTTTTCATGCTGGCAGCGCCGGGAAACCGCTCGGCCGGCGAGCTGGTGCCGCCGCCGCCCGACGCCGTGCGGGCCATGCTGGGCGCCGGTGGCGTCCCGCGCGCGTTTGTGTTCTCGTACGGGCCGGGCCTCTTCACGTACTTGGCGCCGGGGGTGGACGACGCGTTCGTGGCGCCCGCCGCCCTCACCCAGGTGTGTGTCTGTGGGTGAGGGGGCTTCGCATCTGTTTGGACAGCTCGGTGGGGCCACAGCCCAGCTACCAGGCGCGTCAAATGCTTCGCCGCGCACAGGCAAGCATGCGGCGAGCCAAGGCGTGCAGTGCGCTGCGCAGCGCGCCGATTGCCTTCGGTGCGTTCAGCGTGCGATGAACGACTGTTGGCACTCTTCGCGCACTATGTGTGTGCGCAGGCGTTCATGGCCGCGCGGCCGCCGCCGTTCCCGCCGCCGGCCGACCTGGACCCCGTCAACCGCGCCCGCCTCACGCAGCCCTCCCCCTCGGCGCCCTGGCCGCCCTACGCCTACCCCTTCGCCAACACGCTCATGCAGGCGCCCGTGGCGGGCTACCCCGCCGGCCGCGTCGTCGTGCTGAACGCCGCCTCCTCTTCTTCCTCGTCGCTCCTGGGCGGCGCAGCGGGCGGCGGGGCGGCGTACGCGTTCGCGCTGCAGCCGTCGTCGGGCAACGCGCCGTCGTCGGGCGACTACTGGCCGCCGCCCGACGTGCTCTTCACCAGCGCGCTGAGGGTGGCGCAGGGCGGGGGCCAGCCGCCGTTTCCCTGGAGCGGGGGCGGCGGCAGGCGGCGGGCGGAGCAGCGGCGGCTGGGGCAGGAGTGGTGGTCGGGAGGCGTGCGGGTGATGCGGGTGGGGCCGGCGGAGCCGCAGGGGGCGCCTGGGCGGGGCGAGGGGGCGGCGGGGGAGTCGGGGGCGCAGGTGAGGGCGGGTGGGGAGCTGCGGCGGCGGCAGAGCCGGCAGCACCAGCACCAGCACCACCGGCGCCTGGGGTAGCGTTCTGGTGTGGTGGAGGTCCCTCTGGGAGAGAGCGGAGTTGACAGCAAGCGCCCTGGGGCGGTTGAGTGCAGAGTAGCGCAGAAAATGCATTCATCGCGGAGCCCTTGCTCTTTTGCGGCGGATAGCGTGCCGCACAACACAGGTGTGTGGTGCCCCGACCTCCGCCCCCGGACTCGTCACTGCAGCACGGACGTCCATTTTTCCATCACCACGCGCTGCTTAACTGGCCACATGCTTGCTCCGCTGGCGTTTGTTGTGCCTCTGTGTCGGTGCCTGAGCGCTTCATCTTCCCGTCACGCAGCCACCCCCTCGCTGCTTCCTGCCTCGCACGCTGCAGGTCAGGGTGTTGCTGGCGCCGCACGCAGGGTGTTGCTCTCTTGCTGCCCAATCCTGCTTGCACACTCTCAGAGAAGATGCGGGAGAGGCGCGTGTGCTGTGCCTCCGAGCCAGGCAAACGGTTCGTCCGAAGGAACCAGGGTCGCTATGAGGAGCCCGTCACGAAGCCCCAGATGCCGGAGCCCTTCTTGGCCTCTGCCTCCTTGATCTGCGGCGCAGCAGAGCAAAGGGCGATGAGCCGACCCGACTGTCGCGACACGGCGCTCGCTCGCTGGCCTACCTCGCCCACACAACCGAGCGCACCTGCCGCCGCAGCGCCTCGAGCTCCTTGCGCGCCTCGGCCTCCACGGCGAGGCGCTTGTTGAGCTCGGCAATCTCCACCTCGAGGCGCACCACCTTTGCCGACTCGCGCCCCAGCGCCGCCCGCGCGTCGTCCAGGCCCTGCTCGGCGGCACGCAGCACGACACCGCCGATGTGCCCTCGAGTTGCGCGCACGAAGCAACCCTTTAACCTCCAGCGGCGCGGTCGCAAAGCAAGCGAAGCGTCCCTCACCTTGCTGGCCGTCTCGAGCGACGCCTGCGTGGTGGCCAGCTGCTTGCGCAGCAGCGACAGCTCGTGCGACTCTGCCGCCGCCGTGGCCGCCGCCGCCTTGATGGCCGTCTCGGCCTCCTCCCGCGCCGCCGCCAGCGCCGACTGCAGCCGCGCCACCTCGGCGCGGAGCAGCTCCGCCTCGCTCAGCTGCTTGGCGCCGCCCGCCACGGCCGCCACCGCGCCGTTGCTCTCCGCCGCCTTTGCCGCCGCTGGCTTTGCTGCCGCCGCCGGCTGCTGCTGCGATGCTTGCTGCTGGGGCTTTTGAGACGGCGGCGCGGCAGCCGGGGGGGCTGCTGCTGCGGCGGCGGCGGCGCCTTGTGCGGGTGGCTGGAGCTGCGGCGCCAGCGTCACCTTGAGCACCCCGTGGTACTTGCCGTTGTACCCGCCAAAGGCGGCGAGCGCGGGGCGGGCGTTGCCGCCGCCGGCGGGCGGCAGCAGCAGCAGGCTGACGCCCTCGGAGGAGAGCGGGTCGCGGGGCGGCGTGGATCCCAGCGAGTGCCAGGTGAGGTGCACGGGCCCCACGGGGGAGGCCGAGCCTGGCGGCGCCTGCGCCAGCGCCTTGAGGGGCGTCAGGTCCAGGCCCAATGTGTCGGTGCACCCTGCATGGTGGTAGGGGAGCCGAGTGGGCGAGGCACGGGTGGTTCTGGCGTTCGCTTGGGTCACCTCAGTGGGAGGTGGGAGGCGAGAATCAGACGCGAGCACCAGCCCCGCAAGCGAGGGCCTCGCGGCGGGCACGAGCAGGGCGGCTGCCGGGCGCTCACCCCGCACGTTGTTGCCGCCGCCCACCACGCACAGCACGTCGCCGTACACGACGGCCGAGTGCCCCGCCCGCGGCGTCACCTGCGCCGGGCGACCAGGCAGCAGCGCCGCATGCCTCGCAACTCACCGCCCTCTCTCCCGCAGACACGGCTTGCGCCCTCCAGTCCTCCTCCTCACGGTCGTTCGCCACCCTGACTCACCGCGTGGCCCGTGGTCTTGACCGACAGCCAGGTGGGCGCCGTCTTGCCGTCGCCGGCGGGCGCGCGCGTGTCGAGCACGTGCACGTCGGAGAAGCACGTCGCCGCGCTGCCGCCGCCAAACACCACCACGAACCTGCGCGGCCACCGCGACCGCAGATGAGACACGCGCAAGGCGTCACGACGCCTGGGCAGCGTCCAACCCCCGTTTCCCCGGGTCCTGGAACCAAGCTTGCAGCGCAGGCCCAGCGGCACAGAGGCACCGCGCCCCCTCCCCCCTCCCCGCGTCAAAGGAGTCCGAGGACGCCGGCGGGCAAGGCGAGCTGTCGAGCTGGCAGGAAGGTGGGGCGGGGCGAGGGGTGCGCGGCGGCGGCGCTCACCGGTTGAGGTAGGCGGCGGCGGCGTGCGCGCTGCGCGCCGAGGGCCAGGGCGGCGCGGCCGAGCCCCGCTTGGCCGGCGCCTCGTCCCGGACCAGCGGCTGCGACCACACCAGCCCTCCTGCAATCACCCAGGCCGTGGTCAGGCATGACGTGAAACGGCGCCTTGAGTTTGCCTGAACACGTCCACGTGCCCCAGCCCCAGGCGCCAGTCACTGAGTGGCAGCAGGACAAGGGAGCGGGCCGCACCGAGGTCGAGGCAAAAGAGGTCGTCGAGGGGCCGGCGCGTGGCGTCCTCGCCGCCAAACACCCACAGCTCCTGGCCCACCAGCGTCGCCTGCATGCCGTGCACACGTTTGGAGGCACCGGGCGCAGCATGAGCGCCTCGCAGGGCCAGCTGCACTTCAAGCAACAACGGGAGCATCCTCGCCGGCGTCCGGAATCGCTGCAGCTGCAGCTGCAGCTCCTGCCGCGGCCGTTGCAGAGCAGCGCACGCGCGGGTGCAAGGCGGACCCCGTCAGACACTCACGCTGTGCCCGCCACGGGCCTTGGGCAGCTTGGCCGAGCCCTGCGGCTCGAGCGCCGTGAGCGCGCCGGTGGCGGGGGAGAAGGCGCGCACGGGCAGCGCGCCCGCCGCATCCGCCGTCTTGGCCTGCGCGCCGCGCGCCGCGCGCCGCACCACACGCTCGCACTTGCATTCGGCCGCTCGCCCACAGCTGCGCCGGGACATCTGGCGTGCCACTCGCGCCCCCGGCTCTGCACACTCCACCGCCCTCACCCACCAACACACGCACCTTGACGTGGCCGCCCAAGAGCAGCAGCCGGTCGCCCCAGGGCGTGACCGAGTGCCCCGCCAGCGGCAGCAGCCCAGAGGGCCCCGACCCGTCGCCCGACGTGCGCTCGGACGGCTCGGCCGGCGCCAGGGCGCCGCTGCTGCCGCCGTTGCCCAGGCTGGACACGCTGGCCAGGCCGCCGGCCACCAGCGGCGTCCACACGCTGGTGGCCAGGTCCAGGCGCCACACGTCCGCCAGGTAGCGGCCCGCTGCGGGGAGACAACATCATGAGGGCAGCGCACGCTTTGTGTCAGGGACGCAGAGCGCGACATCATGCCCTCTACCCCTTCCCAGCGGTAGGGCGTGGCGTGGCCAGGCGATCGCGCATGGAGCGCCGCGACATCGCACCGTAGTTGCCTCCCACGACGAAGATGGCGTCGCCCAGCACCGCCGCGCCGTGCTCGTAGCGCGGGCAGGGGCCCTTGCTGCGCCCGGCCGCCGCGCCCGTGGGCACCGTGGCCCAGGCGCCCTCCGCGGCGTGCGACGCCACGGGCGCGGGAACAAACGCCGCCGCGCCGCCGCCCTCCTTGAGCGGCGTGCCGGCTGCGGCGGCGGGCGTGGCCGCGGACGCTGCGGCGGCCCCGTTTGCTTGCGGCGCGTCGGCGGCGGCGTGGGTGGGGGTGGTTGGGGCCGGCGGCGCGGCGTTGCTGCTGCTGCTGGCCGAGGCCTGGAGGGCGGCGAACCAGTCCGGCCGCTCCTCATCCAGGGTGCGCACAAAGAGGCGCATGGCCTCCATGGTGGACATGTTGCCCAGCTGCTTCCAGGCCTGCGTGCGGCGCGTGGAGAGAGTAGGGTCTCTGCGCGGCTGGGAGTCCCGAGCGCTTGGACAGCTGCGTTGCGCCGGCGCGCTGAGGCTGTAGCGCGCTTCAGATCCGGCGCACCTGGAGCTTGGCGCTCTCGACCACGCTCCAGCCCCACCCGGCGGACTTGGTGCAGGGCCCCTGGGTCGCCTGCAAAGGTGGCAGGGGACGTTCAGAGCGATCCAATGTGCGGCCTGGTGGGCTCAGCAGGAGGTGAGGCGGGCGGCTCGGGCGGCCTCGGGATCGGGCCGAGCGTGGCGCACGCCTGCACACCTGCTGCTTCAGCGCGTAGAGCATGAGCTGGGACTCCTGCGAGAGGCCTGCGCGGAGAGTGTGGCGCACAGGTGGTGCTTGCACGCTGGAAGGGGCGCTCGCCACAAGCGCCACACCTTGTGCGACGAAGGTGCTCACCTGTCTGCTCCTGCTGCGCAAACCTGTCGGCCATCTCGAAGCGCTCCGGGTAGGGGAGCGAGTGTGCCGACGACAGCTGCGACGGCAGCTGCTGCTGCTGCTGCTGCTGCTGCGCAGCCATCCCAGCTGGCTCTTGAAGAACGTCGAGGGGGAGATCCCCGAAGCGGGCGTCGATCTGCAGCGCTCCCAGTGGCTCACGAAGACAGGCTGGTCGGTAAGCACCGAGTCGGGAGGAGAAAATTGAGCACAGCGCGCTCACGAGTTGTGTTTCTTGCTCCGCCACCGCGGGTTTGCGCTCGAGCTCGAGCACAGCGCGCGCGGACCTGTTCGACCAACACCACAGTCATGCACACGTTGTCGCGTGTCCCGTCTCGCTGCGGGGCCAGTGTGCGGCCCCACGGCGCACCTCCCTCCACGCGGCGGCACTGGGCTGGGCGCACCACCTGCCGCGCTGCGGAGCCAGAGCCCAGCAACAGCAGCAGCGGCAGCAGCAGCGGCAGCAGCAGCGGCAGCAGCAGTCAGCCTGCTGGCGACAACGTGCAGGGGGAGCCGCGCACCGACGCCAGCGCCATGTTTGGGTCGCTGAGCTTCGCTTCACGGTGAGGCCATGCACACACAATGGCATGCACGTGGGCGCCCCGCCACCATGGCCGTGGTCGCGGCGGGTGGGGCTAAAGACTGGCGGGGGGCCACACTGGCGGGGGGGGCCGCACTGGTTGCCTGCCGTGCACGCAGGTTGCGCGGCCAGGACCACAGGAGCCGTGGCACCAACGTGGTGCTCGCTGGGGACGGCAGCGACGAGACGTGGCGCAAGCTTGACGCGCGCGTCAACCGCTACCCCGACCAGCGGCACTTCACAGCCATTGGCTGCGGCGGGGACGGCTTCCGGGACAGCATGGTGCAGGCGGTGGAGCGCGTGGTGGGCTCGGTA
>VFQP010003180.1_pt1 | contig 17047 bp, 12 predicted proteins | sample 3512351 | NCBI WGS metagenome assembly VFQP01 (sample SAMN10412372, study PRJNA504923) | tailings metagenome | isolation source: Relicate 1 Philex TSF1 revegetated site | place: Philippines: Tuba, Benguet | collected 2017-08-29
CAGCTTCATGATCGGCCAGGCCGGCCACGAGACCGGCTGGGGCCGCAGCGAGATCCGCCACGCCGACGGCTCGCCCTCGTTCAACCTGTTCGGCATCAAGGCCACGGGCAACTGGAAGGGCAAGGTCGCCGAGATCACGACCACCGAATACATTGACGGTGAAGCGCGCAAGGTGACGGCGAAGTTCCGCGCCTACGATTCCTACGCCGATTCGTTCCGCGACTACGCCCAGCTCATCAGCCAGAGCCCGCGCTACGGCCAGGTGATGGAGCAACTGGGCTCGGTGCAGGGCTTTGCCAGCGGCCTGCAGAAGGCCGGTTACGCAACCGACCCGCAATACGCCGCCAAGCTGAGCCGCGCCATCAACACCACCTTGAACCTGCAGCGCGCGCAGGGCTGATAGAGGAACGCCCCCATGTCTTCCCTGAACATCGCCACGCGCGCCCTCACCACCAACCTGGCTGCCCTGCAGGTCGTGGGCCACAACATCGCGAACGTCAACACCAAGGGCTACTCGCGCCAGAACGTGGAACTGCAGGTCACGGGCTACCAGCGCATGGGCAACGGCTACTTCGGCAAGGGCATGGACATGTCCACCGTCGAACGCGCCCACAACGAATTCCTCACGCGCGAAGCGCGCACCACCGGCGCGGTCGCGGCCTCCGATGCCCTGCGCCTGGCGCGCCTGGAGCAGCTCGAAGCCGCCTTCCCCACCGGCACCTCCGGCCTGGGCGCGGCCATGAACGACATGCTCAACGCCTGGAGCGACGTGTCGTCCTCGCCCGGCAACCTCACCGCACGCGTGGTCACCATCGCGCGCGCCGAAGAATTCGCCTCGCGGCTGCGCAACACCGCCGGCACCCTCGATGCGCTGGCCGCCACCACGCAGCAGCAGGTGGGTGGCGCAGTGACCTCCGTCAATGCCATGGCCAAGGAGCTGGCCACCATCAACAAGCGGCTCACCGAAGCGGGCAGCCAGACGCACGCGCCCAACGACCTGCTCGACCAGCGCGACCAGCTGCTGCGCGAGATGGGCAAACAGGTGCAGATCAGCACGGTGGAGGCCAGCAACGGCACGGTGAGCGTGTTCGTGGGCGGCAGCCAGCCGCTGGTGCTCGGACAGAACGCGAACCAGCTCGCCATGACGCGCGACCCCGCCGATCCTTCGCGCATCGGCATTTCCTTCGTGCATGGGGGTGTGTCGACGCCCCTGGACACCGCCAGCCTCGGCGGCGGCGAGCTCTCGGGGCTCATGAAATTCCTCACCGACGACCTGGTGGACGTGCAGAACCTGCTGGGCCGCATGGCGCTGGCCACCGCCAGCACCGTGAATGCCCAGCACGCGCTGGGGGTGGACCTGCAGGGCAACCCGGGACAGAACTTCTTCGTGCCACCGGCGGCTGCCGTGGGCAGGCCCGCTGCGGGCAATGGCGGCACGGGCTCGGTCAGCGCCAGCGTGAGCAACCCGGCTGCCCTGATCGCATCGGACTACGAGGTGCGCTTTGAAGCCGCCGGCGTCAGCGTGGTGCGCCTCTCCGACGGCAACGTCACCTCGGTGCCGGCGCTGCCCACCGAGATCGACGGCCTGACCTTCAACCTCGACGTGGCTGGCGCCGTGCCCGGCGACAGCTTCCGCGTGCGCCCCTTCGAGGCCGCCGCGCGCAACCTGCAACTGGCCATTGGCTCACCCGACCGCCTGGCCGCCGCCAGCCCGGTGCTGGTCACGCCCGGCACCGGCAACAGCACCGGGCTGAGCGTGGAAAGCCTCTACGCCGCCAGCGCCTCGGCCAACCTCACCGACCCGGTGACCATCACCTTCCTGGCCGACGGCAGCTTCACCGCCACCGGCCTGGGTCCGGGCAACCCCCCGCCGGACAATCCCGGTCCACCCGCCAGCTACAACTTCCGGCCGGGCGAGCCAATGGTCTTCAACGGCTGGAGCCTCACCTTGCGCGGCAGTCCCACCGCGGGCGACAGCTTCAGCGTCGGCGCCGCGCCTCCGGGCTCGACCGCGCAGAACTCCGGCAACGCCGCGGCCATGCTGGCGCTGCGCGATCGCGCCACCTTCGAAGGCGTACCGCTGGCCGACGGCTACGTCAGCCTGTTCTCGGACGTCGGCACGCGGGTGCAGGGGGCGCAGTTTGCGGCCGAGTTCTCCAGCCAGGTGGCCACCACCGCCGAGACCGCACGCGCCAATGTGTCCGGCGTGAACCTGGACGAAGAGGCCGCCCGGTTGCTGCAGTACCAGCAGGCCTACCAGGCCGCGGCGAAATTCCTGCAGGTCGCGCAGAGCACTTTCGACAGCCTGCTGCAAACGATCGGCCGATAAGGATCATCACCATGCGAGTCTCCACCGCCAACGCCTACGACAACACTGTGGCGCTGCTCACGCGGCGCCAGGCCGAGCTCTCCAAGCTGCAGGAAAACCTGGCCACCGGCAAGCGCGTGCTCCGGCCCAGCGACGACCCCGTGGCCGCCACACTGGCGGAGACCGCGGCAAACCGCCTTTCGCGCACCCAGGCCGACTTGCGCGCGCTGGACGCCTCCACCACCAGCCTGAAGCAGGCCGAGAGCGGCCTGGCCGAATCCAGCGAACTGATCATCAAGGTGCGTGATCTGCTCGTCAGCGCGGGCAACGCCACCTTCACCAGCAGCGAGCGCGAGGACGTGGCCAGGCAGCTTGAGGGCCTGCGCGAGCAGCTCATCAGCGTCGCCAACCGCCAGGACAGCGCAGGGCGCACCCTGTATGGCGGCCTCGGTGGCGCGTCCACGCCCTTCGTGGACCTGTATGGTCCCAGTGGCGCGGGCGTGCAGTTCCAGGGCCAGCGCGGCCAGGCCGCCGCCGGTGCCGCCTCCCTGCCGCAGTCGTTCGACGGCGAAGCCATCTGGATGCGCGTGCCGCAGGGCAACGGCACCTTCACCATCGGCCTGAACCCCGCCAACACCGGCAACATGGGCACCGACATGGGCCAGGTCGCCAATGCGGCCCTGCTCACCGGCAACGACTACCGCATCGACATCGCCGACGTTGCCGGTGTCCTGCAGTACACGGTGACCAACACCACCACCGGCACGGCCGTGCCCGGCCACGCCGGCGTTCCCTACGTGGCCGGCGGCACCATCAGCTTCGACGGCCTGTCGTTGCAGATGCGAGGCACGCCCGCGGCGGGCGATCGCATCGACGTGGCCGCGGTCAATGGACCGACCGACATCTTCCAGGTGGTGCAGAACGCCGTGAACGCGCTGCGCAACACCACCGCCGGCAACAGCGCCGCGCTGACGCAGGACCTGGCGCGCGCCATGACCGAGCTCGACGCCGGACACGACCGTGTGCTGCTCGCGCGTGGCCGTGCGGGCGAATGGCTCAACCGCGCCGATTCGCTCAACGGGCTGATGGAAGACCGCGGCGTGGACCTGAAGGCCGAGAAGGCCCGGCTGGAAGAGATGGACATGGTGCAGGGGCTCTCCGACTTCAAGGCCCAGGAACTGGGCCTCGAGGCGGCGATCAAGTCGTACGCGCAGGTCCAGCGCCTGTCGCTGTTCTCGGTGATCGGTTGAAGGCCTCCTGTCCATGCTGAGTCACACCGTTCTGGACAGTGTCGCGCTGGGCTACGAGCCGGTGTGGAACCGCAGCCGCGAGCTCGCGGCCGTGCGCCTGGGCGTGCGCGCGGTGCACCCCGAGTCGGTCGATGCCACGCACCTCATGCAGGCGCTGGGCGACGACTGGCCCGCCAGCGCGCCGGTGCTCATCCTCGCGGTGGAAAGCCCCAGGCTGCTGCAGCAGGCCATGGTGTGCCCGCCGGTGCACAACACCTGGCTGGAAGTGCCGGGTGCCTGGTACGAAGACCCGGAGTCCCTGGCCCGCCTGACTGCCGCGAGCAAGCGCGGCCACCGGCTGCTGCGTCATACCGACATGGATTCGGTGCAAGGCCAGTTGGCCGCGCCCGGGGATACGCGCAACCTGTTGCGACTGGGTGCCCAGTACGCGCCGAGAACCGGCCTCAATGGCCAGCTCGTGGAGGGCATCCAGAGCGCCGCGCTGGTGCGCCAGTGCCTGGACCAGGCCGGAGCCTGGGGGGTGCTGGGCTGGCCCGGTGACGACGTGCTCTACGCCCACCGCCACCAACCGCTGAACTACGACGGCGACGTGATCCGCCAGGTGCTGCGCGCCACCGAAGACGAGGACGGCTCGCTCGAACACCTGGAGCGCCTGGTGCGCCAGGACCCGGTGCTGGTCTACCGCATCCTGCTGCTCGTCAATTCGGCCGCCTACGGCCTGCGCCACGAAATCGCTTCGCTGCGCCACGCGCTGATGATGCTGGGCTTCCGCGAACTCGGCCGCTGGCTCGTGGAGCAATTGCCGAGCAGCGAGCCCGATCGCGACCTGCACCCGGTTCGTTATGCGATGGTGATGCGATCGCGCCTGGCCCAGCACCTGCTGGCCACCGGCTCCGACGACAACCTGCGCGGCGAGGTCTACACCGCCGCGTTGCTGGCCCAGCTCGACCGCCTGCTGCACCAGCCGCTGGGCGACCTGCTGCACCGCCTGCCGCTGGCCGGGCGCGTGTTCGACGCGCTGCTGCGGCACGACGGGCCCTACCACCCCTTGCTCGACGTGGCGCGCGCGCTGGGCGAGCCGGGGCAGCTGCACCGCGTGCCCGCCATCTGCCAGCGCCACGATGTGAGCCTGGAACACGCCAACCGCGCGCTCATCCGCATGCTCGCCACGAGCCGCGATCACGCCAGCAAGCGCTCGGAACGCATGACCTGAAGGCCCGGCGCGTCACGCTACCATCGTGACCATGATCGCTGCCGCGCCCCACACCACCCCTCACCACACCAGCGCCCTGGTGCTGTTCTCCGGAGGCCAGGACTCCACCACCTGCCTGGCCCACGCCCTGTCGCGGTTTCCCCGTGTGGAAACCATCGGTTTCGACTACGGCCAGCGCCACCATGTGGAGATGGAGGCGCGCCCGGTGGTGCTGCGCGAGTTGCGCCAGCGCTTTCCCGCCTGGTCGCAACGCCTGGGCGAGGACCATGTCCTCGATCTCGCCGTGCTCGGCAAGGTCAGCGAGACCTCGCTCACGCGCGACATGGCCTTTCGCATGGAAGAAAGCGGTCTGCCCAACACTTTCGTGCCCGGGCGCAACCTGCTCTTCATGACGCTGGCCGCCGCGCTCGCCTACCGCCGCGGCATCCAGGTCATCGTCACCGGCGTGTGCGAGACCGACTTCTCCGGTTATCCCGACTGCCGCGACGACACCATGAAGGCCCTGCAGGTGGCGCTCTCGCTCGGCATGGACCACCGCTTCCTGATCGACACGCCGCTCATGTGGATCGACAAGGCCGCCACCTGGCGCCTGGCCCACGAGCTGGGCGAAGCGGCCAGCCTCATCGGTGGCGGCAACGCGCTGGTGAACCTGATCGTGGAACACACCCACACCTGCTACCTCGGCGACCGCGAGCACCGCCATGTGTGGGGTTACGGCTGCGGTGGGTGTCCGGCCTGCGAGCTGCGTGCGCGCGGCTGGGCAAAGTTCGCCGCGCCAGGGGTATGAGGCCTCAGCGCGGGCGCCTGCGTGGCATGGCCTCCAGGCGCAGCGCTTCCACGAAGGCCTCGGAGCCGCGGGGCCGCGGCCGCAGGCGCGACCAGTAGACCTGCACCGGCACCGGCACGCTGCGCTGCAAAGGCACGGCCACCAGCCCGAGGTCTTCGCAGCCCACGGTGGAGAACTCGTCGACGATGGCCACCCCCAGGCCCTGGCGCACCATGGCCACCGCCAGGTGGGCAACGCGCACGTGGATGGACACCTCCAGGCGGGTGGCGGACTTCGCCAGCGTGGCGGCGATGAAGCGGCCATGCGGTGTTTCCGCCTCGAAGGAAATGAAGGGCCGGCCCTGCAGTTCGCTGGCCGCCACGCTGGCCCGGGTGGCCAGTGCGTCGCCGCGCGGCAGCAGGCACATCAACCGGCCCTTGGCCACCACCACGCGCGCCAGATCGGGATCGTCCAGGTCGGCAATCGACACCACGCAGGCGCCCTGGCCGAACCACAGGTAGTCGCGGATCGCCTTTTCGCCCATCACGTCGCAATGGAAGCGAAGCCCGGGCGATTCGAGCGACAGCCGCGACAGCGCCGCCGGCACGAGTTGCTGGCTGACGCTGGGCGAGGTGCCGAACCGGAAGATGGCCTTGTCGCCGCGCGCGATGGCCTGGATGGATTCCAGCAACTGGCCGAACTGGCCATGCACGCGCTCGACCTCGTCGAAGATGCGGTGCGCCTCCTCGGTGGGCACCAGGCGGCCACCGATGCGCTCGAACAGCGTGGCGCCCAACTGCTCTTCGAAGCGCCGCAAGGTCACGCTCAGGCCCGGCTGCGAAACGAAGAGCCGCTTGGCGGCTGCGCTCAAGGTGCGGGAGAGCATCAAGGTGCGGAAGACCTCGATCTGCCGTTCGCTGATCTTCAATCGCTGGTTGGGGATAGCCATAAACGCAGGTTACGGAGGGTGCAATTCAAAGTATTGGGCGTTCTACCATGAACGACCAATACTTCGAAGCGGTACCCACCCCCGAGACTGGAGACACGCCATGCAACGTCGAGACATCCTGCGCACGACCCTCGCCACGGCAGCCACTGGCCTGGGGTGGCTGCCCCAGGCCATGGCCCAGGCCGCCCCCTGGCCCCAGCGCCCCATCCGCCTGGTGGTGCCGTACCCCGCCGGCAGCTCGCCCGACGTGGTGGCCCGCCTGCTGGCCACACGGACCGAGGCGGCGCTGGGCCAGCCCATCGTCATCGATAACAAGGGCGGGGCCGGCGGCACCCTGGGCACCGGCCTGGTGGCGAAGGCCACGCCCGATGAACACACCTTCGTCTTCACCACGCAGTCGCCGCTGGTGACGGCATCCCGGTTGATGAAGCAGCTGTCCTACGACCCCTTCACCGAACTGGCGCCGGTCACCCAGGTGGCCACGGCGCCTTTCCTGCTCGTGGCGGATGCCCGGCTGGGGGTGAACAACCTGCGCGACTTCGTGAGCCTGGCCCGGCGCAACAGCGGCACCTACAACTACGCCAGCACCGGCGTCGGCCAGGGCACGCACCTGGCGATGGAGCTCTTCAAGTCCCGCGCCGAGCTGTCCATCGTGCACGTGCCCTACCAGTCCTCGCCCCAGGCCGTCACGGCGATGCTGGCGGGCCAGATTCAGGTGTCCTTCATGGTGCCCAGCGTGGCTGTGGGGCACCTGCAGGCCGGCAAGCTGACCGCGCTGGGCATGACCTCGGCGCAGCGGCTGCCGTCGATGCCGGACGTGCCCACCATCGCCGAGCAGGGCTACCCGGACTTCGAGGCCGTGGCCTGGCACGCCGTGCTCGCACCCGCGCGCACCTCGCCGGCGGTGGTCGAGCGTTTTGCCTCGGAGCTCAACAAGGTGATCACGTCGCCGGAATTCAAGACCACCCTGCAGGCCCAGCACTTCGCCACCGCAGGCACCGGCCCGGCCGAACTGACCGCGATCATGAAGCGCGAATCGGTGATGTGGGGCAAAGTGATCCAGGCCGCCGGCATCCAGCCCGAATGAGCGCTCGCGCCCGGCTGAGTTACGACGTGGTGGTGGTGGGCGCCGGTGCCGGCGGCACCGCGGCCGCGCTCGCGGCCGCCCGCACCGGCGCGCGCACGCTGCTGATCGAACGCCACGCCTTCCAGGGTGGCGCGGCCACCCACTCCCAGGTGCTGGCCTACTGCGGGTTCTTTCTGTTCGGCGACCATCCGGTGCGCATGGTGCAGGGCATCGGACAGGAGATGCTCGACGAGCTGGCGCTGCTGGGTGTGCCGATCGATCCCTGGCGCGCGAAAAGCGGGGCCTGGATCGTGCTGCTGGACGTCGAGGCCACCAAGCTCGCCTTCGACCGGCTGACCGGGCGCTCGAAGGTCGACGTGCTGCTGCACACCCAGTTGGCGGACGCCAGCGTGCGGGGCGGCCGCATCGAGTCGATCCGCGTGGTGGACTACCTGGGCCTGCGGGAGATCGAGGCCAAGTGTTTCGTCGACGCGAGCGGCCACGCCTGCCTGAGCGCCTTTGCCGGCGTGCCGCTGACGCAGGATGGCGCGGCGGGCGATCACCTGCAGCCGGCCTCGCTGCCCTTGCGCATCGGCGGTGTGGCCCAGGGCGTGACGATCGACAACGCTTCGATGCGCCCGCTCATCGAAGCGCACAACCAGAGTGGCCTCGCGCGCATCTCGCGGGAAGACGGTGGCGCCATGTTCCGTCTGCCCTTGAGCGGTGACTGCTGGTCGTTGACGATCGACCTGCGCACCGACGGGCTCTCGGGCAACGACCTGGCGCGCGCCGAAGCCGAGGCGCGTGAAGCGGCCTGGAATTTCGTTCAGCTGCTGCGGCGGCAGTCGGGCTTCGAGCGGGCCAGCCTGCTGGCCACAGGGCCGCAGCTCGGCATTCGCGAGAGCCGCCGGCCGAGTTCCCGGCGCGACGTGACCGAGGCCGATGCGCTGGCCGGCCGGCGCGACCCCACGGGCATCGCGCGCGCCGCCTGGCCGATGGAAATCCATGAGGCCCCTGGCCGCGCGAAGTGGGTGGCGCTGGGGGGCGAGGGCTTCTTCGACGTGCCGCATGCTGCGCTGATGGCCCACGGGCTGGACAACCTGCGCCTGGCCGGGCGCGTGATCGGTGCGGACCCGAAGGCCTATGGATCGGTGCGCGTGATGGGGACGGCCTTTGCCACCGGGCACGCGGCGGGTGTGTCCGCCGCGATGGAGGCCGACGGCCGTGGCGGCGAGGGGCTGGTCGCCCGCGTGCGGCAGGAACTCGGCCGCCAGGGGGCCCTGGTGTGACCCGTCTTGCCGGCAAGTTCCGCATCGGACTCATTGGTGCCGGCCGCATTGGCAAGCTGCATGCCGAGATCATCGACCAGCATGCGGGCTGCTCGCTGGAACTGGTGCAGGACGCCGATCCCAACCTGGCCAGCACGCTCGCGGTGCGCCACCAGGCGAGGGCGGTGCCCTCGGTGGACGACATCCTGGGCGACCCCGGCATCGCCGCCGTGGTGATCGCGTCCAGAACCGACACGCACGCCGACCTGATCGCTGCCTGCGTGGCGGCGGGCAAGCCGGTGCTGTGCGAGAAGCCCATCGACCTGTCGCTGGCGCGGGTGAAGCATTGCCACGAACTGATCAAGGACCAGGCGCCCCACGTGCAGATCGGCTTCAACCGGCGCTTCGACGGCAACTTCCAGGCCCTTCGCCAGGCCATCTGGGCCGGGGAAGTGGGGCGCGTGGAGAGCGTGCACGTCATCACACGCGTGCCTTCGCCACCGCCCTACCACTACGTCAGGGAAAGCGGCGGGCTGTTTCGCGACATGACGATCCACGACTTCGACATCGTGCGCTTTCTCCTGGACTACGAACCGGTGAGCGTGTTCGCCCAGGGCGCGGCCCTGATCGACCCCGGCCTCGAGGCCGAGGGCGACATCGACAGCGCCATGGTGCAGATGGGCTTTGCCGACGGTTCGGCGGCGCACATCACGAACTCGCGGCGCTGTGCGTACGGGCTCGACCACCGCATCGAGGTCTTTGGCTCCGCTGGGATGATCAGCCTGCAGAACGGCCTGGGCACGCCACTGCGGCGCTTCGATCGCCATGGCACCGAGCGCGCGCCCGTGCACCACGACTCGCCGATCCTGGGCTACCTGCGTTCGTTCGTGAACCAGTGGTCCGCGTTTGTGGAGTCGCTCGACACCGGCCACGTGACGGGCGCTGGCTTCAAGGACGGCTGGAACGCGCTGGCCATCGCGCAGGCCGCCTGCGATTCGCTCGCCGGCCGCTGCGCGATCGACGCCCGGCCGTTGCTCGCGCCGGCCTACGTCGTGGCGAGCCGGTAGCGCGCCTGGCCTGAACCGTCCGGTGCCAGGTTCCAACGCTTGTCGTGGAAGGCGGCCACGGCCGACCGGTGGGCGATCGAGACCAGCGCGCCATCGCCCTCGCGCACCAGTGCGCGCAGGCGTTCGTAGAGCGTGGCCTCTGCCTCTTCGTCCAGCGCGCTGGTGGCCTCGTCGGCGAGCACCCAGTCGGGCTTCTTGAGCAGCACGCGGGCAATGGCCAATCGCTGGCGTTCACCGCCCGAGAGTTTCTGACTCCAGGCGTCCTCACGGTCCAGCTCATCGGTCAGGGCAGGCAACAGGGCCTGGTCCAGGGCCGCGCGCAGAGCCTCGTCGGTGTATTGCTCCGCCGGATCGGGATACGCCAGCGCATCGCGCAGCTTGCCATCGGGGAAATACGGCCGCTGCGGAATGAACATGGTGTTGGCGGGCAGTGCCACCTGGCCCTTCACGTACGGCCAGATGCCCGCGAGTGCCCGGAACAGGCTGGACTTGCCGCTGCCCGAGGGGCCGTGCACCAGCACCGTATCGCCCGGCTGCACCTGCAGGTTCAGGTCTTTCAACAGGGCGGTGCCATCGGGCAAGGCCACCGTGAGGCTCTCTGCGGTCACGCCTCGATCCGATGGTTGGTGGTTGGTCTCGTCCTGCGTTCTGGACTGCTGCGCCAGGCTGGCCTCGAAGCCCACCAGGCGGTCGGTCGTGGCCTTCCACACCGCCAGCGACATGTAGTTGTCAACCAGCCAGGACAGCGAGTCCTGCACCCGGCCAAAAGCCGAATTGATCTGCATGAGCTGGCCGAGCTGAATGGCGCCGCTGAAGTAACGGGGCGCGGCCACGATCATGGGAAAGATGACGGCCGCCTGCCCGAAGAAGCTGCTGAACCAGGTCAGCTGCTTCTGGTTGCGAATGAGTGAGAAGTAGTTGCCCATCACATCGCTGAAGCGCACGTCGAGGTGACGACGCTCTACGCGTTCGCCGCGATCCAGAGCGATGGATTCGCTGTACTCGCGCACCCGCACCAGATGGTGGCGGAAGTTGGCCTCGAGCATCTGCTGCTGGAAGTTCAGGCGCACCTGTGGCCGACCGATCCAGTGAGCGATGGCGCTGCCGACCACGCAGTACAGCACAGCGGCCCACACCATGTAGCCGTAGATTTCCCATTGACCACCGCCCAATGCGTCTGGCGCGGTGAAGCTCAGCGAGCCGCTGAGCGTCCAGAGGATGCCGACGAAGCTCACCAGCGTGATCAGCGCGTTGAACATGCCCATGGACAGCGTCACCGTGTAAGAGGTGAACAGGTTCAGGTCTTCCTGGATGCGCTGGTCCGGGTTGTCGGGTGTGTGATTTTCATGGGCCGTGAAGCGGGCGAGTTCCATGCGGTAAAAAGCCTTGTTTGCCAGCCAGCGGCCCATGTAGTGGTCGGTCAGCCAGACGCGCCAGCGCAATTGCAGGATCTGCGTGAGATAGAACTTGTAGACCGCAAGCACGATGTAGATCAACGCCAGCCAGCCGAAACGCCCGATCTGCTGCCAGAAGACCGGCTGGTCCTTGGCCTGCAGGGCGTCGTAGAACACCCGGTACCACTCGTTGATCTGCACCAGCATGTACACCGTGCCGAGGTTGAGCAGCACCACGGCCAGCAGCAGGCCTCGCGCGCGCCATTTCTCGTCGGACCTGAAATACGGCATGGCGAACGCGCCGATGCCTTTGAGCGTGGGCCACAGCGAAGGTGGGCGGGGTGCGGATGTCGTCATGGATGAGAGACCCTGGGTTGTCCCGGGCACGGACGTGCCCGTCGTGAATGGCGCATCGTAGCGGGTCCGTTCCCGCCCGCACTGAAGCCAGACTTAGGCTTCGTTGCTTACGCCGCTGGCCACATGGCCGGCAGGCACATGCAGCGCAGCGGACTCGATGTGTCCGGTCTGGTCGTCGAAGAAGAAGTCGGGCTCGAACTCGCGCAGGAACTCACCCTTGGGCAGGCCGCCCAGGAACATGGCCTCGTCGACCTCGATGTTCCAGTTCATCAGCGTGCGGATGGCGCGCTCGTGGGCCGGCGCGCTGCGGGCCGTCACCAGCGCGGTGCGCACGCGCATCATGGGCGTGCCCTCGCTCTGCAGGCGGTGCAGGGCTTCGAGCAGCGGTTTGAAGGGGCCGCCGGCCAGGGGCAGGGCGGCGTTGGTGGCCTCGTGCGCCTGGAAGGCGGAGAGGCCTTGTGCCTGGTAGACGCGTTCGGCCTCGTCGGAGAACAGCACGGCGTCGCCGTCGAAGGCGATGCGCACTTCGTTCGGATGCGCGTTGCCCGCGTGCACCGACTGCGGGTACACCTGCGCCGCCGGCACCCCGGCTTCGAGCGCGGCACGCACGTCGGCCAGGTGGGTGGAGAGGAACAGGTTGGCGCGCAGGGGACGCAGGTAGCGCCAGGGCGGCTGGCCGCGCGTGAAGCTGCCACGCTGGATGGGCAGGCCGTAGTGCTGCGCCGAGCGGAACACCCGCATGCCCGAGACCGGGTCGTTGCGCGAGAGGATCACCACCTCCACGCGCTGCGCATTCGCATCGTTGAACGCCAGCAGCTTGTGAACCAGCGAGAACGCCACGCCAGGCAGGGCGGGCTGGTCCAGGCGATCCAGCTGGAGCTTCATGTAGGCCCGGTCGTCGCCGGTTTCGAAGACCCGGTTCTCTTCCTCGAAATCGAACAGCGCGCGCGACGAGATGGCAACGACGAGCTTGCCTTCGAGCGTGACACCCATGTTCAGGTCACGAGCTGGTTGAGCTGGATGATGGGCATCAGCACGGCGAGCACGATCAGCATCACCACCAGGCCCATGCCCACGATGAGCAACGGTTCCAGGATGGTCGCCATGTGCATGGCGCGGCGCTGCACTTCGGCGCCCAGTTGGGCGGCGGCGCGGTCGAGCATGGCCGGGAGCTGGCCGGTCTGTTCACCCAGTCGGGCGAACATGGACACCAGCGGCGGAAAGCGCTTCTTGCTGCCCAACGCCGAGGCCAGCGGGGCACCCTCGCGCACCAGCACCAGGGCGTCCAGGGCATCGGCGCGCATGGCCTGGTTGCCCAGGGTCTCGGCAGCGGTCTGCAGGGCACGCAGGATGGGCACGCCCGCCGCCGCCAGCATGGAGAGGGTGGCGGCAAAACGCGCCGCGTTGTAGCCGCGCGCCAGCCGGCCCACGAGCGGCAGGCGCAGCCAGGCGGCGTCCATGCTCAGGCGCATGCCCTCGTTGCGCCGCGCCAGAACCACGCCGAAGAAGCCCAGCACCAGCGCGCCCAGCAGGAACCAGCCGTAGCTGCGGACGAAGGCGCTCAGGTCGAGCATGACCACGGTGAGGAAGGGCAGGGCGCGCTTGCTGCCGGCGAACACGTTGGCCACCTGCGGCACCACGTAGGACACCAGGAACACCACGATCACCACCGCCACCAGCGTGACGATGGCGGGGTAGAGCGAGGCCGCCACGATCTTGTTGCGCAGCGCCTCGCGCGCTTCCAGGTCGTCGGCCAGCCGGTCCAGCACGGTGCCCAGCTGGCCGCTCTGCTCGCCCGCGGCGATCACGCCGGTGTAGATGGGCGCGAACTCGCGCGGATGCTGCGATAGCGCGCGCGCAAAGGGTGAACCGCTGTTGACCTCGGACCGCAGCGAGGCCATGAGATTGCGCTGCTTGTCGTCCTCGGCTTCTTCGGTCAGGGCGGTGAGCGCGCGCTCCAGTGGCAGGCCGGCCGAGACCAGGCCGGCGAGCTGGCGCGTCCACACCGCCAGCGCGGTGGCGCCGAACACGCGACCGCCCCAGAGGGTGACGTTGAGCCCGCCCGCCTTTTCGCCGCCGGGTGCTGCGGTGGCCGGTTCCACCAGCAGCGGGACCAGCGCGCGGGCCCGCAGCATGCTGCGCGCGGCACGCGCCGTGTCGGCGTCGATCAGGCCTTTCTGGGTCGCGCCCTGGGCGTCCAGGGCTTCGAAGGTGTAGGCGGGCACGGCTTGCTCAGTCTCGGGTGACTGACATGACTTCCTCGGGCGAGGTGACGCCGGCTTCGATCAGGCGTTGTCCATCCGCGCGCATGGAACGCAGGCCCGCCGCCTCGGCGGCCACGAAGACCTTGCTCTCGGCGGCCCGGTTGTGGATGAGCGAGCGGATCTTGTCGTCGGCCACCATGAGCTCGTAGATGCCGGTGCGGCCCTTGTAGCCGCTCTGGTTGCAATGCCCGCAGCCGACCGGGTGCCACAGGCCCTTGTCGTCCTGGCGGCGGCAGTGAACGCACAGGCGCCGCACCAGGCGCTGCGCCAGCACGCCGAGCAGCGAGGAACTGAGCAGGAAGGGCTCGACGCCCATGTCGGTCAGGCGCGTCACGGCGCTGGGGGCGTCGTTGGTGTGCAGCGTGGCCAGCACCAGATGGCCCGTGAGCGAGGCCTGGATGGCGATCTGCGCGGTCTCGAAATCGCGGATCTCGCCGATCATGATGACGTCCGGGTCCTGCCGCAGGATGGCGCGCAGCGCCTTGGCGAAGTCGAGGTCGATGCGCGCATTGACCTGCGTCTGGCCGACGCCGGGCAATTCGTATTCGATCGGGTCCTCGACCGTCATGATGTTCTGTGTGCTCGCGTCCAGCCTCTGCAGGGCGGCGTACAGCGTGGTGGTCTTGCCCGAGCCGGTGGGGCCGGTGACGAGGATGATGCCGTGCGGCTGGCCGATGAGCTGGCGGAAACGCTCCAGCACGTCGCCCTGCATGCCCACCGCTTCCAGGCTGAGCTTGCTCTCGCTCTTGTCGAGCAGGCGCAGCACGGCGCGCTCGCCGTGCGCGCTGGGCAGGGTGGAGACGCGCACGTCGACCGCGCGCGTGCCGATGCGCAGGCTGATGCGGCCGTCTTGCGGCAGGCGTTTCTCGGAGATGTCGAGCTCGGCCATGATCTTCAGGCGCGAGATCAGCGCCGCGTGCAGCGCGCGGTTGGGCTGCACCACCTCGCGCAGCGTGCCGTCGACGCGGAAGCGCACGCTGGAGTGGCGCTCGAAGGGCTCGATGTGGATGTCGCTGGCGCCGTCGCGCGCGGCCTGCGTGAGCAGGGCGTTGAGCATGCGGATGATGGGTGCGTCGTCGGCCGTTTCCAGCAAGTCCTCGATGGCCGGCAGCTCCTGCATCATGCGGCTGAGGTCGGCGTCGCCCTGCACCTCGCTCACCACCGCGGCGGCGCTCGACTCGCCCTGCGCATAGGCGGCGCTGATGCGCTGCTTGAGGGTCTCGCCTTCTTCCCAGTGGATTTCGCGCACCTCATGGCTGCGCAGTATTTCGGTCAGCGCCGAGAGGCGGCGTGCGCGCGCGGCGGTGTCGACCGCAGGCGTGCTGCTGCCCAGCAAGGTCTGGGTGGTGCCGTCATCTTCCAGCAGCCAGTGGTGCTCGCGGGCGAAAGCGTAGGGCAGCGGGTATCTCATGGCCACGGCCTCAGTTGGGCGTGTTGCCTTGCCTGGGCATCGGCGGCGGGTTCACGGGCGGTGTCGTGTTCGGATCGGCCAGCGAGCGCACGGGCGGTGTGGTGCTGCCCAGCGGCGGCACCGGCGTGGTCGGCGGGGCCTGTGGTGGCATCACCGGCGCTTCGTTGACGCCCAGCACACCGCTGCGCGTCGGCTGCGAACCCGTCTGCACCGAGCGCATGAGTTCGTAGCGGTCCAGCGCCAGGTTGCTGGTCTCGCGGGCATCGCGCATCACCACCGGCCGCAGGAACACCATCAGGTTGGTCTTGCGGCGCGAACGGGTTTCGCTGCGGAACAGTCCCCCCAGCACCGGCACGTCGCCCAGCCCGGGCACCTTGTCCTGGTTGCCGGCGTATTCGTCCTGCAGCAGACCGCCCAGCACCACGATGGCGCCATCGTCGACCAGCACGGTGGATTCGATGGTGCGCTTGTTGGTGATCAGGCCGGTGGACGAGTTGATGGAGGAGGCCTGCACGCTGCTGACCTCCTGGTAGATGGTCATCTTGATGGTGCCGTTCTCGCTGATCTGCGGCTTCACGCGCAGCGTCAGGCCCACGTCCTTGCGCTCGATGGTCTGGAACGGGTTGACCGAGCCGTTGCTGGCGCCGGTGTTGGTGAACTGGCCGGTCACGAAGGGCACGTTCTGACCGATCACGATCTTGGCTTCCTCGTTGTCCAGCGTGAGCAGGTTGGGGGTGGAGAGGATGTTGCCCTCACCGTTCTGCTGGAGGAAGCGGGCCAGGAAGCCCAGCACGTAGACGCCGTTGGTGCGCCGCGCGGCGCCGAAGTTCAGGCCCGGCGCGGGCGTGGCCTCACCCGTGGCGAGGTTGAGGATGTTGCGGCCGCCTTCGCCGAAGTTGGTGCCCAGGAGGCCGATCACCCGGTCGCCCGAGTTGCCGATGGCGCCTTGCCACTGGATGCCGAACTCGGCCGCCCGATCGGCATTCACCTCGGCGATCAGGCTTTCCACATACACCTGGGCGCGGCGCGAGTCGAGCTGGTCGATCACGGCGCGCAACTGGCGGTACTGCGGTTCGGGCGCGGTGATGATGAGCGAGTTGGTGGCCGGGTCGGCCTGGATCTGGCCGCCGGTGGAGGGCTGTGCGCTGGCCGAGACCGGGCTGGAGCCCGGGGACGCACCGGCCACGGAGGCGCCGGTGGGTGCGGCCGTCAGGCGGATGGGGCTGCTGGCCATGCCGGCGCTGCCGCCGCCCGCCGAGGCACCCTCGCCGCCCATGGCCGCGCGCAGCGTGGCCGCCAGCGCGGTGGCGTCGGCGTTCTTGAGGTAGACGACGTGGATGTTGCCGCTGACGTTCTCCGACGACGGCTGGTCCAGCTTGGTCACGAGCGCGCGCACCAGGGCGGCGCGCGCCGGGTTGGCCGCGCGCAGCACCAGGCTGTTGCTGCGCGGCTCGGCCACGAGCGTGGTCCGGTAGGAGGCATCGGCCTGCGCGCCGCCGCCCGTCACCGCCGGGTCGATGAGCCGTTGCACCAGGGCGGCCAGGTCCACCGCCACAGCGTGCTGCAGCGGAATCACCTCGACGTCGGTCGCGCCCGCCACGTCGAGCGCCGCGATGATGCGGCCGATGCGTTGCAGGTTGTCCGCGTAGTCGGTGATGACCAGCGAGTTGTTGCCCGGATTGACGTTGATGGTGTTGTTGGGCCCGATCAGCGGGCGCAGCACCGGCACCAGGT
>VFQP010003181.1_pt1 | contig 17047 bp, 16 predicted proteins | sample 3512351 | NCBI WGS metagenome assembly VFQP01 (sample SAMN10412372, study PRJNA504923) | tailings metagenome | isolation source: Relicate 1 Philex TSF1 revegetated site | place: Philippines: Tuba, Benguet | collected 2017-08-29
AACGCCTCCCGAGATCATCAACAGGCTTTCCGCATCGATAAAGAAGATTTCTGAGAGCGCTGACTATCGCAAGAAGATTGAAGAGCAAGGCGGTTTCGCCGCCTACATGGAACCCGCTGCGCTTGACAAGTTTGTTGCTCAAGAGCTCGCGACGTGGGCCAAGGTCATCAAGGACGGAAACATCACGGCTGAATAACAAGAACCCCGAGGAGGCAAATAACTGGTCGAAGAGGCTGGCATCAAGCCGATGTGATTGGGCTCGCCTCCGTCAGGCATGACCGCATTGTTGCTGTACGAAGGTCGGAATGGGTTTCAGCTTCGGTTATGCTAGCCACTATCGATTCGTGCCTACCCATTGGCTACAGCATTGTGCGGATAGATCCTACTACCCTGACCATTTTTCTAACTGTCGTTGAAGAGCAAAGCTTGGCGAGAGCGGCTGAGCGGCATTTCATGGCTGCGTCGGCGGTTAGCAAGCGGATAAGCGACCTCGAGGATGCACTCTCTGCAAGGCTTCTCGACAGACACAGTGGCGGCGTCCGTCCGACAGCGGCTGGACTAGAGTTAGTCGAATACGCAAAAGGCATCGTCGACTTGCTTCAGCGCCTGCGCGCGGACATGAGCCAGTACAGTGACGGTACCAAGGGTGACGTGCGAGTTTACGCGAACAGTACGTCCATAGTCGGCTTCTTGGACCAGGACCTGCCTGCATTCCTCGCGCGCTATCCACAGGTTGAGGTGCGTCTGGAGGAGTGGAGCAGTCCGTATATTGTGCGGTCACTCAAAGACGGCCTTGCCGATGTTGGCCTCTTCTGGTCTGAAACCCCACACACTGGCTTAGCGACAGTTCCATATCGCTCCGCACGGCTGGTGGCTGTGGTGCCGGTGGACCACCCATTGGCGGGGAAATCTGACGTCGGCTTTGAAGAGACGCTGGACTTTGCCCATGTGGCTTTTCACGAAGGCAGTATGATTCACAGGCTCTCAGTTCAGGCGGCCGAAAGTCTTCAGCGACCGATACGAACTCGGCTCCAGGTTACAAGCTTTGACGCCATGAGAACCATGGTGTCAGCAGGCGTCGGGATTGGCATCATGACCGACGTCACCGTTGCTGCAAAGCACAATAGAGGTGAGCTTTGCGTCGTTCCACTGTTGGATGGTTGGGCCCACCTCGAAATGAAGGTCGGCTATCGGGACTATGCCGCACTTCCACGTGCGGCGCAGCAATTCGTCGAGCACTTGTCGACTCAAAGCATGCCGCAAGTCTGAGCCATCAAAATCGGGAACGGCCGCCATCGAAATCCAATTATTTACGGGTCTCGGCGATTTTCCGACACTAGCCACTCAAGCAACAAGTTGGCTGGTGCCCCATGACTCTCCCGTTGGATGGAATCACAGTAGTAGCACTCGAGCAGGCGATTGCGGCGCCCATGGCAACGCGTCACCTCGCGGATTGGGGTGCTCGCGTCATCAAAGTTGAGCGCCCCGAGGTTGGCGATTTCGCCCGAGGCTATGACAAAGTCATGCAGGGCATGTCCAGCCAGTTTGTCTGGACAAACCGCACAAAGGAAAGCGTCGCGCTGGACTTCAAGACCGAGGAGGGCCGCCGTGCGCTCGACGCGCTGCTCGAAAACGCAGACGTTTTCCTTCAGAACCTTGCCCCAGGAGCCGCCAGGAAACTTGGTTTGGATGCGAAGAGCCTGGTAGCCCGTCACCCTTCCCTGATTGCTTGCGATATCTCCGGATATGGGTCTACGGGGCCGTACCGGTCAAAGAAGGCTTACGACTTGCTGGTCCAGTGCGAGACAGGTTTCCTGTCCATCAACGGTACGCCGGAAGCTCAAGCCAAGTGCGGCTTGTCGATTGTCGATATCGCCACGGGGATGTACGCATTAAACGGCGTCCTTATGGCGTTGTACCGTCGTGAGCGAACGGGGAAGGGCACTGCATTCGAAGTTTCGTTGTTCGACAGCATGACAGAATGGATGAGCTATCCGGCCTACTACACGCGCGACAGTGGAACTCCGCTTGCACGCGCAGGCGCGCGCCACGCCACTATTGCGCCGTATGGCCCCTTTAAGGCCGGTGATGGCAAGGCGGTATTCTTCGGCATCCAGAACGAGCGCGAGTGGCAGGCGTTCTGCACACGGGTTCTCGAGGACCCGTCCATCGCAGCTGACCCGCGCTTCAATACCAATCCTCACCGACTTGCGAGCCATGGCGAACTGGAGGCCATGATTACGGAGCGGTTCGTCAAATGGTCGAGCGACGAAGTCGCCGAGAAGCTTGAGGCAGCATCTATCGCAAATGCACGTCTCAACGATGTCGCCGAGTTTCTGGAGCATCCGCAACTGCACGAGCGCGACCGGATTCGAACTGTCGATAGTCCGGTTGGACCGCTTCAGGTGTTCAAGCCGCCGCTCATCATTGATGGAATCGAGCCAGTGCTTGGACCCGTACCGGCTGTCGGCGAGCATACAGACAGCGTTCTCGCAGAGCTTGGGTTGGGTGATGCAACGCTTGAGTCCGCGTCGGCCGCAGGGAGGGCGCAATGAGAATAACGCGAACCTATCTCGCCGTGCCTGCCCACCAAGACAAGCTGGTGGCGTCTGCCGCGCGCTCGGAGGCTGATGCCGTATTCCTGGATTTAGAAGACGCCGTACCCGAGTCCATGAAGGAAGCGGCGCTCGGCTCAGCGGTGCGTGCCATCAACGAGTTGGATTGGGGTGGCAAGGTCATCGTAGTACGGGTGAATGGTGTGGGAATCCGCCAACGGCAGGAAATCGATACGCTGGTACGGTTTGCAACCAGGCTAAATGGCGTACTTCTGCCCAAGGTCGAGTCGGCCGAAGAAATCGCCGCCGTACAGCAGCAGGTGGAAGGGACGAGCGTCGCTATTGAGGCCATGATTGAAACGGCCAAAGGCTTGGTGTATTGCGAGCAAATTGCAGCAGCAGGTGGGAGTCTCGAGGCCCTGCATTTCGGCGTAGGCGACTTTGGTGCCTCGATTGGGGCAAAGGGCGTGGAAATCGGTCTGTCGCATCCCCAATACACGATGACATCCCGTGCCCATGCGGGTTACGCCGATACGCCTCTCGACATGTGGGCTTATCCGATGATGCGCATCCTGGTGGCGGCCCGGGCATTTGGGCTGCGCGCCATTGACGGTCCGTGTGGTGCCTTCCGCGACGCAACGCTGAGTGAATCCAGTGCGTTGAAAGCAGCAGCCATGGGCTATGACGGTAAGCAGGTCATCCACCCCATGCAGCTCGCCTTCACAAATCGAGCATTCACGCCTACGGATGAAGAGTACGCGGCTGCTCAGCGGGTGGTTGACGCTCTCGCCGAAGCTGAGCGCGAAGGGCGAGGTGCTGTCCAACTGGATGGGAAGCTGGTGGACTACGCGAACATCCGGATGGCCAAGAAAGTGGTCGAGGTCCGCGACCGCACCGCGGCCTGAGCAGACCGAATTATCTGTTTAGCCGGCCACGTCAGAGGGCCGGCAATACTCAAGGAGACAGGAAATGAAAAAACCGGTTCGCATGGCGCTCGCCTGCGTTTTCTTCGGCGCGTCGCTTGCAAACGCGGCTTCCACCGATAACTACCCGTCGAAGCCGGTCACCATCGTGGTGCCGCAGGCGCCTGGCGGAACAAACGATATCGTTGGCCGAATCATTGGCGCTGCACTTTCCCAATCTACTGGCCAGCAATTCATCGTAGATAACCGACCTGGCGCGGGCGGGAACATCGGCAGTCAGTACGCTGCCCGCAGCAATCCCGATGGCTACACTGTTTTGCTGACCATCAGCAGCACTCAAGCCATCAATCCTGCGTTGTACAAGAAGATTCCATTCGACCCGGTGAAGGACTTCGAGCCGGTGGCGCTTGTGGCTAGCGTACCGAACGTTCTCGTCGCCAACCCCGCGTTTCCGGCGAATAACATGAAGGAACTCATCGCCCTGGCGAAGAGTAAGCCGAATGAATATCGATATGGCTCGGCTGGCAATGGCTCCCTGAATCACCTGTTGGGGGAAATGCTGAACAACATGGCTGGGATTTCCCTTGAGCACGTGCCGTACAAGGGCGTCGGCCCCGCCCTGAACGACTTGCTGGGCAACCAGATTCCGCTCGCCTTCGCCAGTCTTCCTTCGGTCCTGTCGCACATCAAGGCCGGTAAGTTGAAGGCCTTGGGCGTGAGCTCGGCCAGGCGTTCCAGTGCGGCGCCGGATATCCCGGCTATTGCCGAGACGATTCCGAACTATAACGGCGACCTTTGGGTTGCACTCTATGCCGTACACGGCACTCCCAAAGATGTCGTGACAAAGTTGACCAATGCGGTCGACAAGGTCCTCGATGACAAGGCCGTTCAGGAGAAACTCAAGGCTCAAGGTGCCGATTTGCCCCGAGCTACGCCGCAGCAGCTCTCCGGCATGTTGAAAACCGACATGGACAAATGGGCCAGGATTGTGAAGACGTCTGGCGCGACGGTTGACTAGCAAAGTGCTTTGATGCGGGCGAGGGGCGCGATGCCGCAATCCTTTCCATTTGGGAAAGGAAGGTCAACAAAACTGCGATTCACCTATTCGCCTCTTTCCCCTCATCATGCAAACGGAGCGACGCGGCTGGCAAAGCTGTCCGCGATTTGCTCATTCACGCTGGTAAGTCGCCGCGCGACTTGCGAGACATCCACACCAGACCGTACCCCGGCATTATTCCCATGAAGATTGTATTCCTGGACCGCTCGACCATCTCCCCGCAGACGACGCTCAAGACCCTGCCATTTCCGCATGAGCTTGTGCTCCACAACGAGACGGCCGACGAAGAAGTGGCGGGTCGTATCGCTGACGCTGACGTGGTGATTACCAACAAGGTGAAGCTCGGTGGCCAACAACTGGAACACGCAAAGAAGCTCAAGCTCATCGCTGTTGCGGCTACAGGTACTGACATCGTCGACCTGAAATCGTGCGCTGCTCGCGGCATTGTCGTCTCAAATATCCGCAACTATGCCGTCCACACGGTTCCTGAGCACACGTTTGCGCTGATCTTCGCCCTCCGCCGCAGCCTGACGGCGTATCACGATGCTGTGCGCAATGGGCGCTGGCAGGAGGCTGGGACCTTCTGTTTCTTCGATTACCCCATCAAGGACTTGCATGGCTCGGTACTGGGCATCATTGGTGATGGTGTGTTGGGGCAGTCCGTTGCGGCGCTGGCTCGTGCGCTCGGCATGCATCCGCTTTTCTCCGCTTACAAGGGGCGCAATGACATGGGCCCTCTGTACACGCCGTTTGAGGAAGTTCTGCGCCGCAGCGACATCATCACGCTGCACTGCCCGCTGACACCTCAGACACGCAACCTTATCGACGCCGCGGAATTCGACATGATGGAAAAGCGGCCATTGCTCATCAACACGGCACGTGGCGGTCTCGTGAGCGAGTCCGCACTTGCAAATGCGCTGAAAGCAGGGAAGGTGTCCGGCGCGGGTTTCGACGTCGCCACGCAGGAGCCCCCGGGCGAAGACCATCCGTTCAATCAGCTGAAGGACGAGCCGAACTTCATTTTGACTCCCCACGTTGCCTGGGCCAGCGACGAAGCAGTGCAAGGTTTGACCGACCAGTTGTTCGACAACATTGCCGCGTTCGTTCAAGGCCATCCACGCAACGTGGTGGTTTGACCAGAACAATGCTTGGCCGCACGACGGTGGTCGCGAAACTGGAAAAGCCAGCAGCCATCGAACATCTTGAACAGATTGCGTTGGAGGCGGATGCTGTGATGGTTGCCCGCGTCGCAAAGTTGCCGGAAGCCGCTCTTGCTGGTCAGGCCGTCGTTCAGGCTCCAGAAGGGGTTACGGCATGAGCGACGCGGGATTTCGTGTTCTGGTTGCTCCCGACTCGTTTAAGGGCAGTTTGAGCGCGTCTGCCGTGGCGGAACGTATTCGTACCGGTATTCTCAGGGCTGTTCCAGATGCTCAGGTTGTACTGGCGCCTATCGCTGATGGCGGCGAGGGTACAGCAGAGGTCCTCGCTGCAACCTTGCCTGGCGAGTGGGATAAGGTTCGGGCATCGGACGCGAATGGCGTAGAGAAGACGGTCCGCTATTTTCGCGGAAAGAGTACCGAGTTCGGCTCGATTGCTATCCTCGAAGTAGCTGAAGTGGTCGGTCTACCTCATGCTGTGGTCGAGCCCGGGAAGCGGACAACGCGAGGAATCGGCCAGGCTATCAGGCAGATTGCCGCTCGCGGTGTGGATACCATCGCCGTTGGTCTTGGCGGTTCATCCACGAACGAGGCCGGCTCTGGCATGTTGTCGGAGCTTGGATTCCGTTTTGTGGACGCCAACGGGTCGGCGTTGTCCCCGATTCTCGAAAACCTCCAGGCCGTTTGTGAAATTCGTCAGGAGCCGCTGGATGATCTCGCGGACGTGCGGCTCATCGGGCTTTCGGACGTTAATAGTCCGTTGTGCGGCCCTTCCGGGGCCACCTATGTCTTTGGTCCTCAAAAGGGCGTCAAAGCGCTCGCGGCTGTCGATGCCACGCTGGAGCGATTCGCTGAGCGATGCTCAGCCAAAGTCGGAATCAACTTCGCTGTGGAGGAGGGCAGTGGCGCAGCCGGTGGGATTGGATTCGCCTTGCGTCTTCTAGGCGCAGAAATGGTATCCGGTGCCAATTTCGTACTGAGGGCAGCTGGCGTTCAGGCAGGTCTGGGAGATTTTCACTGGGTCATCACTGGTGAAGGTCGGTCCGATTCGCAGACGATGATGGGCAAGGGGCCCGCAATGATTGCCAGGATGGCGAGAGATGCCGGCGTACCAGTTTCCCTCGTTTCGGGAGCATTGGAGGCGAGCGACGCGCTGACCGAGGCCTTCGATGGTTGCATTTCAATCCAACATGGCCCGGTATCGTTAAGCTATGCCATGGAGAACGCCGGCGCTCTGCTGGAGGACGCATCTCTCCAATTGACTCGACTGTTCGCGTCTGCACGGCGGCGAATTGCCTAGCTGTCGAACACGCTTTACTACATAAGGAGAGCCAGTTGTGCAGAGCGCACTGGCTCTTTTTGCATCGATGACAATGCACTACGGCCAAGGTCCGCCGAAGCGGCCTTGGCCGTCTGGCGTTCCAGTCCGCCATTTTCGCGTAGCCGTGCAGTGTCAGGCCGACGGCCTGAGCCATCCACAGCGCGTGTGTCATCCCTCTTGCGCGTTGCATACGAGCACATCGCGCACTCGCTGGCGGACATTCCAATCCGCGGCTTTCACATCGTTGAGCTTCCCGGTGAGCCCCAAGCCATTTTTCAGTGCGCAGGGGTTAACCCTCATTTCGCAAATATGTTCGAACATATTTAATGATGGATATGTTCGAACATATCAAGACGTTTGTCTGATTGCCTGAGGTAGCACCATGACCCGAAACCACATCCCCGCCGCCAGTACCGTTGTCGATTCCGCGCTGTTTCGCGATGCCTTTGGCACGCAGAAGATGCGCCAGATCTTTTCCGATGGGGCGCTGGTTCAGCGTTACATCGATGTCGAAGTGGCCTTGGCCCGCGCCGAAGCCAGGGCTGGTGTGATCCCGGTCGATGCGGCCGAAGTCATTGCACGTGAGTCGACCATCGAGCGGATCGACTTCGATCACATGCGGGAGGAAACCGATATCGTCGGCTATCCGATCCTGCCGCTGGTGCACCAACTGGTGAAGATGTGTGGAGACGCTGGCCGCTATGTGCACTGGGGTGCCACCACACAGGACATCATGGACACCGCCGTGGCGCTGCAGGTGCGCGACGCGCTGGACAGCATTGACGCCGACATCCGCGAGCTGCGCGGCATCCTGGTCGACCTGAGCGCCAAGTATCGCGATACGCCGATGGCTGGTCGTACCCACTTGCAGCAGGCGCTGCCGGTGACGTTCGGCTACAAGACTGCGATCTGGCTGGCGATGTTCGATCGACATCAGCAGCGCATTGCTGAACTGCGCCCGCGCGTGGCCGTGGTCGAGTTTGCGGGCGCTGCCGGCACGCTGGCATCGCTCGATGACAAGGGTTTCGAAGTCCAGCGTGCGCTGGCCGAAGAACTGGGGCTGGGCGTACCGGCCACCACGTGGCATGTGGCGCGCGACGGGTTTGCCGAGGCCGTGAACCTGCTGGCACTGGTTACCGGTTCGCTGGGCAAGATCGCGCTCGACATCATGATCATGGCGTCGACCGAATTCGCCGAAGTGTACGAGCCGTTCGTAAAGGGCCGCGGCGCGAGCAGCACGATGCCGCAGAAGCGCAATCCGATTTCAAGCGAACTGATGCTGGCCGCGTCGAAGGCGGTGCGCCAGCATGCCGGGCTGATGGTCGATGCGATGGTGCAGGACTTCGAACGTGCTACCGGCCCGTGGCATGCCGAGTGGATTGCCATTCCGGAGAGTTTCATCCTGACCTCGGGTGCGCTGCACCAGGCCAAGTTCGCACTGGGCGGACTGATCGTCGACACCGATCGCATGAAGCACAACCTCGGCATCTCGAAGGGCCTGATCGTGGCCGAGGCCGTGATGATGCGCATGGCGCCGCATATTGGCCGCCAGCAGGCTCACGATGTGGTGTACGACGCCTGCCGCACTGTCAATGAAGCAGGGGGCACGCTGGCCGATGCGCTGAACGCACTGCCTGAAGTTACGCGTCACTTTGACCGTGCTGCGATCGACCACATGGTCGATCCGGCCAACTACCTGGGTCTTGCGCCACAGATGGTTGACCGCGCCATCGCACTGTCAAAGGAAGTAGCCTGAGGCCGCAGGCCCGGGTGGAGGAAGACACCATGCAGCAAACAACCACACAGATTCCCGCCGCGCCGCCGGCACCGAAGCACCTGCCCTGGTATCGCAAGCTTGGCATGCAGGTATTGGTCGCGCTGATTCTTGGCATCGCGGTCGGGTTTGCGTTCCCGCAGTTCGCCGCCAAGCTGAAGTTGCTTGGCGACATGTTCCTGTCACTGATCAAGGCCGGCGTGGCGCCGCTGGTCTTCCTGACCATCGTGCATGGCATCGCCTCGGCTGGCGATGTCAAGAGTGCCGGACGCGTGGGCTGGCGTTCGATCGTCTACTTCGAGGTGATCTCGACCATTGCATTGGTCGTGGGCATGTTCGCGGGGAACCTGCTCCAGATTGGCAAGGGCATGAGCCATGTCACGGCCAGTACTGCCGCGCCAGTGGTCAAGGCTGCGGCGCCGCAGGGTTTCCTCGAATTCATGATGCATATCGTGCCGGACAACTTCGTCGGTGCATTTGCCAAGGGCGAATTGCTACAGGTAGTGGTGTTGGCCGTGATGGTCGGCATCGGCATCCTTGCCATTCCCGAAGCGCGGCGCGAGAAGGTGAATGCGGGCCTCGACATGATCTCCGAGGTGCTGTTCTCGTTTATCAACCTTGTCATGAAGCTGGCGCCGATCGGCACGTTCGGTGCGGTGGCCTACTCGGTGGGCAGCAATGGCTCGGCGGTGCTGATTGCGCTGGCGCAACTGGTGCTGAGCTTCTATGCGGTGGTGATCCTGTTCATTGCCGTGGTGCTCGGTCTTATCGCCAGGCTGTCGGGGTTCAGCCTGTGGCGCTTCCTGCGGTACATCAAGGACGAAATCCTGATCGTGCTCGGTACCGCATCGTCGGAAAGCGCATTGCCGCGGCTGCTGGTCAAGCTGTAACGGCTGGGCTGTGCGAAGCAGACGGTGGGACTGGTACTCCCGACCGGCTATGCATTCAACCTCGATGGCACGTCGATCTTCATGGCAATGGGCGTGATGTTCATCTCGCACGCCTACGGGGTGCCGCTGTCACTCGATCATCAACTGGGCATCCTGGTTCTGATGTTGTTGACCTCGAAGGGTGCGGCGACCGTGTCCGGTGGCTCGTTCGTGGTGTTTGCCGCCACGGTGACCTCCACGGGCCTGCTGCCGGTGGAAGGGCTCGCGGTCATCTTCGGTGTGTACCGCTTCCTGTCGATGGCGATCTCCACCTGCAACACGATTGGCAACAGCGTGGCCACCGTGGTGGTGGCGAAATGGTCGGGCACGTTCAATGCGGAGACGGCTCGCCGGCATCTCTATCCGGAGCAGTACCCGGGCGTGGCGCTGGACGACGAACGGGCCGATAACCCTTCGGTGCAGGCATCGGCTGACTTGAGGGTGTCGACGATCTGACACGCTGGCCCTCACCCCCGGCCCCTCTCCCGCGTGCGGGAGAGGGGCGCAAGAAATAGAAAATGCAGAAGGAGACAACATGAAGACGATTATTGCCGCGGCACTGACCGCACTGTTGGCCACTACCGCCAATGCGCAGAGCTGGCCGGCGAAACCGATCACCTGGATCGTGCCGTTCGCGGCTGGCGGCCCCACCGACGCGTTGGCGCGTCATATTGCCGAGCGTGTTTCGCGCGAGGTCGGCCAATCGATCATCATTGACAACTCGCCTGGTGCAGGTGGGACGGTAGGCGCAACCAAGGCAGCCCGTGCGCCGGCAGATGGCTACACCATGCTGGTCGGCCATATGGGATACATGGGCGCGGCTCCGGCCCTGTACAAGAAGCTGTCCTACGACCCGGTGAAAGATTTCGCACCGGTGTTTCGCTTTCCCGATACGCCGATGGTGCTGATGGTGCGCAAGGATCATCCGGCCAAGGATGTGCGCGAGTTTGTCGAATACGGACGCAAGAATCCGGGCAAGCTGTTTATCAGCAATGCAGGCATGGGCTCCACCTCGCATCTGGTGGCAGCGTTGTTCGCCTCGTCGGCGGGCATGAAGGTGTCGCTGGTGCCGTACAAGGGTGCGGGTCCGGCGCTGATCGACGTGATCGGCGGACAGGTTGATGCGATGTTCGACCAGACCAATACGGCGCTGCCGCAGATCACGGAATCGAAGGTGCGTCCGCTGGCCGTGACGTCGTCAGCGCGGGTCGCGCAACTCAAGGACGTGCCCACGCTTGCTGAAACCGTGCTGCCCGGATTCGAGGCGGCAACCTGGTATGGCATCTACGCGCCCAAAGGTACGCCGCAACCTGTTATCGACAAGATGCAACAGGCGTACCTGAAGGTGATGACAGATCAGGCATTCACAGCGCGGCTGTCGGCGCAGGCCGTACAGATGTTGCCGGCTGAGCAATACACTGCCAGCGCGCTGGGCAAGCACACTGCATCGGAGGTGGCGCGCTGGAAGGTGGTGGCGGCCAAGGCCAATATCTCGTTGGACTGATGGCCATGAGTGAAACCCGCGTGGAGCATGATGCGTTCGGTCCGGTCGAGATCCCGGCCGATCGCTACTGGGGTGCGCAGACGCAGCGCGCGCTGGCGGTGTTTGAAGTTGGCGACGAGCGCTTTCCGGATGCGTTGATCCACGCGTTCGGTTTGCACAAGATGGCGGCGGCGCAGGCCAATCTGCGTTGCGGTGTGCTGGCGCCGCCATTGGCCGAGGCAATCGTGGCGGCTGCATCCGAGGTGCGCAGCGGGGCGTACGACCGGCATTTCCCGTTGACGATCTGGCAGACCGGATCTGGCACGCAGACCAATATGAATGCCAACGAGGTCATTGCGAATCGTGCCAATGAGCGGCTGGGCCAGTCCTTGGGAAGCAAGCGCCCCGTGCATCCGAACGATCACGTCAACGCGTCGCAATCTTCGAACGACAGCTTCCCGTCGGTGATGCATATTACGGCCGTGCTTGAGCTCGAAGACCGGCTGTTGCCCGCATTGGCGCAACTGCGTGAAAGCCTGCATGAGCGAGCCATCGCCTTTGCCGACATTCTGAAGCTCGCGCGCACGCACCTGATGGATGCGGTGCCAATGCGCCTGGGCATGGCGTTCGACGGCTTCACGCTGCAAATCGAGCATGCCATGTCACGCGTGCAGGCGCTGATGCCGCGTCTGCTGGTGCTGCCACAGGGTGGTACGGCGGCCGGCACGGGACTGAATGCGCCGACCGGGTTCGCCGAAGCGTTTTGCGAGGAACTGAGCCGTCTGAGCGGCATCACGTTTCGCCCAAGCCCGTGCAAGGTTGAAGGCATGGCCGCGCACGATGCGCTGCTCGAACTGTCGGGCGTGCTCAACGTGATCGCGGTGTCGTTTATCAAGATCGCCAATGACCTGCGCTGGATGAGTTCGGGGCCCAACTGCGGCATTGGTGAACTGACGATGCCCGAAGATGGATTGACGTCGTCGATCATGCCGGGCAAGCGCAATCCGACCATTGCCGAAGTCATGGTGCAGGCCGGCATGCAGGTGGCCGGCAACCATGTGACCGTGACCATGGCCGGCGCATCGGGCAACTTCGAGCTGAACGTTGCCAAGCCGGTGCTGATCCAGAATGTGCTGCAGTCGATCCGACTGCTGGCGGACAGTGCGCGTGTGGTTGCGCAACGCGTGGTGCCCGGGCTCGAACCTGATCGCGAGCGGCTGGCGCGCAATCTGGAGAGTCCGCTGCTGGCGGCAACCGCGCTGAATCCGGTGCTCGGCTACGACAAAGCGGCGGCCATCACCCGGCATGCACGGGAGCAAGGCATTTCGCCGCGTGCGGCGGCTGCGGAATTGGGCTTGCTAAGCGAAAGCGAGTACGACCGTCTGGTCGACCTTGAACGCATGGCGCGTGGTGGCCTCGGTGGATAGCCTAGCGTTTGCGCATCACCAGATACAGCCCCGCGGCCGCAATGGCCATGCCCGGCCACGCCAGTAGCGGAATCGATTCGCCGAGTACCATGAATGCGATGACCGCGGTGGCCGGCGGTACGAGGAAGAACAATGCCGACACGCGCGAGGCTTCGCCGTGGCGAATCATCGCCAGCAACAATGAGATTGCCACCAGCGAATTGCCGATCACCAGGTAGGCCAGCGACCCGAACAGCCCCGGAGTCCATTGCACATGCATCGGTTCCAGCAGGAAGGCCAGCGGTGCGGTGACCAGCAGCGCCACCGCATACTGCACGGTGTTTGCCAGTACCGGATGGACCGGTGTTCCAAAGCGTTTCTCGTACAAGGTGCCGCTGGTCATTGCCAGCAATGCGAGCACCGCAAAGGTCAGCGCCAGCCATGAGCCGACTTCGATCGACGACTTCGCGGTGATCACGATCACGGCACCGGCCACGCCGAGCGCAAGCCCCAACCAACGGACGGGGTCGACACGTTCCCCCGCAATGGCCGGTGCCAGCAGGCCGATCAGGATTGGTTGCTGCGACGTGACAAGCGCCACCGCGCCAGCGGACATGCCGAGCTTCAGGCTCAGGTATGTGAACGAGAAATAGCCGGCCTGAATCAGCAGGCCGATCATTGCCAGATGCAACCACGGCACGATGCCGTGCGGCAATGGCGGCCGTAACCACAGGCATGGCCCGATCAGCAATATCACCACGCACGCATAACGCAAGGCCAGGAATGTCAGCGGGTCGGCGTACTGCAGCCCGAGCTTGAGAAACACAAAGCCGCACGACCACAACAGCAGGAATAGTGCAGGCGCGAAGCGGAGCCAGAGCGGTGTGGCCGAAGGCTGCAACGTGCTTTCAGACATGGGTTGGGGCCGGGATGCCGGCCATGCCGGGAACAGCCGAACGATAACACCTGTGTGCTAGATTAGCCCCGGCATGGACTGGACCATATGAGGTAACGGGCGTGACGCGATTGCGATGGATTCACTGATCACTGCCGCGGCGCAGCGGCTCGCTGCGGGCGACCCGCTTGGCGCGCTGAACCGGATTGCCTTGCGCGACGATGCGCCCGCGCTGGCATTGCGCGGGATTGCCATGGCACAGCTTGGCGATTTCACGCGCGCGCGGGCGCTTGTGCGCAGTGCGGCGCGGGCGTTCGGTCCGAAGGAAAGCATTGCGCGCGCCCGATGCGCCGTGGCAGAGGCCGAGATTGCGCTGGTTTCACGTAACCTCGGGTGGCCCGCCAAGGCGCTCGATGCGGCGCGGCGCGTGCTCGACGCCTATGGCGATCCGGTCAACGCTGCCCATGCACGATATCTTGCGGCGCGCCATCATCTGCTGCTTGGCCAACTCGATGCTGCCGAACAGGCCATTGCCGGTCTCGATCCCGTGCGGTTGCCGCCCGCGTTGTGCGCCGCACACGAGTTGGTGGTGGCGGGCATCGCGATCCGCCGCGTGCGGACCGCGGCGGCGCATGCCGCATTGACGCGCGCTGAACACGCGGCGCGTGAGGCCGGTATCACCGCGCTGATCGCCGAGGTCCAACAGGCGATGCGCGTGCTGACTACACCGGTGGCGCGTCTGGTGGCACGTGGCGACGAGCGTCCGCTACAGCTCGATGAAGTGGAAGCGCTGTTCGCGTCGGATGCGTTGATCGTCGACGCGTGCCGCATGACGGTACGCAGGCGCGCCGGCATGGTGATGCTGGCGCGCCGCCCGGTGCTGTTCACGCTGGTGCGCGCCTTGGCGCAAGCGTGGCCGGGCGATGTCTCGCGCGAGGTGCTGATTGCCGGCGCTTTCCGCACCAGGCATCCTGACGATACCCACCGCGCACGCCTGCGCGTGGAAATCGGGCGCTTGCGCGCAGCGCTTGGCGAGTTCGCTTCCATCCACGCCACGCCACAAGGCTTTGCGATGACACCGCGCGAGGCCACCGACATTCTGGTCATCACGCATCCGGTGGAGCAAGCGCACGCGGCAGTGCTGGCCTGCCTGGCCGATGGAGAGTCGTGGTCGAGCTCGGCGCTGGCCCTTGCGCTTGGGGCCAGCCAGCGTACCGTGCAGCGCGCACTCGACGCCCTGGCTGCGGCGGGCAAGGTACAGCCTGTGGGGCAGGGGCGCGCGCGCCGCTGGATGACCCCGACCATGACCGGTTTCGCGACGCCCTTGTTACTCCCGGCCCCGCTGCCCAGCGCGTAGCATGGTTTGCACATCCACTGTGTCGAGAGGAAACCATCATGAAACGATCGGCTGCAAACATTGTTCAGGAATACGGCCCGTTCCCGGGCGTCGACCATGTGCATGGGCTGACTTGGGACGGACATCAGGTCTGGTTCGCGGTGGGCGACAAGCTGCTTGCGCTCGATCCGGCCAGCGGCAAGACCTCGCGTGAAATCAGCGTGTCGGCGCATGCGGGTACGGCCTTCGATGGCCGGTATCTGTTTCAGATTGCCGAGCGCCAGATCCAGAAAATAGACCCGCAGACCGGCGCCGTGATTGCCACGATTCCCGCGCCGGGCGACGGTAACGATTCGGGCATGGCATGGGCCGAGGGCTCGCTCTGGGTTGGCCAGTATCGCGACCGCAAGATTCATGAGATCGACCCCGAGACCGGAGCAATCCGGCGCACGATCGAGTCCAACCGCTTTGTTACCGGCGTGACGTGGGTGGACGGCCAGTTATGGCACGGCACGTGGGAAGCTGACCAGAGTGAGTTGCGACATATCGATGCCAATACCGGCAAGGTGCTCGAATCAATCGAGATGCCAGCGGGCGTGGGCGTTTCGGGCCTGGAATCCGATGGTGCCGATCGCTTCTACTGCGGTGGCGGCGATAGTGGCAAGGTCAGGGCGGTAAAGCGTCCGGCATAGGGCGCAATCGAGATGACGTCCCGGTAGACATGCGGTCAGGGGCTTTTGTGAGGAGACTGGACGACGGGTTATCATCGGCGCCAGTTCCAGTCTTTTTTGCCCAAAACGATGTTCCAGCTCTCCGACGATCTTGCCCACGCGAACAAGCCCGATCAATACGCTGCCCTCGTGGAAATGGCGCGCGGCCTGCTCGCCGATGAGCGCGACCTGACCGCCAATGCCGCAAACTTCTCGGCACTTGTCTATCACTCACTGACAGACCTGAACTGGGCCGGTTTCTATTTCTTCGATGGCACAGAGCTGGTGGTTGGCCCGTTCCAGGGCAAGCCGGCGTGCGTGCGCATCGCCATCGGCCGTGGCGTCTGCGGCACCGCGGCGCAGACGCGCGCCACGCAGCTGGTGCGTGATGTCCACGCCTTCCCTGGGCATATCGCCTGCGATGCAGCGTCGCGCTCCGAGATCGTGGTGCCGCTGTTGGCGTCCGACGGCACGCTGATCGGCGTGTGGGATGTCGACAGCCCGCGCGAAGCACGCTTCGACGTGGCCGATCAGGCCGGCATGGAAGCGCTGTGCGCGGTGTTTGTGGAACTGGCGTGGACCCGTCGTCTGCGGTAGTCCGGACTAGGTCTGGATAAAATCGCGCGGCGTGGGCGCGGCGCTCAGCGGCGCCTCGCCGATCATTTCCAGCACCGTGGATTCGATCATGTATGACATGGTCGTCAGCGCGAGATCGTTGGGTTCCTCGCCGAACGGTTCCTCGATCTCGGCGCTCAATGCTTCGAGCGCGAAGAACGTGTAGGCAATAAAGCAGACGATGACCGGTGTCATCAAGCCGATGGAATCGAGCAGGCCGAACGGCAGCAACGCGCAGTACATATAGATGCACCGGTGAATGATCACCGAGTACGTGAACGGGATCGGCGTGCCGGCCAACCGTTCGCAGCCACCCAGCGCGATACTGAGCTGGCTCAGCGAGGTTTCCATCGGCAATGCCAGCGACGCCGGCAACGTGCCTTGCCTGAGCCGGTCACCGACCCACTCGCCAGCCATCAGCAGGGCCATGGCGGGTTTGAACTTCGCTGCCTTCAGGCGTGCCGCCTCGGCGTCATCGAGAAACGGGGCCACATCGGGCCATGCATCGGTGCCACGCAGTTGATGGCGCAGCGCGTGCACGAATGCGCAAAGGCGATAGGCGAGTTGGCGTGCATCGCGCGGGTCTGTCACCAGCGTCAGCGCCTGGCGCGTCAGCGAGCGGGTTTCGTTGAGTACGCTGCCCCACAATGTGCGGCCTTCCCAAAACCGGGCGTAGCTGGTGCTGTTGCGGAAGCCAAGGAAGATGGCCAGCGTAAGGCCGATCAGCGAGAACGGCACGAAGTTCAGCGACACCTTCCATTCGCCAATCCGGCCGTGAAAGAACGTGATCAGTGCGGCAAACAGCGTGATCGTGATCAGCTGCGGGGCGATCCTGGGCAGGACCGACCCGCGCAGCACAAACAGCATCCGGAACCAGTGAAGCTGC
>VFQP010003182.1_pt1 | contig 17046 bp, 14 predicted proteins | sample 3512351 | NCBI WGS metagenome assembly VFQP01 (sample SAMN10412372, study PRJNA504923) | tailings metagenome | isolation source: Relicate 1 Philex TSF1 revegetated site | place: Philippines: Tuba, Benguet | collected 2017-08-29
GCGGCGCAATTTAACATAAAATTTTTTAAAATATCAAATTATAAAAAACACATCGAAATAGAAAAAATAATTGGCATAGAAATAAACAGCCTAATCACTCAAATTGCGTTGTTCACAGCAATAAATACGACAAGTTTCTTTAACTCTCTTATATTCATTAAAGCAAATCTTGGGCCGGTAGACACACCTGGCATTATTATACCGACAATGGCATGCGCTGCTGCAGTGTTCAATTGCATAAGAAGTATGTGAAGCCATCACAAGCACTAGCATCGTCATGAAGATAAAAATATATTCTATTCGTTTTGTCATTTTTAGATAAAACCATGATGAAATAGCATCATTTCAAGATCGCCAAGCCTCATATTAGTGTAAGCAAACACATAATGAGTCGATTCAACATGCGAAACAAGAAATGACAGCATAAAATTCAAAAAATAGTATTGATTCTACTACATATTGTTACCAACCTTCTACAATACCAATCCACCTGCACCTAACTACCTATGATTAGTGATAAAAGTGAGCACAGTGAAGCATTTGAAATTAACTGAAAAATTTGTGCTACCTATCCTATGGCGCATTGTGTAGAATTAGAATCAAAATTAATCTCCCTTATCAAAAGAATAATATGAGTCTGGCACTGGTTTGGTTTAGACAAGATTTACGGTTAACGGATAATCCTGCACTGTTTGAAGCTTGTAGCAATTATGAAAAAGTCATTCCACTTTATATTTTGGATGGAAAAAATAGTTTACTTGGCGAAGCACAAGCATGGTGGCTTCATCATAGCCTAACAGCATTAAAAAAATCCTTAGCTATAGAAACTGGGCTGAAGCTCGTTCTTAGAAAGGGAAATCCTTTAGAAATTATTTTAGACCTCGTCAAAACGTTAGGGGTTGACGCTGTCTATTGGAACAGGTGTTATGAACCATGTTCTATCAATCGTGATAAAACCATCAAAACCACCCTACAGGATTATGGTACAGGCGTTTTTAGTTTCAATGGAAGCTTACTAAATGAGCCTTGGACCATTCAAAATAAAGATGGTAATTATTTTAAAGTTTTCACACCATATTGGAAAACTTGTCGGCAAGCACTGCTTCAAAAACCTGAATTGTGCATCAACAATCGTCCAACGTTTGTAGAGACAACAACTGACGAGCTCGATGACTGGAAGCTGTTACCACGTCTTGATTGGGCATCCAAATTTCCCGATAGTTGGCAACCAGGAGAAAATGGCGCACAACAGCGATTAAAGCATTTTGTTTTACACCATCTAAACGGCTATAAAACAAACAGAGATGTACCTGAAAAAAATGCCACTTCACGCCTATCACCACACTTACACTTTGGTGAGATTAGTCCTTGGAGTATTTTAAAAGCGATCGAATTCGCTAAGTTAGATCCCAATTGTGATTTAATTGGTGCTGAACACTTTTTATCGGAACTTGGTTGGCGGGAATTTTCCTATTATTTACTCTTCCATTTTCCATCTCTACCTCATCAAAACTTTAGAGAAGAATTTGATAAATTCCCTTGGCATAATGATAATTCTTTACTAAAAAAATGGCAAAAAGGGATGACAGGCTATCCAATAGTCGATGCTGGCATGCGAGAACTTTGGAACACAGGATACATGCATAATCGGGTTCGTATGATCGTAGCATCATTTCTTACCAAAGGCTTATTTGTAGATTGGAGATTAGGAGCTGATTGGTTTTTGGATACGTTAGTAGACGCTGACTTGGCTAACAACAGTGCTAGTTGGCAATGGGTAGCCGGCTCTGGAGCTGATGCAGCACCTTATTTTCGAATTTTCAATCCAATATTACAGAGCCAAAAATTTGATGCAAACGGGACATACATAAAAAAATGGGTTCCTGAGCTAGCAGCCTTAAACAAAGATATCATTCATGCGCCATGGGAATCGAATGATGCTACTATGATTTATCGCAAAATTGACTACCCGAAACCTATCATAAATCATAGCGAAGCACGCGCACAAGCCTTAAATTATTACAATCAATTAAAGAAAAAAGATGTTTCCTAACTTACATCGTAACAAATCTTTAGAATGCTTCATCTTCTAAGCGGATTGTGCATAACAATAGCCAATGATGTAATACCTCGGGGTTTTGCTCGTTTTAAACGCCAATTTAGATCCAAAAATCGCACATCAAAGTTAGTTTAGAGTCACTTGCAATTATTTTGTCTCGCATGACAAAAATTGAAGTAGCTAACCAACCAAATACAGACACCATTAAGCCCTGATAGGATCGAATAAAAGATGTTGGCTTAGGAAGCAAATCATGGCTCGCTATTTTCAGTCAAATTACTTAACATCTTGACAACAAAAATAGTTAACTAAAAATAAATAGATCCACTTGTTAATTTATATTACAATTACGTGTCGTTATAAAATAAAGGTGTCGTGTATGGACTATTTTCGGCTTCGAGCCACGCTTAATCAATTAGATGCAATTGTCCAGAAATTAAGAGTTCGTGCTAATTCTTTGCTAGATGATCATATAAAAGAAAGCAAAAAGCCCGATCAAGAAAAAGATGGTAAAAAACTCGAGGATATGCAACGAGATTATTTAACGTTGCACTATTACATCATGATTCTTTCGCAAATGGAAAAATCTATCCGGGCATTCAATTGGTTCTATTCATCCGAAACACTGATCAAGCAATTAAGCTTACCAACAGATAAATTGATTACCCCAGAGAATCTGGAAGAGGTAATAAAAAACATCGCATTGAATTTTGTAAAATTTGAAAACAATAGAATAAAATATGTTGCAAATTTTGTATCAAACCGACTACTCCCTGTCTTGATTGTAGCTGCAATTCCTCTAGCAATCATCTTCAGTATAAATTTGACAGCCCCGGCTGCTGCGCCACTTGCGGTTGTTGTGGTTGCAAAAATTTTCTTTTTTGTATGTAGTTCACTTGCTTTAATAGCGGCTGCTATGGGGTACTCTATGGCGTTCTGTATAGCACTAATTAATATACAAGATCTCCACCAAACAACAAAAAATATCTGTGAACTCTATAATAATACCCAATCAACTCAAAATATAAAATTTACAGTAACTCAATACTTAACCAAGACAGCACGTTTTGATTTTCCGGCATTTTGCTGTGATTATTCAACAGAATACTCCAATTTGACCGAAACGGGTTACGAGATCCAACTCCCGGATCCTCCGCGCGACCCCAAACTTTACAATAAATGCATCGCCATTTGCCAAATTTCTGATATAAAAGGCAACTTCTTCGAGAAAAAAGATCTAAATGGCAAAAAGTTATCACAGCATACTGAACTTAAACCAGGTTTTTTTTGGGCCCTACCCCAAATACGGGCGCAATTTAATCGATTTATGATAGATCATTCACGATGTAAGTGTGCAGTAACTAACCAAGAAAAAGTGGGTTTAAATCCTTAGTTGCTTTAGTAAAAATTGAGTACGTCCTCGCGTATTGGGCATAGATGAGCATTCGTTTACAAAAACGTCCATCCTTCTCAACATAACGAAAATCGTTCATGACATTATTCAATGCTTGATCATTGATTGTGCCCTTTATTCCTTTGGCAACATCCAATATAAAATCACAAAAATCTATTATTTCCTGCTCAGGCATTTGATCGACACACTCACCAAAAATCGTGCGCAATGCTTGACGCTGTTCAGTATAAGCTATGGCTTTAGCCACAGATTGAAATATCGCAGCGCTGACCTATTGAGCCTTGAATAAAGTATCCAGACCCAAAGCGGTGGCTTTCATTTGATTAAACAAGTTGAGCTTTGACATTAAATTCTCCAATAGATTAAATTTGCATGTATATTTGAGTGTTACAAGAATACCCCCGAAATTATCCTCATTTATTTTTTTATTAGCTCGTATAGTTGTCGATGATTATATTAAGAAATATTATGGTCTTGCTTGTGAGGACTCTTCTGAAGACATCTCAATCTGTTGCCGTTTGGCTGGGAATTTTTCCCAGTCTATTATATTCACCAATTCTTCTGCAGCAATTTTTTCCTTATCCAAAAATTTATCGATATGAGCTACTTTTTCCTGATTGATAATTTCGAATTGATTGAATTGCGCGATCAAACTATTTAAACGTTTAACGGATAATTTTGTACACTCGTGCTGCAATAAATCAGTTACAAGTTGTTTTTCACCTGCCTTAACAGCGAGAATAGTACAACGTATGCGTGTTTCATCGGGTAGATTCAACCAATTGCCAATAGAACTTCTTTTGAGAATACTTTGAAGTAAATCAAAGTAGCCTTGTTCAAAGAGCGTTTCTAATTTACCCATTCTAGAGAGGGGAAGTGGCATATAGTTGGCTAAACCATTATGATCGCCGCTGTATTTTTGGACCACAATCGCGCTGAGCGCATTTTGAAACAATTTCAAATCTTTTGTGTATTGTACGAGTGTGATCTTACCTAAGCGTGCCAAATCAGCCTGCTTTTGTTGTTGAGTGTATTGGGGAAGTCTATCTTTTGTGGTTTTTCCTGTGGAAGTGTCAAGTGTTTAAATATCACGCATCAGACGTTGTTGACGAGTTTGGTTATCGCAATTTGTTAGACTGAAAGAAAAGAGACTTGATACAATCAATGCCCGCGAAGGCCGTAAAATCGAATTTTTCATGAACATCATTGCCCCTAAAAATTACTGTTCGGATAAAATATGTGCATAATTACAAGGAATATAAAAGATTTATTCAATGTGGTGATGACATAGGGTCATCGACAATTCTCTGTCGATGACGTGTGGTGTAGGCAGAATTATCGCTTACACTCATCTATTATCTGTTCTGCTTGCTCGACAATAACGCCCTGTGTTTCAGGCGTTGTTGAAAACAATATGGTCTTGTAGTTTGTTATTTTGAGTGAACCATCACCGGTCGCCGCTGCGACGTTAAAATTGTCTTGAAATGCGCGTGCATAGTGGGGCTTGCCGAACAATAGCTGCATCATACCCAGTGCCGTAAAAGCAATACCCAGAGCCGTCATGAGCAGACACGGCGCCAGTGCGTGTTGCATCGCCACACCAAGCAGGAACAAAACCAGCAGCGTAACACCCGTAATGGCCACTGCACCGCTCGCGGCAGTGAATGTGCGGGTTAAAATATCGCTCAACCGTCTATTGGCGTTAATGTTTTCAAGCATCTTTTCTACAGACGTTTCTAGCTCATTTTGCCGCGAAGGCTCCAGCAAATCGATTAAAATCTGATAATTTTTTCGTGCTTGGTCCTCACTGATGTAAAGACCCTCATTACAGATTTCAGAAAGAATCCATATCAATTTTATGCGATTGAATTGCTCAGCGTCGAAGGATAGTTTTTCCTGAAGAATGTGCATGTCAATGGCCATGAATATTCGGGTCGCACATAATGCTTGCCAAGGTTCATATCCTCTGACTAACTCTCCATTTTTCCAAACATTATACCCATTCTCCATCGCATCTCTTTTTATCCCATAATCCATTGCGCGTTGTGAGATATAAAGGGTTTCACCTGTTATCTCGCTATTTTTCATGGCAACTATTCGTACCAGGTCTCTGTTTTTTGTTGTTCTAAACAGATAATAAGATGTACTAGAAACACCCAATACGCCCTTAAGCGCCTCATACATTTTTATATTGAGTTGGTCCCTAAGCGCTTGGCTGTTGGGTGCAGATTGTACGTCAGTCATGACTTCAGCGTGTAATTCCATTGTTGTCTCTCCAAAATAAAATTAATAACAATGAACAAATTGCATCAATTTTAAACAAATGAGTCAATAGGTCTGTCATTTTTTTGTGGTGATGACATGCGTCCGACGAAAATGATCACTCGGAGCGCAATGACGCATTTTTTTATTTTACTTTAGGGTCTGTTGACAGCTCGTTTTTGGATGCAAAAAACGAAATGTCAACAGGCCCTAAGCGATCCATTTTCTGGTTATTTTTCTTTATGAAAAAAATTGATACAACGAAGAGCTTATGGCTTTATAAATTTTGAAAATTATCGAATCAGGGTTAAAGTACTATGCGCTTGATTATGTGTGCCCCCGAAAATGGGAAAGAGCCATTTTAAAGTGTGTTATTGGCGCGCTCGGAGAGACTCGAACTCCCGACACCTTGGTTCGAAGCCTGATACTCAATAATAGAAAACATTATAAATCAATATCTTACGATGCATCAAATCACTGAAAAACGGCGTAGAACGGCCACAAACATACTACAAACGTACACAGTTACGGCATGTTTTCGTCACTGTTGTGTCAGGCAGTGTGAGGCGTAGTTCGTTTTAAATTTAAGCCTATTTAGTAAAAACTATTGCAAAGTTTTTACTGATGACAGCTAAGTGCGCGGAATTTTCAATTAAAGAATAATGTATCCGTTCATTAACTATTTAATTCATCATTGATTAAATCTTCTGCTGTTAATGGTCGATAATAGTCTTCTGAGCGTGCAAGCCATACACCTTTTATATGCTCTTTATCAAAAATTTGTTTTATTTTTTCATCAACGAGAAGATTCCCATGATATTCTTCATCACGTGCTAGCAAATGCTCACCCATACATCCTTTAATGTATGTCAGGTAATGAAAGCCATTAATAAACTGTGTACCATCAAAATCATTCATTTTTAGACAAATTGACTTCTCATGATCGATGCCTTTAACCAGACAAGTAATATTTAAAAAAGAATAGCCCTCAAGTTCTCCATCTTTACACATTAACTTTGCTGGAAAAAATTGAACATCCTGAAGAGCTATATTTTCTAAGATATTTTTTATTCTATCGTTCACAAGCGGAATTAAACTATTATTAGGTAAACAATCAAACTTTAATATATTTTTTCTAGGAACAACAAAATGTACGATAGGCGCAGGAGAAAATTCATTTAGATAAAGTCCTTTTCTCAACAAAAATCTATCAGGAGAATACTCTTTATCATATTCACCTATGTCTCTATTTTTATAATTATTTGGTATTTCCCATAAATAAACCATATCATTCACCTATCACTTTTTTGCCCAAGGGCGGTGATTTTTATTTAAAGCTATATTTCCAGATCGCAAATCTTGACGAACTTCCGAAAGCACTTGTCGTGTTTGTTCTCTATATTGAGCCTGCGTCCAACCACTGTTTTTGCCTCGTTCTGTTATGTCATCCATTCTTTTTGCAATATTAGAGCTATACGAATTTGTATGCCGCCCACTATGCACCGAACGCGTAGGATGTTGTTCTGCCGTCTTTGGTAAGTATATCTTATTCGCTCTAGAATTTGCATTCATACCCGACAATTTCCAGAGCTCATGATTTCTTGTTAAGCGATTTTTATCACTGGCGATATGATGCTCTTGATACCCCTTGAGGATTTGATTGCGATTAAATGTCCTACTTCCAACCGAGCTACCTCTTAACGGCCCTCCGCCAGCCACCATATTTGTTCTCGGTTGAATGCTCACACCGCCATAAACAAAGAAAGAATATCTGGTTAAACCAGTGTTTTCATCCCTTTTAACTTCATGCCGTACACTCGCCGGCACCCAAAAACAAGTTTCCTCTTGCTCAGCAAGTGCTTTGTTTTTACCAAGATTGATCTTGAAAAAATTAGACTCCAATTTTTCAAAAGATTGCCTTTCTTCTCTTAACTGTCGGTGTGATTCCTGTGTCGCTATTCGCCAAATGGCAGAACTATCTCTATTCATCGCTGATGCAATATCAGCAGTAGAAACATTCGGAAATTGCTTTTGTAAATTCCTTTTTACTAAAATATCAGTGATTGAGTCATAATTTCTGCGCAGAAAATCATTGATTGCACCTTCGAGTGTCGGGCCGGTTATCGACAATTGCGATGTAAATATTTGCCTCAGCTGACTACGAACGCTGCTTTTCTTTTGTTCAGAAAGGTCTCGTGCAATTTCTGAGCGTTTGGGATTCACCACTTCGCGTTCTAATTGACTGCGTGAAACACGATAATGATTTGCTCTTTCTAAATCATCTAAGTAACGTTTACAGACGTCGTCTACTTCTGACGAATAGCTGCTAAAATCAAGATCGCCAATTTCAGCTCTCATCGCACTTAAACTTGATTGATGTTCTCGACGCAATTTGGCAACACAGAAATCTGTATTCGTATTATTAAAAATACCTGTAACCATCTGATTTATCTTTTCTACATTACGCATCCAATTTTGGTAGGTATCATTTGAGGGTGTTTCAGGTGTTCTTTGAGATAAAATTGCATCTATGGCCTCAATGGATTCATGGTTGTGCGTTCGGATATTATCCAAAAATCTAACCAACACAGATATCTTGCTCAACTCTTTCAAACGACCAAACTCAGGTAAATATTGGGCAAACTCATCATAGTGCGTTGTAAATTCGTGTGCAAAAATAAATTCAGGACTGTAATGATGAGGTTGTTCTGTCCTTTCAGCCATTACTCTTGTGATACGATACATTAGCGGCATGTTTTTGGTATTTTGTATCACCTTACCATTTTCATCTTTAGGCTGCTTAAACAAACGAATCAATGTTTCGCGATAATCTTTTGGCGAATACTCTAAAATAACCTCATGATTATCCCAATAGAATAATTTTTCTTGACGATAAATAAATATCATCGCTCGTCCTGTAATAGAGCGCATACCTTGTTGTAACTCAGCCACCTCATCAGGTGTCAAAACATAAATGGGCCAGCCGTCATTATCATGGTTAACATCTTGAAGATTACCGTGAATATCTCGCTCCATTCGGTGCTTTTTCACGACCATTTTCATGCCTTCTAAACCAATTCTTGTGCGATTTTCAATCTGTGTTGGATGACTCATCGATACATCAATTTCTTCAGCTTCAATCCAAAAACGATGTAAGGCACCCGTATGCGGTGCTTGTTGATATTCCTCAATGATATCGCGAAGGTATTGTGGTAAATGCGCAATCATTTGCATCACAGGACGTTGCTCAAAAGGATATTGCCCTTGTACTTCTTGATTGGTGGTCAAAAACTTTAAAACATAGTCGGTCAAAAGCATCGTATTCAACAATTCACTTTCATACAGCTCGGCCGGAGAAAAGCGCATCAAATTAAACGGATGAAACGGTTTGTCAGGATCGACTGGATCTAAACTAAAAATCGCGCCCGAAAGACTTCGCTCTAACATATCTTGTAAATCAAAAAGCGTAAACACTTGAGCATAAGATGGATGTTGTTTCTCCCAAGGAGTCATAAAAAATTGAATTTCACCAGTGGTATGGTCTATCTCTATGCCATTCATTGACCTATATTTTGTAAAACGTTCATCCTCGCTAAAAGGTAAAGAGCGGGTTGGTCTTAACCAACCATCTTCATCTCTATCCACCAAAACCCATGGTGAATCAAGCAATTGCTCAACATCAAATGAGCTCCAGCCATTATCTAACAGTAACTCCTCCATTAACTCCAATCGAAACTTCTTTTCAGTTTCTGAGTCATATTCTTCTTGAAACCAACTCTTTAAGCACGCTTCATAAGCTTGGTATAAAATATCGGTCACCGTATGATCAACCATTATTGTATTTGAATTGGTTTTATTATGCTCATATGCTGCAAGCATCACGTTGAGAAGCTTTCGCATCAGGTGTAATGAACGAGATTCTTGTCTAAATATCGCGACATTTGATTGCGGTGTCTCGAAAAAAGGGAAAATATCCGTGATGACTAACGTGCGTTTCTTAAACGCCTCTAGAATTTCATCAAACATTTCGTTCTTAAACTGAAATGCTGACATGTATTTTATTGCATGCACCGATGCATAAATTTCTGCATCAGGTGTGGCATGATGTCCAACCATCGTGGCTGTTAAATAAAGCTTCTGGGCTAATTGTTCATCAGCCATGCATACAGATGCTTCTGTTTCTAATTTGGAGGCTTGTTGAAATAATACGCCAATTTGTAAAAATATATTGAGTAAAATAGGCTTACTACTTCGTTCAACAAATATAGGAAGCCAATCTAAACAGTGAAATGCCATTTCACGATAATCTTCTGCAGTCTCTGCCTTTTTAGTTGATTCATGAATATCTTTTTCAAAATGAAACATAAAACTGATATATTGAACAATCGTCGTTAGATGTTCATTTGATTCTTGAGAAAGCCTATCTCTAAATACGTTCAATAAATCTTTCGTTTCAGCATAACCACCGAATAACTCGCGCTCTTCTTTGTCAAATAAGCCCTCATGAGCATGCCAATATAAATCTAAAGCATGCACGTAGAGAAGTCGAAATTGTTTGTGATAAAATAAAGGAATTATCTCAGTAAGCTGTGATTCTGAGGTTTGTTTTGCAAAATCAGTTATTTTTTTAATTGAACAAATAAGGTCTACTTGTTCATCTGGTGCTTTAGGGAGCATAAAGATGATTTCTTTGATGCCCTCATAAAAACTCAATTCAGGTGCTTTGGGCGTAGTCGCTGCAATATGACTAGATTGATTTCTGAGATATTCTTTAACTCGATTTAAAAAAGACACATCATGATAACTACCTGATAGACAATCTATTAACAACTCAACAGCAATAGCTGGACTAATGCTCTTATGAAATACATCAACCTTATCCGGCGTTTTTATAATCGGACAAAACATTGAGATGCTAGGTTTTGATTCCTGGCGTTCAAGCGGTGTAGCAGCATATTTCGCCCTTAATGCATTATGCTCTAGTCTATATGCATAAGAATAAGGCTGAATGTTCCCGGCAGAGAGATAGTCTGTCAAGATTGGAGAGCTTGATTGCTCACTCATATCTGTAGCCTTGTAAGCCTCCCATCTCGCATCAAAATCTTTTCTCTTTTCTGGATCTGAAAGGGTTGCATATGCTTCGTTAAGCAAAGTCATTTTTGCTGCATCACCACCATGATCAGGGTGTGAAGTTAATGCCATATTTCTGTACGAACGTTTAATATCACTTGCCGATGCATTTGCACTAAGACCTAGTGCTTCATATAAATTTTGCATAAATACCTACATCAAATCATGAGTTAAAATCAAAGCCCTCTATCTCTTGTGCTTTGTCAAGCCAATATTTTTCTTTCTGAGGATTTTTGAAGAATTGATAAAGTTCACTGAGCTTTTTTTGCTCTTCAGAGCCCAAGTCTTCTGCGATACGTTCAAGTGGTGCTAATGCTTCTTCTCCGCCTAGCTTTGCCACTTCAAGATAAGCAGCAAAAGCTTGACGTTTATCGCTTTTACCTAGTTGTTTCATTTCATGGGATTGAGCTAGTTCTATTTTTGTTTGAATAGCTGGAATAGTGTTTTTTTGTTCACTATGCTGTTTTTTTTGAATTCCTCGTAGTTTGTCTTTCTCTCGATACAGAGGCGATATAATCTGTTCTGAGCTCCCACGACCAGGCAATGGTTTTGAATAAAGAAACTCAACGTCACCAGAAAAATCATCAGCCTCATCATTTTGTTCTAATCGAATATAGCTATTATATCGAGAAGAGGTGTTCTGTCGACGTTGAGATTGACTAAATGAATGTCCTGTAAAAGATACTTCATTTACTTGAGCAAAAACATCTTCCATATTCATGGAGTTAAAAGAAGTATGCGTTTGAGTATGTTGTGGCCCATTTCCTCTAACATAATCCCTAAGATAATTTACAAGCGCTTTTCCGCCTTGATATAACTTTTTCCCGATATACAATGCTATCGGAATTCCTATCAAAACGCCCAAAAATATTACAAATACCATTTTTATCTCCGATAATTTCTAGCTTTATTTTCATCAGTATTCTGATGATTACTCGCCAGATCTTCAGTTTTTTCTTCATCAATTTGTTCCTGTTTTTGTTCGTTTAGTAAACTCTGTAGCTCAGGAAATAATGTATTTGCCAGATAGAGTAATTTGTCATGGTGTGCTTCCGCTGCTTCTTTATATGCTTGAACAGTTTCTAATGTGACATCATCGGGATATTCTGGCGATGTACGCAGTAGCTCTATAAGATAGGATACCATTTCATCACACCTTGCTATATTTGTATCTTCATAGATAACTGGGGATTTTTTTTCTTCTTGAGAAGAGGCTGTTCGTCCTGCTATAAATGAGGCATTAATACCCAATTTTATAAGGACTTGTTTGTTGTGATCCCTTTGTTCGCAATTAAATTTATTGAGCTGCTGACCAATAATATCAATTTCTTCCGCATATCTTTCCGCCTCCAGATCACATTCATTTATCAAGTTATCTAAAATCTCATCATCATTTAACAAATTTTGGGATCTCGGTGAAATCCTAGTACCAGAGTTAACCGTCATCAATATGCCAACATATCCATTTCTTGATTCATGTTCAATTTCTTTATAATCATGACGAATTTGCAGAGGGAAACGAAGAAAATTTGGCAGCAGATCTGCTCTAAAATAAGCAAAAAGAAGAAATACAATCATTGCGGTACCAACCCCACAACTTGCGATAATTAAAAATATCATTTTTATCCTTTATATTGGGTAGGACTCTCTATCTAATCACATAAAACCAAATCCATTTTTTTCGGTTAATTTAGAAAAAAAGACTTTAAAATATCATAGAGATCGAATTTTAGATCTTTTGTTGTATTTGTGTCAAATTTTGATTATGAAGGCGGTACTTCAAATGCCTATTGATTAAATGCAAACATATTTTTTTTCATCAAATCCAATGCAACGTGCTTCAAGCTATTTTTTGAAATAGCGACAGGTAAGCTATCTTTATCGTTCGTATATATTTTCGCCTCAAACCGTGCACGCAAAAGTGCAACATAAAACACATCTTTCGTTGTTGTTCGACTGTGAGTATGCGCATCAATCAACACACGATCGGCCGTCAAGCCTTGGCTACTATGTACTGTCGAGGCATAAGCATAATCCAAATGCAGTGGTTTTTTTACTTCTAAGGTTATGGAGCGATGTTGATTTGATATCGTAATCTGCGTGTTTGTTACAGTGGATACTTTGAACCAATCGCCATTTGCAAGATCTAAGTTTTTATCGTTTCGGGTAATGCGGATCACATCGCCAACCGATATCGCTTTTTTATCTGGTTCATAAAAAGAGAGCTTGCGGTATGTCATGGGGTTAAATTCAATGATTTTTTTTGATTTTCCATCGAACGGATGATCAAACGATTCCCAGCAGTCGTATCTTCGACACGGTAAAGTTCACCACGTATTAATCCACAACGAGGATAATTTTTTTCTGGTTGAATAAAATCTCCTATACGGTAATGTTTAGCATACATGCGCTCAGAGCTCGTTGTGTCCCGACGAATGAGCGTTTCGCAGTTAATTCCTATACCCTTAAGCTTTAATCCACTTCGGATCTGTTTATTAATTTCACGACGCGCTTCATTAGTGCCTGTAACAATGATGGTACGCTCTCGCTCATCCTGGGATAATTGCACATATTCTTTAGCAATGGCCTGTTGACGTGTTTGATTATCTTTGATTTCAAAAATGTTGTGAACATGCTTTAAAGCCTGTGCGGACTTACCAAGTGCTGCCAGCTCGACCGCTTTTTTAAGCTCAGTGTTTTTTTGGCGCTGAATGGTATCCATTAATGCCGTTTGTAGTTGATCAAATGGTCGGCCTGCTTCGATGGCCTTGGTTTGCATGGTATCACCCAGTAATACCACCCGACTTCCTACTTTTTCTGCTAACTGTAAAATTTTTTCCATTAAGCGGGTTGGCACAACACCGGCTTCATCGATGATCAAAACCGTTTTGGCATCGATATCTTTTTCATTGCCTCTAATGAAAGACGCTAAGGTATTGGCTTTTACATTCAATTCTTGCAGTGCTTTGACTTGATTGCCATAAGGCGCAAGGGCGCGAACTTTAAATCCTTGTGCTTCAATCAATTGGTTGGTTTTATTCAGCATGTGTGATTTTCCAGTGCCCGAATAACCTTGTATGCCAACAATACGATTGCTGGTTGATAGGATAAGGCTAGCAGCTAGCTGTTGGCTTTTGTTTAAATCGCAATGTTGCAGTAAAACATGCACCTTCTCTTTGGTCATAATAGGTTGTAGGCAATGACGTCCTGCAAATTCCAATTACAGGATATTTTTTTCCTGCTGCAAGGCATCAGGTGTTGTATAGCGCACGGCACTTTGAGAAAGTTTTCCTTGCAAAATAGCATCATGGATTTCTGCTTTCGCTTGATGCAATGGCATACCTGTTTTTACCAAATCATCAACCCACTGATCTCGAGTTAATGGCGTAGCGGATGCAACATCCTTTTCTTCTGAAGGATAATACAACGGTGACTCCTGGATTAATTCACCATTCTCAATTTTTTTCGTCATGGCTTTTTCAAGATCACAAAGTTTTACGCGGCCTACCACATGTTGTAAAGCCAAATCCATCAATTCCTGCTCAAAAATGATGGATTGCCGCTCTGTGAGATGTTGAATGGCATATTGTAAAGATTGTGTGGCTGCTTCATCCGCTGGGGTAAAAGCACCAAATTGAGATGAGTCAAATTGATGTGGTATTTTTTTAAAAGAAATACCTACTACTTTGGCTTGCTGTTGCCATGATTGATGCAGCGTTTCTCTATCAAGCGAGGTTTTTTTCTGACGACTTAATAAAGTTGCTCGCTGCTTTTGTAAGCTTGTAGCTGTCTCTCGATTCAACCCTTGGACCATTAACCGCGTTTCAACTTCTTTTGAGCGCTGGCTAAATGCTTCAATTTGATCGCGTGTGATATGCGCCAGCTCAAAATTACCATCACGGCCAAATTTGAGGCTATATCCTAATTTTTGCAGTTCTGATGCCAGCTCAGAATTATAAATTGCCCCTAAGAATCGCGTGGATTGGATGATGTCATCGTTTTTTAAAGCACGCCACTGTCCGTCTTGACGCTTGGTCATATTCAAAACAATCACATGGTTATGTAATTGAGGGTCTTGAGCACGACTAGTTTCGTGACGAAATTTGGCCACAACAAGATTTCCCGTGGTTTCAAGCATCGATTTGCCTTGAATTTTTTTTCTCGCTTGAGCTCGTGTTTCTGCTATTTCAATCGCGCGCGTTACAGCAATCTCATGTGCTTTGATGATCTCAATATCACCATACACCAAAGCTTGTAAAGAAACACTCTTGGGTGCCGAAAAGGTTAAATCTATTCCTAAGCGTATTTTACTGTCTGCCCTGACGGAATTTCTGCAAACATTTGTTTGTGCATCAATGTTGCCTGATAGCAATTCACGAAATCGTTCGGGATTTACCTCGCCCTGCAATCCTAAGTGTTCTGCACCTATGCCTTGCCAAGAACTTGCATCCAACGTTTTGGCATAATAATCATCGACTGCATCCTGATAGTACAGAGCGGTTTTTCCAATATCTTTGCGCGTTAACAATTGGTGACTCAACATGCTGTTCTTCCTTCAAATGATGTAAACACTTTGGGATAGGACTGAATGTTGAGAGGTACTCTCGTGATGGGAAAATTGCCTGCAAAAGCGATAAAAGCTGTTAACTCTGGCAAGTGTGCCAATTCAGTCGGTGTCACCACACGCTCACGAATCGTTTGGATGGAACGTGTCGTACTTCGTTTCTCACTTTGATTACTGGTATAAAGAACACGCTCTACCTCATGCTCACCCAAACATAGGCTCATGTCCTCATTGGTTTTAGGATCAGTTCTGGAGCCACCCAATACCACAAGCGTTCTAAAGCAGGAGCGCAATGTTTGCGCGGCCTTTAAGCCATAAATATCATCAGCTTGTGATGTAGATTGCAACCCTGCAACGACTCGTAAACCATGTTTACGTCCTTTGGTTAAAGCAGCTTCTAAGCTTGCTAATTTCTCCAGTGACGCCAGTTCATCAATCACAAGCCAAATACGTCGATTTTCATTTTCAGGCAACGATAAAACAGAAGTGCACAACACATCAACCCAGGCAGAAATCAATGGCTTCAGTGCCACACTCATATCTTCTCGCCACGTGATATAAAGATTACCAGCCTCTTCCTGTATCAACCATTGATGAATACTAAAATCGCCTGCTGGCATACTGAGATGCTCAGCCAATTTATCAGACAAAACAAACCGCGCTGAAGATAAAGCGCGTGTGGCTTCACTTGAGCCAGTAAATAATGATTCTGCCAAAGTTCCTTGCAAAAATTGTCTTAAGCTTTCTGGTTCTTCAATGGTCGTCCAATGAAATAAGGCTCTGACATCTGGGTTACCTGTCAGTGCTAATTTTCTTGCTGTTTCACGTAATAGTAACCGTCCATAACTTGCCCATTCTTCAGCTTCTTCTGTACGATCCCGGGGGACAATGGATAGTGTATAACGATGAAAATCATATTCATTTTGAATTTCATTGAAAAAAGACCAGCCTTGGGTGCGGCTATCATACGGATTTAAGATAACATCTTTTTCTGTACCAAACTTTGAAAGCATGTCTCCATTCGGATCAACAATCACCATGCGATCGCCACGAGATAAAGCACTTGCAACCAATTCACGTAATAATACAGATTTACCAGTACCAGTGGCACCATTCACCAGGACATGCAAGGGCTCTGTTTTGATAGGCATGGGAATGCCAGTAATTGAAATCTGTGGTTCATGTGCTTTGGTTAGCCGATAAAGTTTTTTGCATGAACCATTTGAGTACCACGAATAAAGGTGCGAAATGGCGCGCCCCGAAATTCACTTTTTAATAGCTTAGACAGGAACAATACAACCAGTATGGCAATAGCCAATCCCAACAATAGTCCACCGATTAAAACTGGTTTTTCCGGGGTTAACTCAATCAGCTCTATTAATGCCAAATACTGTGGGCTATATAAAGTTTCTGTCGCTTGCACCACTGCCAGCCAACTTATAACCGGCAGCATTAGCAAAATGAGAGAATATAGCGTTCTTTGATCGCGCGTTTGCATTATGTCTCTTTATTACTTTTTTTTCTGGTGGTGTATTTGAATTTCACCAGCGCAAGATTTAATTCCACACTGGCTTCAGATTCAGACTGTACAAGTTCATCAGGTTGAATAAGATCTGA
>VFQP010003183.1_pt1 | contig 17046 bp, 9 predicted proteins | sample 3512351 | NCBI WGS metagenome assembly VFQP01 (sample SAMN10412372, study PRJNA504923) | tailings metagenome | isolation source: Relicate 1 Philex TSF1 revegetated site | place: Philippines: Tuba, Benguet | collected 2017-08-29
TGTAATCAAACAACTATTAGATGCTTGCATAGCACTCATTGTAAGAATGTTGAGCGATGGCGGGCAATCTATCAGGATAAAATCATAGTTTTCGCTTAAACGAGCAATAAGGATTTTGAGGCGTTGCTCTCCCCCAACTTTGTTAATCAATTCGGTTTCAGCTTTTGATAACTCAATATCAGACGGACAAATATCTAAATGTTCAGATACTGAATAAATAGGCAAGTCCTGCAAATTAACCAAGCTAGTATAAACTTGTCTTTGATTGACAATATCAACATCAAAAATTTGACTAAGGTTACCCTGTGGGTCTAAGTCTATCAACAATACTTTAAAACCCTTTTTGGCAATGGCTTCGCCCAAATAACCTGTAGTCGTGGTTTTGCCAACCCCACCTTTGTGATTAATCACAGATACAACCCTTGCTTTTTCAAACAAATCAGGAGAATAGCCATACGAGGCCAATACAGGCAATAACGACTCTAGGTGTTTTTCACTGAGTTTGCGTTCTCCTTTAAGGGCTTTGGCAATAGTATCTTTGGGTAAACTGGCTTCACGTTCTAATGTTGCAATAGACAACGCATTTCGCCGACGAATAAATCTGAGTAGTTGGTCTTGTATCATAGTGCATGAAATTATATGCAATTATAATAATAAAGAATGAAATTGTATGCAAATTAAGGCTGTAATTTTTGTATTTAACCCTACAAAAATTACAGCCTTAATCCCAATAAGGTTTGATGAAGAATCAATTATGATTGATAGAAGACAAGGATATAATCGATGACTGTACTGGTAAAAAAAAGTATAAAACGCCTCTCTATGAACATTCAGAGAAGCGTTTTATGGATATTATTCAAACACAATTACAAAACCGTCGTTTTCTTTTAGTGTAATATTTAATTTGCCATCGGCAGGAATTACAACCGAATTTTGTTCAAAAGAAGGTTCATTAGCCACAGCATTATTGCCTGATTTGATTAATGTCCCTTTTTTATTTTTGAAAGCACTTAAATCTAAACTAAGCGGTTTTTCAATATTTTCGCCATTGATCCCCGCAACGTACCATTTGCCCGCCGATTCTCTAGCTACAACATACAATTTAGCTGGATAACCGTCAATAAACTTGACGTTGTCCCAAGTATCTGGTAAGTTTCTTAAAAAATCTTTTACAAAATCTGGAACGTGTTTCATGCCTTCTGGACGTTCGGCATAATGCTGAATGCCAGACAAGAAAACGACAGACGTTGCCAATTCAAAAGCCGAAGTAGTTACTCGCTTGATACGAGGAATTTTGTATAAATTCATGGGCGTAAAATCCATTGGGTCGAAGGCATTACGAACCATCGCAATCATGACCGAATGTTCTGGAGCTTTATTGGCTGCATATTGCGAGAAAGTAATCATTTCGTAGCCATCAACCGCCTCGGTAGTCATCAAGTTGGGATAAGTACGGTGCAAACCTCTGGGCAAAGTAGCTCCATGAAAATTGACTAGTAAATGATAAGTAGCAGCATCTTCCAATATATCTTGATAATAGTTAATCATAGATTGTCCATCGCCAGCAAAAAAATCGACTTTAATACCTTTGATACCCATTTTTTCGAGTTTACTGAACTCATCTACACGACTTTGATGTGTAAGTAATTTATCTTTTGGTGTAAATTTTACTGTATTCCAGCTTCCTGCCGAATTGTACCAAAGCAATACTCCTACATTTTTTGTTTTGCCATAGTCAGCTAATACTTTCACCGAATCGTAGCCAATTGTAATATCCCAATTGGCATCTATCAAACAATACTGCCATTTCATATCGGCCGCAAAATCTATGTATTTTTTCTGTGCCTTATAAACGGTAGAATCGTCTTTGTCCAAAATCCAACTCCAAGACGATTTGCCCGGTTTGATAAAAGTAGCGTCCATTTTTTTAGCAGGCAATGCTAAGTCTGTTCCTAATGTTGATTCAGAAATCGTTTTTAAGCTACCAATTACAATGATTCTCCAAGGCGTTTTCCAAGGCAAAGCCGATTCTGGATTTAGCGTTGGTGTGCCATTAGTGAATACTTCGGGACTTTGTGGAAAATTGATTTTATATTCACTATCGGGTGACTTCTGTTGTAAAGCCGTACCACAGTAAGTTCTGTCTAAAGCTGCTTCAGTTATCATCAACCAAGTATTATTGGTTTTGAACAAAGCAGGATATATCCATCCATTTGAACCAGGTGATGGCTTTCCTGTAGGAATATCTATTTCATAATGAGCCTCATAAGAAGGATTGGTATGTTCAAAACCTGTTTGAGCCTCGGTTTTGGGCTGTAGCCAAGCTCTTGACCCTTCATTAAAATGAAAACTGGTAGCTTCGGCTGTAATTTTCTTAATTTCGGTAGATTTTTCTGGAAATTCATAACGAAAAGCTACACCATCATTCGATACTCGAAATACAATGTTCATTTTTTTGCCCGATGCCGTTTTGGTTTCCCAAACCTTTTCGGTAGCTATATAAGTGATATTGCTTTTTTTAGCGTTATTAATCAAATAGTTGTCTTTCAGTGTTTTAGCAGCAGATATTTTAACTAATTGAAGGTTCTTTGAAAAATCTTCATCTTCACGGATTACTCCTAATTTTGATTCACGAAGTACGGTTTCACCCTTATATGCTATACTGTAAGAAGCTTGTTTTATATCGCAAGTTACAACAATGTTTTTGTCGGGACTGGCCACAAGCGAGTTGGTGTTTTGAGCTTTACTGGTTAAATAAAACAAGCTCAATGCTATTGAAAAAATCAGTTTGTGTTTCATTTTTACTAGATTGATAGGTAAGCTTTTGTGATTGAAATAGGTTTACCTAAATAGCAATATCCAATAAGCCCCAAAGCATTATTGGATATTGACTTAATAAAATTTATTTGAATAATATCTGTGAAAACAAGAAAATATCGTGTCGCCAAACTGGCCAAGTATGTCCACCAGCGTATTCGCTGTATTTGTATTTGACACCCATATCATCAAATTTTTTCAACATAATTTGGCAATTGGCATGAGCAATATCTTCTTTTCCTCCCATCGAAACCCACAATTCTTTTAGGTTGGCATTGATGGTTGAAGCATTGTTTTTCATAAATTCATACTGAGGGTCAGATAGTTTGGTATTATTGGCCCACCAACCAGAACTAAATACGCCCAAGTATGAAAACAAATTGGTGTTTCGGATACCAGCATAAAGTGTTTGCAAACCGCCCATCGACAAGCCAGCCAAAGCACGGTTTTTAGCATCTGTTTCTACTTTGAAATTACTTTCTACAAAAGGGATAGCTCCGTTTTTCAACTCATTTTCAAAAGCTCGTAACTGAGCCTCGCCAAAGCCCGCAATACCACCGCCATTACCATAAAAGTTGCCATCGAGCATCACAATGACCATTGGTTTTGCTTTTTGTTCGGCTATCAAATTATCCAAAATTAGGTCGGTACGGCCTTGTGTTGCCCAACCACGCTGGTCTTCGCCACCGCCATGAAGCAGATACAAAACGGGGTATTTTTCATTCGATTTATCATAACCTGGCGGTGTATAAACATACATTTCACGCCATGAGTTGCTAGCTTTTGAGAAGTATTTTTTGATACGAATATCGCCATGAGGCACGTCTTTCAGGGCATAAAAACCACCTTCTTTGTAAGGAATTTCAATACCACTAGCTTGGCGGCTCATGCCGTAAAAAGTTTCGCTGGCAGGATCGGCAAGGGCTACACCATCTATCACTAATGAATAGTAATGAAATCCACGACTAATAGAATCGGTTGTAACATTCCACACACCACTGGTATCTTTTACCATATCGTATTTTTTACCTAAATCAATTTGTACTTTTTGAGCATTCGGAGCTTTTACTTTGAATACTACACGGTTGTCGGGTAGTATTTGTGGGTATTGAGCATTGCGAATATTCGTACTAGCAGGAGTACCCAAAATGGTATATTTGTTGAAAGAAGAAACATCGACAGGTTTAAACAAGAACTGAGAATACATGTACAAACCGTTTTTCCAGACTTTGAAATCATGAACGCCTGGCTCAAGGTAGTAAATATGTGGTACATCGTTTTGGTATAAATAATCGTGGGTACGTTTGCTAAATGAAAGTAAGCCGTCGTTATCGCCACATGAAATCCACAAGAGTTTAAGCTTCTTTTTGGCTTCATCTGGATTTGGTACTAATTCTTGCGGGACTTTGGTATTAGGAGCAGACGAAAAACCGCCAACCCACGCAAATTTGTCTAAATTACCCAATCCAAAATTAAGCGACTGTCCGCCTCCCATCGACAGCCCAGCAATAGCACGGTTTTCGCGGTCAGTTAAAGTCGGATAAGTTTTTTCAACGAAAGGAATCAAGTCGTTTAATAAATCTTTTTCAAAAGTCGCAAAAGCTTGTACTTTATCAGGAGCCATGATATTGCCAACTGCACGGTCGTCTTTCATGGCACGACCATTGGGCATGACCACAATCATGGGCTGTATTTTTCCTTCGGCATATAAATTATCCAAAATCACCTGTGGTTTACCGCCATTGAGCCATTCTTTTTCGTCGCCACCAATGCCATGCAATAGGTACAAAACAGGATATTTGGTTTTTTTATTAAACCCTGGCGGCGTATAAACTAAAGCTTTGCGGATAGTGCCTACCGTTTTTGATTGATACTTGATGGTGTCTAATTTACCCGTTGCAATGCCTGTTCGCACTTGGTCGAAGCCTTTGGGTGCTTCTTTTTCTATTTTTTGTGCATAAACCATCAGGTTCATGAGGAAAAATATAGAAAAATAAATGCTCGTTTTTTTCATATTTGTACAATTAAAAGGTTGATTACGTTTTGTTCTGAGCTTAGTATGCAAATTGTCTCTGAGCTATTGGTCTTATATTATTGAGTGGTTAGGTAATATTTATTATTGAAACAATTGTGGTAAAGTATTGGCTAAGAATAATTTACAGTTCATCCAAGTGTGCCCCCCCGACACAATAAAAGGGTTTAGTTTGACTTTCTTTTCTTGAAACATCGCAATATTTTGTTTTACACTTTCATACAAAAAATCTTCAGTACCTACGCTTATCGTGAACAATTTCAGTTGTTTGTTGATTTTGGCAACATCTGGATTCCAGTCTGTAAAATTCTTTTTAAATTCGTCCGTTGCGGTATAAGGAGCATACGAACAGATATAGGCAAATTTATCGGTATTGGTCAGTCCAATATTGAGGGTTTGCCCACCACCCACAGAAAAGCCTGCTACTGCCCGATTTTTACTATCGGTTAGTACAGAATAATTACTTTCTACAAAAGGAATGATGTCATTGACAACATCTTTGGTAAAATCTGGCATTGGGGCAGGTCTTACATTTCCGTAAGGCATCACAATAATCATGGGTTTGGCTTTGCCTTGTGCTATCAGATTATCGGCAATGAGGTTGGCTCGCCCTACTTTTGTCCATGTTTCTTCGGTATCAGAACCCCCATGAATCAAATACAAAACGGGGTATTTGATATTTGAAAAAGGATTATAACCGGGCGGCGTATATACAAGCAGTTGTCGGGTAGTGCCTAAAGTAGATGATTGATAATAGCAATAGTTGATTTTGCCATGGGGTACATTTTGCAAGGAATGAACTAGCGGTTTATCGCCTTTAATGTCTACAATGCTTCGTTTAAATCGTTCATTAGCAAAGATATAAGTATTGTTTGGGTCGGCTATTTGTACGCTATCTACAAAAAAACTATAAGGATAAATATCGGGCTTTATGGGTGGCACGGTTACGCTCCAAATCCCAGCAGTATCTTTTTTGAATGCAACAGGATTGGCTAAAAACTCACCCACAAGCGTGACTTTCTGAGCGGTTTTAGAAAAATACCTAAAAGTAACGCTGTTATCGGCGTGTACATCTGGCGAACTAATAGAGGGTGGTCGCTGTGCTACAACCGCAACAGTCGAAAACAACAAGACTTGTAAAAGGTAAATTATTTTTTTCATGGTTTTGATTCGTTTGAATACTTTGACGTTGGAAAATGAATTTGAAAAACCTACTTGAACAATAAGGGTAGGGTTTCATGAAGGTATTTTTTTACATTCATCCAAGTATGTCCGCCGTCGTTGACAAATTTTTTATGGTTGATATTTTTTGCAGTTAAATAATCCATAAATTCTAAAGCACCTTTATACAAAAAGTCTTCGTTGCCAACACTTGTCCAAAGTAATTTTAATTGTTTGTTGGTTTTGGCGGCATCGCTAGTGATATAGCTGAAATTTTTGTCCATCTCGGCAGGCGATAAATAGGAGCTATAGCTACACACCCAAGCGAAAGTATCCATGTTGTTAAAAGCGGTTCTCAAGGTTTGTCCACCCCCACGAGAAAAGCCCCCAATCGCACGACTTTCACGGTTCGTTTCAGTATGGTAATTTTTTTCGATATAAGGCAAAATGTTTTTAACTAAATCATTTTCAAAATCTTTTGCCCGTTTTACCGCATCTTCGCCGTCACGTACAGTCGGGTCGGCTGGTTTTTGACCGCCCAATTGTTCTGATAATCTGGCGGCAATATTGCCATAAGGCATGACAATAATCATGGGTTTTACCTTGCCTTCGGCGATGAGGTTATCCATGATTAAGTTTACTTTTCCTACTTTAAAAAAAGTTTCTTCGGTGTCGGTCGTCCCACTTATGAGGTAATAGACAGGATATTTTGCTTTGGCATTTTTGTGATAGCCCGGTGGCGTATAAACGACTAAGTTACCCGTCGTTCCCGAAACAGAAGGATAATATTCATAGCTAACCGTACCATGCGGAACATTTTTCATGGTGTGTACCAACGCAGGGCTGTCGGGTACTTCTACAAGGCTTGCTTTGAAGCGTTCGTTAGGAAAAAAAGCCACATTGGCGGGGTCCATCACCGTAACGCCGTCAACCTGAAAACTATATGGGTAAATGTCGGCTGCAACAGGCCCAACGGTTACATTCCAAATACCCTGAGCATCTTTGGTCATGGGAACAGGAGCTTTTTCAAACTGGGCATTTAGTTTTACTTCTTTTGCCAAAATAGCCTGATAACGAAACGTAATGGTTTTGTCTGAATTTACTTGTGGCGAAACTACCAATGGCCCACGTGGGGGCTGGGCGAATGCTCCCCAATAACCCATGATTAAGCCAATCATTAAAAGTAATCGTATGTTTTTCATAGTTTAATAGTTTTTGAAATTATTTAGTTGAATGATTGTTAATCTATCATACTACTCTGTGAAAGATAGCCCGAACCGATGTATTTTTCTTTCTTCCTTTTGGGCTTTTGGATGCTACTCTTTTGTGGCTGTTGCTCTACAAAGGAGAGAAGTTTATCGTTTCGTTGCGAAACCAAATACAAGTTTTTGCCATCTTTCAAATGCAGTTGAGCAATGGCTCTGGCATCGCCATTGACAAAGAAATTACTCTTTCGGACGGATACATTTTTGAAATTTCCTTTTCCATCACCTTGTAAATAGTTGCCGATACCAGCGTCATATCTGCCCGTTAGTACTTCTGTGCCGTAGTCGTTGCCTACGGAGAGGATGTCTAAATTTCCATCATTATTAAAGTCTTTGATAAGCGTGCCGTACATCACCGAGAACTGTGCTTCGATGGGTAATGGTTTTAGTTGGAAAGTACCATTCCCTTTGTTTTCGAGGTAAGAATTGGCAAAACAATACGCCTGTAAAGTGCTGACATTTTTTGAATCTTCGGGTTTGAATACTTTGTCGAAAGTTGTTTCTCCGTATTCTTTAAATGTTTTGAAACGCCTTCTCATGGCAATTAATTGGTCTATCAAAGCTCCTCTTGGGTGTATCAAATATTCTTTGTCTTGGGTATAAGCCGTTAAAAGTGGGTCAACAATGCCATTTTCGTCAAAATCTTTGTAATGCACACTGACAGGCTGTGATTCGGAGGCTTTCAGTTTGGTGTTAAGTCCCACATTACCAAGTATATAGTCGGTATCGCCATCGTTGTCGAAGTCACCGCCTGAAATACTATTCCACCAGCCATTTGATTTTTCTAAACCTTTAGGCGTGATTTTGGTGAACGATTTTCCTTGGTTATTTTTATAGATACACACGGGCATAAATTCGCCAACAAGCATCAAATCCATCCAAGAATCGTTGTCGTAATCGGTCCATAAAGCGGCTGTTACCATGCCACAAAGACTTAATTCTTGGATAGACGTTGCTATATTTTTGAAATGTCCTTTGCCATCATTTTGAAGTAAATACGATTCGGGCGAAAGGGGGTATTCGGTCGAGCGTACTCTTCCCCCTCGGAAAATATCCAAGTCGCCATCTTTATCAAAATCGCAAGCATTGACACAAGCACCGCTTGATTGGGTGATGGGTAAATAGCCCACTGAAGCGTTGAAATTTCCTTTGCCGTCGTTTAAATAGAGTCGGTCTTGATACTTGCTCAGGTTGGTTGTAAATTCAGAACTTCCGCTAACGCAATACAAATCAAGGTCTTTGTCGTTATCAACATCTATGAGCAATACGCCCATGTCTTCTTCTGTTTTTTCGAGAAAAGTTTTTTTACTAAACTTTCCATTGGCATTTTGGAGGAAAAAAGCCCCTTGTTTATGAGCCGATGCTCCTACAAAAAAGTCTTCTAAGCCATCGTTATTGATGTCGCCAACGGCAATACCACCGCCTAATTCTGAATGTTTATGCGGTAAAGTATGCTGAATTAAAAAATCGTTATAATCAAATTCTTCCGAACGCCAATCAATATTATATTCCTGAGATACTTCTTTGAAAGTATAGACTTGTGCTTGGGGAAGCTGCTGGGGTGCAGATAAAGCATTTTTTTCGTAAACCGTTAGTACTTTATCTGGACTGATATTTCTGAGCCATTGTTCTTTTCCCGAAGGCCATGTAATTTTTAGGCTGTCTATTTTTGAGGCATTTCCCAAACCAAAATGAATAAAATCTTCTACGGTTGACTTGTATCCTCTGATGGTTTGATGTTCGGCAAATTGTGCTTTTCCCTGACACCAAAGCGATACTTTTGTTCCGTAAGCACTGGTGTTGGGTTTATTGCCTTGAAGTTTGATTCTTAAAAAATGATTACTGACTGTCGAAGTTTCTTTTCTATTGTCAATCAATTTATTACGGTAAATAAAGGCTTCGTCATCAATGTTATTCATGACTAAATCCAAATCACCATCGTTGTCAAAATCGGCGTAAGCTGTGCCGTTTGTGTAAGAAGCGTCGGCTAAACCGAATGCTTTTGTGGCATTTTCAAATTGTAAATTTCCTTTATTTTTAAACAAGAAGTTTGGTTTTTTTACGCCCGTTAAAGTCGCAAAAGCTTCTTGCATTTTTTTCATTCTTTCTTTTGGATTACCGATACTTTCAAAATCTCGGCGGTAAACGATAAAGTCTAAGTCGGTAACATCTAAGCGATAACCGTTGGTAATCAACAAATCTCGCCAGCCGTCGTTATCAAAATCGGCCAATAATGGACTCCACGACCAGTCGGTAGCCGCAACGCCCGTCAAGTAACCAATATCGCTAAAAGAGCCATTGCCATTATTGATTTGGAGTACATTCCGAACATATTGCGGATAAAATTTCTTTCTTAAATTATCTTGAAATCTATCGTATTCGATATTGGGAAACATGGTTTTTTGACGAAGATTATCGTCGGGAAGCATATCTAATACCACCAAATCATTCAAGCCATCGTTGTTAATATCGGCCATATCCACACCCATCGAATTTTGCGACAAGTGTCTGAAATACTCATTGATTTTATTGCTAAACGTACCATTTTTGTTATTGATATACAGGTGGTCGTTCGAGAAAAAGTCATTGCCGACAAAAATATCTGGATAGCCATCTTGGTTTACATCGTTGATGATTACGCCCAAACCCCAGCCATCATCCAAAATACCTGCTTCTTTTGAGACATTTTTAAAAATCGGCAAGCCGTTTGTATTGTTCCCTTCGTTTCTAAAAAGTTTATCAACTCTTCGCCCCGAAGCGTCGTGATGTTGTCCGATACTGCCATTTCTATCATATCCTTCCATGGCATTATTGAGCAAGTACATATCCAAATCGCCATCTAAATCATAATCAAAAAAAGTAGCTTGCGTTCCATACGAATCATCCGCCAAACCTACTTCTTTGGCAGCTTCCTTAAAAATCGGAATACCGTCTTTGTCATTTCCTTGGTTGATAAACAGCAATTTAAGGGCCGATTTATCTCTGTTGGGATGAATAGTAGAAAGGTAAATATCTAATTTTCCATCTTGATTAATGTCAATCATGGCAACGCCCGTACACCAATCCTTTGTGCCAACGTTGGCTTTGGCAGTAATATCTTCAAATTTTAAATCACCCTTATTCAAATAAAGCTGAGAGCTTACTTGATTGCCTGCAAAAAAAATATCTGTTAATCCATCATTATTTACATCGCCTACGCCTACACCAGCACCATTATAAATGTATTCAAACTGCAATACATTCAATGAATCAGAAACCTGAATCGTATTGTTGAAGGTAATATTGGTATGGTCGGCACTCAACTTCTCAAACAAAGTGTCTTCAGAAGAACAAGCACTCAACACGAGTAAAATAATGATGGAAAAACAGTATTTCATAGTTAAATATTCATAACGTTTTTGTATATACGAAAACTCTACTATCTAATTTTATCTTAGCATTTATCATTCAAAAATAAGTAGTCGTTTTTCTTGAACGACTACTTATTAAATATTAGCATAAAAAAGACTTCTGTTAAGTATTTTTGTAATATTAGATTTACTCAATTGAGTTAGTAAGTATTTGAAAACTAAGATTTTAATTCACAACTCACTCAATCACTAATTCACTCAATAACTTAATAGCCAGGGTTGTTGCTTTTAATGTTTGGATTATTGTCTATTTCAAACTGTGGAATAGGCAATAATTCGTGTTTATTAGCAACAAAATAAGATAAAGGTTCTTTTTTCAATTTCCCTTGTTTTCTCCAACGAACAATATCTTTAGCTCTTAACCATTCGGCTGCAAACTCCACCCTTTTTTCATGTTGAATAGCTGTTAATACTTGTTCTTTAGTACTTACAGGATAATTTTTAGTAGGGTAATTTGGCATTTGTACATCGGCACGATTACGAAGCTGATTAAGTAAACCAACAGCAGCATTGATATTTCCCAATTCATTTTCACACTCGGCAAGATTAACTAAAACCTCGGCATATCGCATTACCCTCATATTGATTCCATCTAATTCAAAGAAACCATCGGCATTTTTGTATAGGCAAGAATATTTTCTCCAACTAATTTTTTGTTCAACACCATCAAGTATAGAAGTATTTCCTTGAACAGGGTAATCAGTTTCTAATCTGCCTTTATCAAGATTTACTAAGTCACCTTTAAAGTACAAAGTAAAGTTCATACGAGGGTCTTTTTTGGTATCTCCTTTTTGTGGACGTTCAAATTCGTCGATAATACCATTAGAAGGAATAAGGTTTCTCCAGCCAACAGCCGAATACTCTTGGTGACGAATAGACGATCTTTTAGGGCTACTTCCTGCAATATTATCGCTATCGCCGTTATCCCAACTCATACCGTTTTTACTATCAAACCCAATTTCAAAAATAGATTCTTTATTGTATTCAGTTTCTTCAAGGAAATTGTCTAAGTAATTGGCAGTCAGGCTAAAATTGCCCGACGATACAATTTTGGTTAATTCTGTTTTTGCGGCTGCAAAATCACCTTTAAACATCAACACCCTAGCCAATTCAAGTTGGGCAGCATGCTTGGTAGCACGCCCTAAATCAGCACCACTATATGATGCCGGAAGGTCTGTTTGTGCTTCTGTGAGGTCTTTTATTATTTGAGCAAATACTTCGTCTTGCGTACTTCTAGGCTTTGCATCAGACGATTTTGTGGCAGTTGCAGTATAAAGAGGAACACCGCCCCACATCGTACTCAACTCATAATACGCCATTGCACGCAAGAATTTCGCTTCTGCAACGATTCTTTTTTTCTTGGCTTCATCTGTAGCATTCACTGTCTTGAAGTTGTTTTGGGCATCAATAACAACATTGGCACGGTGAACAATACGAAACAAGCCTGTCCAAAGAGACCCCGATACAGCGTTGGTAGTTTGATGTACCCCATTTAATATCTGAGCACGAGGAGCTTCTAACTGGCCACCTCCTGTAGCGAAGTCATCACTACGTAAATCATGAGTAAAAAAGTACTCTCTTCCATAGAGGTTTGACCCTGTCAGAAGGCCATACACAGCATTTACACCCGACTCTAGTTCGGTAGTATTAGAAAAATAACTATCTGTAGTAAGCGAACCCGGGTTTGTTTTGTCCAACTCGTCATTACATCCAAAAGCAATGGCAAGCGACAGTACACCTATAAATATAAAGTTTTTTTTCATTTTCTATTTATGTTATTTTTTCTTGAAAAATCTTCAAGAAACTAGGATTGTTACGCAATAAATATTAGAAACCTAATTGAAGACCAGCCATCAAAGTACGAGCTTGTGGATATTGTCCATTATCTATACCATATACCAATTGAGCATTGTCACGTGAACCAATTTCTGGGTCATAACCAGTATATTTGGTAAAAGTCAACAAGTTTTGAGCCGATACATATACTCTTACTCTTGAAAGAGTACCACCTGCAAAAGATTTCAAAATATTGGAAGGTACAGTATAGCCCAAGCTAATGTTTTTAACACGCATAAACGAGCCTTTTTCTACCCATCTGTCTGAAGGGCGAGTTGTATTACCGTTAGGGTCGCCACTGACAGCTCTTGGAATATTAGTATTGGTATTTTGAGGAGTCCAAGCATTCAACACATCGGTAGTAGCACCAAACAAGCGTACCATTCCTTGAGTTTGAGTTTTTAGGTTATTGTAAATATCATTACCCTGAACACCTTGAAGGAATAAAGTAAAGTCAAAGTTTTTGTAGGTAAAGTCAAAGTTAACACCATAAGTAAAATCAGGCAGGGTATTTCCTATCATAGTACGGTCGGCATCATCAACTTTGCCATCACCATTCAAATCTTTGAATCGGATATCGCCAGGTGCCGATGCACCACCTTGATAGCTATCCCAGTTTTTGCTTTTTGCCAAAGCATTATCAGCTTCAATTTCGGCTTGAGTTTGGTAGATTTTATCTACTACATAGCCATAAAGATACTGCACTGGCATACCAACTTCTGTTTTGGTTATGTTTGCACCAGTTTCGGCATGGCCACCTGCAAAAATAGGGGCTTCTAATGATGTTACTTTATTACGAACAATACCTAGGTTTGCACCAACTTTCCACTTGAAATCGCCAGCTGTATGATTGTAGTTCACTTGAAGGTCTAAACCAGTATTTCTCATTCCTCCAAAATTGGCAATAGTATTGTTAGAATACCCAAGAGACGATGCCAATGGGCGAGCAAGAATCAAGCTATTATCTGAGGTTTCACGCGTGTAGTAGTCGGCCGAGATAGTTACTTTGTTTTTTAACAACCCTAAATCGATACCAATATCTGCCATTTTAGTGGTTTCCCAACCCAATTCGGTATTACCAAGCTGATTGGTTGATAAGCCTGGAGTAGCTCCGTTGGCAAAAACATAATTAGTAGCAGCTCCCAACAATGATTGCCAAGCATAATTTGGCAAACCACTGGTGTTACCTACCAAACCATAACTAGCTCTTACTTTCAGTTCATTGATAGTTGGAATTTCCTTCATAAATTCTTCCTCGCTTATTCTCCAACCGATAGAGGCTGCAGGGAATGTACCCCATTTTTTGCCCGGAGCAAATAATGAAGAACCATCACGACGAATAGATGCACTCAACAAATATTTTCCAGCAAAATCATAATTTACACGAGCCAAATAAGATAAAATCGTGGTTTCGTTTTTAGTACCACTTACAGCAGGGCTTGTTACGTTTGGTGTAACAATCGTAAAGGTATTTGTGGTATAATTACCCGATGCTGTAATACCTTCAGATTTCGCAAATTGTTGTTCGGCTACCAAAATTGCATTGATGGTATGTTTTTTGAATGTTTTATCGAACGAAATTTGGTTGGTATAAAGTGTACCGATAAAGTCGCCTCTTGTGTCGTTAATAGTATTGAAAGGGCTACTCATTTGTCCTGCGGTATAAATAGGCGTACGGCTCAAGCTTCTTGAAGCATTGTAATCTAAACCAACTGTAAATTTATATTTTAGGTAGTCTGTAAACTTTACTTCAGCAAAAATAGAGCTTAAAACTCTCGTGTTACGGTTTTGGCTTCTAACTAATACTGCTGAAATGATAGGGTTGACAGGGTCAGAGCCATCAGCGTTTGTTGTTCCAAAATATCCTCCAATTTCTGTAGGGTTGTATACAGGCGTATAAGGTAAGCTTTTAATCACATTGGACAAGGCTGTACGTCCGCTACCAGTACCTTCGTCTAATTTGCTACCCATAGCTACAGCAAGTGTTTGCCCGATAGTAAAATGCTTACCGATATTATGTTCAGAGTTGATACGGAGGTTACCTCTTTCATAATTAGTACCTACAAAAATACCATCTTGCTTGAAGTAGCCAAAAGACGTTAAAAAGCGAGATGTTCCATTGCCACCAGAAATAGATAACGAGCTGTTAGACAATACACCAGAACGGAACAAATAATCTTGCCAATCGGTATTGGTATTGGCAAAAGTAACACCCGAACCAGGATAGGTTTCAGTGTTCATTTGACTCCAGCGGTCGGGAAAAGGAGCACCAGCAGCAGTCAATAATGCTTTACCGTATTGCAAATACTGTTGAGTATTGAGAGGAGTCAATCGTTTCCAGGCATTTTGCGTAGCATAATACGTTTCTAAATTTACGTGTAGTTTATTATCTCTTGAACCTTTTTTGGTCGTAACTAAAATTACACCATTGGCTGCACGAGAGCCATAGATAGCTGCTGCACTAGCATCTTTTAATACCTCTAGCGACTCTACATCTTTCATGTCCAAATCGTTCATATTACCTACTGGAAACCCATCAATTACATATAAAGGGTTGGCAGCGTAGTTGATAGACCCGACACCACGTATTCTTACTACAGGAGCAACACCAGGCGAACCATTACCCGTTACTTGAACCCCCGAAACACGTCCTTGCAAAGCTCCTTCTATACTTGGAACTGGTAGGGCTGTGAGTTCTTTGGCACTTACCGATGCAACAGCAGCAGTAACAGAAGACCTTTTTTGAGTACCATAACCCACTACGACAACTTCATCGAGGGCACTTACATTAGATACTAACACTACATTTATTACATTGCGGGTTCCAACTTTAACTTCCTGAGTAGTATATCCGACAGAACTGAAAATTAAGACATCTTGAGGTGATGCCTTCAAACTAAATGCTCCGCTGGCATCTGTTGCAATACCAATTTGGGTATTTTGTATACGTACACTTACACCCGGTATAGGATTACCATCATCGCCCGTGACTTTACCCGAGATGTTTTTTTGAGCCCTTGCAAATGAGCAGCATAACAAAAGCCCGAATAGAAACAATAATTGTTTTTTCATAATTACGAATTGAGATTATAAACAAATTGAAAAATTAGACGATAAATAATGTGAACATAAAAGTTTGTGTCAATGAATTCATCTTTCCTCGAAAGCCTTGTAAAGGGCAAAAAAAGTACCCTCTAAATAATTTGCGTCAGCATTATTTAGAATATTAAGACATTCAATAAATGATATTTATAGTGTTATTTTATAAGCATATACATCCGATTTTATGATAACATATTTTGGTGCACTTTATCAATACAAATAAGATATTCTTGTTACCGATGGCTTTTGGCGTTTTCTTTTGAAGAGAAATAAGCTTTTGTTTATGGCAAAAAAATACCACCCTCAATAATTTTCTAAATCATTGAGTCATTAAGTATCTAACACATCATTCTAAACTCTTTTACTGAGTGATAATAGAGTCAAAACTCAAATTAATAAGGCTCTCTGGTAATTTATTCCTATTAATTTTTTGTTGAGCATACCATGTAAACAGCATAAAAAATGATTTAATAGCAATCATACAAGTAACATCTTATATGATTTATTGAGTTTTTATTTTTGTCATAGGCAATATGTTGTTTAGAGATTATAGTATAACACACTAGAACACTTCATATAAAAAAATACCCCTTAATACGGCAATAAAATGCTTTTAATATAGCATTACTGATGATTTAATTTTATCATAGACAAGATGCTTTTTTTAGATTGTAGTATAACACACTAGAACACTTTGAGTAAAAAAATACCACCTGACACATCAATTAAATGCTTTTAATGTTGTTTTAAAGCATTTTTAATAATTTTATTTTTATTGTAGATAATATGTTTTTTTTAAGATTAAAGTATAACACACTAGAACACTTTGGGTAAAAAAATACACTTCGATACGCCAATAGAATGCCTTGAATACTGTTTTTAAGCATTACTGATGATTTTATTTTTATTACAGATAATATGTTTTTTTTAAGATTAAAGTATAACACACTAGAACACTCTATATAAAAAAATACACTTTACTAATACAACTACACATTTCTACTATAATGGTGGAAAATGTTCTATATATTATTCTATCGTTCTGATAATCAGAATGATAATTCAATGTGTCAACTTAACACATTTGATTGTAAAAAAAACAAAACCAGAGACATCCAACATTATTAGCTGTTACACGAAGCAAAACTACAAATAAAATATAACACTAACAATTTTTTGTTTAATAAATTCAAGAATAGAATTATTGTCTGGTTTATGTCTGATAATAAGGCTATTATGCTAAGATATGTCTTGATAAGATTAAAGGATTTTGGAGATTTTTAAGGTTTGGAGTTGTCAGGTCAATCTTTAAATACTGTAAATCCTGATAATAATCCCGTAAATTATGATAAAGGAGAATATAGGTGTATACTGAACCCGATGATTTTTGAGATAAAAAATAAAAGCTGAATTTTGTGGTGAC
>VFQP010003184.1_pt1 | contig 17044 bp, 15 predicted proteins | sample 3512351 | NCBI WGS metagenome assembly VFQP01 (sample SAMN10412372, study PRJNA504923) | tailings metagenome | isolation source: Relicate 1 Philex TSF1 revegetated site | place: Philippines: Tuba, Benguet | collected 2017-08-29
AGTAGGTATCAATGCCCTACAAATTGTAACAGGCGGAATGTGCCATATCGAAGCCCAAATGATTTATCAAGCCCTCGATCATATCGACTTAACGGGGGTAGATATACTCTTTATTGAAAACGTAGGCAACCTTGTTTGTCCAGCAGCATTCGACTTGGGCGAAGATTATCGGGTAACGGTTTTGGCTAGTACCGAAGGCGACGATAAGCCCAAAAAATACCCTCGCATGTTTCTGACAAGCGAGCTGCTGATTGTTTCAAAAGCCGACCTATTGCCTTATGTACCTTTTTCGGTAGATGCCGTTACTAAAGATGCCAGAGAAGTAAATCCAGACCTTGATGTAATGACAATTTCGAGCTTGAAAGGTGATGGAATGGACGAATGGTGTAGATGGTTGACCGAGAAAGTAGCAGAGAAAAAAGGAAGTTTGGTAGAAGCATGAATAGCGTAAGTATCAACAATAAAGCAAAAAATCAAGTACAGTATACTTATTCTATTAGCCTAAAAGGGCTAGTTCAAGGGGTTGGTTTTAGGCCGTTTGTGTATCAGTTAGCAAACAATTGGGGGCTAAAAGGACAGGTGCGTAATGGTTTGGAGGGAGTTGAGATTATCTTTAATACCGATGCAACAACTGCCCAAAACTTTTACCAACAAGTACTTTTCCAAGCTCCATCGTTGGCACAAATCGACTATTCAATATTAAAACATATTGATAATCAGTTTTTTGAAGATTTTTCAATTACAGAAAGTGCATCGGAAGGTAAGGCTTCATTATTGCTTGCTCCTGACTTTGCTATGTGCCATCACTGTCGACTAGAACTCGATGATACTCACAATAAGCGTTATCGCTATCCATTTATCAGTTGTACTAATTGTGGCCCACGGTATTCTATTATAACAAAATTACCTTACGACCGACCGCAGACCACAATGGCCGATTTTGCGATGTGCGAGGCTTGTTTGACAGAATACCATAATCCCAACGACCGACGCTTTTATGCCCAAACCAACTCTTGTAATGTATGTGGCCCTAAGTTGGGTTGGTACAAAACAATTGATGGACAAGCTCAAGCAATAGCCGAGCTGTACGACAGTCACTGGATATTGAGTCGGGTAAAATGGGCATTAGAAGCAGGCAATATTTTGGCAGTTAAAGGAATTGGAGGTTACTTATTGATGTGCGATGCCACCAACGAAAGTGCTGTTAATAAGCTCAGAACACGCAAAAACCGACCAACAAAGCCTTTTGCTGTCTTGTTTCCTGATATAAAATTGCTTGAAAAAGAGGTGTTTATCCATGAAAAAGAAAAAGAGGCTCTTCAAAGTACCGAAGCTCCTATTGTATTACTCAAGCAACGCCCAAATATAGGTACGCAAATAGCCAAAGGAGTCAATCCCAATCTTGATTATATAGGTGCGATGTTGCCCTATACGCCCATATTGAGCCTGATTGCTTATGATTTTGGAAAGCCTTTGGTAGCAACAAGTGGTAATGTTAGTGGTAGTCCAATCATTTTTGAAGATGAAAAAGCATTATCCGAATTATCACCAATAGTAGATTATATTTTGACCAATAACCGCCGAATCATTGTTCCACAAGATGACACAGTAATACGGTTTTCTGAAAAATATCAACAAAAAATTCTGATTAGACGAAGCCGTGGCAATTTATTAGTAGTAAAAAATAAGGCAGCAATAAACTCAGATACCAGTGTGTCCTTGGGTTTTGGAGCGTCATTAAAAAGTACTTTTTCTATTCAAAACACCGATAACTTCTATGTTAGCCAGTATTTAGGTGATTTAGAAAGTTATGAAACTCAGCAAAACTTTGAACGAGTATTACATCATTTTGCAACATTATTTGAGCATACTCTAACCCAAAGTCGGCTTTTTTGTGATGCTCATGAAGGATATTTTTCTACGTCATTGGCACAACGATTAGCACAGCAATGGCACATTCCTGTAACCAAAATCCAACATCATCAGGCTCATTTTGCAGCTATTTTGGCCGAACATAACCTCAATGATAATACCGTTATGGGGGTTATTTGGGACGGTACGGGTTACGGAACAGATGGTAATATGTGGGGAGGTGAGTTTTTTATTCAACAAGAACGACGGCATTTTGACTATTTTGATGCTATTCTAGGTGATAAAATGCCTCGTGAGCCTCGTATTTCTGCCCTGTGTTTGACATATCCAATGGCCAACGTTGAGCCAATCATACAGCCAAAATTTACGGTACAAGAATGGCTTGTTTATCATAAAATACTAGAGCGAAATATAATAAAAACCAGTAGTGTAGGTCGTATTTTTGATGGTGTTGCGTCTCTTTTGGGCTTATGCGAAAAGCAGTCTTTTGAAGGCCAAGCAGCTATGTTATTAGAAGAATTAGCTGGGAGATATTTGGACGAAAATGGCTATGATTTTGGGGAAAGTTATTGGACAAAACCATTTAGTAATATCCCTACCAAGCAATTAATAGAAGGTATTTTACAAGATATTGCCAAGCAGAAAAGCGATGGATTTATTGCTGCCAAGTTTCATTTTTCCTTAGTAGAATCGGTGCGAATTGTGGCAGAGCAATACCAAATCAAAAAAATTGCTTTTAGTGGTGGTGTATTCCAAAATGCGGTTTTAGTAGACTTGTTGAGGCATTATTTACAAGCTAATTTTCAGTTGTTTTTTCATCAAAAGCTGTCTCCCAACGATGAAAATATTTCATTTGGACAAATCAATTTTCATAAGTGTACTGAATATTCAAAAAACAGATAATTCAGTAATTATTAAAAGCGAAATCCTAGATTTTTGGATTATTTTTTATCATTTTAAAACATAAAAATATGTGTCTTGCAATTCCAGGGAAAATACAATCTATTGAATATCAATACGATGGATTGGTTCGTATGGCAAAAGTACTTTTTGGTGGAATCATCAAAGAGGCAAGCCTTGAAATGGTACCCGATGCTGTCGTTGGCGACTATGTACTGGTTCATGTGGGCGTAGCCCTAACGATAGTCGATGAAGAAGAAGCACAAAAAACCTTTAGCTATCTTAGCGAAATAGGTGAATTAGACGAACTGATAGATTCTTGCCAAATTGACGCTCCAACCCCCAATCAGCCATGAAATTTTTATCAGAATATAGAAACCCAGAACTCGTTGAGCAGTATTTAGACGAAATCAAGAAAACCGTTACCCGTCCTTGGACCATCATGGAAGTTTGTGGTGGACAAACGCATAGTTTGGTAAAGAATGGTTTACTCAATCTGCTTCCCCAAGAAGTACAAATGGTACATGGCCCAGGTTGTCCTGTATGTGTTACGCCTATCAATTTGATAGACAAAGCGGTGTATTTGGCCGAAGAAAAAAACGTAATCCTGTGTTCTTTTGGCGATATGATTCGTGTGCCAGGTTCAAAACGCAGCTTGCTAGAAGCAAAAGCCAATGGTGCAGATGTCAGGATTTTGTATTCGCCACTAGAAGCCGTAAAACTAGCTCAACAAAACCCCGACAAGGAAGTAGTTTTTTTTGCTGTAGGCTTTGAAACGACCGCTCCAGCTAATGCCCTTTCGGTGGTTCATGCTAGGCGTTTAGGCTTAAAAAATTATGCTATTTTGGCTTCTCACGTATTGGTGCCACCTGCAATTGATGCCGTCATGAACGATGAAACGGCACGTATTCAAGCATTTTTGGCGGCAGGACACGTTTGTGCTATTATGGGCATTGGTCAATATTATGATTTGGTAGAAAAACATGATATTCCGATGGTAGTGACAGGTTTTGAGCCTGTCGATTTATTGCAGGGTATTCTGATGACCGTCAAACAGTTAGAGTCAGGAAAAGCTAATCTTGAAAACCAATATAGTAGAATAGTAAAGCCCGAAGGAAATCCTGAAGCCTTAAAAATTATTCAAGAGGTATTTGAAATAGCCGACCGTGAATGGCGTGGTCTAGGCACTATTCCTATGAGTGGCTGGGAGGTACGAGACAAGCTAGCCGAGTTTGATGCCAATAAAAAATTTGCAGTCAATATCGTAAAAGTACCTGAATGTGCAGATTGTATCGCTGGATTGGTGCTAAAAGGCATCAAGAAGCCTTTTGAGTGTAGTCAGTTTGGCAAAAAATGTACACCCGAAAAACCTTTGGGTGCTCCGATGGTATCGTCAGAAGGTGCTTGTGCGGCCTATTATCATTACTCCGAAGTGGTTTGAAATACCCATTTGGAAAGCCTAGTAAATAGATTTATACATCTGAGTAAGTATCTAAAAATCTTATAGACTCGCTATTTTGTTCAATTACTTATAATCGAAAGAATGACTGATAACTCAATCTTAAACTTAGCGTGTCCAATGCCAAAGCTCGACTTTGACGTAATTACCCTTGGACATGGTAGTGGTGGTATTTTAACACATAAACTTTTGGAATCGGGGGTTTTTAATTTGTTGAAAAATCCACTACTCGACACACATCACGACGGGGCTATTATTGATTTTTCAGGCAAAATGGCTTTTTCTACTGATAGTTATGTGATTTCGCCTGTTTTTTTCCCAGGGGGAAATATCGGCGAACTCGCCGTAAATGGAACAGTCAACGACCTTGCCATGTGTGGAGCTATTCCAAAATACTTATCATTGAGTTTTATTATTGAAGAGGGGCTACCCATGACTGAGTTTTGGGAGATATTAGTCTCGATCAAGAATGCTGCACAAAAGTCTAATATTCAGGTTGTTACAGGCGATACTAAAGTTGTAGAAAAAGGAAAAGGAGATAAGATTTTTATCAATACTTCTGGCATTGGAGAAGTACATCCCAATGCTCAAATTTCGACACACAACTTGCAAATAGGCGACAAAATTATTATTTCTGGGTACATTGCTACACACGGTATTGCAATTATGTCGGTTAGGGAAGGATTAGATTTTGAAACCAATATTGTGAGCGATACCACCAATCTAAACCATACCGTAGGGGCTTTACTGGATAGTTTTGGTACTGATATACATCTTTTTAGAGACCCAACAAGAGGTGGTGTTGCTACTGTTTTAAACGAAATAGCCCGTGATAGTGGCTGGGGTATTACTATTGCTCAAAAACAGATTCCTGTATTGGAGGAAGTGGCAGGAGCTTGCGAATTGCTTGGGCTCGACCCTCTTTATGTAGCCAATGAAGGTGTATTCATGGCCATTGTTTCGGCCGACATCGCAGATGCTTTTTTGGCAAAATTACAAACCTTAGCACATGGCCAACATGCCGCTATTATTGGCGAAATTGTGGCCGAACACCCCAAACAGGTTATTTTAACTAGCAAAATTGGTGGTAAACGAGTCGTAAATATGCTAGTAGGCGAGCAGCTACCAAGAATCTGTTAATTATGCTTTGGGTATTGGTACCACCTACCAAGCTAAATAAGAAATCGTGTAAAATGCCTGTTTGGTCTTTTTTACTAGAAAAAATACTGCTAAATGACTTCTGAAATCCAAACGTATAGTTTATCGCTTAGCGACAAAGCTCCTTTAGTTAGCAATACCTTTATTTTTAAAGGAGATGAAGGCAACCCTTTACTTGCACCAAGAGGTGTTTGGTCGATTAATGGAAAACTGATAGTTGCTGATACAGGCCAAAATAGGGTTTTTATTTGGCATAGTATTCCCCAAAGTACTTTTATGCCTCCCGATGTGGTATTGGGGCAGCTAGAAACCACCGATACAGGCCGAAATGCTGGGCATGGGGTAAGTGCCAACACCTTGCAATATCCTTCGGGGGTGTGGTCGGATGGACAAAAGCTTATCGTTGCCGATGCTTGGAATCACCGCGTTTTGATTTGGCATACATTCCCAACGGTCAATGGGCAAGCCGCAGATGTAGTAGTAGGTCAGCCCGATTTTGACCATAACCAGCCCAATGTACAGGGTATTGGTACAAGCCCGACAGCTCAAAGCCTCAATTGGCCTTATGGCGTATTCTCGGATGGTACTCGGCTGTGGGTTGCCGATACAGGTAATAGGCGAATATTGTATTTTGAGACAATACCACAACAATCTTTCCAGAAAGCCAGCGGTGTTATCGGGAAGCCTACTTTTGAGGAAAGAGATTATGAGAATCATGAGCCTATTTGGCCGTATTCGGTACGAGTAGCTCCCAATGGGCAAATGGCGGTAGTGGATACCCAATATTACCGAACGTTGCTTTGGCACGATTGGCAAAAAGCTTTTTCAAATCCTGCCGATGTGATTATTGGTCAGCCCGATTTTGAATCCAATGGTCAAAATCAGTTTAGCTTATTTCCTAAGCACAATAGCCTCAGTTGGGTATATGATAGTTTTTTTTATCAAAATGGCTTATTGGTAGCCGATACAGGCAATAGTCGTTTGTTGTGGTTTGAACAAATACCAACCGTAAATTCGCCTTGGGCTGATAATCTTATTGGCCAAGAAAAATTTACAATTGGTAGCGAAAACGCCAATACTCGTTATGGAACAGATAAACAATTGTACTGGCCTTTTTCGCTCTGTATTACCAACCGTACCCTTTTGGTGGCCGATACGGGCAACCACCGTATTATTATTTTTCAACTAAATCAATAACCCTAAAATATGGAAATAGCACCATTGCTTTTGGCCAGTATTGTTGGTTTTTCTCATGCTTTTGAGGCCGATCATCTGGTAGCCGTGAGTAATATCGTAACCCGACGCAATAGCCTTCATTTGGCTATGAAAGATGGGGTATATTGGGGGTTGGGGCATACATCTACCATTTTATTAGTAGGTTGTGTGTTTATTTTGGGTAAATTTACCTTCCATGAAAATAGTTTTCATTACCTTGAAGCGGCTGTTGGTATTATGCTGATTGTTTTGGGAGTATTTCGTTTATTCAAACTATACACTGCCAAAGCAACGGTACATACACACGCATCGGATGTACACGAGCATAAGCTTGCTTATGGTGTGGGCTTGGTTCATGGGCTGGCTGGTAGTGGGGCATTGGTGTTGTCGGTGCTTACTACTATCAAAGGAATTGTAAGTAGCCTTTTGTATCTGTTTATTTTTGGCATAGGCTCAATTGGCGGTATGATGCTAGCAGCAGGAATTTTTAGTGTACCATTTTCCGAAAAAATTATTCGGAATCAAAAAATACGGGTATATATGACCCTCCTATCTTCTTTGTTTTGTATTGGTCTAGGCGTAATTGTTATACATCAGCAACTAAAATAATGGAATACAACGAATCTGATTTTGTAGAATACGCTTTAAAGGAAACGGGAATCGCAATTTTATCACGAAATGATAAGTATTTTGATTTGCCCAATGGCTTCCAAATAGAAGTAGAAGGCCGAGACTTATACCGTTTGTCGCATGAAGGATGGGTCATTTCTCCTTTTGATGACATCGGGAGGTTGTGTACTTTTCTTCAAAGTAATATTAATCATACAACTGAAACGAATGAAAGTAATGGATAAACGGGAATTATGGATAGTGGCTCTTTCTGAAAGTATTTCAAAACCAGGCCATTATGCCTTGAGATTGGAGGATACCCTAAGCAAACGACGTATTCCTTTGATTATTGGGTCGAGCGAGGCTCAGGCTATTGCTATGGCTATGGAAAAATTGCAACCTACTCGCCCACAAACCCATGATTTGTTTCATCAAACAATCCTAAAACTCAATGCTGTACTTGTCGAAACACTTATTTATCGCTTAGAAAAGGAGGTTTTTTATGCCTATATTATTATCAAAACAGCAACGGGTTTATTAGAAATTGACGCTCGTCCGTCCGATGCCATTGCTTTGGCGGTACGATTTGGGTGTCCTGTTTTTGCTACTGACGATGTTATTGAAAATTCTGCGTATGATTTTGATGAAAAAACCCGTGATAAACGGGGGTCTTATGCCGAATATACGCTTGAGGAGTTGGAGGAACTGCTCAATAAAATTATCAAAAAAGAGGATTATGAAAGTGCTGCAAGGGTAAGAGATGCTATTGAACGACGACAAAAAAAATAATTTTCTGCTATTTAGAAAAATTTATATTTGCCTGATAATGAGTCGTATAGCTGGCATTCGTTGGGGCTTGTCGATTATTTGCTTTTGTAAACAAGCCCCAACGATGTTAAGATATAAGCTGTTCTATTTTTTACTTTTGGATGTAGTCCGTGTTCAAACTCAATATGAAGGGTGACAAATTTGTCTAAAAGACTTTTGTTTTCCAATATTAATGCTTGATGGTTGCTTCTAAAGTTGTACTTCATATCCATAACGGCCCTAACATTGTCCAATACAAGGTCTGGATTCATTGTAATGGCTTCTAAAAAGTCTGATTTATCGGCTTCGCTATTCGCAAAAGGGGTATCTATTTTAAAATAAATCGTTTCTATTCCTCTTTGTCTAACTCCTGTGTTGTACTCAAACTGAATATTATCGACACTCATTTGGGTGATTTCTCGGTGGGCTTTTACAAGTACATTAACATTGAAATCATAAAAGTTAACATATTTGTTTTCGTCTACTTGCAATAGCTTTTTAAGCTCGTTTACGGTGTAAGAAAACGTAAATCTTTTTTGCCCCATGTGCATTTTCAAAATACGATACATGGTGCTTGAATACACGTATTTGAACGATTGAATTTTTTCTAAATTATAACGAGCATATTGCTTTTGAAAGTCTTTGAGGTATTTGCCAATGGCATGATTGGTTTCAAACTCCAAAACGCCGTCTTGGTATGAAATACGTGAAAAAATAGAAAGGTGTTCGTATTCTATTTCTGGACGATTAAAATCTAAAAAGGTAATAGATTTTTCCATCATTGATTTAGTTACAGCCAATGATTGTTGAATGGTTACATACTTGACAATTTCACTGCGTGGAATAGAAACAATAATTGACGTATTATCATCAACGTTGGCCAATGCTTCATAATCTATTTGATTAACAAATAGCTCAAAAAGTTTTTGTTCTACACGTTTGTATGGAATAGATGACACGATAAATTTATTGGAAAGGTAATTATCTATTCTACTATGTTTGAAGGGAAGAACAAGGCTTTTATTCGATGGAATTTTCATATTAGTTAATGTATTGTATGAGGATAGCCATTAGTAGGGTAAATTTATAAAAAACTCGCATTATTTCATAAAAAACTCGCATTAATTAAGGGTGTTTTCATAAAAAACTCGCATTATTTCATAAAAAACTCGCATTAATTTTTGTAACCATTTGATTTTCAGGCAGTTTGGAGACCTCTAAATCAATCAAATATTATTTGATAAATCTATAAATCAAGAAAAAAAACAAAATTTTTGAAAAAATTACTAAAAATAATAGTTTTGAGCCTGTTTTTGGCTAATTATGACTCAAAGGGCACTCAAAAATGAAATTTTTCAACGCTAAAAAAAAGCATTTTTTATATAAGTATCTAATAATCAATACTTTAACTTTCATAAAAAACTCGCATTAGCTTTTTGGGCAGATGATAAATGATAAAATTCCGGATTCATAAAAAACTCGCATTAATATATAAGTTGTTGATTTTCAATGATTTATGATTTATAAAAAACTCGTATTAACTTTTTGGCTTGAATCATATTTCATAATTTTTGAAGGATTATTTTGATAGTAAAATTGCATAAGTATATGATTATCAGTGTTTTAGCTTTCATAAAAAACTCGCATTAGCTTATTTTTACGCTTTAAAATAGGGCTATTTATGATTTATAAAAAACTCGCATTATTTCATAAAGCACTGTAAATCAGTATTTTATGACTGGTAGTGAAGCCGAACTTTTACTAGAAAGTGATGAGAAAAGAATAATTGGAGCAGATTTATAAAAAACTCGTATTAAGCAGTAAGATAAGAAATTTGGAGTACGCCCAATGACGCAATTGTTCTACTTTACGAGTGAATAGACATTGATATAATCGGGCAGATATTCAAGGTTGTTTAGTACCTTACTCTGGGTTTTCTGGGTTTTGGCTAGACAAATACTGAGACGAAACTGCTCCTACTATGATAGAACAAGCGGCCAATAGTTCGCTGTCGATCATATCGGAGGCTTTGAAAGACATAATAAAAAATATAAGCGTTAAACTTACATAAATACTATTTTTTAATGCGACAAGTTTCATTGATGAATCTTTTTATGGTTTTGTATAGTTCAAAACGCTTACTGAAATATGCGTTTTGACATATCTAGCAAATATGTAGACTCAGGTTTACTTTTTTTTATTTATATTCGTAATGAAAAATATTAATTTTTTTTATGAATTACACACTTAATCAATTACAGATTTTCTTGAAAATCGTACAGACCGAGAGCGTAACGAAGGCATCGGAAGAGTTGCATCTTACGCAACCCGCTGTTTCTATTCAGCTCAAAAACTTTCAAGACCAATTTGATATTCCTTTGACAGAAGTTGTAGGAAGGAAAATTTATATTACAGATTTTGGAAGAGAAATAGCCGAGGCCGCCGAAAACATTATCAATCAAGTATATGCCATCAACTACAAAACTTTAGCCTACAAAGGGCAATTAACGGGTCGGCTCAAGATTTCGGTTGTATCAACTGGAAAATATGTAATGCCCTATTTCCTAACTGATTTTATGAAACAGCATACAGGAATTGAGCTATTAATGGATGTAACCAACAAAAACAAAGTAGTAGAGAGTTTGGAAAACAACGAGGTTGATTTTGCTCTTGTATCTGTTTTGCCAACGACCCTCAACATCGAGCAACTAGATTTACTCCAAAATAAATTATACTTGGTTGGGAATGCCAAAGCCACAATACGCTATGAAATCAATACCACAGACTTATTTAAAGAATTACCGTTGATTTTTAGGGAAAAAGGCTCTGGAACAAGACAAACCATGGAAAGCTTTATTGAACGCAATAATATTTCTGTTTTGAAGAAAATGGAATTAACCTCCAACGAAGCCGTCAAACAAGCCCTATTAGCCGATTTAGGTTATTCTATTATGCCATTGATAGGCATTAGAAATGAACTCCACAACAATGAATTACAAATCATACCAATCAAAGGGCTGCCTATTACTACTACTTGGCGTTTGATATGGTTGAAAGGAAAAAAACATTCTCCTGTTTCTACCTCGTTTTTAACGTATTTGAGCAAGGAAAAAGCTCAAATTATTCAAGATAAATTTGACTGGTATGAGCGGTATTAATTCGTACGATTACTTTACAAATAACACTCGCTTCACAGAGGAAAGGCATATTTTGTGAAGCTTTTTAATATTTTTTTTTCTGGCTTTTGCTTCATTATCACTTCTGCTAATTTTCTCTTTAGGCTAATCTGCTCATAGATTATTGCTAAATATTTAAACTTTAAGCAAATAGCGATGTTTAGTTAATATATATAAAGTTTAATGATGTATTTATTAATACTAAACAAATGATTAATGTATTTGTACTATATATCACTAAAACAGCATAAAAGTAATCCATATTAGCACATTTTATATAAACTGTAGATCAGTATGTTAAAGCAATTAAACCTAAATTTTGTTCGAGTATTAGTATTGTTGGTATTTGCTCACACGGCTTTTACGCAAAGTAAAGTAGAACATGTCATATTGATTGGAGTAGATGGCCTAGGAGCTTACGCATTCAAGAATACCCGTGTTCCTCATTTAAGAAAATTGATGAGCAAAGGCTCTTGGACTATGCAAGCACGTTCGGTTTTGCCCTCGTCGAGTGCTCCCAACTGGGCTTCAATGGTAATGGGAGCTGGGCCAGAATTACACGGCTACACTACTTGGGGCAGTAAAAAACCAGATTTGCCCGCTCGTGTATTGGATGAATACGGAATGTTTCCGAATGTGTACAGTTTGTTGCGAAAAGCCAAACCATCAAGTCAAATTGGCGTAGTATATGAATGGGACGGCATTGGCTTTTTGTTTCCTAAACAGGCCGTGGATAAAGACCAAAATTGCGAAGGCGATAGTGCTACAGCATTGGCAGCAGTAAGTTATATCAAAGAGAAAAAACCTAATTTTTTGTTTATCCATTTTAACGAAGTTGACCATGTAGGGCATTCTGTCGGCCACGATACGCCCGAATATTACCAATCGGTAGAGAATACAGATACTTATGTAGGAGCAATTATCCAGGGTATCAAAGATGCGGGCATTGCAGACAAAACGGTGATAATTTTCACGGCTGACCACGGCGGAATTAACAAAGATCATGGGTCTATTTCGATGCAGGAAATGCAAATACCATGGATTATTGCTGGCCCAGGTATCAAAACTAATCATGAAGTGACTGAAAGCATAATGACATTCGATACTGCTGCAACTATTGCCAAACTCTTTAAGTTAAAGCAACCGCAAGTATGGATTGGCAAACCCGTTATGGATGCCTTCAAATAAAATTTTCCTAAACATATTATTCAAGAGGTACGGTGAATGACAAGTATTGAATTTTGGAAACAAATATTGGTTTTCCAGTTAGTTGTTTTTACCATAAGTCAAACTTGTTTTACACAACTATTTCAATCGAAGTATTGGTGAGGTTGTTAGTGCTAAAGGAGAAAAGTTTTTTGCCGAAAAAGTAGCTATAGCTGTTGGTAGGGGGTGAGATTTTAAAGCATTTTTTCAGAATCTTTTTGAAAATAGCTATATTAAGGTTAGCTATTTTCAAAAAGAAATATATCACAAAAAGCTGGCAGCTACTCTCGGAAGTATTTATGGGAACATGGGGCAATCTGCCATCGAAAAATAGAGAATCACCCTCTTCCAACAAAAGCGATTGTCCGTTAATTCTAGATTCTGTTTGGCCTTTTATTACATAAATAAACTCATAAGCGTCGGTGGTAAGCTCTTCACAGTACGAACCATGACCAAGGTCGAGCAGTACAAAATCAATGGTACTCGACGGAATATTACGCATCATAATACGCTTATAATTAAACCCTTTGACATTTTCTTTTTCGAAGGTGCTATAGTCTGCCTTGCGGTTTACCATGATAGTAGGCTCAAGAAGGCTGAGTCCTTTAAAGAACTCGCTCACTTCGATTTCCAGCGATTGGATGATACCAAACATTACTGAAAGAGAAGGAATCGTTCGTCCATTTTCAATTTGCGAAACCAAACCCTTGCTGACACCAGATTTGTCGGCCAGCTCTTGTAATGTCATTCTTTTATCTAGTCTTTTTTGCTTTATGCGGCGGCCAACCTCTAAAATAAAAAATCCTTCCATAAAGTAATATTACCAATTTTTTGACCATGTTTCTCAACTCGCTAAGTTAAAAATCTTCTAAGCAATACGTTGGTAAATATTGACTTCTACTTATGACAAGTTTATTAAATTTATAAAAATCTTCATAGATTATTTATCTTTATTTTGTACGTTTGTACGAACATATAAAAATATGAACTTTCAGATAGACCATAATAGTAGATTACCCTTGCATGTACAGGTAGAGGATTTGATTAGAAATTTACTTACCCTACCCGAATATGCCAATGGTGCATTGTTGCCCAAAGAAATAGAATTGGCAAATCAGTTGGGGGTATCTCGCAGTACCATCAGACAAGCTGCAAATAAATTGGAGCATGAAGGTCTATTAATACGTAAAAAAGGTGTTGGCACGACTGCAGCCCCACAAAAAGTACTAGAAACGTCGCTCGACCATTGGTATAGTTTTACCCAAGAAATGAAAGAGCGAGGAATTGTGGTAAACAACCTGTTTGTCAAAGCTGAATTTGTGCCTGCCAGTCCTAAAATTGCCTTATTTTTTAATATCAATGAAGGTCGTGAAGTACTTAAATTATCTAAGTTGAAAGGAACAGACAACGACCCTATTGTTTATTTTGAAAGCTATTTTCACCCACGCATTGGTTTAACAAAGGAAGAAGATTTTGAGATACCCTTGTACAGTATGCTCGAAGCTAAATATGGTGTAAAAGTGGTTCGTTCTAGCGAAAACATCAAAGCGATTTTGGCTTCTGAAATAGCACCCATGTTACATATTTCAAAAAATGAACCTGTTTTATACCGTGAAAGATACGTTTATGACCCAGGCAATCGCCCTATTGAGTTTAATGTGGGCTATTATCGTTCTGACAAATTCACGTATTCGATTGATATTAAAAAGTCCTCTTAAAAAAATTTATGTTTTAATATGTACGAACATTTGAACAATCAATACATTCTGTCGGCAGATATTGGAGGCTCGCACATTACTGCGGCCTTGATTGATGCCTCGTCAAAAGTCTTATTTGATGCCAGTTTAAAAAGGTATCCGATACCTCAAAATGCTGATGAAGAGACAATTATAGCTACTTGGACAAATACCCTAAAAACAACAATAGCTAATATTCCTCAAGAAAACCTAAAAGGAATAACCTTGGCAATACCTGGGCCATTTGATTACGAAACGGGTATTTGTTGGATGAAAAACGTAAACAAGTATGAAGCCCTCTACGGACTGAATATTGCGAATATCCTTCGTGAAAAATTAGCCTTGTCGCCTAACTGTCCTATTCTTTTTGAAAATGATGCTACTTGTTTTGGTATTGGAGAAAGCCTAACACCTGAAACGACGGTTTATGAAACAGTTTTGGCAATTACTCTGGGAACTGGTCTGGGAAGTACTTTTATTGAAAACCAAGCCGTAGTAAAGCATAGTGAAAATATCCCTCAAAATGGCTATTTGTATAATGTCCCTTTTGCCGATGGCATTGCAGAAGATTACCTGTCAGCTCAATGGCTAATAAAGCGTTATACTCAACTTTCTGGAAATGAATTTTCGGCGGTTTTGCCCATCGCAGAGCTTGCTTTAAACCAAGATAAGGTTGCCAAACAAGTTTTTGAGGAATATGGCCAAAACCTAAAAGAAGTTCTAATGCCTTGGATAGTCAAGTTTGGGGCAGAGTGTGTCATACTTGGTGGAAATATCTGTAAATCTGCTTCGCTCTTCATTACTCCACTCCAACAAGCACTAGCAATACATAAAATACCTCTTAAAATATCAGAATTTATGGAATTATCAGCAATTAGGGGTGCCGCCTCTTTGATGGACTCTCCGCCAAAACCTTGGAGAAAAAGTTCGCAAGCCCTTTTACCTCAAAGGGTAAGCCAACTCCAAATACCCGAAGATACTTACAATATGTATCCATTTCATAGGCTGGACGAGGGTAAAATTTTTCAAGGATACCAATCGCTTGCTCAATGGATGATGACTCAAGAATGTATCTGTATAGATGGATACATTGGTAATGACTGGCTCTATATTCAACAGATTTTAACTTCTTATTTTCAGGAAGCAGGTATTCATGTTGAATGGTTTAAAATGGCTGATTTTATTAAAAGCGAGGAAATCATCACACAAATAGTAAGTCCGTTTGTGGGTGAAAAAGACGCAGTTTGGGGTAAAAAAACCAACTTGTCTATGTCCGACTTTTTTGAAATAAAACAATCTAACTCACAGATTTTTGAGGAACAGAAAACAGATTTAACCATTGTAATTGGCACAGGCTCTGCTCTGTTTGGCAAGGGCAAAATAGTATATTTCGACCTTCCTAAAAACGAAATACAGTATCGAATGCGAGCAGGGCATATTACCAATTTGGGGAATCTAAAACCCGAAAACCCTGTGCAGATGTACAAACGCTTTTACTTTGTAGACTGGGTAGTTTGTAATTCACACAGACAAAGTATTACAGAAAGAATTGAAATTGTGGCAGATGGACAATGGCGATATCATACCACTTGGATGTTTTTTCAAGAATTACAAAAGGGCTTGAAACAACTGACTCAACAACCCATTAGAGTAAGGCCTTGGTTTGAAGCAGGTGCTTGGGGTGGTCAATGGATGAAAGACCATTTTGAACAAATCAATACGCAGGAAGTCAATTACGCATGGTCTTTTGAATTGATTGTACCCGAAAACGGTTTGGTATTTGAAAGCGACCAAAAGCTATTAGAAGTATCATTTGATTGGCTTATGGAACAGCAGTCTGAAGGGGTTTTAGGAAAAGATGCGGCTCGCTTTGGAACAGAATTTCCCATACGTTTTGATTTTCTGGATACATTCCAAGGAGGCAATTTATCTATTCAATGTCACCCGTCCTTGGCCTATATCCAAGAACATTTTGGGGAAACGATAACCCAAGATGAAACCTATTATATTTTGGATGCCAAACCCAACGCAAAAGTATTTTTAGGTTTTCAGGAAGATATTCAAGCAAATGAATTTAAAAATGTCCTTGAAGATAGTGTCGAAAATAATATCCCAGTAGCTATCGAAAAGTATGTAAGGGCTTTTGACGCTAAAAAACATGATTTGTTTTTGATACCTAACGGAACAGTCCATAGTGCTGGAGCAAACAATATGGTATTGGAAATCAGTGCTACACCCTACATTTTTACCTTTAAAATGTACGATTGGTTACGCCTTGATTTAGCGGGTCTGCCTCGCCCTATCAATATTGAGCATGCTTTTAATAATTTAGATTTTTCCAGAAAAGGCGAGCGTGTTGAGCATGAATTAATCGCTAAAGAAACCATTCTTTCACAATTGGAGGATGGGCAAATCGTGCGTTTATCTACACACGAGCAACATTTTTATGCCATCAATAGGTTAGAATTTACCCGTCAAATTAGTCTTCCAACCAATCAACAATGTCATATTATGATGTTAGTAGAAGGCGAAGCAATTCTGTTAGAGACTGATACTGGCTATTCGGCGAAGTATCATTATGCCGAAACCATTGTTGTTCCAGCTGGTGTAAAGTATTATAAAATCACCAATTTGGGAAGTACCGAAGTGAAAGTAATTCAGGCTTTTATCAAATAACAACCTCTAAAATCTTTAAAACTATGGAAATTTATTCGACTCCCCATCATCATCGTTACTATGTTTTTTTGATATGCTTTATTGCAGCCATCGGAGGCTTTTTATTTGGTTTCGACACGGCTGTTATATCAGGAGCACTTCCTTTTGTAGTCAAACAATTTGATTTCGATGCCGTTATGGAAGGCTGGTTTGTAAGTTCGGCTATTTTTGGCTGTATCATTGGTGTGATT
>VFQP010003185.1_pt1 | contig 17043 bp, 17 predicted proteins | sample 3512351 | NCBI WGS metagenome assembly VFQP01 (sample SAMN10412372, study PRJNA504923) | tailings metagenome | isolation source: Relicate 1 Philex TSF1 revegetated site | place: Philippines: Tuba, Benguet | collected 2017-08-29
GAAGAGCGCCAACCCCGAGTGGCCGGCGTCGGACGCCAGCTTCACCTTCCTCGTGCACGCGCGCCAGTACCAGGTGTGTGTCCGGGCTTTGCATCTGGTGGAGCCATCTCTGGCAAGCAGATGATGATGCGCAGTACCACGTGACTCTCGTTGGCTAGCGACCGCACTGTGCCCACCCGCCTCACGCCAACCTTGCAGCTCCGCTCCCTCCCACGCCCCTCAACACACCTGCGATGCTGCACGTGTGCGCATGCGGGCGCACGCACACGCAGTCGCTGGTGCTGGAGCTGTGGGACGCCGACGACGGCATGCTCGACAACACGGACGACGCCATTGGGCACTGCACGCTCAGCCTGGCCTCGCTGCAGCCGGGCAAGGAGCTCACGCTCGCGCTGCCGGTGAGGCAACTCCCCTGCTTGCTCCGCGCTCACTTGCTGGGCATCGAGCGGGCGCACATGGATCAAGGTACGCCGCGCACGCAAACGCACGCGCGCGCGCAGGTGCTCAACGCCACCACCAAGCACCTGGACGCCGCGGCCGTCGACCTCGCCACCTCCCCCGCCGCCGCGCCCGCCGGCAGCGACGACGCCGCTTCCGCCTCCGCCACCGCCGCCGCCGGCGCGCTCGCCGAGGACGCGCCGCCGTCGCGGGGCGCGCTGACTCCGACGTCGGCGGCGGACAAGGAGGCGTCGCTGCTCCCGCCCGGCCCGGGCGGGCGCTCGGGTGGCCTGCTGGGCGCCGGCGGCACGCCCGGCTCTGGCGCGACGCCGCGCGCCGGCGGGTCGGCGGGCACGCCTGGCACGGGCAGCGGGCGCGGCACGCCGACGGTGGCGGCGGGCACGCCAGGCGCGGCGGCGTTCGGCGCGCACGAGGTGCTGCCGCACATGGCGCGGCACGGGATTGACCCGGGGCACGCGTGCGCGCGCAGCACGGCCGACGTGGCCAACACGCGCGTGCACGTGGTGGTCAGGTGAGGGGTGGCGGCGGGCCAGGGGGGCAGGGAGATGCTGCGCCTGCTGGGCCAAGAACGAGAAGAGGCGGGGCAACTGCGTGGTGGGCCTTGCGGGAGGGGAGGCGGCCCTGGGGCGAGCGATGGCTGTGGGCGGGCATGGTTGCTGCGGGTGTGCAGGTACGTGCCCGCGTCGCTGGCGCCGCTCATGGGCGACGACCTGGCCAGTGTTGGCGTCTTCAACCTCAAGCTCAGCAAGGTGGGGACGTGTGCTGGCTTGCTTGCTCGTTGTGGGGGGAGGGGATGGAGGGATGGGACGTCTTCAACCTCAAGCTCAGCAAGGCGGGGACGTGTGCTGGCTTGCTTGCTCTGGATGCAAAGGGAGCGGGGGACGGGGAACTGAGAGAGCGCGCCCTCACCGTCCCGGCCATGAGAGGGGAAGGCGGCGTGGGACGCTTGCCAAAGGCGAGGCATGCATATCTCTGTGGGCGCCGCAGGTGACGGTGCCGGACCTGGCGCTGCTGCCGCTGCGCGCGCGCGCCTACATCACGGGCCAGCGCCCCGCCGCCAACCCGCCCCCCTCGTACGTGCTGCGCCCGCTGCGCGGCAAGGACAAGGTCACGGGCGAGGACCTCAGCGACCGCAAGGAGATCCCCTACCTGTGAGTCGGTGCTTTTTTGGGGGGGGGTTGTGGGGAGCAGGGGGCGGGCTCTTGATGTTGGACACGGCATGCGGCAGGCCTGGACTGGTGCTTGACAATGCCGCCAGACGCGCCCTGCTCTGTGCGGAGGCACGGGGCCGCGCTCTCCTCCCCCCCAGCCTGTGGCGTGGCGCGCTGCACCCTGGCGCGGGCGCAGGTTCGACGCCGTGTGGGACGTGCTGGGCACGGCGGACGACATTGCGCAGTGCACCTTTGTGCTGGAGCTGGTGCGGGGCCTGGGCACGGCCAGCGAGGAGGTGGCCACCAGGTGAGCTCCTGCCGCCAAGGCTGGGCGCACGTGGCGGAGAGCCCCTCAGACTCTGGCAGCGCCTCTCCTTCCTCGGGTGGTCAAGGTGGCGTGGGCCTCGCCTCACAACGCTGCGCGCGCCCACTGCCCGCAGCGTGGACATGCCGGTGCAGTCGGTGATCGACCGGCGCATCACCACCATGGCGGGCGGCGTGGCGGGGGGCGACTACAAGCTCAAGTCGCAGCACGGCTTCGTCTTCGACATGCTGGTGAGCGCAAGCGCTTGGTCGTGCTGGTGGCGGAGCGGTTGCTGCGGGGCCTGAGCGGTGCAATGCCGCGCCCCTGTGCTCTACTGCGCAGCTGCTGTGGGCGCCGCTGGTGGACAAAAGCCCGCCGGACGCTCCGGCCGGGGAGAGCGAGCCGCCGCCGGCCCTGCAGCACTCGGCCACCACGCCGGCGCACGGCAGCGGCACGGAGGGGACATCGGCGTCCTTTGCCAGCGCCTCCAGCGCCCTGCACGAGTCGGTCTCCATGCCGGCCGAGATGCGCAAGGCCTCCATCCCCGAGTAGCAGCCTGCCAGAGCTCTGGCTGCTAGTTAGCGCCGCCCCTCGATGCACAACCCCGCGTCGCTTCTCCATGCCGTTGACTGCGTCCATTCCGTTGATTTCTCTCCGTTGCTGAGGTTGTTCTTCAAGCTCGTTGCGGACTCCGTCATGCGCCGTGCTCATCACGGCGCATGAGCTGTCCCGCCGCCGGCGTTCAAAGGCGGATGATCAGGGCAGAGCGCCTGCACCTCATCGCCGCATTGCCGCCAGCTAGTCGCAGAAGCGCAAATGGCGCGCCCTGAGCTGCCCAGCTCTGTGCCACCAGCCTTCCGCTTCTCCCCCCTCAAGAATCGCGGCGCCATCAAGCTCAACGTCATCAGCGGTGAGCCGCACTGCCTTGCGCGTGCCTTGCGTGTTCCGCAGAGCCGCATTGCCATGCGTTGAGGCAGCTCAGCACAGCGCTGCACCACCAGGGGCAACGCCAGATGGTGCCGCGCAGGCATTGCCCTGCCGGCGTGGCTCTCTCTGCTCTGGCGGCACTGGCGGGACATCGACTGGATCACCTACTGGCATAGAGTGCGTCAAACTTGGGCGCGTGGGGCACGAGGGCGGCTGGTCGAATCGCTCGCGCGCTCACATCGGGCGTGCCTACTCCCCTGTGCCCGCTGCCCCTGTGCCCGCTGCCCCTGTGCCCATCACCCCTGACTGACAGGTGCTGTTCCTCAGCTTCATGGCCGTGGTCAACTCCCTGCTCGCCATCCCTGACTGGTGTGTCACACCCTCGTGCAACCGGGTGCGGCGGCGCGATGAACAGCACAGCGCAGACCGGAGCGGGCAACGGCCATTGCCGTGCACGCCGTGTGGCATGCCTGCACTCAGGCTGCTGTACCACCGACGCATAGCCGGCCAGCAGCTCAACGCCGAGCCCGTCTTCATCCTCGGCGCCCCGCGGTCAGGTGAGCCGGCGCCTTGGCGCAGTACCAACGCGCCCCGCACGGCAGCGGCCGCCTCCACCTGCCCGGCCCCCCAGCGGCAACCATGTACCCCTGCAGGCACCACGCACCTGCACAACCTCCTCTCCCTCGACCCGCACTTTGCCTTTGCCACCACCTTTCAGGCAGGTGAGCTACGCAGCGCCTGAGCTCCTGCATCCATCACCTCTGCCACGGTTCGCCCGCACTGTGACGCGTCCCTGACCCCCCCTGTGACAAGCCCCGCCCTGGTGCCTGCTGCCAGGCTTCCCCTCTTCGTTCCTCACGCTGGAGCGGGCGGGCGGGCGGGCGGCGCTGCAGCCGCTGCTCTCCGAGACGCGGCCCATGGACAACATGAAGCTGACCTGGGAGCTGCCGGCGGTGAGTGAGCGCTCCACCCGCTGGCAGGGCGCAGCGCACGCTTGCGCCTCGCGCTGACGTGAGCGGGTCCAGCCGTGCGGCAGGCGCGGCCCCCGGCCAGCCTCGAGCGCTCGTTGCTGCTGCACGCCCGCTGCGTTTATGTGTGCGTGGAACGGCGCGCGTGGCTCCGCGCACGGCCACAGGAGGACGAGATCGCTGTCACCCTGCTGTCGGGGTGCCGCAGTTACTATGCGCCGCTGACGCTGCCCCGGCAGGAGCGCACGCACCAGCGCCCGCTGCTCACCTTGGAGCGCGCCACCCAGCAAGACTTCACCGCCTGGCAGGACGCGCTGCTCTGGTTCCTTAAAAAGGTGCGCAGGGCGGCGCCGGGCTGGCGTGCGTTGATGCCGTTGAGGAGGTGCCCCGACGGGCAGGAAGGGGGCTCCGCGCAAAGCCTCAGCACTCCCGGCCGCAGATGTGATGAGAGTGTGCGCGAGGGCCCAGTTGGATGAGGGTCAAACGGACGCCTGGTGCGCGCCCTGCCCGTCGTTCGCTCGGCAGGTGACGTTTGGCGACTGCCTGCGGCGCGCCCGCGCCGCCCGGCCGCCAGGCAGGCAGGCGCCGCCGGCGCCGTGGCCGGGCCCCCGTCCGCTGCTCATCAAGTCGCCGGTGCACACGGCGCGGCTGGGCCTGTGGCGGCGGCTCTTCCCGCGCGCGCGCTACATCTACATCCACCGGCACCCCCTCGACGTGAGCGGGGCTGACACCCACAGAGCAGCCTGCCTGCCTGCCTGCCTGCCTGCGCTCTGGGCAGGGCCGCACGGTCATTCGTGCGTGGCCCCCGATGACGCGTGGGGGGAAGCGGGGGACGTGCGTCACAGGGCGGTGCCAAGGCGCAGCCACACCCGGAAGATCAAGTGGGGCAAGGTCAGGCCAGAGCGGGGGCATTGCGCATGCCCCGACGTGGCGCTGCGCAGGTGTTCCGCTCCCACGTGCACATGATTGACTCGTACTTCACGTACTGCTACCTCAACCTGCCCACGGACGAAATGTCGACCGACTACATCCTCAGCCAAGGCGCAACATGCCACGAGTGCGTGTGTTGCGGCGCGGGCCGCCCTCGACGCACGGGCCTGGCAGCAGCACGCGCGCGTGGGCTCTGTTGCCAGCATGACGCCCGCCTCACGCGTCCTCCCCCTGGCAACGTCGGAGCGCCGCCGCGCGCAGGTCGTACGTGGCGGAGCGCGCGCGCGTGCCGGCAGCGCAGCGTGTCGAGGTGCGCTTCACCGACCTGGACGCCGACCCGCTGGGCACGCTGCGCCGCATCTACACGCACTTTGGGTGAGCCAGCCGGCCACTTGCTCGTGTGCCCTGTGTGCACGTCTTGCGTCGGCGGCACAGGCCACCGCCCGGGTCAGGTCAGGCCGGCTAGCGCCACCCGGAGCAAGCTGCTGGGCTCAAAATGGGTGCGTGCGCTGCCTCTCGCCTCCATGGCCCAGAAGGACTCTGCTCGCTGGCGCGGCTGCGCAGGTGGGCCGAGCGCTTTGCGTCGCTCGAGCCCAAGTTCAAGGCGTACACGGCGACGCTGTCGGACTTCAAGAAGAACAGCCTCAAGCCGTGAGTGCCAGCGCGCCGCCAGTGCATGCTGGGCGTGCCCGGGCGCTGCTCTGTCTCACGTCTTCCATGGCCTGCTGCATGCGAGTGCTGTGCGCCCGCCCGCAGCTTGGCGCCCGAGGTGGAGGCGCGCGTGCGCCGAGAGTGGGCGCCGGCCTTCACCGAGTGGGCCTACGCCTGAACTCTGACCTTGATCGACTTGGGAACCTGAACTCTGACCTTGAGAGCCAAGGGTCCTGCTCGCCTGCTCATACTTGAAGACTCTTCAAGAGGAACGGTTCGCCAAGGTGGTGTACGCAAAAGGTGCTCCGGGGCAAAAGCGGCGCCGGCCCCGCGCGGCAACTCTGCAGCTGCAGCGCCCGCAGCAGCCACGGGCACGCTACTGGATGCGGCCCGGCTCAAAGCGGTCGTAGAACCGGTCCTTTGGCCCGCTCATGAGCAGCGGCGTGGGCACGTGCGCTGAGCTGCGCGCCGGCTTGTAGATGGGCCCGGGCGAGTGCACGCCCTGGTTGACGTGCTGCGCGTGGAGGTGCGAGATGAAGACGGTGCCGCTGAGGTTGAGCTCGGGGTCCCAGCTCTTGTAGCCCTTGCCAAACGTGGCGCGCGGCTGGCTGCCCCACGTCCTGCGCGCGCACGCACGCACACGCACACACACAGCACCAGGTCAGTCAGCGCCGTGCGGTCGCCGCGGCCACGGCAGAGTGAAGTGCGAAACGGGCTGACACGACGCACTTGTTGGACCGGTGGTCCAGGTTGCCCGTGTGGTAGACTGGCCCAGGTGAGGCCTGGCGCGAGGGGTCCACCTCAAAGAAGGATGGCGCCTTGGCGGCAATGGTGAAGCTGGCGGCGGCCGGCTGCGTGGCGCCGTGCCCGGGGCTGTACTGGCCCGGCCCTGGGCTGTGCACGCCCATGTTCTCCTTGTACGCGTGCTCCTTGCTGACAAAGACGGTGGCCGCCAGGTTGGTGCCGGGCGTGACGAGCTTGGCCGCGCCGCCAAAGATGGTGCGGGGCGCGTCCACGCCTGGCTCCAGGTAGGCGCCCGTGGCGGTGGTGAGCGCCTCGTACGTGCCCGGTCCTGGATTCCAGTGCGGCGTGTTGCTGGCCATGTCGGCGTTGAGGTCGGTCCGGGAGCCCACCGACCGCTTGCCAAACCTGCGCAGGTGCGGTTGAGGCGGCGGCAGCCGGGTCGTGGGCTCTCCCCAGCTGACCTGCCACCGGAACCAAGAGGCACGCACACAGCGCGGGAGCTGAGCTGTGCGCGCGCACCTAAAGGTGGGCGAGGTGGGCGAGGTGGACACGTTGCGCTTGGTGGGCATGTAGACGGGCCCGGGCGACGTGGCGTACTCTTGTATGCAGGCGTTGGCCGGCCGTTGCCGCGCCGTGCCAAAGCCAAACGCCGAGCCATCCCACCCGCCGTGCCGGTCCACCGCCGGCGAATACGAGCCCGGACCCGGCGAATAGAGCTTGCGAAAGACCCCCGAGCCGCCGCCGCCGCCTGTGGAGCCCAGCGCCAGGCCCCCGCTGGCGCCCTGCACGGTGCTGTTGGCGCCGCCGCCGCCACTGCGCGCACGTGGCGCGCTGCTGGCGCGCCCGGCCGTGGTGCTGGCCTGCGCCGCGCCCGTTGTCTGCAGCGGGCTGACCTCCAGGTGCTTGGCCGTTGAGCGGAGGCGGGCAATGTCGGTCTCGTACACGGACTTGACCTTGGGATCCTCAAGGCTGGCACCCGCTGCCGCGGCGTCCCTGAGCGTGCCGCTGCCCGCTGCGGCGACAGGCGCCAGTGCACGCAGGGACCGGTGTGAGCCGGGGCACGCCGGCAGCAGGGCGTGGCGCGGCGTGGACCATCATGCATCGCCTTACCTGAGCGCGAGAGCTTTTCCTTGGAGGCCAGCTTGCCCGTGTTGAGCAGCCGCAGGTACCGCTGCGGGCACCGCGAGCACAGCGGCGACGAGGGGCACTCACAAACGCTGGCGAGCGCCGGTGCGCGCGAGCCACACGGCCACCCCCCTTGCACCAAACCGCCTCGGGCCCTCACCTGCTGCAGCTCCTCTGGTGCCTTGGTGCTGCCTCTGCCAGGCGCGTGCTCCTTGCCGGTCAGCCCGCTACGCGACTTGGACGAGGGCGACACACTCCCCTCCGCATCGTCCCCAACAGCCCAGTTGGGCCCCGAGTCAGCCGCAGCAGGAGCTCCCGCTGCTGCTCCTCCTGCTGCTCCATTGCTGTGCGAGGCGCTGCCACTGGACCCCTCTCGGGAATGCGCTGCGGGACCTGCTGACGGCTCGGACTCGACGGGCTCCTGCGTGCACGTCCATCCCACCGTCGCCGCGTGATGCCGTGCTGTGCGTTGCGCGCGTTCGGGTCCTGCCGTGCGTGCATCTTGACTTTGACCGAGCCGCTTTGGGGAAGCGACACCCAGGAGCGCACCGCCCAAGCGATGATTGCCAATGCACCACCCCAAGCCACTTGTGCGCGCGTACCTCGACGAAGCTGTTCTGCGCGCTCATCACGGGCCAGTACGGCCTCTGTCCCTGACCGAGACGAGAGCTCCGCGTCCGCGCGCACACAAGTCTGGAAGCTGGATCGCCTAGTGGGGACGCATCGCCGTGTAGCACCTCGATGCGCTGATGCGCACGTCCCACACCAAAGCCCTCAGGTCCATGTCCGATCCATCAGCGCGTCCAGTAGCGCACGCTCCTCGCTGGACACGTCCCTGCCCGGCCCTCCTGTCGGTGAGTCAGCGGCAGCGAGCAGCGTCTCCGGAGAGAGAGGAACCCTGATCTGCTCCCGCCTCGCAAAACAGCAGCGCAGATGGAGGACGACCTGTTTGGCGACCTGCTGGGCACGGCCAGGCCCAAGCCCTCTTCATCTTCGTCCGCCGGTGGCGCCAAGGACGCGCCTCTGGCCTCGCTCCCGTCGGGGGGAGCTCCAGGGAAGCAGGCGCATTTGGTGAAGCCGGGCCCCCCGCCCTCCAAGGCGCTGGCGCCCGACGTGTTCGACGGCGGCAGCAACGGCGCTTCCTCCGCGCCCGCTGCGCACGACGACGCCAAGCCCGAGGCCGTGCTTCCCGCCGTGCCCGGAGTCACGAAGGTCTGGATCCTCCTTCTGCCAGCCCCAGCCTGCTCCCTTCGATCGAGCTGCACACGCCTGGAAGAGCTTGCAGCAGCTCGTGAACCTGATCTAGATGGGGCTGCAGCACGCAGCAGAAGCCCCTGACCTCTGCCGCTCGCTTGCTCTCTGTGCGTGTGCGTGTTGGGGGGTGCGCCACGTGCGCAGGAGGAGCTGCACGCCGTGGTGAGCGGCGCGGTCCAGGCCGCGCTCGACGCCACGTTCGGCAAGTTCGTCAAGAGCCTGCGCACGGTGCTCGAGGACCTGGGCAAGCGCGTGGACGCCCAGGGGCAGAGCGTGACTGAGCTGCAGGGCGCGCTGGACGGCATCACGCAGCAGCTCGAGTCACAGGTACACCACGACCAGGCACTGTTGCCCTTCCTGTTGGTGGCCCGCTCCATGAGCAGCCTTGTGCGCCTCCACCACCACCTCGCAGGCGCTCAACTTCCACTCGCGCTTCACCGCGCTGGACGTGTCCATCAAGGAGATTGACCGCGGCGTGCAGGCGCTCAGGGACAAGCAGGAGCTCCATGAGGCGCAAGCCCTGCTCGCCAAGCTCGCAACCGACACCACGCCTGCGCCCGCGTCCGCACCAGCCGCCGCAGCAGCAGCGCCGGCGCCCGCCGCCGCAGCCCCCGCCCCCGCCCCCGCCCCCGCCCCTGCTGCCCCCGCGCCCGCAGCACCCGCCCCGGTCGCGGCCCCCGCTCCGGCCCCCGTCGCGGCACCTGCGCCCGCCCCCGTGGCGGCCCCCGCCCCCCAGCTGCAGCCCGTCTACGCGCCGCCTGCGCCCCAGCAGCAGCTGCAGGCCCCACAGCCCACAGTGGCGCCCCTGGCGCCGCAGCAGCACGCCATGCCGCCCACGCCCACTGCCCCGCAGCCGGGCCCGCCCGGCGCGCCGCCTCCGCCCCACCAGCAGCAGCAGCAGGCCCCGCCCACCTACTACGCCCCTCTGCCTCAGGTGAGCACGGCATCTGGGTGGCAGTGCGACTCATCCGACTCTGGAGGCAACACTGCGTTGACCACTCAGAGGTGCCTCGCTCACCTCTGTGCGCTGCAGGGCCCGCCCGGCCCGGCGCCCGGCGACCCCTACGGCACCGCCCCGCCTTCTGCTGCCGCGCCCAACGCCTACGGCGCCCCGCCCCCGGGCCCGCACCAGCCCCAGCCGCACCCCGGGGCCGGCGTGCCCCCCGGCGCCCCGCCGCTGCAGCCCAACCTGGGCTACGCCGTGCCCGCGCCGCTCCCGCAGCAGCCGCACCTGCCCCCGCCACACATGCACTCGGGTGAGCGAGCGCCGCCCCGACCCTCTCCTTCTCTCCCTGCGTTTCCGCGCCCAAGAGCTGACGACCACGACGGAGGCCCTCACGCTGTGCCGCAGGTGGCAGCTGGATGGGCGGCCCCCCGGGCGCGGCGCCCCACGCGCACCCTCAGCCGCAGCCGCAGCCCTCTGGCCCCGCGTACCCCGCCCCGGCGCTCTCGTACCCCGCCCCGCCCCAGGCGCAGGGCTACCCAGCGCCCCCCCAGGGCTACCGCTCCTCGGGGCTGCCGCCGCCGCAGCTGCAGTCCATGAGCAGCGGCGGCGGTGGCGGCGGCGGCGGCGGCGGGCGCGGGGGCGAGCCGCCGCAGTCGCGGCCCACCACCAGGTGCGAAGTTTCTGCCTCTGCGTGTGCGCCGAGCGAGAGGTGCTCCACGTAGAGATACTGAGGCGCTCGGTGCTCGATTAATCGTGGGGCCGCAGGTCGGTGCGCCTGGAGGACATCATCTCCGACATCACGGCCATGGGCTTTGAGCGGCATCAGGTGATGGCCGTCATCAACGCGATGCAGAAGCAGGGCCAAGCCGTCGACCTGAACGTCGTCATCGACCGCCTCACCAACGGGCGGTACTAGCCAGGACCCTGCTTGCAGCCGCCAGGTGCTGCACCACCTTGAAGCGTGCGCGTTGGGCTTAGGGCGGTGGATCCCACCGTCATGGTGTGCGCCAACTCGTTTGTGCAAAAAGCACAGTGAGCAGGAGCAGCAGAGCAGCAGCAGTGCAGAGCAGTGCAGCAGCAGCAGCGCTCTGCCGCGGCGAGCGCGCTTTGCTCCCGCCAAACAGCAGAGGCGGGCGACCTTGGCGCGGAGGAGGCACGAGCGATGCACTCGCCGCTGCAGGGCAGCAAGCACAAGCTCGCGCAGCACCAGCGCGACAGCCCAGGCCCCGGGCCAGGCTCCGAGTCGGCTCGCACGCGCAAGTACCTGAGCCCAGACCCCTCCGACGACGCGAGAAGCCCTCTCAGCAGCAGCAGCAGCGGCCATGCGGCAGCAGGGTGGTGGTGGAGGGTGCTGGGCCACATGTGGGGCGGTGGCGTGGGCCAGAGCGGCAGCCCGAGGCGCTGGCAGCAGCTTCTGCGCCAGGCTCAGCAGCAGGACGCACCCTCGGCGCTGCGCTGGCTCAGGGTGCTAGTGGCAGTCAGCCTGGCCTTCAACCTCCTGGCGCTCTGCCTCTGGCTGCGGGGCCTGGTCAGGATCGACACGCGGGCGTCGCTGCACACACTCGTGTTTGGCCTCAAGCGGCCACGCTTCATCGACCAGCCCCGGCCAAACAACTATAGGTGGGGCAGCGGCGGTGCTGGACCAGCGCAGCGCTCTGGCGGTCTTTTTCCTGGGCAGTTGTCAAGACAGCCGCCCGCCGGGCCGCTGAGGCGCAGGCCGCCTTCCGGGACAGATCCCGCGCTCGCTGCAGCTCGTTTGACTCCCCGGCAGGCGCACAAACATGCAATGCGTGCGCTCATGCCCCGCGCAGCCTCTTTGAGCACATCTCCACGTTCCAGGCCGAGCACGTGCTGCCCACGTGCGTCAACCAGTCCTTCCTCATGCCCCCGCAGTTCAGGTGCGCACACAGCTGGCGCCAGGCCTGCCGGCAGCAGCAGCAGCACACCACCACCAACAACAACGGCAAAAGTGCCTCCCACGTGCAGAGAAGGGCCGGCACGCAGCTGTAGCGATGAGCAAACGAACGCCGCTCCTGCTCCCGCGCTGCGCTCGTGTGAGCTGCAGGGACGACCTGGGCCGTCTGCTGGAGAGCCTGGGCGGCTTCAAGCGAGGTGCGGCGCAGCCACCGTCACGTTGCACGAGCTCGCGAGTGCGTGCGTATGCCTCCCACACTGGCGTGGCGTGCGCACGGGCGGGGCTGCGCGCAGGCGTGGAGCTGGGCGTGCAGGCGGGCGTGTTCAGCGCCACCATGCTCAAGACCTGGCCCTCCTGCGAGCGGTACGGCTCTCCCTGTGGACCCCTGTGGGGCGCGCCAGTGGGTCGGAGAACTGGTGGGCGCGCCACACGAGTTCTTGTCCCGTGTGCCCTGCCCTGTTGTGGCGCCGGTGCCTGCAGGTACTACCTCGTGGACCTCTGGGGGCAGCAGACCAACTACAACGACGTGAGCGGCGCCTGTCTCACGGCTCTGGCTTGCCACCTCCGCCGCCGCATCGCCTTGCCCGCGCTTGGCGAGGCAGGTGGGCGCGGCTTTCCGACATCGCCCGGTGCGCCGGGCGTGCTGTTGCGTGCCGCAGAACGCCAACGTGGAGGACCAGGAGCAGCTCAAGATCATGGAGGAGGCGCAGCGGCGGCTCGAGCCCTGGGCCAACAAGACGGTGTTTGTGCGCTCGCTCACCACCAAGGCGAGTGTGGTGGGGTTTGGGGAACGAGGTGGGTTGGCGCGCGCCTCACACGCTACGGTTGCTGTGGCTCACAAGACGTGTTTGCTTTTGCCCACTCCCGCAGGCAGTGGCGGCCGTCCCAGGCATGGTCGACTTTGTGTGAGTGCCCCCACTGCCGTTGCGCTTGGCGGCCGCTGCACGCGACTCGTACGAACGTGTCACGCGCCCCTTGTGCCCCCCTGCGTGCGTGTGCTCGCAGGTACGTGGACGCCAGGCACGACTTTTGCGGGGTGAGCGTCGCGCGAGTGTGCGCCCGCGCCCTCCTTGTGCTGCCCGTGTGTGGCCAGCGGTCGCTCGTCGCTGTGGTCAACCGCGCGCCCAAACGCCGCGCACCCAACCACCCCATGGCGCGCAGGTGTGGGCCGACCTGGTGGCGTGGTGGCCAAAGGTGCGGCCCGGGGGCATCATCGCCGGCCACGACTACCGGGGGGCGGCCGCCGTGTGGCCGCACTCGGACTGGTGCGTCGCGCTGCGCGTGCTCTGCCACGTCCGGCGCGGACTCCCAGGGGAGGGGCACCGCGCGACGGTGACATGGCTTCGCCGCGCCGCATCGCTTTTGCGCAGGTCGCTGTGCGAGTCGGGGGAGAGGCACCACGGCGCCGTCATGGGCGCCGTCAACGAGTGGGCCATGATGCACGGGCTGCAGGTCCTGGCCACGTGAGTGCGCACAGCTGCCGCCGTCGTGCCCGCGACGCGTTGCTGCGGCGTGGCCTCGCTCACGCCCGCATGCGCTGTCGGCGATTGGTTCCATCGGCAGGTGGGGGCGAGCGGAGTGGTCGTCGTGGATTATACGCAAGCCGTACCACGTGGGCGCGTGCGGCAAGTTGGGCCTGGGCTCGCGGCCCCTGCCCGGCAGCTGGCGGGGCGCCGGGTCGCGGAGGCAGCGGCGCTCTGGAGTCTTGGGGCGGCTGGGCGGCAGCAGCGAGGGGCTCGGCGACTCGGCGTGGCGGGCCGAGCAGCTGGACACGTGAAGCGACGCGGAGGGGCAGGCAACCCTGTCGCGGCCGGCCCCCTGCGCCCGACCTTGCAGTGCATCCGTCGCTGAAGAGACCTTTCGCACTAGCCTTGTGGCCTCTGTAGACTTGTGTTCCTTGTTTTGCGCGCACTTGCACGTCGGTGTGCGGGCGTGCCCCCTACGACGTGATCCCTCCCCCCTGGCTGCTGGGCAAGTGCCAGGTGGACGCGCAGAGAGCTCATGGGCTGGTGGCAGGGCGCTCCTCTCTCCCGCGCGCGCCGACACACCCCAGGGTTTGGCCCCTTTCCCGGAACCGGTCACCGCGTCGTCCTGCAGCACCTGCGCGTCGCCAGCAGCAGCAATGGCGCGCGACGGCGGCCATCTCACGAGCGATGAGGACCGCGATCAGCAGGTGCACCACGGCATGAGCAGCATGGCGCGGTGCTGGACGCTCGACACCTGCCACGCCTTCAGCGCAGGAGGCCTCGCGCTCTTCTCGGCGCTGTGCTTGATGCTGGCGTTCTTCGGGCCAGGGCTCATCCAGCGCGAGATCGACAAAGGGGTGCGCCTTTGCCGGGGGAGGGAGAGCGCCGCAATTGCTCGCTCGCCACGCAGCGCCACGCCGCGTCACTGCTCTGCAGTACTGCTGCTAGCATCCCACGCCAGGCAGCAGTTTCTTTCGCGGAGGGGGGTGGGCGCACATGCGCGTCGCGCTGGCGGCCGGCGTTATGCCGCAGAGCAGGCTCCTCAGCGTGCCGCACTAGGCGCGCAGCGTCACTGCACAGCCACACAGGCAGTCCCGCTGAGCAAAGCAGGCCACTCCCTCGCGCAGTGGCGCTTCCCGCCTCCCGACCGTTGCGATCGCTTGGCGGCGGCGCCCCACACCCCGCACGTGTGGGTAGTATGCGTCGCAGATCCACCAGGCCATCGTGTGGCAGCCGCACAGCCCGGACGACGTGGACGTGCGCTTCCGCGGCGCCTGCGACCCCGCCGACCCGCGCGCGCTCTTCTCGCACATGACGCTCTACCTCTACAACCTGACCAACCTAGACCAAGTGCGGGCCACCGGCGCCAAGCCACACGTGGTGCGCGCGGCAGCCGCTGCTTTTCGTTGCCGTGGAGCAGGTGCCCCGGAGCGGCGACCTTGGCGATCCCGCGCGCGCACCTGCCCGCCGGTGCCGCGGCGCTGGCGGGACTAACAGCTGCTGGCGCAGAGTCAGTTGGGGCGGAGGGGCGCTGCGAGGGCCCGGGGGGAGCGCTCCGCCCTCAAAAGGCGCACGGCTGCCGCGCTGTGGGACCGCACTGTGGGCGCGCAGGCGCTGGTGGGGCCGTACCGGGCGCTGAGGCTGTCGTGCAAGCTGGACGTGTGGTGGGACTCGAGCGGCGTCGTGTCGTCAAAGGTGCGACGGGCGACAGCACCCACCTGGCGGGGGGCCTGTGCGCCGGCGGAATTGTGCGCCGGCGGAAGAGGAGCAGCAAGCGCCGGGCGCCCCAAGGCAAGCGGCGGCGCGTGCGTGGCGCTGCGCCCCTCTCCTCTTGCTCGGCAGGAGTTTGTGCGGTACCTGCCGCTGCCCGGCGGGCCTCAGCCCGGGGACGCCGACCCCAGCGCCAACGTCACGACCATCAACCTGGCTCTGGCGGGCGTGGTGGAGGCCATCCACGGGAGCGTGGGGCCCAGCTCGGCGGCGCTGCTGGACCTCATCGTGTCCATCCTGGCGGGGTGAGTGTGGGCGTGGTGGTGTTGGTTGGGGGCAGTGGGTGGGTGGTGGCAGAGGGCGCTGGCTTCTGAGCAGCAGGTCCGCAGCCCTGGGAGGAAAATGCGGGTGACGGGACGGACCCGGCGACACCACGCAGTGGCGTCGCGTTGGGCAGCGGTGGAGACGGTGGATCGCCGCCGCGGTGCGTTTGCACTGCCCGCTTTCCCCCCTGCACGCAGGTGGCGGGACCCTCGCATGAGCGGCCTGTTTGTGCACCGCACGGCGGCCGAGCTGCTCTGGGGCTACGAGGCGCGTGCTGGCGGGGGGAACGGGGGGAAAGCCTGCGCAGCACTGCAACTACCTGCGCGCCCAGCCCTCAGCGCTGGTGCTGTGGGGGGCCCCAGGGAGCGCCTCCCGCAGTGCCTGCACTGGCCCCTTGTCCCTGCCTGTGCGCACGCGAGCAGGACTCGCTGCCCCAGTGCCTCACACGCCCTCTCCTCGGTCCCTGCCTACCTGCTTGCCTCACATGCGCACGTGCGCCCGCAGGACCCCCTGTTGGTGCGCCTCAAGGAGCTGCTGCCCCCGGGCAAGGTGCCCCGCACGCGCATCCAGCTGCTGCCCAACATGACGGACGGCGCCGGCGAGGCGCTGGCGCGGCCCGCCAGCGTCTACGACACGGGCGTCAACGACATCACCAACGTGTGGCAGGTGCGCCTCTGTCTCTCTCTCTTTTTCCCCTCTCGCGCGCTTTTCTCTCGCGACACGACGCGGCGCTGGGGCATGGGAAGGACGGCGCTTGAGAAAGGAGGTGTTTTTTGGGATGCCGAGCGAGAATCGCGAGGTTTTGTGTGACTTGTCATGCGTGTGGGGGCGCAGATTCTGTCGGACCGCAACGTGTCCGAGGTGACGGCGTGGCCGGGCGAGGAGCGCGACTGCCCCGTGGAGCGCGTCGAGGTGAGGGGGGCCCTGCGTGGCGGTGGCGGTGGTGGTGGTGGTCGTGGAGGGAGGGCGCCTGTGGCCCCCTGCCTGGCCTCAAAAGCCCGCGGACCTCTCTCCAGGAGGGGCTGCAAGCGATCCCGCTCGTGCGTGCACGTGTGGCGTGCGCCCCCGCCCCCTGCGAACCGCCCTTGCTGCTCCCAGGGCACGTGGTGGTCAGGCTCAGGGGACGCGCAGAGCAGAGCACAGCGAGCAGAGCCGTCGCGAGCCGCTCAGCGCGCAGTGCTCTGCTGCTCGCACCTCGTGCGTGGCCGCAGGGCACGGACGGGCTGCAGTTCCGCCCGGGGCTGCACTGCACGCGCGACCGGCTCAAGGTGTGGATGAGCGCGCTGTTCCGCGGCACCGAGCTCGTGTGCACCGGCGCCAAGACCTTCCACGGCATCAAGCTGCTCAGATACTGGCCGGTCAGTGTGTGCGCGCGTGCTGGGGAGCGACGGGTGGACGAGTGCACGGGCGCGCGCTCTGAGCGCTCGCGCTTGCAGCTTCACCGCCGTGGGGCTGCACTGGCAGAGCAGGGCAGTGAGCTTCCGGTCCCTGTGTTCGTGGCTGAAGCGCTGCGGGGGCACCGAATGCCCTGGCGTTCGCCGCACGCGCGGCGCCGTGTTGCGACGCCGTGCGACTGGGCACGCCGTGCGCAGGACCCGTCGTGGACGGCGCCCAACCCCTGCAAGGAGCAGTCCATCCCCGGGCTGCTCAACATCACCACGCCCATGGCCGTGGGCCCCAGCGTGGACCCCAACGGCACGGCCGGCGCCGTGGCGGGCGCCGCGCGCCTCTACGTCTCGCGCCCGCACTTTTGCGCGTGCGACGCCTCGCTGCGCGCCGGCGTGGCGGGGCTGCCGCCCTGCGTGGACGTGGAGGAGAAGCTCAGCGTATGGCTCGACGTGGAGCCGCTCACCGGTGAGCTTCACGGTGGGGGGTCTTGCCGTGTTTGTGAAGCGAGAACGCGCCCAGGGGTGTTGCAGGTCACTCATGGCGCCGTTTTGCCGACGGGAGGACAACGTTTGCATCCCTGTTGACATCCCTCGCCGCACGCGCAAGTGCAGGCATCACGATGCGCGCGTCCCAGTCCATCATGGTGAGCAGCCAGGTGACGGACGCCGCCATTGAGCACCTGGAGCCGCACTGGGTGCGCCCCTCGCCCGTGCTGCCCGTGCTGTGGTCGCAAGAGCACGTCGAGGCCACGCCCGAGATGGCCAGCACCTTTGTGCGCCT
>VFQP010003186.1_pt1 | contig 17041 bp, 17 predicted proteins | sample 3512351 | NCBI WGS metagenome assembly VFQP01 (sample SAMN10412372, study PRJNA504923) | tailings metagenome | isolation source: Relicate 1 Philex TSF1 revegetated site | place: Philippines: Tuba, Benguet | collected 2017-08-29
CACCTTGTTTTGGCCTAGGCGCATCGCGTCGGTACGCCTGGAAGGAAATATGGTGCTGGCAGTCGATGAGGAGGCAAGAACTCTTTGGAGCAAGAGTTTTCCGAGCTTGTCGGTGGCAGGGATGGGCGGAATGGATGGGTTGTTGTGGCTGGGGGATTTGGGCAGTAACGGCGAACAGGAGGTGCTCTTTGTTCCGCACGTTTCATCGGTCGGGCCGACAGAAGTTCCATTGATCTGCTGGGACGCGCGAGGGAACGAGTTATGGCGGCACGTTTTTCGAGACACGATTCGGGCTGGGGAAGAAGACTATGAGGCGCCTTGGGTAGTGCATCGTTTTCATGTATTCGGAGACAGGGTGGCAGTGGCTTCACGTCACAATGCTTTGTTCCCGTCACGGATTGCAGTCCTCGATTCGGGTGGCAGGGTGCAACGAGAATATTGGCACCCAGGGCACTTGAATTTGTTGACTAGCGGTAAGTTTCAGGGGCGAACGTTGATCTTGGCGGCCGGAGTCAATAACGCAGAAAAGCGAGCGACATTGGTGGCTCTAGACCCAGACGCGATGGACGGCGCGGCGGAAGCTAAACGCGAATACCAGATTCACGGATTCCGAAGAGCAGTGGAGGCGGCGAGGTTTTTGTTTCCCAGAACCAGCTTGAGCGAAGGATCCCCGCTGACCATAGCAGACGTGATGACCGTTGGTCCTAACGGATTGATGGTGCACGTTAGAGAACGGGGAGAATTGACGGTTGCGCCGAGCGTTCTCTATCAGTTCGATCAAAATCTGAAGCTCAAGGGCTTCGGATTTTCCAGTTTTTTTGAGATGCAGCATCGTGCGACTGGGCGGCTTACGCTCGCGCAGGAGCGGGCGCGGATGAAGGTGGACGAAGTTCACTAAAGGAGAGCCATTCGAAGAAACCGCGCATTTGGGGGAGTAGTTGATTTCGGCGGACAGTGACGGGTTGGGGGTGCGAAATTTGCGGTTTTCTCAGTTGGGTTAGGAGGATTTCGCGGGCGCGAGGTGCTGGGCGACGTTCGTGGCTGCGCATGATGGGGGTGGGCCAGTCGGACGTTCCAGTCGCTTGAGATGGGTTCGAAGCATTTGAAGATGGGGGTGAATTGGCCGCGAGAGGTTTAGGAGCGAGAGTAGGCTTCGAGGAGCCAGTAGACGACGGGCATGGAGAAGAGGCTGGAGTCGAGGCGGTCGAGCCAGCCGCCGTGGCCGGGGAGCATGGTGCCGGAGTCTTTCATTTGGGCGCCGCGTTTTAGGGCGCTCTCGCTGAGGTCGCCGAGTTGGCCGGCTAGGTTGCCGGCTATGGAGAGGAGTAGGACTAGGCTTAGGGGTGTTTGGGGTTCGAAGTGGCCTAGGTATAGATAGCCGAAGATTAGGCTGGCTATCACGGAGGCGGCGGCGCCTTCGCGGCTTTTGCCGGGGCTGATTAAGGGGGCTAGTTTGTGTTTACCTATGGCGCGGCCTACGTAGTAGGCGGCTACGTCGCCGGCCCAGTTTAGGGCGATGGCGAAGAACATCCAGTGGACACTTCTCTCGTGTAAGGCTACGCCGGCTCGCCAGGAGCCGAAGATGTACAAGATGCCGAGGGTGAAGACGCCGGCGGAGGCGAAGGCGGTTTTGAAGTCGTCGGGGCCTTTGACCGTGCGGAGGGTTAAGCCTAGGCCTAGCAAGGGTAGGAAGAGGAAGTCTGCCCAGGTAATTTGGGGGACGGCTAGGAGCAGGAGGCCTAAGACTGCTCCGGGGATGGCGAAGTTGTGGAGTTGCTGGTTGTGCACCATGCGCTCGTATTCGCGGTAGCAGAGCAACGCCAAGAGGCAGACCACGGCTAGGAAAAGCCAATGGGGGGCGAAGAAGATGCAGTAGGTGCTGGCGGGGATTAACCAGGCTGCCGTGAGTACGCGCTTCATGAGTTAGCGGGCGGCTACGGGAATGGGGATGGGCTCGGGTGCGGCGCTGACGCCTCCAAAGCGACGCTCGCGGCCCTGGAAGTCGAGGACGGCTTGGAGGAGGTGCTTCAAGCGGAAGTCGGGCCAGAGGACGGGGGAGACGTGGAGCTCGGTGTAGGCGATTTGCCAGAGGAGGAAGTTGGAGATGCGCATTTCGCCGGAGGTGCGGATGAGGAGGTCGGGTTCGGGGAGGGCGGCGGTGGAGAGGTGGGACTGGATGGTGTCTTCGTCGATTAAGTCCGGAGAGAGTCCGGTGGCGGCGATGGCTTTCATGGCGTCGACGAGTTCGGCGCGGCCGGAGTAGTTGAGCGCGAGGGTAAGGCAGAGGCCGGTGTTGTGGGCGGTCAGAGACTTAACGCGTTCGAGTTCCTCACGGGCAGAGGCGGGGAGTTCCTCGATGCGGCCGATGGTTTCGAGGCGGACGTTGTTGTTCTGGAGCGTGGGGAGTTCGGAACGGAGGTAGATGCGGAGGAGGCGCCAGAGGGTTTGGACTTCGAGGGCGGGGCGCTTCCAGTTTTCGGTGGAGAAGGCGTAGAGGGTGAGGGCTTCGATGCCGAGGCGGGCGCTGGATTCGACGATCTCGCGGACGGAGGCGACACCGGCTTTGTGACCGGCGACACGGGGGAGGAAGCGCTGGCGCGCCCAGCGACCGTTGCCATCCATGATGACGGCGATGTGGCGGGGAAGCCGCGCGGGGTCTATCGAAGAAGCGAGAATCCACTCGGCGCTATTGCGCTCAAGAGATTCAAAGAGAGACCGCATGCGAATCTTTACTATCGTACACCGAAGGGTAGAACGAGGCCGGAACTTAACTCGGGCCAGAAGAAAGGCGGAAGGAGGGCGGCGGCGCCGAGGAAAGAGCCGAAGGGGAGTTCATATGTGGCAGTGTCCTTCTTGGTCATCCACACGAAGAGGATGCCGAGGAGGGAGCCCGCGAGGCTGCCGATCATGAGGGTTTGGAGAGCGGCCTGGAAGTTGTAGAAGGAGCCGACCATCGCGATCATTTTGACGTCGCCGAAGCCGAGGCCTTCGCGGCCGCGGAGGCGGTAGTAAATTTCTCCGATGGCGTAGAGGACAATAGCGGGGAGCAGACCGCCGACGAGGCTTTCGGCGAGGCTGCGGTAGGACTCGCGCCATTCGCTGGGGAAAAAGATGGCGCCGAGGAATGAGGGGACCGGCAGGAAGAGACTCAGGGCGAAGCCGAAGGTCATGCCACCGACGGTGAATTCGTCGGCGAGGATGCGTTCCTCGAAATCCATGAAGATGAGGCCGACGATGAGGGCGCTGAAGATGCAGAGCTTGATGGCGTCGGGGGTGTTGCCCAGGCGCCAGAAGGAGGCGGCGAAGAGGAGGCCGGTGACGATTTCGACAAGGGGGTAGCGGAAGGGGATGCCTGCTTTGCAATGGCGGCATTTACCGCCGAGGAGGAGCCAACTGAGAAGCGGAATGTTGTCGTACCAGGCGATGGTCTTTTCGCAAAAGGGGCAGTGGGAGCGGGGATGTGTGATGTTGATGTCGCGCGGGAGGCGGTAGATGCAGGCGTTGAGGAAGCTGCCGATGAGGAGGCCGAAGAGCCCGGCGAGGACGATGAGCCAGGACAAAGGGAAGCCTTGGATAAAGTTGGCTTCAGGCATGCGGCAAGAGTTCCTTGTAGGCGGCGAGGGTGTTGCGGACCATGTGCTCGACGGTGAAGTGGGCGAGGTAGCGGCGGCGAGCGTTGTCGCTCCAACTGAGTTGTAGGTTGCGGTCGGAGGTGATGGTCATGATGGCGCGGGCAATGGAGGCGGCTTCGTTGGGAACCAGGATACCGGAGAAGCCCTCTTCAATGGTTTCGGGCAGGCCGCCGACACGGCTGGCGATGACGGGGAGGCCGGCGGCCATGGCGAATAGGGCGGCAGAGCCGAGGCCTTCCATCTTGGAAAGGTAGAGAAAGAGGAGGCCGGACTTGACGGCTTCGAGAAGGCTTTCGGGGAGGCGGAGCTCGGCGCCGGCGAGGTTAGCGGCCTGGAGCATGAGTTCGTTGAGTTTGCCGGGATCTTCGGAGGCCAAGCCAGTGATGTGATTGGCGTAGGCGGCGGGGGTGACGTCGGGGACGCCGTCGTAGACGACGCGGGTTTTTTCCGCGGGTATTCCTACCCGCTTCAGTTCCTTGGCGACGTATTGGCTGACGGCCAGGTAGCCGGCGGCGCGAGCGTATTTTTTGCGGGAGGTCCAGGTTTCCTTGACGGGGAAGGCGACGCGGCGGGAGACGAGGAAGGGTTTGCGCGAGGCGATGGCGGCCATGGTGTGGGAACTGGCGTCCTGGATATGGATGACGTCGTAACGAGCGCTTAGGAAGAGGAAGGTGGCGAGGCCGGTTTGGCGGGTTTCGAGGCCGGCCTTGTGGGCGAGGTCCCAGAGAAGGGAGCCGTGGGAGGCGAGGAGAGTGACTTGGTGGCCGTGTTCGCGGAGGCCTTCGGCGAGGTAGAGGGTTTGCCATTGGCCGCCGCGCATTTTCCAACCAGAATCGGCGAGGAGGATCTTCATAGGAGTGTCAGCGAGCGCTGCTCATGTTTCTTGCTTTGGCGTATTTCAGAAAGGTGTAGATGGCGGCCATGTAGGCGATAGCAAGGCCCTCGGGGCCGTCGAGGAAGCCGCGTTGGAAGACGTAGGTTTTGACGAAGGTCCAGGCGGGATCGAAGGCTAGTTTGTGGAAGGCGACTGGGCGCTTGGAGGCTACGATTTGCTCAGCGGCAAGGGTGGTGTAGCGGTCCATGGTTTTCAGGTGCTCGCTGAGCGAGTCACAGGTGTAGTGGAGGAGGTTCGTTTCGAGGTGGCCGACGCTGCCGTTGACTTTGACGCTTTCGTGGACGAAGTCGCCGACCCATTCGGCTTTGTCGCGGTGGAAGAGACGGACTTTGCGGTCGGGGTACCAGCCAGAGTGGAGGATCCAGCGGCCGAGGTATTGGGCGAGGCGCGGCATGGTGTAGCCGTCGAATTTGGGGCCGTTCTTTTTGAGTTGCCAGATTTCGGCTTCGAGGGATTCGCTCAAGGCTTCGTCGGCGTCGATGGAGAGGATCCAATCGTGGGTACAAGCTTGGGAGGCGAAGTTCTTTTGGGCGGCGTAGCCGCGCCAGTGGCTTTCGACGACGCGGGCGCCGTGGTTGGTGGCGAGTTCGGCGGTGCGATCCGTGGAGCCGGAATCGACGACGACGATTTCATCGCAGCAGCGCAGGCTTTCGATGGCGCGGGCGATGTTGCGTTCTTCGTTGTAGGCGATGATGGCGGCGGAGATTTTCATCTGTGGCGATTTGGGCCGTTACTCATATCACTGTTTATTCATAACGCAATGGGGCGGTACTGAAGCAGGCTACAAAGACCAGGGCGGCGAGCAGGCCCAGGAGAATACGGCCGGCGTTCAAGGGTGTGGGGTCTTCGATGCGTGGGTGGCGGCGGCCGAAGAAGAAGAGCACGGCAGCCCAGCCGAGCCAGGGCGGGTAGTAGAGGAGGCCGAGGGGGATGAGGGCGGCGATGGCGATTAGGGTGACGGGTTTGGCGATGCGGGGCGAGATGGCGTAAACGAGGTGGCCGCCGTCGAGCTGTCCGATGGGTAAGAGGTTGAGGGCCGTGGCGAAGACGCCGACCCAAGCGCCGCGGGCCATGGGGTGGAGGTAGATGTGTTCGGTGGGAACGCCGGGGAAGAAAATTTGGGAGAAGGCTTGCATGAGGGGGGGCTGGGAGAAGAGAAGGTCGCCTTGGATGGCGAGGGCGGGGTCGACGCGGCTCATCCAGAGGCCGAAGAAGAGGAAGGGCAAGAGCACGACGAGGCCAGCAAGGGGGCCGGCGAGGGCGACGTCGAAGAGGATGCGGCGGTTGTAGATGATGTCGCGGATGCGGATGAAGGCGCCGAAGGTGCCGATGAAGGTGGGGACGGGAAGGAAGTAGGGGAGGGTGGCGTTGAGGCCGTAGTAGAGGCAGGCGCAATAGTGGCCGAACTCGTGGGCGAGGAGGATGACGAGGAGGGGGAGGGCGAAGGAGAGTCCGTCGATGAGTTGGCTGCGAGAGAGGAGGCTGTTGAGGAGTGGGAAGAGGTCTTCTTCGATACGGACGGCGGGGAGGCGTTGGTGGAAGTTATTGAAGAAGCGGGAGCCAGCGGCGGCGGTGGTCCAAAGGGTGAGAAGGAATAGCGAGGTGGCGAGAAAGAAGCGAGGCCGCGACTTTGATTCGATGAGCACCTAGAGATGGCGGCTGAACGAAAACTAGAGTGTTTGCAGTTCTTTGCCAGGTTTGAAGCGGACGGCTTTGCCGGGAGGGATGGCGACTTCGTCGCCGGTGCGCGGGTTGCGGCCGATGCCGGTCTTCCGGGGGCGGACGTTGAAGATGCCGAAGCCGCGGAGTTCAATGCGTTCGCCCTGGCCGAGGGCGCGCTTCATGGATTCAAAGACGGTTTCGACGGCCATTTCGGCCTTGGTCTTGGTGATGCCAGTACGGGCGACGACTTCGTTGATGATATCGAGCTTGATCATGCGCGGTGCCTCCGGTCGCGGGATACTGCTAAGTTATTCAAAATATGAGTTTTAATATACGGGGTTGGGAGGGTGCGTGTCAAGTTGACGGGAAGGTGGGGGATGGGTTAGGGAGCGAGGCGGATGGTTTGGGCGCTGTGGGCGTCGATGAGGAAGCGTTGGTGGCCGGTGCCGGAGAGGCGGAGCGAATCGATGTCGGCGACGCGGCAGATCAGGACGGCGAAGCGGGAGAAGCCGAGTTCGGATTCTTCCGGGGTGGGGCGTTGGCGGAGGAGATGGTCGGCGAAGGTGGAGGTGTCTTCCCAATCGAGAGTGGTTCCGGGGGCGGCATCGGTTAGATAAGTGCGTTTGCACATGGGGTGGCTTTTGTCCCAGGCGGCGCGGGCGATGTCGTCGTCGAAGTGGAGTTGCGCGATGCCGCGGACGCGGATCTGCCATTTGGCGGCTTTATCGTAAAAGACGGCGGAGACGACGGGACGGGCGGACCAGTGGGCGAACTTTGGGCTGCGGCGGTCAATGTGGAAGCGGAGCCATTGGGAATCGCGGTCGATGGCGCGGAGGGTAAGGACGCGGCCGCTGGGGTAGCCTTCTTCGTCAACGCTAAGGAGGACGGGAGTGCGGAAGGGGTGGTTGCGATCGCGGAGGGTGGCTTCGAAGGCGGCCCAGCAGGAATCGTGTTCGCTTCGGTCTAACATGGCGGACTATAAGCTAACAAATTTCGCGCAGGCTTGTTATGATCGAGCCACTATGAATCGTCGCGAAGTTCTTCAATCGACCACGGCTCTGTTGCCCATGATGGCGGCGGCGCAAAACACGCAAGCGGCCGCGGAATGGCGCAATAAGCAAGCGACGATGAGTTACCGCCGCTTGGGGCGGACCGGGATGATGGTGAGCGAAGTGGTGAGCGGGGGCGACCCAATTACGCTCGAGAACTGGAAGCATCTGGATTTGGCGCTGGAGATGGGGATGAACTATCTCGACATGGCGCCGGCGTATAACCGCGGCGATACGGAGAGGGCGTATGGGCAGTTGTTGGGAGGGAGTTCGGCAAAGCGGGCGAAGGTGTTTTTGACGACGAAGATCAGCGGGTATCAGGCGATCCGGAATCGCATGTACAAGGAGATCTACGACGGGTTGCCGGGGGAGAAGAAGAGCGCGATCGATAAGAGGGCGCAGGAGATGTTGGCCGAGCGGGGGACGATGAAACCGGGATATTTCATCGATTACTATCCGGGGATTCGCAATCAGCCAGGGCCGGCGTTTTTATCGAACGCGATGATGAAGGACTACGGACATAAGGTGGAGGGGTCGAAAGAGTTTAGCCAGTTCATGACGAAGTCGATTGAAGGGAGTTTGCAGCGAGTGAATACCGACCACTTCGACATCGTGATGGCGCCGCATGGGGCTTGTTGCGCGGAGGAATTGGGGAGTGGGGAGTTGTACGAAACGTTTCTGAGTATGAAGAAGGCGGGGAAGGTGCGCTTTCTGGGAGTGACTTCGCATACGGATCCGGCGGGTGTGTTGCGCAAGATTACGGAGCTGGGTTATTACGACTGCATCATGCACGCTTACAACATCGTGAATGGCGGGTACCTGGAACATGCGATTCAGCAGGCGGCGGCCAAGGGCGTGGGCGTGATTGCGATGAAGGTAGCTATGGCCGTGGCGACGCATCATAAGCCGCTGCAGCCGGTGCCGCAGTGGCGCATCGATAAGGTACACCGGATTGTGCCGGGGGACATGAAGGCGCCGTTGAAAGCTTACATGTGGGCGTTGCAGAATCCGAATTTGACGGCGGTAATTTCGAATCTTTGGGATGAGACTTATGTGAGGGAGAACCTGGGAGTGGCCGGGAAGAAGGTAGAGTTGCAGCCGGCTTAGTTGCCGAGAGCTGTAAAGGCAAACTCCAGTTTCGCGTTTGCTTCCTGGATGGCTTGCTGGCGCTGCGCGAGCCAGGTGCGCAGGTTCGTCAAGCGCCGCTCATGTTGGGCGAGTTGGCGTTGCATTTCCGCTGGCTGCGGGCCGCCGCTGCCTTGGCGGGCGGCGATCATGGCGCGTGGGTCCATGGCGCGTTGGAATTGGGAGGCGGTGAGGGTGGTTTCTTGCGAGAGAGTCTTGCGGTAGAGCTGCTGGAATTCTTCAAAGGTAATCTGCATGGGGCGCTTGTTGTGGGCGCGGCCGAAGTCGGCGACGGCGGCGGCGACCTGGTGGCCGAGGCGGAAGGGGAGTTTCGATTCGCGCAGGAGAGTGTCGGCGAGTTCGGTCAGGACGGAATAGTCATGGGTGACGAGTTCGAGGGTGCGCTCCGGGTTGACGCGCAGGGTTTTCAAGAAGCCGCCGAACTTGGTGTACATGAGCTTGGATTGTTTCGAGACGCGTTCGGCGCGTTCGAGGAGTTCGAAGCGGATGTCTTTGTGTTCGCCGCCGGGGGTGTTGTGGGCCATGAGCGTTACGGCGTGAGCGTCAGCGACGATGGAACTGCAGAGGAGGCGGATGCGTTCGCCGTCGCTGGGGTTGCGTTTCTGCGGCATGATGCTGGAGTGGCCGACGGCGTTGTCGGCGATGGAGATGCCGGGGTGGGAATCGCTGTATTGGATGAGGAATTGCTGAATGAAGCGGCCGACGTTGAGGGCGGATAGCGAAAGCGCGGCGGCGAATTCGGCCTTGGTGTCGACGGTGGAGACCATGATGGCGTCGTAGCCGTTTTCGACGAGGCCAGGGAGGCCCATGAGTTCCTGGAGCCGTTGGCGGTTTAGTTGGAAGCTGGAGGTGGTAAAGGCGCCGACGCCAAGAGGGCTGCGTTCGATGCGGGCTAGGGCTTCGCGGAGGCGTTGTTCGTCGCGTTCGAGGGCGGAGAGGAAGGCGGCGTATTGGTGGGCTAGGGTGGTGGGCTGGGCTTGGACCATGTGGGTGAAGCCTGGGATGACGGTGCCGACGTTGTCTCTGGCAAGAGATAGGAGTGCGGCGCGGGCTTGGGCCATCGCGGCGAGAATTTCGAGAGCGTCGTCGCGGAGGAAGAGGCGCTCGGAGGTGGCGCCCATGTCGTTGTTGCTGCGGCCGAGGTGGAGGTTGGAGGCTTCCGGGCCAATGGCGGCGATGAGTTTGCGTTCGAAGGCAGCGTAGTCTTCGCGCAAGGGGACTACTTGGGCGCGGGTTTCGCGGTCGGCTGTGGGGATGGCGCGGGCGAGTTGGCGGGCGAGGTCCGGCGAGATGAGTTTCTCTTCGGAGAGCATGACGACTTGGGCTTTGTGCTGCTGGATTTGGTAGGTATAGAGACGGGCTTCGTCGGGTTTATCCTGGGCGAGTAAGGCAAGCAGGAGGAGGGCGTGCACGCTGCTACTTTATCGCGCTCATTTATTGACGCGGGCGGTGCCGCAGATGTGGGGCGAGGCGAGCCATAGGGGGAGGTCGAAGCGGTCTTCTTCCTCAATGGTGAAACCGGCTGCTGCGATGGCTTGTGAAGTACGGCGGGTGGGGTGGCAGCCGTCGGCGAGGCAACGCCAGAGGGGTTGCCAGCGGTGCTGGGATTTGGCTAGGGACGAGTCTGGTGGCGCGGCGACGTGTTCGAGATAGAGGAGTGCGCCGTTGGGTTTGAGGGCTTGGTGGATGGCTTGCAGGACGGCGGTGGGGTTGTTGACGGAGCAGAGGACCAGGGTGGAGATGGCGAAGTCGAAGGTGTTGGGTGTTTCGTTGGTAAAGGGAGCTTGGATGAGGTTGGGGTGATGTATTTGGCGGGCGAGATAGGGGTTGGGTTCGTAGCCGGTCCAATCGAGGTTGGGCGGGAAATACTGGAAATTGAGGCCGGCTCCGGGGCCGATTTCCAGAACGCGGCCATTTAGGTTAGAGAATAGGCGCCGTTTGTGTGCGGCTATGAGCGGCTCGTGGTGTTGGGAAGCGCTCGTGAGCAGTTTGGCGAATAGGTACTGCCGGAGACTCACTTGAGTTCTATGGTGAGGGTGCGATAGGGCGCCGAGCCGAGGTTGATGAGCACGGGTGCGTCTTCGCCTTTGTCGTGCCAGAGGACTTCGCCGGCTTTGCGTTCGCGGACGGTAACCTCGCCGGTGGCAGAATCCTTGCGGGAGTACTTGCAATTGTCGAGGAATACGATTACCTGGTCGGTGGCGCGAGTGTAGCGCTCCCGTGGTATGCCAGGAAGATATGTCGTTTCGACGACGTTTACACGTTTATTGGTGAGAACGTTCTTGACGGGAAGGGCAGCGCCGGCGAGGCCGCCGAGCATAAGCCCGATTAATAGAGAAGTGGGCGAAAGCTGCATAACTGTTTCGTTTATGCTAACCTACCTGATGTAGAAAAAGCTGATTAAGGAACGAAGAGGAGTACCCCCTTTCAAATGTCATTGGCAGTAGAAGCGAAGAAGGAAATCGTCGGCGCCCATCGCCGTCATAAGAGCGATACGGGTTCGACGGAAGTGCAAGTCGCGTTGATTAGCGCGCGCATCACGCAGTTGACGGAGCACTTCAAGACCCACAAGAAAGACCACAGCTCGCGCCGTGGCCTGTTGGCACTGGTGGCGCAACGCCGCCGCTTGTTGGACTACCTGAAGGGCGAGAGCCCGCAGAAGTATCAGGCGCTCATCGCCAAGCTCGGCATCCGCAAGTAGCCGCAAAATAAACGACAGCCGGAAATCGCTTCTCCGGCTGTTCTTAATTTTGGGGCTCATTTTGAAATTGGGGTACAACCAGAGGCTTGGCTTGGTAGCCAGGCTAGAGTGGAAATCTCACCATCGTCTCCTGGATCGCTTGTGAGACGGCTCAATGCTTGTGCAGAGCCGCTCCCAACCAGATCACCGCGCCCGCTACAAGGCGCGTCGTTAAGGAGGAACCAAGAGTGGTTCATACAGTAGAAATCGATCTTCACGGCAAGAAGATCACCATGGAAACAGGCAAGATTGCCAAGCAAGCCGACGGGGCTGTCATGATCCGGTCCGGCGACAACATGGTGTTGTGCACGGCCGTTTCCAACAAGAAGCCTCGCGAAGGCGCGAACTTTTTCCCGTTGACGGCGGATTACCGCGAGTACACGTACGCGGCTGGTAAGTTCCCCGGCGGCTACATTAAGCGCGAAGGCCGCATGAGCGAGAAGGAAACGCTGAATGCGCGGTTGATCGACCGTCCGATCCGTCCGCTCTTCCCCGATGGCTATCAGCACGATACGCACATTGTGGGCCTGGTGGTGAGCGCGGATCCGGCGACCGATCCTGGCGTACTGGCGATCAGCGGCGTGGCCGCGGCGCTGGCGATTAGCGACATTCCTTTCCATCACCTGCTGGCGGGGGTGCGCGTGGCCTTGTTGAAGGGCGAATTGATTGCGCTTCCCTCTTATGAAGAGGTCAAGGACGCGGAGTTTCACATCGTGGTGGCCGGCACGGAAGCCGGTATCGTGATGGTGGAAGCGGGTGGCAAGGGCGCGCCCGAAGCGGACGTAATCCGTTGTATCGACTTTGGTCACGAGTGCTGCAAGAAGATCATCGAGGGCACCAAGGAATTGGTGAAGAAGGCCGGTAAGGCGAAGCGCGCATTTGAAGCGCCCGCGATCCAGCAGGACATTTACGACGCCATTGAGAAGGCCGTTCGCGAGGACTTGACCGATGCGATGAACACCGGCAAGTACCCGAAGCTGGAAAGCTACGCGAAGGTGGACGAGTGCAAGGCGAAGGCGAAGGCGCTCTTCGAGGGTGATACGCCGGAGGCGCTGGCCAAGCAGAAGTTGGCGGGCGCGTACTTCGACATGCTGAAGGAAAAGATTTTCCGCGACGAGATGCTTTTGAAGCGCCGCCGTCCGGATGGCCGCAAGTTCGACCAGATCCGCCAGTTGGATATGGAAGTGGGCTTGTTGCCGCGTACGCACGGTTCGGCCTTGTTTACGCGTGGCGAAACGCAGGCGCTGGTTACGGCTACCTTGGGTACGGCCGACGACGAGCAAAAGATTGAATTGCTCGATGCCGCGGAAACCTCGAAGCGCTGGATGTTGCATTACAACTTCCCGCCTTTCTCGGTGGGCGAAGCGGGCTTCATGCGTGGCGCGGGACGCCGCGAAATCGGACACGGTTTGCTGGCGGAGCGCGCGATTGCCGCGGTGATTCCTCCGGACAAAGAGTTTGGCTACACGATGCGTGTGGTCAGCGACATTACGGAATCCAATGGCAGCTCGTCGATGGCGAGCGTCTGCGGTGGCGTGTTGGCGTTGATGGACGCCGGCGTGCCGATCAAGGCGCCGGTGGCCGGCATCGCGATGGGTTTGGTGAAGGAAGACGACAAGTACGCAATCCTTACCGATATCGCGGGCGCCGAAGATCACTACGGCGATATGGACTTCAAGGTGGCGGGTACGCGCGAAGGCGTGACTGCGCTGCAGATGGACTTAAAAGTGCCGAACGTTTCGAGCGACTTGTTGACCGAAGCTTTGGAACAGGCTCGCCGGGCGCGTTTGGAACTGCTTGATGCGATGAACAAGTGTCTGTCTGAGCCGCGCAAAGAAATGTCGCCGCACGCTCCGCGCTTGTACCAGTTGACGATTCCGACGGACAAGATTCGCGAACTAATCGGACCGGGCGGCAAGGTGATTCGTGGCATCGTCGAACAGACGGGCGCGAAGATCGACGTCGAGGACGATGGCAGCGTGAAGGTGTTCGCGGCCGACGCGAAGGCGGCGGAGCGCGCGATCACGATGATCACGAATATCTGCGCGGTGGCCGAAGTGGGCAAGACCTACCTGGGCACGGTGACGCGCATCGCCGAGTTTGGCGCGTTTGTCGAAATTATTCCGGGCACCGATGGCTTGCTGCACGTTTCGGAAATTTCCGAATCGCGCGTGCGCAATGTCCGCGATGAATTGAACGAAGGCGACCAGATTATGGTGAAGGTGCTGGCTGTGGAAGGCAATAAGATCAAGCTTTCGCGGAAGGCGCTGCTGAAGGAACAACGCGAGAAGTTGAAGGGCGCTACGAAGAAGGAAGAGTAGTTTTTCCTCGAAACAGCTCGAATAGAAATGGCCCGTCAGGCTCCCACCTGACGGGCTTTTTAGCGTGAGGCGCGAAGCTAGATTTGTTGCCAATCAGTCTAGACTATGAACCAACAAGTTTTGATTGGCCGTGATCCTTTGTGTATACAATGACGTAATTGTATACACTATAGCCATGGCGTTTCATATTCGCAATTCTCAAGTAGAAGAGGATTTGCGGGAACTCTGCCGCATGACCGGGGAATCCTTGACGGAGGCGGTTCATAAGTCGGTGCTACTGCGGCTGGAACAGGAACGTGTAGCGAAACCAACGGGCGTTGCGCGCGAACAGTTCCTAAGGGAACGCTACAGCAAGATGCGAGAGAGGCTTTCCAAACTCCCTATCCTCGATTCTCGTAGCGCGGATGAGATCCTCGGCTACGATGAGAATGGAATGCCTCGGTAGTGAATCTTTTGAGGCATTCTTCCCGGTCCCGTGCGCTCGATACGTCGGCGATTCTGGCTGTAATGCTGGGTGAGGATGATGCCGCAATGCACCACGAAGCGATGCTCCAGGCGGATGCTTTGTACATCTCGTCCGTGACGCTGGTGGAGACTGCAATCGTTCTGGAGAACAAGATCGGACCCGCTGGCAGCCGGGACTTAGAAGAGTTCATGAGCGACCTCGAAATTGAGATCGTTCCCGTGGATGCGACTTTGGCACGCGCGGCGCTACTCGCCTATTGGCGGTTTGGCCGTGGACTTCATGCCGCAAAGCTCAATTTTGGAGATTGTTTCTCTTACGCACTCGCCAAAGTTCATGCTCTGCCCCTTCTCTATAAAGGCGCGGATTTTTCCCAGACTGACGTTCCGATTCCCACCTAGAGCAAGCCAAAGAAAATGGCCCGCTTGGTTGGAAGCCAAGCGGGCCGATTCATTTCTGAAATGCAAATAGAGAGATGTGGAAAGGGTGACGAGGAGTTCTAGGCGCTCAGGCCCTCGCTCCAGCGGAGTAGAGCGTTGCGAAAGTTTTGCCAGAAGGTCTTCATCTATATAGAGAATAGGGTGATTCGATTATTCTGTCAAGTGCACAATTCGAGGAATTCTCTAAGCTATTGAAAATCCGGTACAATTTGGGCATGACCCCGGCGGGCCCCGTGTTGTTGGAACTGGTCCAGGTGGTGGCGAACAGCGCGACCTTTGCCCGGTCCACGGCTCTGAAGAAGCTGCTTTTGTATTTGGCGGAGCATTCCGGGGAGGCGCTAAGCGAGTATTCAATCGCAATCGACGTTTTCGCGAAGCGCGAGGATTTCGATCCGCGGATTGACGCGACTGTTCGGGTGCAAGTCTCGCGACTGCGGCAGAAGCTGAAGGAGCATTACGAGAAGGAGGGCTCGGCGGAGAGACGCCGGATCGTCATTCCCGCCGGTGGGCACAAAGTTGAGATCCAAGAGGGTCCGGAGCCGAAAGCGCCGAAGCAGCCCTTGCCTTGGGTAAGGATTGTGTCTATTGCGGCGGGAGTCGCTTTTTCGCTAGTGGTGGCCGACAACGTGGTGCTGCGGGGTCGGTTGGCGTTGCAGGAGGAACAACGGACCCTACCGCCGTTATGGCAAGCGATGTTGAATCCGTCGCGCCTGACCCGGATCATTTATCCGATTCCGGTCTTTTACAACTGGGACAGGCTGCGGATACGGGATGTAGACAACAACGATCCCGAGGGTTGGAGGACTAGCGCGCGGCTGGCTCCGTTTGTGGAGAAGTTTGGGCCGCCGTTGCTGAGCCAGAGTTATTCGGTGTCGAGTGATACGGCGGCGGCGATTCAGCTGACGCGATTCCTCTCGGAGAGACGGGCGCCACTGGATGTGTCGCCAACAGGGTCTTTGTCGTTGGACCAATATGGGAATGAGAATTTGATCTTCATGGGTATCCCGCCGACGAACGCGGCGTTGGACCCGTACCTAAAGGCTTTGAGCTTTCGGGTGAGCGGGGGCGGCGGGGTAGTTGCGAATTTGAGTCCGCGGAAAGGCGAGCCTCATGAATGGGTGCCGCGAAGAGAAGGACCCTCGCCGCCGTTGCGCTACGGAATCATCGCGGTGGTGCCAGGCCAATTGCCCGGGAGCCGATTGCTGTTGTTGCTGGGGTTGGAGACGGCGAACCTGGCGGCGGCTTTGACGGCGCCACCGAGTCTAGCGAATTTGACGGAAATGTGGAGGCAGGCAGGGGAATCCCAGCACTTTGAGGCCGTAATTGAAACCGAGGTGGCGGGAGATAAGGTGCGACAGGCGCGGGTGAAGGCTTTTCGAGTGATACCTGCAAATCGTTGATTGCAGGGCGTAACAGCAAAGTAACAGACCTGTAGAAACTTCCGCAAGCGTGGAGAGTTGGCTTAGATTTCGAGAGCAAGTTTTTAGGGAGTCTCGAAATGAAGCAAGTATTTCTAGCGGTCTCGTTGTTGGTGGTGGCTTGTCTGCCGAACGCGGGGCAGGTTCTTTACGGGAATTTGATCGGCAATATAACGGACCCTTTGGGCGCGGCGGTAGCCGGGGCGAAGGTGCGACTGCTGAATCAGCAGACGGGAATTGCAGTGGAGGCGGCGTCCTCGCCGTTGGGAGCGTTTAGTTTTCCGAATATACAATCGGGGACTTATGAGTTGCAGGTGAGCTCGAATGGCTTTCGTGGGTTCCGGCGGGCGGGGATTGTGGTGGCGTCCAACGAGATTGTGCGGGCAGATGTTTCTTTGGTGCTGGGTGAGTCGAATCAGACGGTGGAGGTGTCGGCGGAGTTGCCGGTGTTGCAATCGGACCGTTCGGATGTACGGAAGGAACTAACGTCGAAGGAGCTAAATAATTTGCCGGTGGGCGGATACCGGAACTTTCAGAGTCTCTTGGGGCTCGTGCCCGGCGTGACGCCTCCGGCGGATTCGAATTCGATTGCCGGGAACCCGGCGGGGTCGCTCGTTGCCAACGTAAACGGCGGCAGCAATACGAACAACAATACGCGGGTGGACGGGGCGAGTAACTCTTATTTGTGGCTGCCGCAGTTGACGGCCTACGTGCCGCCGATCGAATCGATTGGCAGCGTGAACATCGTGACGAACAGCTACGACGCGGAGCAGGGTTTGGCTTCCGGCGCGATTGTGAGCGTGGAGACCAAGAGCGGCACGAATGAGTACCATGGCAGCGCGTTTGAATATCACACGAACTCTCGGCTCCGGGCGCGGAACGTATTCAACAGCGTGCCGGGGATCCTGCCCAAGAATTTGATCAACCAATATGGCGGCACCTTCGGTGGGCCCATTCTGCGCAACAAGCTGTTCTTCTTCACAAGCTATGAGGCCATGCGGCAGCGGCAAAACTTCTCGCGCTTTACGACCATACCGACAGTGCAACACCGGACCGGTAACTTCAGCGACGTGCCAACGGTGCTTTACGATCCCTTGACTGGAACGGCAACAGGCACAGGGCGGACTCCATTCGCGGGGAACGTGATTCCAACGGCGCGTCTGGATTCGATCAGCCAGCAGTTGTTGCGGCTGGTGCCCGCGCCGACGAGTTCAGTCTTGGCGCAGAACTACTTTGCGTCGGCGCCTTTGCTGATCGATCGCGACAATTTCGACG
>VFQP010003187.1_pt1 | contig 17032 bp, 19 predicted proteins | sample 3512351 | NCBI WGS metagenome assembly VFQP01 (sample SAMN10412372, study PRJNA504923) | tailings metagenome | isolation source: Relicate 1 Philex TSF1 revegetated site | place: Philippines: Tuba, Benguet | collected 2017-08-29
GGCTCGATCACCTGCTCCTGAGCAGCAACCTCACCGAGCGGCTCGTCGAGGCCGGCGTCGACCGAGAGGTGCGCGGTGAAGACGGTGCCAGCGACCACGCTCCGGTGTGGGTGAGATTGCGGGAGGGCTGAACGATCGGGTCCGACAACCGGGAGCCGGCGCGGCCGCAATGTCGCTGAGCCTTCTCATTGCCCACGCCGAAACCGGCGCTTGATACGGCTCGATCACCTTTGTTCACGCGGGTTCGACACCAAAGGCATGCAGCGCTGTGGCCAAGGAATTGGGCTAGCGCCCAATTCGCGCCAATTGCATCGCGCCTGGGGCCATTGCCACCGATCTCACGGGCGGCGCGGTGCGCGACAATGCCGAAATCAACGCCCTTGTCTCTTCGATGGTCGAACTCGGCCGTGTCGGGGAAGCCGACGATATCGGCCGCGCGGTGGCGTCCCTTCTGTCCGACGGAATGGGCTGGACCAATGGTAGGCGTATCGAAGTCTCGGGAGGTCAAGGGCTCTGAACACCTGTGGGGCGATGTCGTTACACGGCCTGCGTGTAGACACAGTGGCAGCGTGCCCTAGGAAAGCTTCTGCCTGAGCCACGGCTGCATCACGTTTGAGGCAAGCGTCAGCGGGTCGCTGTCCAGCCGATCCGTCAGCAAATATAGCCAGGCGTGGGCGAGGATGGATTCGGCTATGACCGGGAGGTCTGCGTCAGTCGACAGCTCACCGCGTGCAACCGCACGCTGCAAGACGACCTGCCATCCGGCGATGCGATCCTGCCGGAACGCCTTGAGGCTCTCGGCCACCGCTTCGTCGTGCTGCGCCTCGGCGATGATGAGCGCGAATATGCGCCCCTCATTCCGCCAGGCAGCAAAGACCCGGGCCAAGGTCTGGGCGACATCGTCGACGACAGACCCGGTATTCGGATGGGCGTGCTCCCCTTTGATCCGCATATAGATCGCAAGGAGAAGCGCTCCCCGGTTCGGCCACCAGCGGTAGAGAGTCGTCTTGCTGGCCCGGGCTGCGCGCGCAATCGCGTCAAATGTCAGCCCCTTCAGGCCCTCACGCCGCAAGAGATCGGCCGCAGCGTCAAGTATGGCGGCCGCGGCCTCGGGATTCTGCCGAGCACCAATAGAGCGGCGGCTGACATCGGAATACTGCATGGAAGCCCGCAAGCTCTGTGTTGACTTATAGATACGCAACGTACATATATAGGTACGAAGCGTCTCATTAGGTCTTTGCCATGTCCGCCAGCGCCCGTAAACCCGCCAGGTTCGCCTTCAGCGTCCTCGTATCTCTCGGCGTCTATCCGCTCGTCACAACATTGTCCTACGCCTCGCAGCCGCTCACGGCGCACTGGGCGATATGGCAGCGCAACCTGCTGGTCGTGCCGGTCATGGTGCTGGCGATGACCTATGTGCTGATCCCTGCGATTCACGCGCTGCTGTCGCGGTTTGACACGACGCAATGAGCAGGCTCGACCCATGAAGATCTTCATGACTGGCGCCAGCGGCTATGTGGGCAGCGCGGTCGTTGATGCGGCGCTTGCCTCCGGCCATCAAGTAACAGCGCTGGCGCGGTCGGATCGCTCCGCAGCGGAGCTGGGCGCAAAGGGCGTCACCGTGATCCGCGGCAGCCTTGCCGACGAGGCGGTTCTTGAACTGAATGCCACCGCTGCGGATGCCAGCATCCATACTGGCTTCGACCACGATTTCACCCGTTTTCGGGAAAATTGCGAGCAGGATCAGCGCGCTATTGCGGCACTGGGACGCGGGATCGCCGGCTCCACCCGGACGCTAATCGTGGCGTCGGCCATCGGAATCCTGCCGCGTGGTGGATTCTGGGATGAAAGCGCGGTTGCGGCAACGGACTTGTCGGCCAGCCCGCGCGCCCTGACCGAGAAGGCTGCAGATGTGCTGCGCCGTGCAGGGTCCCATGTTCATGTGGTGCGCTTGCCGCCGGCCGTGCACGGCCCGGCAGATCCTCATTTCATCAGGACGCTGGTGCGCATCGCCCGGGATCGGATGGTGTCCGCCTATATGGATGCGGGCGACAATCATTGGCCGGCCATCCATCGGAGCGATGCAGCGCTTGTGTTCCTTGGCTGCGCTGCAAACCCGCCAGACCTGACCGTGCTGCACGCGGTTGGAGAGACCGGCATCCGCTTCGAGGACATCGCCCGCGCGATTGGCGAGGGCCTCGGCCTGCCGGTCGCATCGATCGATCCGGTGACCGCTGCAAACCATTTCGGCTCGTTCGCCCACTTCGCCGCCATGGATGTGCGAGTCAGCGCAGATAGCACCCGTCGGGCGTTGGCATGGGAACCGCTCGGCCCGACGCTCCTCGAGGACATCAGAGCCGGGCACTATTTCTGATTGAAGCACCGCACCGAAAGGACCGAAAAATGTCGAAGAAGGCTACCGTAGGCGTTGCTGTCGTTTCGCTTGCCGTTCTGGGACTGGGCGGAGGCGTGTTTGCCCATCACGGCGTGACTGGCCAGTATGACGGCGCGGTGCCCATTGTTCTGCACGGAACGGTGACCGCCGCAACATTCTCGCCCCCACATCCTGTCCTCGCGGTCGAGGTAACGGGGCGCACACTCCCGGATTTCGAGGTCGGTCGCGCCGAGGAGTATTTTGGCCCCGTCGTGATACGCCCCGAAGATGTCGGGCAGGTGCTCCAAGTCGAGTTCGCGCCGGCGCGCATGTTCTACGAGTTGTCAGGGCAGTTGAGACCGGGCGACGAGGTGACGGTCCTCGCCCTTCGCAATTGCCTGCCGCCGCACCAGTTGAGAAGCAGCTGGCTGCGCCTCTCGGACGGCAAAGTTCTGTCCTATACGGGCGATTGGGCGCCGAGCGTGGATGGTTGCCCGTGACCGCTGTCCTCGCCGCAATCGAGACCCATCCATGGATAAGGCTGATCGTCAGCGTGCCATGGGTGTATCCCACGATTTCTGCGCTGCATATTCTCGGGATCGGCATCCTGATCGGCTCCATCCTGACGGTGGACCTACGGCTCCTGCGCGCTCTGGGATCGACACTGGACGCATCCTTGCATCTGCTCGTCAGGATCGCACTCTGCGGATTTGCGATCGCCGCGACGACGGGCCTTCTGCTCGCGTCGGTGCGCATCTCCAACTACGCCGCCAATCCGGCCTTTCTGGCCAAAATTGCGATCCTGTGTGTCGCAGGGCTCAACGCAGTGGTGCTGAGGGTAAGCGCGGGCAAGGACCTGCCCGGCCTCATCGGAAATTCGCGGGCGATTAGGGCTGCGTCGCTATCCGTCAGTCTTTGGATCGGTGCGGTCTTTGCCGGCCGATGGATCGCCTTTGTTTGACCAACGTAATGTTCATGAGGTCGGCATGATGAATGGTGAGCGAATGCTTTCCCGGCGGCAGCTTCTTCACGGCGCGAGGGTAATGGCGGTCGGACTGGCCCTACCTTCGATCGTGGGCGGGCCTGTCCGTGCGCAGGCTGATGGCCTTACCCGCATCCTGGATGAAGCGGAACGTCTTCCTCCCCTAAGGACGATGATTATCGCCCGCAATGGGGAGGTGCTGGCGGAACGCGGCTTTCGCGGCCACAGCCCTTATGCACCGACCAACATCAAGTCGGCATCCAAGCCGATCCTTGGGACCCTCGTTGGCATTGCCATCGCGCGTGGCATCCTCAGCGGCGTCGATCAGCCAATAGCGCCGATCCTACGCGCCGACATCCCGCCCGGTGCTGACCCGCGCATCGAAGAGATAACCATTGGGCATCTTCTGACCATGCAGGCGGGTTTGCAGCCGACCTCCGGCGCGCAGTATGGCCGTTGGGTGAGCAGCGGCAATTGGGTGCGCGATGCCCTTTCGCGGCCTTTCGTGGACGAGCCCGGTGGCAGCATGCTCTATTCGACCGGTTCCACGCATCTCCTATCCGCGATCCTGACGCAAGTCACCGGGCGTTCGACACTGGACAACGCTCGAGCTTGGCTTGGTGAGGTGGACGACTTTTCGATCGCCGGCTGGGAACGCGATCCGCAAGGCATCTACCTCGGCGGGAACGAGATGGCGATGAGCGCGCGGTCGCTGCTGGCGTTCGGGGAGTTGTATCGCAAAGGCGGCCGCTCACGGAATGAACAGGTGCTATCGCCGGATTGGGTAGCGCAATCCTGGGCCGCTCACACAAGCTCGATCTGGAGCGGCGACAGATACGGCTATGGCTGGTTCCTGCGTCGCATGGGCGGTGAAGACATCCGCTACGCGTGGGGATATGGCGGGCAGATGCTCTATGTCGTGCCGCGGCTGGGGCTGACTGTGGTCATGACTTCAGACGACACGCCCCGCTCCACCACCATTGCCGACCGGGACAATCTGCACGCCTTGAGCGCGCAGATCATCGAGGCTGCGCGTGCCGCGTGACATTTGACGACAGCCCATTTCATCGCGTCTCACCCTCGCCATCATTGGCAGGCTGCCATGCTTCGTGGCCGATCTTCGGCGCGGCACCCGGATTGCGCTCGGAGCGGTCGCGGTAGAGGGCGGCGCGGCCGAGCATCATGAGCGTTATCGGCGTGGTGACGGTGACGAACACGCCGATCAGGATTTCGTGGAATACCGGCTGGCGCAGCGTCGCGCTGAAGATGATCATCGAGCCTATCACCATGCCGCCCGCCCCCCAGCTGGTTGCCAGAGTCGGGGCATGGAGGCGGTCGTAGAAGCGGTCGAGGCGGACAAGGCCGAGCGTGCCGATCAGCGTCAGCCCGGCGCCCAGAAGGAGGAAGGCGGAACCCAAAACCGCGGCCCAGGCCGGGACGTCGGAAAGCTCGAACATCATTCGATTACCTCCCCGCGCATCAGGAACTTGGCGAGCGACACGGTCGCGACGAAGCCGAGCATGCCGATGACGAGCGACGCCTCGAAATAGTGCCGGTTGCCCGTGCGCACACCGAAGGCGAGCAGGAGAAGCATCGCGCAGACATAGAGCGCGTCGAGCGCCAGGATGCGGTCTTGCGCGCGCGGGCCGACGACCATGCGGTAGACGCACAGGCACATGGCGAGCGCTATGGCGCCCTGGCTGATCCAGAGGCTGGCGGAAAGTATGGTCGCGCTCATTCGAAAATCTCCAGAAGCAGGCGTTCATACCGGTTCGAAATCAGCTCCTTCCACTCGCTCTCGTCCTTGAGGTCGAAGACGTGCAGCAGGAGTTCGCCGCGCGCGGAATTGTAGTCGACCCAGGCCGTTCCCGGCGTGCTCGTCAGAACGATCGAAAGGATCGCGAGCGCGTTCGGATGCGTCAGTCGCAGGGGCACCACGATGAAGCCCGACAGCCGCGGCCGGGCCGAGGGCGACACCAGGATGCGCGCGACCGCGATGTTGGAGCGGACGATGTCGTAGAGCACGATCCCGAGGAGCTTCGGGATCGCCAGCCAGCCGCGCACTCTCGGGCTCGTCTCCCCCAGCACGCGAAGGGCGTGGGTGGATGCGACAGAGACGATGACGGCGAGAACCAGCTGTCCCGGCGTGAAGCCGCCGAGCAGCAGCCACATGATGGCGAGCCCGAGTGCCAGCAGCGGATAGGGAAGGATCGCCGACAAGTCAGTCGCCCTCCTGCCGCAGCACATTCTCCGCGCCGGTGACGGCATCGAGATAGTAGGCTGGATTGTGGAGTTCGTTGGCGGTCATGGTCAGCAGGTTCATGACAGGCCCGGCACCGATCGTCATTGCCACGAGCACACCCACGAGCATCAGGATCGGCGCGGTCTCGGTGATGGTGACTTTCGGCTCGAACGCCTGGACGGGCGCCCAGAAGGTGCGGATGCCCATGCGCAAGAGCGCGATCATCGTCACGAGGCCGGAGAGGATCAGAAGGCCGGCCAGGACGAAACGCATGGTGCCGTCGCCGTCGAGCGAGGCCGCGCCTGGGCCGACGATCGCCGTCAGGATCGCGAATTTGGCGAGGAACCCGGAGAAGGGCGGAAGGCCGATCAGCACGATGGCGAGGACCGTGAACGCGATGCCGAGAACGGCCAGCGCGCCGGGCATGAGCCGGCTCAGTTCTTCCTCGTTTGCCCCGTCGTCGACATCGTCGCCATAGGCTTCCATCGTCACGGCGAGAACGTCCGAGGCCACGTCCTGTTCGCGCTCGATCAGCTCGACGATCAAAAAGAAGGCGCTGACGGCGATGGTGGAGCTGAGCAGATAGTAGAGCGCGCCGGCGGTGCTTGCCGGCTGCGAGATGCCGAAGGTCGCCAGCAGCGTGCCCGACGACATGAGGATGAAATAACCGCTTGCGCGCCGCATCGACTGCGAGGCGAGGATGCCAAGCGAGGCGAAGACGAGCGTCGCGATGCCGCCGAGGAAGATCAGGATCGACCCGAAGGCCGCGCCGTCGCCCGGCAGCAGCAGCGCGAGCCGCAGGAGCGCGTAGATGCCCACCTTCGAGAGGATCGCGAAGATCGCGGCTGCGGGACCGGGTGCTGCGGCATAGGTCGGCACCAGCCAGAAGCTCAGCGGCCACATGCCCGCCTTCACAAGGAAGGCGAGGCCGAGCATGGCAAAGCCCGCCTGCAGGCCGGGAATGGCGAAGCCCTCGAGCGATTCTGCGCGGATTGCGACGTCGGCCATGTTGAGGCTGCCCGTCACGCCGAAAACCACGGCGATGCCTATCAGGAAGATCAGTGCGGCTCCGAGATTGATCGCGATGTAGTGAAGCCCCGCGCGGATGCGCACGCCACCGCCGCCATGCAGCACGAGACCATAGGACGCCGCCAGCATGATCTCGAAGAAGACGAAGAGGTTGAAGAGATCGCCCGTCAGGAAGGCGCCGTTCACGCCGACCAGCAGGAACTGGAACAGCGTGTGGAAGGCCGGCCCCACCTTCTCCCACTTCTCCGATGCGAAGATCAGCGCCGGGAAGGCCAGGATCGCGGTCAGGATCAGCATCACGACTGACAGGCGGTCGGCCACCAGGTTGATCGCGATCGGCGCCGGCCAGTTGCCGACGAGATAGACCAGCGCCAGCGAGCCGTCCGTAAGATGGACGCGCGCCAGAAGAAGGACCGAGACGCAGAGCAAGCTGAAGGCCGACAGCAGCGACAGCACCAGCTTGAGACGCCGTTCGCGATCCTCGAAGAACAGCAGCGCCGCCCCGACGATGAGCGGAATGAGGATCGGCGCGATGACAAGGTTGGACGGGGACATGGTCAGTTCTCCCGTCCGTCGACATGGTCCGTTCCCGTCACGCTGCGCGAGACGATGATCACGACCAGGAACAGCGCCGTGGTGGCGAATCCGATGACGATCGCGGTGAGCACGAGCGCCTGCGGCAGCGGATCGGTATAGGCGGTCACATCGACGGGATAGCTGCCGTCGAGCACGGGCGGTGCGTTGAGCCTGAGCCTCCCCATGCTGAAGATGAAGAGGTTCACGCCGTAGGCGAGAAGCGCGAGCCCGATGACGACCTGATAGGTGCGCGGGCGCAGGATCAGCCAGACGCCGGAGCCGGCCAGCATGCCGATCGCGATGGCGATGACGAGTTCCATCAGCCGGCCTCCTCGCTCTGTGCGGGAACAGCTTGTTGCGGCCGCGATTTCACGCGCAGCGACTGGTGCGCGATCGCGATCAGCATCAGCACGACCGAGCCGACGACGAGGCTGAAGACGCCGAGATCGAAGAGCAGCGCCGAAGCGGTCGGCATCTCTCCGATGAACGGCAGCTCCGTGTACTGGAAATACGAAGTCAGGAAGGGATAGCCGAAGAGGAAAGAGCCCATCCCGGTCAGCGACGCCATGATGAGCCCGAAGCCGATCCAGCGCACCGGCAGGATGCGCAGCCTCTCCTCGACCCAGCGCGTGCCGCCGGCGAGGTACTGCAGCAGGAAGCCAATCGCCATGGTGACGCCAGCCGCAAAGCCGCCTCCCGGCAGATCGTGTCCGCGCAGGAACAGATAGGCCGCCAGAAGCACGATGACCGGGAACATCCATCTCATGATAACCGACGGGACCAGCAGGTAGTCCTTCAGCGTCTCGCCGACATCGCGGTCTCGCTGGACCGTATCCAGCTCGTCCTGCTCGCGCTGCTGGTATGGCGCGCCGGCATTGTCTTGCGCAGGGCGGAAGCGCCGGAGCAGCGCGAAGACGGTCAGCGCGACGATGGCGAGGACGACGATCTCGCCATAGGTATCGAAGCCACGGAAATCGACGAGGATGACATTGACGACATTCGTCCCGCCGCCCTCGCTGTAGGCCCGCTCCAGGTAGAAGTCGCCGACCGACGGCGGCAGCGGCGTCATCATGACGAAATAGGCGAGCAGGCCAGTGCCGAGGCCGGCGGCAACCGCCAGTCCGAAATCGCGGTAGCGCTTGAGCTTCGTGACGATGCCAGACGAGCCTGCGATTGCCTCGCTTCGCTTCGGCAGCCAGCGCAGGCCGAGCAGGATGAGCACGGTCGTCACGATCTCGACCAGCAGCTGCGTGACGGCGAGGTCCGGCGCCGACAGCCAGACGAAGGAGATGCAGGTGGCGAGCCCCGCACCGCTCATCAGGATCAGCGCGGCAAGCCGGTGGAACTTGGCCTGGTAGGCGGCGGCGATCGCGCAGAAGGCGCCGATCGCCCACAAGGTGCCGAGAACGGGATCGAAGCCTGCAAAAGTGATCGCCGGGAAGCGATCGCCCGCGCCCCACATCGCCCAGACGCCCGCAAGCACCGCGACAGCCACCAGGAGCCGCATCTGCGGCTGCAGCCGGCGCGTCGCCACCATGCCTTCGGCCGCGCGTGCCCAGCGCCAGCTGACGGTGACGAGAATGCGCTCGAAGATGCGCTGGCCCTTGAAGCGCCGGAAGAAGGGCGGCCCTTCCTCGCACGCCTGCAGGTAGTCCTTTAGAACCCAGTAGAGGAGCACGCCCGCGACAAGCGCGATCACGCTCATCAAAAGAGGCAAGTTGAAGCCGTGCCAGATCGACAGGCTGTAATAGGGCGTGTCTTCGCCGAGTACCGCAACGACGCCGGTGTCGAGGAACTGCCCGATGGTGAGGCCTGGAATGGTGCCGACGATCACGCAGGCGATGACGAGGAACTCGATCGGCCTGCGCATCCAGTGCGGCGGCTCGTGCGGCTCCTTGGGCAGGTCCACGGCCTTCGGCCCGAAGAACACGGTGTGGATGAAGCGCAGAGAATAGGTGACGGCGAAGGCTCCGGCGATGGTCGCGACATAGGGCGCGATCCGGTCGAGCAGCGATGCCTGGTGCTGCTCCAGCGCCTCGGCGAAGAACATCTCCTTCGACAGAAAACCATTGAGGAGCGGGACGCCTGCCATCGCCGCGCTCGCCACCATCGCCAGCGTCGCTGTGAACGGCAGAGCACTGAAGAGGCCGCTGAGGCGTCTCATGTCGCGCGTGCCGGTTTCGTGGTCGATGATGCCTGCGGCCATGAAGAGCGACGCCTTGAACGTCGCATGGTTGATCATGTGGAAGATCGCCGCGATCGCCGCCAGCGGGCTGCCGAAGCTGAGCAGCGTCGTGATCAGGCCGAGATGGCTGATGGTCGAATAGGCGAGCAGACCCTTCAGATCCTGTTGGAAGATCGCGAAATAGGCGCCGAGGAGCAGCGTCGACAGCCCTGCCAGCCCGACCAGCGTGAACCATTCCGGCGTGCCGGACAGAACCGGCCAGAAGCGCGCAAGCAGGAAGACGCCCGCCTTCACCATGGTGGCCGAATGAAGATATGCGGAGACCGGCGTCGGCGCCGTCATCGCGTTGGGCAGCCAGAAATGGAACGGGAACTGCGCGCTCTTGGTCAGCGCGCCCGCAAGGATGAGAAGCAGGACCGGCAGATAGAGATCGTGCCCGCGGATGAGATCGCCCGATGCGAGCACCACGTCGAGATCGTAGCTGCCGACGATATGGCCGAGCATGATCATGCCGAGCAGCAGGCAGAGCCCACCCGTGCCGGTGATCGTCAGCGCCATGCGTGCCCCGTCGCGCGCCGCCTGGTTGTGGTGCCAGTAGGCGATCAGAAGGAAGGAGAAAATGCTCGTGAGTTCCCAGAACACGGCGAGCAATATGAGGTTGCCCGAGAGCACCAGCCCCTGCATGGCGCCCATGAAAGCAAGCAGAAAGGCATAGAACCGCGCGACCGGCTCCTTCGGCGACATGTAGTAGCGGGCATAGATGACGACGAGCACGCCGATGCCGGAAATAAGCAGGCAGAAGAGCCAGGCAAACCCGTCCATGCGCAGCGCGATGTCGAGGCCAAGCGCAGGAACCCACTCGATCTTGGCGCGGATGACGCGGCCTGCGGTGACGCCCGGATAGGCGGCGACCGCCAGGACCAAAGCGGCAAATGCTACGATGCCGGCGAGCCAGGCTTCCGTGTTGCGGGCATTGGGGGACAGGAGCATTGCGAACAGCGCTCCCATGAAGGGCAGAATGACGAGGACGACGAGAAAATTACTACCCCACAAAACTCCGAACCCTCTCCATCTCCATTCCCAGCCGACCGAGGCCACAAGAAATCGCGGACCGGCTTCCGTCCAAAACCGAGCGGTCGCGCGATCGCCAAGGCACTGCGAAACTTGATGCTTTCGACCTACACGAGCATTCGTCGTGCGTCCATGCTTGCTTCCACGCCCGGCTAAATGGTTCGGCGGCTCACGCGATGGAGCACGCGCAGGCACTCGCGATTGCTGCCTGCCACGCGGCCCAATGCCTCGTAATTGTCAGAGGCGAGAATTCGGGCGCGGACGCGTTACGAGCCGTGTTAGACAAGCCGATCCCTTAATTGCTAACCCAGCTGTGAAGCAGCTTCCGCCGATCAGGCGGTCGGTCGACGTGTGACGAGCGCATTCATCGTCCGCCAGCAATCAAACCCGAATTGGCTGAACGCACCCCAAGCAGCCATCGCGCGGCCGCCAGGACGGTGATCACCAGACTGGTCATCAAGCACGGACTGGGCGGGCAGCCACCCGGAGCGCGTTCAAAGCCCATAACGCGCAACGACTACAATTGCTTGAAGAGAACTGGCTGGGGAACCTGGATTTGGAGACAGCCAAACCCGCGTCCCCAGCTAGACCATTGAGATCACTGGGAAATCCGGACCGGCGAAGAGGCCTCGCCACAATTTGTGCTTCACCTCTGTGCCCAGATCTCGGGGCGACGTCAAGCATGAAATCGGCAGTTGGCTCGACTGCGATCGGGCTGATGATGAGGCAAACTTTGCCTAGCGGCCGATCTCAGATCATCGACGGCGCGTGCTCGAAAGTTCGCCGACATATGCGGTGTCGATCATGGGGCTGACACCAGACTGTCCGGTTTTGGGGATCGACCAGCGGTAAGCTGCCGTTCGCGGGTCGCCAGATCGGGCAAAGTCTGCCTTGTCCGCTGCCGACGCCATTGTCGCCGTTCCGGCTGCTCCGATTGCTGCCCGAAGCCTGCCGTTGGTTCGGCTGCCCTCCGATGGCAGAGCCGGGGTCGTGAGCGGACTGTCCGTTTCTAGGGATCCACTAGCGGCAAGTTGCCGTTCTCGATCAGCCGCTGGCGCCCCTCCTGCCACGCTTTCCTCTGGCCAATCAAAGCCGAGGAGAACTCACATGGGCCTTTTCAGTTCGATGATGCTAGCCGCGAGCGCGCGGCTTGGAATGCTGGCAATAGGGTCGGCACAGCAAGGGGCCGTTGTGCGAGCGATCCCATCGGAGCCGTTCGAGCCAGAACCCGCAATGCTACTCCTTCTGCCGCAGCAACTTTGCACCTCGGGCGTAGCAGTTCGTGGGAGAGTAATCGATCCGCTGGTCAAGTAGGCAGCGGAGCGGCCAGGCTGACGAGGCCTTCGGCGCGGAGCTCCTGCCAAAAGGCAGCAGGGATCGGTTCGGCGAGCGCGGCGGTATCCTCAGCAATACGTTGCGGACGGCTTGCGCCTGGAATCACTGCTGCGACGGCGGGGTGGGCGAGCGAGAACTGAAGGCCCGCAGCCTTCATGCTGATGCCGTGCCTGTCGGCGATGGCCCTAATCGCGGCTACCTTGGCGAGGATCGCAGGCGTCGCCGGCGCATATTCGAAGTTCGGACCGCCGACGAGCGCGCCGGAGCTGTATGGCCCGCCGACGACGATGCCGATTCCGCGCTCCGCCGCCTTCGGCATCAGTCGCTGCAAGGCGCGGTCGTGGTCGAGCAGCGTATAGCGGCCGGCAAGCAGCGAGCCGTCGGGACGCGGACCGTCTAGGTCGAGCAGGAGTTCGATCGCCTCGACGCGGTTGACGCCGAGCCCCCAGGCCCTGATGACGCCCTCGTCGCGGAGCCGGTCCAGCACCGGGAAGGCGCCGGTACGGGCCTCCTCGAACTTCGACAGCCAGGCGTCGCCGTAGAAATCCTGCGCAACGTCGTGCACCCACACGATATCGATGCGGTCGGTTTGCAGGCGCTTCAGGCTGTCTTCGATCGAGCGCATCGTGGCGTCGGCCGAATAGTCGTTGAGGACCTCGTTGGGCCGGCCATGGGCGAAGACGTCGCCCTTCTCGCCATTGTCGCGCGGCGCATCGTCGACTTCGTCGAGCACGATGCGGCCGATTTTCGTGCTGATCACGTACTCGTCGCGCGGCTTGTCCTTCAGCGCCTCGCCCATGCGGATTTCGGCGAGCCCCGCGCCATAGAAGGGGGCGTTGTCGAAATAGCGGATGCCGTCGGCCCAGGCTGCTTCGACGGTGGCGAGCGCCTCATCCTCGGGGATGGCGCGGAACATGTTGCCGAGTGGTGCCGCGCCGAAGCCGATGCGGGACGTGAGAAGATCCTTGAGTGCCATAGGTGTGATCCTTTTCGGGTCAGGCGACGTCGCGGGCGGACAGCACGAAGGCCGTGCGCTCGGCGAGATCGGAGATAGCTGCCAGATAGGTCTGGAAATGCGCGCCGGCGCGGTGGGCCGCGACGGCGCTCTGGCTGCGATAGAGTTCGTCGAGAACGAAGCGGCCGGATTCGGCCGGGTCGGCCCAGAGATCGTAGCGCAGAGTGCCGGGCTCGGCACGGGAGGGCGCCAGCATGCTCTTCAGTAGGGCTTCGAGCGCCTCGGCCTTGCCAGGCCTTGCGGTGAGGATTGCAACGATCTTGACGGTTTCGGTCATGGGTACGTCCTTTTGCAAAGGTCTGAGTTCAGGGAGAGCGGGGCGCATCCTCAGCGCCCCGCCGGTCATGCGAGTGGCCATCGGGCGGGGCGCCACCGGGCTCAGCCGCGGCGCGCATCGAGCGCGGCGACGAAGGCCTTGGCGATCGGGTGGTCAGAGCGCGGGTTCTGACCGGTGATGAGCTCGCGGTCGATCACGACGTTCGGCTCGAAGTCGACCGCAGTCGTCTCTACCGTACCGCCTGCCGCCGTCAGCGCCCGCGGCATGTCGAAATACATCCTGGCATGCAGGATGTGGTCCTCGACCACCTTTTCCTCGCTCGCCGAGAAGATCGTCATCCGGTAGCCGCGATAGGTCCAATCCTTCGCCCATTCGGCGGCCTTTGCGTCGTCGCCGGCGATCAGGGCGGCCCGGAAGGCACGCGGATCGGGCATGGCGGCGGCCAACGCGATCGGCCCGTGGCAGAGAAGCGCCGTCGGCTTTCCGGCTTCGTGGAAGTGATTGAGGATCACGCCCACCTCCGGATCCTGCATCAGGTCGACCACCGGCGCCTGGCCGCCGGGGAAGAAGACGCCATCGAACGCGTCCAGCCCGTCGGCGATGACGGCGTTGAGCGGGCGCGGCCGGTTCATGGCCGGGCTCGTGTCGTAGTACCGGCGGGCCGCGCGGTGCGTCGCCTCATCATTCTCGAAATGGACAGGTGCGTCGGAGACCGGGTCGATCGTCGGCTTCTTGCCGTCGGGCGTTGCCAGCACCACCTCGTAACCCGCCGCCTCCAGCGCCATCGCCGGCACCACCGTCTCGTTAAGATACTGCCCCGTCGCACCCCAGCGATTGCCCTGCACCTCGATGCGGGTGGCGTTGGAGCCGACCACCAGAACCTTGCCCTTGCTCATCGTGATCTCCTGTCTGTCGGTTGCGTCCGCGTTCCGGACGCCATTGAGATGCACCTTTCTCAGACATTCCAGAAGTCTATTACTTGGATTATAGATATGACGTCTGGAGTATATCTGATGCGCTATGACCTGAACCTCCTGCCGATCTTTGTCGCCCTAATCGAAGAGCGGAGCGTGACGCGCGCGGCGGAACGCCTCGGCATGACGCAGCCCGCCCTCTCCAACGCCCTTTCGCGGCTGCGCGTGATGCTGAAGGACCCGCTCTTCATTCGCGAGCGCTACGGCATCCAGCCGACCGAGATTGCATTGACGTTGGCGCCAGGGATCGCCGATGCGCTGGCGCGGCTTGACGATGCCGTGTTCGGCCAGCAAGATTTTGAGCCTGCGCAGGCCGCGCGCGACTTCACCATCGCGCCCAATGGCTATGTAGAGTTCGTTATCGTGCCGACGCTGGTGGCGCGGCTCGCTGAGGTGGCGCCGGGCATCAGGCTGCGGCTGAAGCCCTACGGCGCCGATCTTGCGGAAACCGGCATCGTCTCCGGCATCACCGCGCTGGTGCTCGGCCGCATCACCGATCCGCCGGACAATCTAGTCGTCCAGCACCTCATGGATGAGGGCCTCGACTGTGTCGTGCGCGCCGACCATCCGACGGTCGGCGATGCGATCACGCGCGAGCAGTTCGAAACGCTGCGCCACGTCAACGTCGTGCCTCCCGGACGACTGAGGACCGGCCTCTTCCAGACACTCGCGCGAGAGGGGCTGAGGCGCGACGTCGCGCTGTCGGTGACGAACTTCTTCGCGGTCGCGGAGATGATCGCGGTGACCGACCACATCGCCACGCTGCCGCGCCTGATCTGCCGCCGCCTTTCACGCGATCCACGATTCAAGATTCTGCCGCCGCCGGCCGACCTCGGCAGCTTTCCCGTCCAGATGGCCTGGCACGTCCGCTACCGCCACGATCCCGCGCATCGCTGGTTACGTGCGATGGTCAGCGAGATGGTACAGGCTGCCATCACCTGTCACTAGTGGATGGCCGGTTCCAGCGACGGTTGTCGGGCCGTTGACGTTGCCCGACAGGCGCTCTTGCCATCGACTGAACCCAGCGCGATCAATCGCGCCCGCTGCCATAACGGGCGCGATACTGTGCGGCTGACAAGCCGTGTCGGGCCTTGAAGGCCGTCGCAAAGACGGAGGCGGAGGAGTAACCGCAGTTCATTGCGATTTCGCTTATCCGAAGACCCGTCGTGACGAGCATTCGAGATGCCGCAGCCAAGCGCAGGTCTGACAGGTGGCGAAGGGGGGTCTGACCAACCCGTTCGCGGAACAGCCGGACGAAGTGATACTTGCTGACCCCGGCCACATTCGCCAGCTGATCAAGCGTGATGGGGTCGGCGAAATGCGCTGCCATGAAATCGATCACGCGGGCCAGCCGACCGTCGGACAGGAACGTTGTGGCCGTTTTGTCACCGGCGTCTTCCCCAGCCTGTCGCCAAATCAAATGCGCAGCAATCCAGGCGCTTGCTGATTGAGCGTAGAAATCGGCCGCATGCGACTGCATTGCCTGAACCACCCCGTGGGCAACCTGCGTCAGGGCTGGGTCCCGGATCATCAACTGCGTGAACTCAGGGGTCCGGTGCCTTCGCGTCAGTTCGTCGGCCGCGCGCGTCAGCTCCTCGTGTGGGATGTAGATCAACGCAAACCGGCAGGTGTTGTCCGACATGCGCGAAAAGCGGAATGTCCGGTCGGCATCGCTGCGCATTACCGTCGTGGTTCCCGGGCAAAACACGTCCCGCCGAGAGACCCCTCGCGACCGGAAGTGCGTCGCATAGGTCCCCGCCAATGACAGACCTATTCGCAAATCGGCAGTGGTGACAGCGGCATAGTCAGTCTCCCAAAGCATGCCGTCATGGATGTCCACCAAGACCGACTGCCAGCCAAGGTCGCGGCTGGACAATTTGCGCAACGAAGGCGTTGCGTGAATGCACTGTAGGCTTTCGGCGGATATAGTCGGCATGGCATCACCTTTCGGCACGCAATGCTACCAGTCGGATCAGTCCTGAAAAACAGCAATTCTTGACAAGATGTCAGCAATCCGCAGGAGGTCGGAGCGGGACATCGTCGGCTAAATTGCGGGAAGCCTTCCATTTCGGTAGCCAACGGGGTTTCCAAAAAATGTCAAAAAAGTACACGGCTCGATGCGCCTGTGGGGCCATCACCTTCGCCTTTGACCGCGACCCGGATTTCATTGCGAACTGCCATTGCCTTGACTGCAAGAAAGCGTCCGGCGGCGAGATGGCGACGTGGTTTGGCGTCCCCGAAGCGGACTTCACGCTGACTTCGGGCACGCCCAAGGCCTTTCGCTCGACCGCCGACTCGGGCAAGACGCTGGACCGCAACTTCTGCCCGACCTGCGGATCGCGTCTGTATACGAGCAATCTCGAAAGTTTTCCGGGCCTCGTCTTCGTCCAGATCGGGTCGCTCGACCATCCTGAACTGATTGCGCCCAAGCTTGAGATGTACAACAAGCGGCGGCTGCCCTGGGTCCGACCGCTTGACCTGCCGCAATACGACGCAATGCCGAATTGAAGGGCTCCAGGCACTTACGCTCGGGGCATCAGAAGCCGCTGCAGGTGCGGCACAAAAAGTCCGGAACGGCACATCCTCGCAGCTTTTCGGCACACTGTTGCGGAAACGACGCCCATCGAGTTCGGTCCGCGACGAAGTCCAGCGACCAGCGCTCGTCGGGCGCAGCGGCACCAGCATCGGCGTCCTCGTCCGATCGCCTGCTTGCGCCCGCCACGGCAGCGAACGTGCAAGCATTTCTGCCCAATAGAGGCCGGAATAGCTTCTTGCGGTTCAAGATAAGGCCCCCGCGCCTCAGCATCACGAGGAGGTGTCGGTAGCCGAACTGGCGTCGTGCTTGCGGCACAAGTCGATGACCGAAGCCCCCGCCTCACGCTTTTTCAAGATTCCAATTATCTGCTTTCAGAGAAGCGGCTGCACTTCATGTCCCGGTCCTCTCTACGGGGCAGAACGAAGTTCAATCTTAA
>VFQP010003188.1_pt1 | contig 17032 bp, 13 predicted proteins | sample 3512351 | NCBI WGS metagenome assembly VFQP01 (sample SAMN10412372, study PRJNA504923) | tailings metagenome | isolation source: Relicate 1 Philex TSF1 revegetated site | place: Philippines: Tuba, Benguet | collected 2017-08-29
TCAGTCCTGGAAAGGGCGGTGACATTTTTTATTATTGATTGACATATTAAAAAAGGAAGAAAATGAAATAGCAGGAATGAATAAACATAAAAATTACACACAGTCGAAGAAGCGTACAGGATACGCAGGGAAGCGTGTGCGCACTACCGGAAGCAGCTTAACAGCCTGCCAGCCAGTAGTGCTTTTTGCGATCGCATCCTATAAAAAGCGTCGCAAATTGCGCAGCGAAGCTGCCGGCGCGAAGCGCTTGAGCGTCGTCTTACGCAGTCTAACTGCGACTTTAGTCCGCGCCATTTAGAAAGAACTCCCGGGAGATTACTCCATCGATCATTCAACCAAATCGTCAGATCCCCCCAACTTTTATCCTGATCCATTTTTTACTTTTTACTTTTGAATTTTTAATTTTAGACATGGATTTTAGTACGGCCCTTAATATCAAGCAAACGATATCAGCCGCGTTTTTGAGAACGATCAGATCGGCGAAGAGGATCATATCTTTTAGTTCGTCATTGACGCCGATAGGAAGTAATGTGCAGAAGAGTTTGTTGGAAAGCGTGAATGGCGTGGGGATCGGACAGAAAGCAAATGGAGAAAGTTTTGTAAAGGTACTGACGCGTGATAAGCTGAAGCTTTCTTCTTCGGTACTCTCGAAATATTATGGAATGCCGGCTTCGGCAATTATGATCGAACAAGCGGGGGTGATCAAACTGCGTACGCCGACGGGTTTGCATCGCCCTCCATTTCCGGGAATATCGGTAGCACATTATAAGGTGACTGCAGGTACACTGGGATGTTTTGTGCAGGATGAAAAGAAGAAAATTTACATCCTGAGTAATAATCATGTGCTGGCGAATTCCAACAAAGGAAAATACCGGGATCCGATATTGCAGCCGGGATTGATGGACGGAGGAAAGCGTACAAAAGATATTATAGCGGAATTATCTTACCTCGTAGAGCTGGATCGCGCAGGCGCAAATCGGATGGATGCCGCGATCGCAGAAGTGCTGCCAGGTGTTCCGCATGAATATGCGTTTGGTAAAAAGAATGTAACCGGTATGGCTGAGCCGTTCAACGGAATGAAAGTGGAAAAGCTTGGAAGAAGTACAGGACATACAAAAGGCCGTGTTACTACCCGTAATCTTGATATCCAGGTTGATTTCGATGGTAAAGCTGTTGAATTCATCGACCAGTTTGAAATAAAAGGAAATCGCGGCACCATGTTCTGCGATTCCGGCGATTCCGGTGCACTGGTCTATCAGAAAGATACTATGAATGCTGTTGGACTTTTATTTGCCGGTACCGACGACGGTACCACGTTCGCCACGCCTATCAGTGAAGTGCTGGGAGCATTTTCTGTTAGAATTTTATAATTTTGCATTATGCCCGCAATTACTACCATCAAACGTGAACTTTATAACCAGTTGAAAGATCAGCGTGGTATCATCGGAGCGGGCATCAAGGGGAAAGGCAGTTCTGAATATATCGTGATCTTCGTTCAAACTCTTACAGCAGCATTACTGAAAAAAATCCCATCGGAGTTTAAAGGCGTTACAGTAAAAACGGAGAAAAAAACTATGCCTAAAGCTATTTGAATTTCAAGTGTGAAAGTTTAATAGTTTAAACGGGTTAAATGCTTACTGGCCCCTGGCTGTTAAACATTAGAACATTTAAAATACCAAACTTTTAAACTGCGTTTGCTAATTGCTGAATCCCAACTTGAGCTTGTATCTGTATCGTTCTCCAAATTGCTGCTCCAGTTTTAATACCTCTTTTGTTTTCTTGCTGATCCAAAATACTTCCTTATTGTTCGGACTTGTATGTGTAAGCAGCCAGCAATCGATTTCCTGGTTGTCGTAGCCGGTAAGTTTGCTGCTGCCGGTCACGGTATAGGGCTGGAATGCCGGGGCCGAGAAGCCTGGGTCATAGAAGTTGATAAGAAATGTGCGGCCATCTTTGTATGGTAATATCGGAAACACTTCAAGATCGAGATGCCAGTTCAATACATACTCATTCAATGCCTGTTGAAAAGCGAGATAAGGCTGCTTTTTTGCCCGGGCAGTGTCAGTACTGGTAAGCAGGGTGTCTTTTATATATCCTTCTTTTTTCAGAAAATCAAACGTTGAATTCGTTCTTCCTGTCCATTCACTTTTTTGAAAGAGTGGGGCGAATGTTTTTTCATCGCAGACGGAGTATACTTTATGGATGATCTTTGTGTTGTCTTCCCATTCCTGGGTAACGGCGATCGCTTTTCTTCCTTCATAGTTGATGTAATCGATCGAACGGGTCCATATGTTAAAGTTGCTTCGTGAACTGTCTTTGCCCAACCTGAAATATACGAGGTAGCGGTTTGTCCCTTTTTTGAGTACCTGGGTGTTTACGAGGTTGCCGGTGATTTTTATTGTATCGCTCTGTGCGGATGCACAGGCTGCTGTAAGCAGCAAAGCTGCCAGTAGTGAATAGATCTTCATTTAATAAGCGGATGATTGTTAGAAATGATTTTCTACAAAACAAGTAGAATCCTCCTGGTTTTCAGGCGTCTGTTTCCTGAAACGTCTGAATTTTGGGATGAAGTGTGGGAATCATGGCGTATCCTGCGACATTACTTCAGCCCGTCGAAATTTTGTAACTTCAGTTGTCACCTTTAAACTTTCTGCTATGTTAAACCGTAAAAAAACGACCCTGCTGATCGCAGGCTTTGCTTTTGCTGCATTACTGCTGATGGCGCTAAAACCCATTCCGCGTCCGACGCTGGATAATTGCCGCAAACAAAAAGGTATTGTATCAGGTATAAAACCAGGTGATGGAAAGGCTGATATTGTGATCACGCTTCGCGGAGATGATCATTATTACTATATCAATCGCGGACAGGAGAGGGGGCTTTCTATTCCATGTCTTACTACAAAATTACAGAACCGGGAAATCGAAGTGCTGACGGTCAAACACTGGACGCCGCTTGACCCGTCTTCCAATACACGACATGTGGCGCGTATAGAATGTGAGGGAGCGGAAGTGTATTCGGAGTTGTAATGAAGAGATGCTCAGGCGTTTAATAGTTTAATAGTTTAAAAGTTTGAAAGTTTCACAGGTTTCAAAAGTTGAAATCAAGCGATTCTGTACCTCTTAAACCTCTTGTACCTCTTAAACCTCTTAAACCTTTTAAACTTTTTGAACCTCTTAAACCTCTTAAACCTTTTAAACCTCTTAAACCTTCAAACTCTCCCTCGCACTACCTATTCCATCCTGCCCCTGCATTTCGGGTAAGCGGATGATGAAGGTTGCTCCTTCACCCGGTTTGCTTTCTGCGTGGATGGTGCCACTATGTTTGTCTACGATTTTTTTGCAGATGGATAAGCCAATGCCAGATCCTTCAAAATCGTGATAGCTATGCAGCCGCTTGAATACGCGGAATATATCGCCTGCGTATTGCGGATCGAAGCCAATGCCATTGTCTTTAACCGCTATCTCATAAAGTGAGGCTTTACTATCCGGCGACTCTAGTTTGCGTGATTGAATAAAGATCCTGGGCGCTGTATCTTTTTTTCTGAATTTAAGCGAATTGCTGATCAGGTTATAGAAAAGCTGTCGTATCAGGCTTGGGATACCTGATATACCCGGTAATTCATCAACGACTATTTCTCCCTGGCTTTTCTCAATTTTGATCTCAAGTTCAACGATCGCTTCATTTACAATCTCATTCAGATCAATTGGTTTGAAGTCGGATGAACCTGACGGATGTCTTGAAAAACTAAGCAGATCATTGATGAGAGATTGCATCCGTTGCGAAGAACTGATGATCTTTTTAAAATACTTTTCCGTTTCTTCATCTTGTTTACCCGAGCTCAGGATCTTATCGCTGAATACCTGGATCTTTCTCAAAGGTTCCTGCAGATCATGTGAGGCAACATAGGCAAACTGATCAAGTTCTTCGTTGATCTCTTTCAGTTGTAGGTTATTCTCCACAAGCTGAGCATTCAACATTTTTACTTTTTCTTCGGATGCTCTTCTTTCTTCGATCTCCTTCTGAAGTGAATGGTTGGCAGCAAGTAGTTTTTGCTCGTGCAGCATTAACTGATAGTTCTTGCGGTAAAGCTCAACGAATACACCAACCTTTACTCTTAATAGATCGGGATTTATCGGTTTGTAGATATAATCAACACCTCCTGTACGATATCCTTTAAAAATAATGTCTTCATCATAATCATGTGCGGTGATAAAGATAATGGGAATATCTTTCAGCTTGTCTCTTTCATAAATGATAGTGGCTGTTTCAAAGCCATTCAGATCGGGCATTTGAACATCCATCAGGATAAGAGAAAAATCATGTTGATTTAATAATATCTTCAATGCCGCTCTTCCTGAACTTGCCTTAACGATAGTATAATTATCTTTTTCCAGGATTGCTTCGATGGAGAAAAGATTGTCTTCACGATCATCAACAACAAGAATCTTTATGTCAGACTTAGGCGGTTGTTTCATGTTCGGCTTCATCGTTTGTTATTTGTACAGCCAGATCCGCATCAGCGAGAGCAGCTGATCTATTTTCACCGGCTTGGTGATATAATCCGACGCACCAGCTTCAATACATTTTTCCCGGTCGCCTTTCATCGCTTTCGCCGTTACGGCAATGATCGGCAAACTTGTATTCTTATGTTCTCTTCTGATCTTTTGTGTGGTTTCATATCCATCCATCTCAGGCATCATGATATCCATCAACACAATGTCAACATCTTTATCGTCTTCAAGAATACGCATTGCTTCCTGACCGCTTTCTGCTGTGATAGTATTGATATTGTATCGTTCGAAGGCTGTTGTTAATGCGAACAGGTTACGAACGTCATCATCCACTACCAATACTTTTTTGTGCGTAAGCACATCATTTTTAGAGCGTAGATTTTCGATCAGCTTCTGATGTTCCGGAACCAGTTTTTTATGATCGATATGGAGCAGCAGCACGATCTCATCCAGCAGGAGATCGAGTGAGTTCACATCTTTCAACAGGATCCTGCTGGAGTATTGTTTCAGTTGTGTACGTTCTTTGGAGGAGAAATCACGTGCTGAATAGATCAGCACCGGTTGCGTTTTGCGGATAGCCGCGATCTCCGTCACCAATTCAAGTCCGCCGATATCCGGAAGCATATAATCCACAATAATTCCGTCGTATGTAATATCCCTGATCTTTTCGAGCGCTTGTGTACCTGAACCAACGATATCGATGTGTACACCATTATTATCAAGGATTTTTGCAATACGCGATGAATCCAGCTCATTGTCTTCTACAACAAGCAATCGTTTCTGATCATCCTGGCCATAAGAAGCAATATCGCTGAACAGATCATCAAGCGCTTCTGATTTTAATGGTTTCAGGTGGAAACTTTTTGCACCGCGGTGCATTGCGAGCAAACGGTTTTCTTCGCCGGAGATAAGATGAACCGGAATATGACGAAGCGTAATATCATTTTTGAACAGGTCAAGAATACGCCAACCGCTGGCATCAGGAAGTTTTACATCCAATGTGATAGCCACCGGATTGTATTTGTTCACAAGATCAAACACCTGACCGAAGCTTGTTGCGATCACCGCTTTGAGGCCTAACTCATGCGCTTTCTCGATCATGATCTTACCAAATCGAAGATCATCTTCAATAACCAGCACTACGCGATCTCCTGTGTTGATATTATTTCTGTCGTCACCGGTTTCATTGATAATCTCATTCATTGAGTCAAGATCCTTGGCTTCATTTACTTTGATCGTCGGAACAGATTGCAATGTATTCGGCACCAGGTTGCCTTCAGAGAGTTTGTATTCGCCAACCTGTAATAGGCTGCTTGGCTTTTCACGTTTCGCGATCGCAGCCGGATTATAGTCGACAGGGAGGAATAGCGTGAACGTACTTCCATGACCAGCTTCGCTGATCAATTCGATAGAACCGCCAAGCAGATCGGCAAGACCGCGGCTGATCGACAAACCCAGACCGGTTCCGCCATACTTACGGCTGGTTGAACCCTCTGCTTGCTGGAATGCTTCGAAGATGATGTTTTGTTTGTCTTTGCTGATGCCGATACCTGTATCCTTGATCTCAAATGCTACCACTTTTTTGGCGTTGTCGAGGTTTGGATTGCTGAGGCGCCAGCTGCGTTCTGCTTCATAGATGCGGAAGCGTACCTCTCCTTTTTCTGTAAACTTGAATGCATTGGAGAGGAGATTTTTGAGGATCTGGTTAAGCCTTTGTGCATCCGTTTCAAGACTTGCAGGTAACTGTTCGTCCAGCTCGATCTTAAAGCGAAGATTTTTATTTTCAGAAATATGCTTGAAGGTTGTTTCCACAAAATTTGCCACATCGCGGAAAGCGAGTTGTGTGAAGTCTGTAGAGATATAACCGGATTCGATTTTTGAAAGGTCAAGAATGTCATTGATCAGCTGGATCAGATCATCCCCGCAACTGTGAATTGTTTTTGCATAGCTGACCTGTTTGTCTGAAAGATTTCCTTCGTGGTTTTCGTAAAGTTGTTGTGCAAGGATCAATAACGAGTTCAGCGGTGTACGCAGCTCATGCGACATGTTCGCAAGGAACTCTGATTTATATTTGGATGTGAGCTGAAGCTGTTCCGCTTTTTCTTCAAGCGACAATCTGGCTTCTTCCACTTCCTTGTTCTTTGTTTCCACTTCTTCTTTTTGCTTCGCAAGAAGATGGGCTTTATCCTGCAGTTCTTCGTTGGTTCTTCTAAGTTCGTCGGTCAGTGATTGCGATTGTTCCAGCAGGCTTTCTGTACGCGTGTTTGCTTCGATGGTATTCAGCACAATACCAATACTCTCTGTAAGCTGGCTTAAGAAGTCAAGGTGCGTTTCGCTGAATGTGTCAAAGGAGGCGAGTTCAATTACCGCTTTGATCTCTTTTTCGAATAATACAGGAAGAACGATCAGGTTAACAGGAGAGGCTTTGCCCAATCCCGAACCGATCTTAATATAGTTCTTTGGAATATTTGTAAGGAGAATTCTTTCTTTTTCAATGGCAACCTGTCCCACCAATCCTTCTCCCAATGCAAATTCGCGTGATGATTCCACTTCTTCACCAAATGCATATGCGGCAAATAATTTGAGCGATTGATTCTTCGTGGCTTCATTTTGAGAAAGGATATAGAACATACCTTTCTGCGCATTCACTACTTGTGCTAATTCGGAAAGAATTCTTCGTGTTACCGTATTCAGGTCTTTCTGGCCTTGCAACATTTGTGTGAACTTTGCAAGGTTTGATTTCAACCAGTCCTGTTCCTGGTTACGCAATGTTGTCTGCTTCAGGTTCGCGATCATCTGGTTGATGGTATCTTTCAGTTCTTCCACCTCACCTTTTGCCTGTACAAGGATCATCTGCGTAAGGTCACCTTTCGTTACCGCGGAAGCCACTTCGGAGATAGAACGTACCTGGGTGGTCAGGTTTTCTGCGAGCTGGTTTACGTTTTCCGTCAGGTTTTTCCAGATACCGGAAGCGCCGGGTACGTTTGCCTGACCGCCGAGTCTTCCTTCGACACCTACCTCACGGGCAACAGTTGTTACCTGGTCAGCAAATACGGCGAGGGTATCGATCATTTCATTGATGGTATCGATCAGCTGAGCTACCTCACCACGTGATACGATCGATAGTTTTTGTTTCAGGTTACCGGTAGCTACGGCGGTTACGACTTTTGCGATACCACGCACCTGGTTGGTAAGATTCGAGGCCATCATATTCACGGAGTCGGTCAGATCTTTCCATGTACCAGCCACACCCTGCACCTCTGCCTGGCCGCCGAGTTTACCATCCGTACCAACTTCACGTGCCACACGTGTTACCTCATACGCGAAGGAGTTGAGCTGATCCACCATCGTGTTGATGGTGTTCTTCAGATCAAAGATCTCACCTTTTACATCGATGGTTACTTTTTTGGTCAGGTCACCGGATGCCACCGCTTTTGTTACTTCCGCGATATTACGCACCTGGTCGGTCAGGTTACCGGTCATCTGGTTTACGGAGTCCGTCAGATCTTTCCATGTACCTGCCACACCGGGTACGAATGCCTGTCCACCGAGTTTACCATCGGTACCTACCTCACGCGCGACGCGCGTTACTTCCGATGCGAAGGCTCGAAGCTGATCCACCATTGTGTTCAGCGTTTCCTTCAGTTGAAGGATCTCACCGCGTACGTCCACCGTGATCTTTCTCGACATATCACCGTTTGCTACGGCGATCGCCACTTCTGCGATATTACGTACCTGGTTGGTAAGGTTGGATGCCATCTGGTTCACGGAGTCGGTCAGATCCTTCCATGTACCTGCCACACCGGGAACGTTTGCCTGACCACCGAGTTTACCTTCTGTACCTACTTCACGCGCCACACGCGTTACTTCCGATGCGAAACCGCGAAGCTGTTCCACCATCGTATTGATCGTATTCTTCAATTCAAGGATCTCACCTTTTACATCCACTTCGATCTTGCGCGACAAGTCTCCATTTGCCACAGCGGTTGTTACTTCCGCAATGTTACGCACCTGTGAGGTAAGGTTCGATGCCATCTTATTTACAGAGTCGGTCAGATCTTTCCAGAGCCCTTCCACACCGGGTACATCTGCCTGGCCACCCAGCTGCCCTTCCGAACCCACTTCCCGTGCCACACGGAATACTTCGGAACCGAAAGAGTTGAGCTGATCCACCATCGTATTGATCGTGTTCTTCAACTCAAGGATCTCGCCTTTTACATCCACGGTGATCTTACGGGAAAGATCACCTTTCGCCACGGCGGTTGTTACTTCGGCGATGTTCCGTACCTGTGCGGTTAAGTTTGATCCCATCTGGTTTACGGAGTCCGTCAAATCTTTCCAGGTACCACCAACACCCTGCACTTTTGCTTGTCCACCGAGTTTACCTTCAGTACCTACTTCCAATGCCACACGCGTTACTTCCGATGCAAATGAGTTGAGCTGATCCACCATCGTATTGATCGTGTTCTTCAACTCAAGGATCTCACCGGCTACGTTCACCGTAATCTTTTTAGAAAGGTCACCCGTTGCCACGGCAGTAGTTACATCTGCGATGTTACGCACCTGCGCGGTCAGATTGGAGGCCATCTGGTTAACCGATTCTGTTAAGTCTTTCCATGTACCACCTACATCCTGCACTTTCGCCTGTCCACCGAGTTTTCCTTCGGTACCTACTTCCAGTGCCACACGCGTTACTTCTGATGCGAATGAGTTGAGCTGATCCACCATCGTATTGATGGTGTTCTTTAATTCGAGGATCTCACCTTTTACATCCACCGTAATTTTCCTGGAAAGGTCACCTTTTGCTACGGCGGTGGTTACTTCCGCGATGTTCCGCACCTGTGCGGTAAGGTTTGACCCCATCTGGTTTACGGAGTCGGTGAGATCTTTCCACACACCACCAATCCCTTTTACGGTTGCCTGTCCACCGAGTTTTCCTTCTGAACCAACTTCTCTTGCTACGCGCGTTACTTCCGCGGAGAATGAGTTCAGCTGATCCACCATCGTATTGATCGTATTCTTTAATTCGAGGATCTCACCTTTTACGTCTACGGTGATCTTCCTGGAAAGGTCGCCTCTCGCCACAGCGGTTGTTACTTCGGCGATGTTACGTACCTGTCCGGTTAGATTGGACGCCATTTGGTTTACCGAGTCTGTCAGATCTTTCCATGTTCCGGCGACACCTTTTACCTCTGCCTGCCCGCCGAGTTTACCATCAGTACCTACTTCACGCGCCACACGCGTTACTTCTGAAGAAAAGGAGTTGAGCTGATCCACCATCGTATTGATAGTGTTTTTCAGTTCGAGGATCTCGCCCTGTACATCCACGGTGATCTTTTTACGGAGATCACCTTTTGCCACAGCGGTGGTTACTTCGGCAATGTTACGCACCTGTGCGGTAAGGTTACCAGCCATCTGGTTTACGGAGTCCGTTAAGTCTTTCCATACACCCGCCACACCTTTTACTTTCGCCTGTCCGCCGAGTTTACCTTCGGAACCTACTTCACGTGCCACACGCGTTACCTCCATGGAGAACAGGTTCAGCTGTTTCACCATGTCATTTACCTCTGCAGCGATCTTGGCGAACTCTCCCTGTAATAAGTGATCACCGATCTTCAATGGCATTTCCTGTGAAAGGTTTCCTTTCGCCACAGAGCTGATCACGTGTGCGATTTCGATAGTAGGGTGAACGAGATCTGAGATCAATGTATTGATGGCGGCAACGGAAGTGGCCCAGGAGCCTCGTGCGGAACGGGGAAGTTCTACGCGGTGGTTCAAATGCCCTTGTTTTCCGATCGTATTTCTTGCAATGGTAAGCTCTTCAACCAGCGTTTCATTAAGAGAGATTATTTCATTTAATGTATCGCAGATCTTTCCTGACATACCAACCTGATCGATCGGCATGCGAACGCTGAAGTTGCCGGAACGTACTTCAGCCAGTATTTTTAATAAAAGTCTTTCATCCAATTCATCTGTTGATGAAGGCTGGTCAATTTCAATTGCTTTTTTCTCTTTACTTTTTTTGGAAGAGCCGTTTCCGTTTGTAGAGGGTTTTTCATCGGCAAAACCTACGGGTACGGCCGAAGGCAGTGAGTTTGGTTTTTTTTTCATCCGGGTTTATTTCGGTTTGGAATTTATAGCGATAAATAAAATTGCAGAGCGGGTGTAACAGGACTTAAATTAATCTTAACTTTCGCAAACCTTAAGAAGCGTTAAAAACTGTGCCAATAACAACCGGAATCAACAACCGATCGATCATTTTCGGAGAGGATGATATCGACGACATCGATTTACTGAAAGAAACATTTGCATCAATTGACAATTCCTTTTCGCTGTCATTTATCGATAAGGGAAGATCGCTGATCAATAAGCTGGAATCCCTGCCGGACCATGAGCTGCCATCATTGCTGGTGCTTGACTACAATATGCCTGAACTAAATGGCGCAGAAATTCTGACAGAATTAAAAAAACAGGAACGTTTTTTACAGATACCCAAGGTAATATGGAGTACATCCGGTTCAGATACCTATAAGAGAAGATGTTTGGAACTTGGTGCGGTGGATTATCTTATCAAGCCTGTAAATGTGAAGGATTACCTGGAAACTGTCCGGTACATGCTTACCTTCTGCGGAAGTTTATAATAACATCAGAAAGTGGAATGAAGCAGTGTCATCGATAAAGGCTTTTCCCAAACAGTTACCTGCGGATAGTCAGCAAAAATTACTTCGCCTTTATAATGCGCACTTGCAAGATATAATCGCAAGTGGGGATTTTTTTCCACAATCAGGTCTACATGTTCCCATCCTTTTCCATCCGGGAGGTTATTGTCGAGGAACAGGATATCCGGTTTTATCTGGTCCAACTGATCCAACCCTTCTTTGAGTGTATATGCTAAGGATACATCGTAATTTTTCTTCGTAAAAAAATTCTTCATCAGCAGGCAGAAATCCGTTTCATCATCAACAAATAAAACTTTTAATTTTAGCATCACCAGAATTTAAGGATAAAATTAATGCTTCCCGGAAACCAGAAAACAACCGATACGCCCCAACAGCTTTTCTTTTGCTATAACAGACCGCAGAAAGATATATTGTATACCAATGGGGACCTGAAATTTTTTTTTGGAGTGGGTGATAATGAAACGCCTGCGCTATTTCTGCATTCAGGGTGGGCTACGGCTTTGCAACTTCCTTCGAATGAAGAATACAGGTTTATATTCACAGAAGCCGATGGCCAGAAATACGGCTGTTACGCTAAGTCTGGTGGAAAGCAGTCCGGCAGCGGGTTTGAGTCACTTCTTTTTTGCGAAGTAACCTGTGTTTCTGTTGAAGCCAGCCGCGCGAATAAAGAATTTGAAGACCTGATCCATCTGGCGTCGCACGATCTTGATGCGCCATTACGGAAGCTTGGCGTGTTGATCGAACGGCTTGTGGGTAAGATCGATCCCTCAGGTGAGGCAGCTTCCCTGACTCCAAGAATAGAAGCCAATTTAAAAGATATGCGGGCGATGATCGACGGTTTGACAAAACTGGCGAGCGTTGATATCGCCGGTCCAAAATCAGTCATTCAACTGGCTGATCTGCTGAAAGAGCTGATTACAGAAATACGCAATAAGCATCCGGAGAAGAACATTATATCGGAGATAAATCCCCTTCCTGCCTTGCAGGGAGATAAGCTTTCTATCCGTATGTTGTTCAGCAATCTGCTGGAAAATGCGGTCATATTCTCAAAAAATGAACAGTCGTTCATACAGGTTTCAGCAACAGAAGCGTCAATGGATGAAGTGGAATTGTACTCTTTACAAAGTGGCATCAAATTTTATAAGATCACTATCCTGGATGATGGAATAGGTTTTAACCAACAGGATGCAGAAAAGATCTTCCGGCCGTTTGTGCGGCTACATGGAAAATCGGCATATCCGGGAAGTGGTCTTGGACTTGCAATTTGTAAAAAAATCGTAGAAAATCATCAGGGAGTAATATATGCGGACGCGACAGAAAACGAGGGAGCACGATTTATCTTATATTTACCTCAAAGCCTTAACTAATGCTTAGTACAAGAGAATTCAGAATTGTTATTGTCGATGATGATGAAGACGATTTCTTTATCATTTCCGATTACATTAAGGCGATTGAAGGAGCCCATTTTGCAATTGAATGGTGTAATGATTATAACTCTGCGACAGAGATCATCCGGAAACGTTCAAGCGATATCTATTTTGTCGATTACCGTTTGGGCAATCATACCGGTCTTGATCTTCTTCAGGCCGCTCAGGCCGAAGGGTTTGATGACCCTTTTGTGATCCTTACCGGCAAAGGAAATAAAGTCATCGACATAAAGGCGATGGAAAGCGGCGCAACGGATTATCTTGTCAAGTCTGAACTGACCACGGAAAAGCTGGAACGCTGTATCCGTTATTCACTAGCACGTGCAGGTGATCTGAAAGAACTGAAAGCCCGCGAGAATAAATACCGCGATCTTTTTGAAACATCCAAGGATGCTGTTTTTATCGCAGATGAATCACTCAACTTCCGTGAAGTGAACCGCGCAGCAACAGGCTTGTTCAAACTGCGTTCGGAAGATCTGATGGATTTCAACCTGCTGGAATTTATCAAGAACGAAACTTCGAAAGATAAAGTACTGAAGCTATCCTCCGAAAAACAAAGCTTTCATGATCTGGAGATAGAGATGGAAGATGCGGAGAAAGAAAAGAAAGCCTGTCTTCTTTCTCTCGCTTTTTCAAAAGATAATGAAGACAAGCCTATCGTACATGGAATTTTACATGATATCTCCAGTATAAAAAAAGCGGAGCTGGCCAATTTGCAGGCGCATAAGCTTGCTATGAATGAAAGATTGATGCGTACACTTGCCCATGAGATCAGAAATCCGCTGAACAATATCAGTTTGTCGATCGAGCATTTCTCCATGCCACTGGATAGTGAGGAGGAGAAAATGGCATTGGTTGAGATCATGAAACGAAACTGTACAAGGATCAATCATATCATCACCGAACTGTTGGATCTTACAAGACCACTCGAGCTTACTTTCCAACCACATAGTTTGCAGGAGATCCTTGATGAAAGTATCCAGATGATCGCCGACAGGATGAACCTGCAAAAGATCTGTCTGAATAAAAATTATCCGGACGAACCGATAGTTATTCCTGCAAATAAAGCAAAGCTGGTAATTGCTTTTACCAATATCCTGATCAATGCAATCGAAGCAATGGAGTCAGGAAAAGGAGAGTTGAGGGTAACGATCAATGGAGCGGGCGAGAAGGCATCTGTATTGATCGCGGATAATGGTGCGGGTATTCCTGAAGAGCATCTGTCAAGATTATTCGAACCTTTTTTCACGTTGAAAAAAAATGGCGTGGGATTGGGACTGTCTGTATCTTATTCGATCATACAATCGCATAATGCGGCGATTGATGTGCGCAGTGAGTTAGAGGGGGGGACGCAGTTTCATATCGCGTTCAAGAGGGGATAAGGGGTTAAAAGAGTAGAAAGGGAAAACATCTTTATATTATGAACGCGTTCTTAGCACCTTACAGGTTTATATTTTACAGCTGAGGTTTTTATAAAGTGATTTGTTTTTCTGGATTTTAAAGTTCTGTATAAGGATCTCCTTGAAGATTCAAAGAGAAGCGAAAGCGGGCTCTGTTTTTAATCCTTTTTCTTTGACTCGTATGGGATCGGTCATCATGATTCCGTTGACCGTCGACCGTTGGCCGTTGTCCGGCGGGAAATAAGCGGTCGGACGGACATGGAAAGCAAAGCTGATCCGCCGGAATAATTGTTTGTTCACCGGCTTTTCTGTTTGCGTGCCGGATTTGTTCTATTTTACCTTTCTGCATCGTTCTACTTTTATGCTATCAAAACAAAAAACTATGATAGCAATTACAGGAGCCAGCGGAAACCTGGGAAAAGCCACGCTTTTTTTTCTGCTCAAACAAGCCAATCCATCTGATATTGTTGCAGTGGTAAGAGAACCTGCGAAAATGAATGAACTCTCCGGAAATGGTATACAGATCCGTCAGGGTGATTATGAAGATGCAGCTTCTATGGAAAAAGCATTCGCCGGTTGTGATACGATCATGCAGGTTTCTTCTGCGGTATATGGAGAGCAGGCCGATAGACAGGAAAGAAATGTGGTGGATGCTGCCGTTCAAAGCGGTGTTAAGCGCGTGGTATATGTCAGTACGCTGAACCCTGGTAATGGAAAACATTTCCGTGCAGCAGTTACCTGTGGTGCTACGGAATCTGCCATCGCAGAAGCAGGTCTGCAATACAGTTTTTTCCGGAATAGTATGTATATGGAAACGATCCCGCTTTTTGTCGGAAATGCCTTAGCGGATGGAAAGATCTTCTATCCGGCAGGAGACGGCCGTATCAGCTTCGCGTCAAGGATCGATATTGCCGAAGGTCTCGCAGGAGAACTTTTGCGCAAAAGAAGCGGAAATGAAATATTTCATATAACCGGCGAGGAAGCTGCGGGATTTGGAAGAGTGGCGGAATTATTAGCATCTGAAAGATCGCTGGCAGGCGACTATACAGATATCCCGGATGAGGCATTTGCTGAAGCATTGGTTGGTGAAGGTATGGCCAATGAAGAGATCGATTTTTATATCAGCATGGCAAATAGCATCAAAGCGGAAGAATTCTCGATGGTAAGCAATGACCTTGAAACATTGTTAGGCAGAAAACGAAAGACGTTAAAGGATTATATCCGCGGGTTATAGCTGCAGTTTTATCAAAGCTCTGAACGATAAACTCCTTCCAGTTCCATCACCAGGTTTTCGCCATAAGCTGTGGCCGGAGTTTGATAACCCGGTTTGAAATTTCCATTCAGGATTTTCTGTGATACGAGTAACATACTGGATGCGGTGAGTGCATATGCTTCCGGGGTTTGCATAACGGCAACGACTTTTTCTCCTTTTGCATTCCTCACTTCTGCGCGGATGAGGCTCACAGATGTTGCGCGGGTAGCGTCATCCGGCCCGGGCGATTGTTTATTGATGATCTTCCGGATAAGATTTCGCATAAAATCTGTCCGTAATAACCAGTTGAATAAAATCTGTCCCTTATTAAATATCCAGGCGGCTTTGGGCATGCCTGTATAGCTACTGATATTGGGGATTCCGGTGGAAAAATAAGCGGTGGACACATCACCCCAGGGAATACTCATTACAAAAAGATCTTTTGTTTTTCCGTCAGCGGTCACAAACGAAACAGTTTTTCCGCTTTTTCCCACGGGTTCATGTTTGATGATCCCATTGCGGCGTATTGCGCCGGGTTCTCCAAGTTTTAGTACTGTAGTCATTGAAGTGCCACGTGAAAGTTTGCTTCCGAGGATGGCAAAGGCAATTTCAAGATGAGTGGCATCGGGCAGTTTTTTCTTCAGCCAGAGTGCCAGACAGTCGGTGGGAACCACATCGAATCCCGCTCCGGGTAGCAACATAATATTTTTTTCCCTTGCGGCTGTGTCGTACTCTTTGATTTTCTCAAATACATCTAGGTCGCCGTTGAGATCGATATAGTGAGTACCGGTTTGCAAGCAGGCTTTGATAACGGGTTCTGCGGTATGATCATAAGGTCCGGCGCAGTGCACCATCAGTTTCACCTCTTTCAGCGCCTTTATAAGAGAGGAATTATCGTTCAGATCAAAGATCCGGAAGGCAAGTCCGAGTTTTAGAGCAAGCGGCTCGATCGCCTCCTTACGACGGCCGGCAAGGATCGGCGTCAGTTGGTACTCAGAGGCAAAACGCGCGATCAATTCTCCGGTATATCCATTCGCGCCATAAAGAAGGAAGCTTTCTTGCATCCGGCAAAATACAACTATTGTAGCAAAGGAACGCTACTGTGTAAATACGCCGCTAGCAAAGCATTCACTTTATAGAAGAGAGATGTTTTAACCAACGATCTTTGCGCGGGGAAAATTATAGCTCTGAAAAAATTCGTGTCTTAAGGAAAGAGGAGAATTACCACATGTAATATAGCTTACTACCACTCCGGGTTTTCCCTGATTTTTAATGCTCGTGTTGTTTGTACCTCTTTCTATACAATGATCTTGGTGTTTATTCCCCGAAATGTGTAATTCTTTCCTTAATGCACGCACTTTATTACATCTCCGATCATTGTAATATTTGGAAAGACAATACCAACATGGTCTTTTTGAATTATCTGCAGACAGCAAAAAACGGCAGATATTTTGAATACTGTCTGATGAAACTATTTTAATCCGTACTCTATTTTTAAGATGATTTAACTGAACAACTATGTTCTCAGTAACCTTTAACTATCGAAAATCTCAATACGAAGCGTTGATCCGTGTGGTGAAACAAAAAGAAAATCGTAAACAATACCGCATTACAGTCATGAATGGCGAACTGGAAGTATTGCTCTATGGTCACCATTTTTTTAATGAAGAAGATGGTAAGCTCGATTTGTCAACTACAGGTTTACCGGATGGTATTGCAGAACTTAAGACCATTATCACCCAGGCCTTCCAACGTGAACGC
>VFQP010003189.1_pt1 | contig 17022 bp, 15 predicted proteins | sample 3512351 | NCBI WGS metagenome assembly VFQP01 (sample SAMN10412372, study PRJNA504923) | tailings metagenome | isolation source: Relicate 1 Philex TSF1 revegetated site | place: Philippines: Tuba, Benguet | collected 2017-08-29
GCCGAGCTGTCGGCCAAGTACATCAACGACCGCCACCTGCCCGACAAGGCCATCGACGTGATCGACGAGGCCGGCGCCGCGCAGCGCATCCTGCCTGCGTCCAAGCGCAAGAAGACGATTTCCAAGACCGAGGTCGAAGAGATCGTGGCCAAGATCGCGCGCATCCCGCCCGCCAACGTGTCCAACGACGACCGCGGCAAGCTCCAGACGCTCGAGCGCGACCTCAAGAGCGTGGTGTTCGGCCAGGACAAGGCGCTCGAGGTGCTGTCGGCCAGCGTGAAGATGGCGCGCTCGGGCCTGGGCAAGGCCGACAAGCCGATCGGTGCTTTCCTGTTCAGCGGCCCCACCGGCGTCGGCAAGACCGAAGCCGCGAAGCAGCTGGCCTACATCATGGGCATCGACCTGATCCGCTTCGACATGTCGGAGTACATGGAGCGTCACGCCGTGAGCCGCCTGATCGGCGCGCCTCCGGGCTATGTGGGCTTCGACCAGGGCGGCCTGCTCACCGAGGCCATCACCAAGAAGCCGCACTGCGTGCTGCTGCTCGACGAGATCGAGAAGGCGCACCCGGACATCTTCAACGTGCTGCTGCAGGTGATGGACCACGGCACGCTGACCGACAACAACGGGCGCAAGGCCGACTTCCGCAACGTGATCATCATCATGACCACGAACGCGGGCGCCGAGACCATGAACAAGGCCAGCATCGGCTTCACGAACGCCCGCGAGTCGGGCGACGAGATGGCCGACATCAAGCGCCTGTTCACGCCCGAGTTCCGCAACCGCCTCGACGCCATCGTGAGCTTCAAGGCGCTCGACGAGCAGATCATCCTGCGCGTGGTCGACAAGTTCCTGCTCCAGCTCGAAACGCAGCTGGCCGAGAAGAAGGTCGAGGTGACCTTCTCCGACGCCCTGCGCAAGCACCTGGCCAAGAAGGGCTTCGACCCGCTCATGGGTGCGCGCCCGATGCAGCGCCTGATCCAGGACACGATCCGCCGTGCGCTGGCCGACGAGCTGCTGTTCGGTCGCCTCACCGAGGGCGGTCGCCTCAACGTCGACCTGGTCACCAAGACCGGCGAAGACGGCAAGGAGACCCAGGAAGTCGAACTCGACATCCAGCCGTTGCCCAAGAAAGAGGGCAAGGCCAAGCCCGAGGAAGCGACCGAGGTCTGAGCCTCGAGCGGCTCCCGTGCTCAAAAAGCCCCGCCTCGGCGGGGCTTTTTGTTGGGCGCGCCCCGGTGCCGCTTCACTTCACCGGGCAGGCGGCGCGCGGCGGGTTGCCCATGGGCTTGCCGCGCTCGGCTGCTCGCTGTTCCATCAGCCGCCGGTGTTCCCGAAGAATTCGCTCGCATTCCTCGGGCGAACGGGCGGCATGCATTTGCGCCCGGTGCTGTGCACGCTCCTGCTCGCTCATCATGGACCAGCCCGGCGTGTACCGCGGGCCGCTGCGCCAAGGGCGTGCCGCGGGCGCGTTGTCTGATCCCGGCGCGGCGGCCACCCCGCCCGACGCCGGCGCGGGGTAGTTGCCCTCGCCGGGTGTCGAGCGGGTGCCTTGCGCAACGCCCGTGCCGAGGGCACTGGCGATCCAGAGGGCCACGGCGATGGATCGGATCTTGGGGGTGTTCATTGCAGACTCCCTTTCAACGGTTTTGAAGATGGCGGGCGCGGCCGCATGGCCGCACTGGAGGCCCAGGCTCAGGCCGAGGCGAATTCGCGCTGCACACGCCGCTCGATCTCGTCCTGGCCGAGGTGGCACAGGTTCAGCGGCAGGCTGGCCTTGAGCAGGCGACGGGCATGTTCGCCCATGGCCTTGTGGATCTCACCGAGGAACGGGCTGCCTGCAAGCACCAGCAGCGAGCCATAGGCGTGCTCGCGCGCGCCGTGCTCCAACTGCTCGGCGAGTTCGCGAGCGAAGCGCAGGTGCTCCCGGTGGTGGGCATCCTGGCGCGGCGCGTAGGCCATGCCACCGAACGCCCTGTCGGCGCGTTCGCGGCCCGGCCGGTCGTCGCCGAGTTCATGGGCTCTGAGCCGCCCCTCGGGGTGCGAGAAGCTCGCGACCTGCACCATCGGCGAGCCGCGTTCGCGCTGGAAAATGCGTGCGTCGGTGGCACAGGCCACCAGAAGCCATTCGATGGCAGGCATGGGAGTCTCCTTTCGGTGGGCTTTTGAATCGGTACCCCACGGTAGGCGCAAGGGCCCGCGCCGAACTTGATGCATCGCAAGATGGGTCTTCGTGCGGCCCTGCACAGTGCGCACATCAACAGCCCGATGCCGGAGGTGTGCGCCATGAAACCGTTTCAACGAATCCTCGTGCCCGTGGATGGCAGCGATGCCTCGAAGAAGGCACTCGACGCCGCCGTGCAACTGGCGCACGTCATGGACGCGCAACTGCGCGTGCTGCACGTGATCGACGAGCTGCCTTACCTGAGCGGCCACGAGTACGCCGGCGACTTGCTGAGCGCAGCGCGCACCGGTGCGCGCGAGGGGCTCGACGAGGCGATGACGCGCGTCAAGGCCGCGGGCCTGGCCTGCGACTCGCAGCTCATCGACGAGCTCGGGCCGCGGCTGGGCGAGTCGGTGGAGCGGGCCGCGCGCGACTGGATGGCCGACCTCATCGTGGTGGGCTCGCACGGGCGCCGCGGTCTCAACCGCATGCTGTTGGGCAGCGGTGCCGAGCAGATCATCCGCCTCGCACCGGTGCCGGTGCTGGTGATCCGCGTGGACAAGGCAGGCTGATCTAGGCCGGCTGATCGGGCGGCCCGCGCCTTACGCGGCCACCTCGAGCTGGTCGATCACGCGCGAGACGCCTTGCGCGGCGTAGGCGGTGCCCACCGCGGCCTGGCGATCGGCCAGCGACTGGACGGTGCCGCTCAGCGTGACCACGCCACCTTGCACGTCGACGGCGATGCGCTGGGCCTCGCGCCGCGCGTGGCGCTCCAGTGCCGAGGCGATCCCGCGCGAGATCGCCAGGGCATCGGCACGGGCCTTGATGGCGATGTCGTTCGTCACGCCGCGCACGCCCACGAGCGGGCGCACCGCCTGCTCCGCGCTCATGCGCTGGTAGGCCCAGTCGGTCTCACCCGAGAGCCGGATCCAGCCATCGTCGACCTCGACCGTCACCCGGTCTTCGGGCACCAGGGAATGCCAGCGCAGCGCATGCGCCGCGGCCTGTGCGATCTCGCTGTCGGTGCGCGCGTGCCCGGGCGCCAGGCGCACCTCCAGGTCCAGCGCAATGCCGCGCACGCCGCCCACGCGTCGCACCGCGCGCTCCACCGCGTGTTTCTGCACGTAGGTGTCCAGCGTGCCGCTGAGCGTGACCACGCCGCTGTGCACGGCCACGCCGATGTGGGTGGTGTTGATGGCGGGGTCCCAGGCGAGTTCCGCCGCCACGTCCTTCTTCAGTTGCTCGTCGCTCTTCATGGAAAACACTCCTGTGGGTGAAAGAGGCCGGGGACCCCGCGGGCCTCGTCGGGAGGGCCCAGTCTGGGCCGCGCACGCGCTGGCGGCCTTGATGCGGCGCAAGTGGCGTCTGCCGCGGCGACCGCGTGCAGGTGGGCGGCCCATTCCGCGGCCCAGCGCGCCGCGTTGGGCACATGGCCCAGGCAGCAACGCACGGTGGTGGTGGTTTCGGCCAGCGCCTGCGCGTGCTCGATGCGCCGGTTCGGCTCGCGGCACAGCATCGACCACGGCACCGGGCGCAGCAAGGTGCCCGACCACAGTTGCACCCGCTCAGGCCGCCAGGTCTGCGAAACGCCGGTGAGCTTGCGCCCGTCCACCAGCACGTCGCCGGGCCCGCGCCCCGCGAAGCAGGCCCAGTGCGGTCGGGGTGGTCCTTGATGGTTGTGGGCGTCGATGCCATGGCCGCGCAGCCAGTCGCGGTGCAGCGCGCCGAACCACAGGGCCAAGGCGACCGGGCCATCGCGAAGGCGCGGGTGCTCGGCCGGCAGCACGAGCACGGCGCGCAGCAGCCAGGGTTCGGGCGGCGCCGCCCCAGCGCCGCCCGAGCGCAGGCAGCTGGGCCAGGGCATCCCGGTCGTCCTGCCACGCTGCGATCGGCCCAGCGACAGGCCGGCGTGCGAGGAAACGGACGCGAGCGCGATCGGCAGCTGCATGGTTCATCTCCGCGCGATGAGGCCTGGCCCGGATTTGCGGGCGCCCGGGTCGGGCCTCATGCCGCCGCCTTCAGCTTCGCGTCGGCCAGCTCGCAGCAGGCCTCGACGATGCGCGTCACCGACGGAATCACGGCCTGCTCCAGCGGCCGGCTGTAGGGGATGGGCACGTTCGGCACGCCCAGGCGGCGGATCGGCGCGGCCAGCGCGACCTCGTCCATGTGCTCGGCCACCACGGCAGCGATCTCGCCCGACAGACCAAAGCCCAGATAGTCCTCGTCCACGATGAGCAGCCGCCCGGTCTTGCCGACCGAGCGCAGCACGCTCTGCGTGTCCAGCGGCACCAGGGTGCGCAGGTCGATGACCTCGGCCTCGATGCCCTGCGTGTGGAGCGTGCGAGCGGCCAGCAGGGCTTTGTGCACCATCAGGCCGAGCGTCACGATGGTCACGTGCCGGCCTTCGCGCGCGACCGCCGCCTGGCCGAAGGGGACGGTGAAGGCCGTCTCCGGCACCGCGACGCTCGCGCCTTCCTGGTACTGCATCCAGGGCAAGCCCATGATGCCCCGGTGCAGGAAGACCATCACCGGGTTGTCGTCGCGGATCGCCTGCGTCATGAGCCCCTTGGCGTCGTGGGCGTTGGACGGCACCACCACCTTGAGGCCGGGCAGGTGGGCGAAGGTCGCGTACAGACACTGGGAGTGCTGGGCCGCGCCGCCATGGCCGCCGCCGATGGCGGTCATCAGCACCACCGGCAGCTTCACCTGGCCGCCCGACATGTAGCGGTTCTTCGCCAGGTGGTTGTAGATCTGGTCCATGCAGACGCCGAACAAGTCCACCGACATCAGCTCGGCGATGGGCCGCAGGCCCTCGACGGCGGCGGCCGCGGCGGCGCCGATGAAGGCGCTCTCGGAACGCGGCGTGTCGCGGATGCGCTCGGGCCCGAAGCGTTCGAGCAGGCCGCCGGTTGCGCTGAAAACGCCGCCGTAGCGGCCGAAGTCCTCGCCCATCACGAAGACGCGCGGGTCGCGTTCCATCTCCTGACCGATCGCCTCCGCGATGGCCTGGGCCGTGGTGAGGATGCGTGGTGCGCCAGGGGCCGGGTGGCCTGCGGTGTTCATGGGGTTTCCTTCCTCGCCGCTCAGGCGAACACGTGTTCCGTGGCCTCCGAGGCGGCCGGGTACAGGCTGCCGCGCGCGAACTCGAAGGCCGCGGCGATGTGGCCTTCGGCGCGTTGCCGGATGCGGTGGTCGAGCGCGTCGTCGAGCAGCTTGCGCCGCCGCAGCGTGGCGGCCAGCGTGGCAATCGGATCGTGCGGGCGCGGTTCGCCCGCCCCGGTCGTTGGCTGGAACACCCTGGCATCGCCCTGGAAGTGACCGAAGTGGCACTCGGTCTTCACGTCGATCAGCGTGGCGCCGCCCCCCTGGCGCGCACGGTCCACGGCCACGGCCGCCGCCTCATAGACCGCGATGGCGTCGTTCCTGTCGACCGCGATGCCCTCGATGCCATAGCACTTCGCGCGCTCGGCGCTGGACGCGCCAGCGGCGGCCCGGTCTTCCGCCCCCGGGATGGCCGAGCGGTTGTCTTCGCACACGAAGACCACCGGCAGCCGCCACTGACCCGCGAGGTTGAGCGATTCGTGGAAGATGCCCTGCTTGGCCGCGCCCTCGCCGAGGAAGGCCACGGCGATGGCCGGACTGCCCGTCAGCCGGGCCGCGAGCGCCGCGCCGCAGGCCGGCGGCAGGCTGGCGCCCACGATGCCGCTGCAACTGAAGCGGTGCGCCGGATCGAACAGGTGCAGATGTCCGCCCTTGCCGCGCCCCAGCCCCGTGACCTTGCCGAAGATCTCGGCCGTCATGCGGTCCAGCGGCACGCCTTTGGCAATGGCGACGTGGTGCGAGCGGTGCGTGCCCACCACGGTGTCGGTCTCGCGCAGGTGCGCGCACACGCCGACGGCCACGGGTTCCTGCCCGGCGGCCAGGTGCATCTCGCCGGGCACCGGGCCCGAGGCGATGTCGAAGCTCAGCCCCGGCGGGATGTCGGGTGGCCGCTTGCCTTGCAGATACACCTGCGCAAGGGTCTCTTCGTATCGGCGGATGAGGAGCATGGTCTCGTACATCCACAGCAGCTTGTCGGGGGGCGGTTTCGTCACGGGGGTCTCCGGCTCGTTGAACGCGTACGAGCAATCTAGGCCGGGTGACGAAAGGGAAGTTGACGCGGCGCAAGAACGCCGTCGGGGCGCCGGACGCGGGCCCGAGGCCCGGCACGGGTCGGCCGCGGTCGGCTTTTATCGCCCGGTCTCGGTGGTCCCCGCCTGGCGCGCCGAAGCCAGCGGCAGGCGCAGCTCCAGCGTGCCGCCGTCGCAGCGGCGCATGCCGAAGCCGGCAGCGCGCGCCAGGTTGAGCATGCCGTGGTTGCCCTCCAGGCACCAGGCCCGCAGCTCGCGCGTGCCGCCCGCGCGCAGGTGCTCGATCAGCCGGTCCAGCAGGGCGCGGCCCAGCCCGCGCCGCTGCCAGGGGGGCGCCACCAGCACCGCGAACTCGGCCACCTCGTTGTCGGGGTCGCACACCGCGCGCGCCTCGCCGCACAGCGTGTCGCCGGCCAGCGCGACGAAGGCCATCTCGCGCTCGTAGTCGATCTGGCAGTAGCGCGCCAGCTCGCTGCGCGGCACCTCGCGGCGCGTGAAGAAGAAGCGCAGCCGCAAGTCCTCGGGCGGGCATTGCGCATAGAAGCGCTGCAGCCGTTCGCCGTCTTCGGGGCGGATGGGGCGCAGGCACAGCGGCTCGCCGCCGAAGGCCTGCACACGCTCCAGGCCCGAGGGGTAGGGCCGCAGCGCGAGGTGCGCGCCATCGCGCGTGGCCTCGGCCGCGTGCACACGGATGCGCGCATCCAGCGCCAGCGCGCCTTGCGCGTCCACCAGCAGCGGGTTGATGTCCAGTTCGGCCACACCGGCGAGGTCGCAGGCGAGCTGGCTCAGTCGCAGGAGCACGTCGACGACGGCGTCTTGTTGCGCAGGCGGTCGCGAGCGGTAGCCGCGCAGCAGGGCCGCGACGCGCGTGCGCTGCACCAGGTCGCGCGCGAGCACCGCGTTGAGCGGCGGCAGCGCAAGGGCGCGGTCGGCGCGCACCTCGACCGCCGTGCCGCCTTCGCCGAACAGCAGCACCGGGCCGAACACCGGGTCGCTGGCAATGCCCGCGATGGTCTCCACCGCCAGCGGCCGATCGGCCATGGCCTGCACGGTGAAGCCCTGCAGGCGCGCGCCGGGCTGGGCGCGCGACACCCGCTCCTGCATGCGCTGCGCCTCGGCCCGCAACTGGTCGGCGTCGGCCAGGTTCAGCGCCACACCGCCCAGGTCGGACTTGTGCAGCACATCGGGCGAGACGATCTTGAGCGCCACCGGGTAGCCGATGCGTTCGGCCGCGGCGAGCGCGCCGTCCGCATCGGCCGCACGTTCGCTGGCCACGCAGGCGATGCCATAGGCCAGCAGCAGCCGCCGGACGTCCGGTTCGTCGAGCCACCCGCCACCCCGGGCCACGGCCGCTTCGACCAGGGCGCGCGCGCCTTCGCGGTCGGGGCAGTGCAGCTCGGGGCGCGACTCGGGCAACTGCAGCAGCGCGGCCTGCGCGGCATGGTGGTCGCGCAGTTGCTGCCAGGCCGCGGTGGCGCGTTCGGGCGTTTCGTAGCAGGCGATGCCCTGGGCGCCGAACAGCTCGCGCGCGGCCGCCACGTGCGGCCCGCCGAGCCAGCAGGCCAGCACCGGCTTGTCCGTCGCGCGCAGCAGGGGCAGGCAGGCCTGCGCGATCGCCGTGGCCGAGGCGATGGCCGTGGGCGCGTGCATGAACAGGATGCCATCCACCTCGTCGGCCTCGATCAGCGGGCGCAGCGCATCGAGGTAGCGTTCGGGCGGTGCGTCGCCGATGATGTCCACCGGGTTGGCGTGCGACCAGTTGCCGGGCAGGCAGGCGTCCAGCCGCGCCAGCGTGCGCGGCGACAGGGCCGCGAGTTCGCCGCGGGCCAGCGCGTCGGCGGCGAGCACGCCCGCGCCGCCGCCGTTGGTGAGCACCGCCAGCCGCGGGCCGCGCCAGGTGCGCACGCGCGAGAGTGTCTGCGCGGCATCGAACAGCGCTTCCAGCGTGTCCACGCGCAGCATGCCGGCGCGCCGCACGGCGGCGTCGAACACGGCGTCGGAGCCGGCCAGTGCGCCGGTGTGCGAGGCCGCGGCGCGCGCGCCCTCGGACCCGCGTCCCGATTTCACCAGCACCACGGGCTTGTTGCGCGCCGCCGCGCGCGCGGCCGACATGAACTTGCGCGCATGCTTCACCGACTCGATGTAGAGCAGGATGGCGCGCGTGTGCGGGTCGCTGCCCAGGTGGTCGAGCAGATCGCCGAAGTCCACGTCGGCGCTGTCGCCCAGCGAAATGAAGTGCGAGAAGCCGATGCCGCGGGCCTGGGCCCAGTCGAGCATGGCCGTGGCCAGCGCGCCCGATTGGGTGACGAAGGCGAGCTCGCCTGGCAGGGCCTGGCCCGGCGCGAAGCTGGCGTTGAGCGCCTGGCCGGGCACCAGCGCGCCGATGCAGTTGGGCCCCAGGATGCGCAGCAGGTGCGGGCGCGCCGCATCGAGCATGGCCTGCTCCAGGCTGCGGCCGTCGGCGACCCGGCCTTCGCGCAGCCCGGCCGTGAGCACGATGGCCGCGCGCGTGCCCTTGCGGCCGAGCTGGTCCACGATGGCCGGCACGCTCTCGGCCGGGGTGCAGACCACGGCCAGATCGGGCACGGCGGGCAGCGCGTCCACGCTGGCGAACACGGGCTGGCCGTCGAGTTCGAAGGGGCAGCGGTTCACCGCCCACCGCGGGCCCGCAAAGCCGCCCTCGCGCAGGTTGCGCCAGACCAGGGCGCCCACGCCGCTGGCACGCCGCGACACACCGATGACCGCCACCGAGCGCGGGTGGAACATCTTGTCGAGATGGCGAATGCTCACGGTGCGGGCTCCTGCGGGGCGCCGGACACGTAGCGGCCCGGTGCGGGGATGGTGTGGCCGCGCACGCGCAGACCGGCCACCGGCCGCGCCTTCACGCGGCGAGACGATTGCTGGGCGAGCCATCGGCACCAGTGCGGCCACCACGAACCCGCGTGGACCTGTGCGTGTGCGAACCAGAGCAGGGGCTTCGCAGGCGCTTCGCGTGGCGCCCAGGCGCCCGTGCGGTAGGCGGCCTCGGGGCTGGCCAGCGGGCCGTCGGGCGGGTTCACGATGCCCACGTTGTGCCCGCCGGCGCACAGCACGAAGGTGGCCGGTGCGCGTGCCAGGCGCAGCAGCTGGTAGACCGATGTCCAGGGCGAGACATGGTCGCGCTCGGTGGCCAGCAGGTACAGCGGCACGCGGATCGCCTCCAGGTTCACCGGCTCGCCGTGGAACCGGTAGCGGCCATCGGCCAGATCGTTCTGCAGGTACAGCCGGCGCAGGTACTCGCTGTGCATGCGAGCGGGCAGGCGGGTGGCGTCGGCGTTCCAGGCGCGCAGTGGCGTCACCGGTGTGCGCGCGCCCATCAGGTACTCATGCACCAGCTTGGACCAGACCAGATCCCTGGAGTTGATGAGCTGGAAGGCGCCGGCCATGCGCTGGCCATCGAGGTAACCGTGCTCGGCCATGATGTCTTCGAGAAAGGCGATCTGGCTTTCGTCGATGAACAGACCCAGCTCGCCGGGTTCCTGGAAGTCCACCTGCGCGGCCAGCAGCGACACGCTGCGCAGCGTCGGGTCGCCACGCGCGCCCAGCCATGCGGCGGCCATGGCCAGCAGCGTGCCCCCGAGGCAATAGCCCATGGCGTTCACGCCCGCGCCCGGGCAACGCTTGCGCACGGCCGCCAGTGCGTCGAGCACGCCGAACTGCAGGTAGTCGTCCAGACCGAGGTCGGCGTCCGCACTGCCCGGGTTGCGCCAGGACAGCATGAACACCGTGTGGCCCTGCGCCACGAGGTGGCGCACCAGCGAATCCTGCGGCGTGAGGTCCAGGATGTAGAACTTCATGATCCACGAGGGCACCACCAGCACCGGCTCGCGCCAGACCGTGGGCGTGGCCGGCTCGTACTGGATCAGCTCGACCAGGTGGTTGCGCATCACCACCTGGCCCGGCGTGAGTGCGAGCGTCTTGCCCGGCTCGAAGGCCTGCAGGCCGCGTGCCCGGCCGCCCGCGCCCAGGGCCATGGCGTCGCGCGCCCAGTTCGCCGCGCCTTTGGCCAGGTTGGCGCCGCCGGTGCGAAGCGTCTCCTGCAACACCTGCGGGTTGAGCAGCGGCACATTCGAAGGCGAGAGCATGTCCAGCCATTGGCGCGCCACGAAGGCCGTCACCTCTTCGTGGTGGCGCGACACGCCGCGCACCCCGTGCGTGGCCTCGTCCCACCACTGCTGCTGCAACAGAAAGGCCTGGGCGAGTGCGTTGTAGGGGAACCGTTGCCATTCGGGCCGGGCGAAGCGCTTGTCTTGCGGCGCTGGTGTCACGCAGCCCTCGCAGGGGCCCTGTGCGGCGCGGGCCAGGTAGTGCAGCCAGGCCTGCCACTTGTGCAGGGCGCTGGCCGCCAGTTGCGACTGCCGCGCGGGCGAAACGAGCAGGTGCAGCCACCAGTCCGTCTGCGCTTGCGCGAGCGAGGCCGGTGACAGGCCGTTCGCGAAGCGGGCAATGCCGACCTTCAGGGGCAGGTCGATCGCGGATGGGCCGTGCGACGGGTCGGCGTGCGGGGGGCTGCGCATGCTTTCATCATGGCCCGCTGGGCGCCGCGGCCCTTGCGCTACATCAAGGGCCGCCTGGATTGCCCTCGGATCCCGCGCTCGCGGCCGTAGCATGGGCCCATGAGCACGCCGTCCATGCTGGCCATGGCCATCGATGTCGCCACACGGCGGCTGGTGCCGCTGCAGCGGCCCAGGCCCCGACCCGGCCCGCGCGAGGTGCTGGTGCGCGTGCGGGCCTGCGGCGTGTGCCGCACCGATCTGCACATCATCGATGGCGAGCTGCCGCGGCGCGAGCCCGCCGCGGTGCCTGGCCACGAGGTGGTGGGTGAGGTGGTGGCGCTGGGTGAGGGCGCCCGGCTGTTCGCGCCGGGCCAGCGCGTGGGCATCGGCTGGCTGGGGCGCAGCTGCGGCGTCTGCCCGTTCTGCGCCACGGCGCGCGAGAACCTCTGCGACGCGCCCCTGTTCACCGGCTATGACCGCGACGGCGGCTACGCTGCGTACTGCGCGGCCGACGAGCGCTTCTGCTTCGCGCTGCCAGACGGCGTGGACGATCTGCATGCCGCGCCGCTGCTGTGCGCGGGGCTGATCGGATTTCGCAGCTGGCGCCTCGCCGGGGGGCGCCGGCCGAAGCGGCTGGGCCTCTGGGGCTTCGGGGCCGCGGCGCACATCGTGTGCCAGCTCGCGGTGGCGCAGGGTCAGCAGGTCTATGCCTTCACGCGCCCTGGCGACGCGGCTGCCCAGGCCTTCGCGCGCGCGCTCGGCGCGAGCTGGGCCGGTGCCAGCACCGAGGCGCCCGCGGGCGCACTGGACGCCTCGGTGATCTTCGCCCCCGAGGGCGCCCTGGTGCCCGCCGCGCTCGCGGCCACGCGAAAGGGCGGGGTCGTGGTCTGCGGCGGCATCCACATGAGCACCATTCCCGCCTTCGACTACCGGCTGCTGTGGGGCGAGCGCGAACTGCGCTCGGTGGCCAACCTCACGCGCGCCGATGGCGAGGCCTTCTTCCAGTTGCTGCGCGAGGTGCCGGTGCACAGCCAGGTGCAGCCCTTCGCGCTGCCTGACGCGAACGCGGCGTTGCAGGCGCTGCGCGAGGGGCGGTTGCAGGGCGCGGCGGTGCTGGTGCCCTGAGCGGGCTTCGCATCGCCGCTCTTGCGCCAGATCAAGTTGTGCGGCCGCGCCAATGCCACCATTGAAGCCGTGCGCCGGCCGCACCCGTTCAACCGCCAGATGAGGACACCACCATGAGCAACCTGCGACTGCTGGACCCGACGTTCAGCGATGCTTTCGACAACGCCTTTCGCCGCCTCTTTGCACCCATGGCCTTCGACGCCGAGCCCGCGCCCCTGCTCAAGATGCGCGTGGACGTGACCGAGAACGACCAGGCCTATGAGCTCAAGGCCGACATTCCCGGCGTCAGGAAGGACGACATCAACGTGCGCATCGACGGCAACGTGGTGCAGATCGACGCCGAGGCGCACAGCGAGAAGGAGACCAGGGGCAACGGCGACAAGGTGCTGCGCAGCGAGCGCTACCAGGGCAGCATCTCGCGCAGCTTCAGCCTGGCCTGCGACATCGACCAGGCCAGGGTGGACGCGCGCTACGCCGACGGCGTGCTGTCGCTCACCCTGCCCAAGAAGACCACCACGGGCGCGCGCAAGATCACGATCCAGTGAGCGCGGACCGCGCCGACCCGTGTGAACCGCCGGCGGGCGGGGGCGCGCTCGCGCGCGCGCTGGCCGCTCGCCTGGGCGCCACGCTCATCGAGACGCACATCTCCTGGGTGCTGCTCGCGGGCGAGCATGCTTTCAAGCTCAAGAAGCCGCTGCGCCTGCCTTTCGTCGACTACGGCACGCTGGCGGCGCGTCGGCACTGCTGCGAGCAGGAGCTGCGGCTCAACCGCCGCCTCGCGCCCTCGCTGTACCTGGACGTGGTGGCGATCACGGGCCCGTGCGAGGCGCCCGTGATCGGGGGCGAGGGGCCCGCCATCGAGTACGCGGTGCGCATGCGCCGCTTCCCCGAGGGCGCGCTGTTCAGCGAACGCCTGGCTGCGCAGCGGCTCGGCGAGGCCGAGATCGATGCCTGTGCGGCCCTGCTGGCGCGCTTTCACCGCCAGGCGCCGGTGGCGCGCGCGGACAGCGGCTTCGCCAGCGCAGCGCACCGCGCCGCGCTGGCGTCGGCCGCGCTCGAGGGCGCCGCGCCGCTGGCATCGGCCGAAGAAGCGGGCTGGCTCGCGCGCTGGTTGCGCGGGCAGGCGCAGCGGCTCGCGCCGCACTGGGCCGAACGGCTGGCCGGCGGCCACGTGCGCGAATGCCATGGCGACCTGCACCTGGCCAACCTGATCGTGGTGGCGGGCGAGGTGAGCGCTTTCGACGGCATCGAGTTCGATCCGGCGCTGCGCTGGATCGACGTGATCGACGACATCGCCTTTCCCGTGATGGACCTGCACGCCCAGGGCCGCGGCGACCTGGCGTTTCGCCTGCTCAACGCCTGGCTCGACGCGAGCGGCGAGCACGCGGGCCTGCCGGGCCTGCGCCACGCCCTGGTGTACCGCGCGCTGGTGCGCGCGCAGGTGGAGCGGCTGCGCGGGCGCAACGGCCCGGCGCGCCGCTACCTCGACGCCGCGCTGCGCTGGGCGCGCCACGCGCCGCCCTGGCTCGCCCTCATGCACGGCCTGCCGGGCTCTGGAAAAAGCTTTGTCTCGCAACAGGTGTTGCAGGCGCAGGGCGCCATCCGCCTGCGCTCGGACGTCGAGCGCAAGCGCCTCTTCGGCCTGCAGGCGACCGAAGACTCGCGCGCCAGCGGGCTGGACATCTATGGCGGCGAGGCCACGCGCCGCACCTACGACCGGCTGTTCGCGCTCGCGGGCGCGGCGCTCGGCGCTGGCTGGCCGGTGATCCTGGACGCGGCTTTCCTGCGCCGGCACGAACGCGAAGCCGCCGCCGCGCTCGCGCGCCAGGCCCATGCGCCCTGGCGCATCGTGCATTGCGAGGCGGCGCCCGAGGTGCTGCGTGCGCGGCTGCGCGCGCGCCGCGGCGATGCCTCGGAGGCCGACGAGGGCACGCTGCGCGTGCTGCAGGCCGCGCAGGAGCCGCTGACCCCGCAGGAGTGGCTCAGGACCGAGGTCGTGCCGCTCGCGATGGGCCTGGGCGCGGCGGCGCCCGGCGCCCCGGTGGCAAGCGCCACATGACATTTGCGTCACGTCAAGTCGGCAGCCCCCCAGGCGTCCTACATTGCCCGTCCGGTGACGTCGACCGACACGCACCAGCGACCCCGCTTTCAAAGGAGAAGGCCATGGCCACCAAACGCAACCACTCCCCTGCGGCATCTGCCGTGCCAACGCCCGAGGCCGCCTGGAGCGCCGCGAGCGAGCTTCCGCGCCAGCAAATGAGCCTGGCGACCGAGAGCGCCTGCGCGGTGTTCCGCGGCTTCGAGGCGATGCGCAAGATCCAGGAGCGTGCGGCCCACGACGCCCTGAGGCACCACGCGCAGGCGGCCGAGCGGCTCCGGCAGACCAGCGAGCCCGCGCAACTGATCGAGATCCAGGCCGACCTGATGCGCTTCGATGCCGAGGGCGCGACGCAGTACTGGCAACTCCTGGGCGCTGCGGCCTTGGACATGCAGCGCGAGCTCATGGGCTGCTACACGCAACTGATCGACAACGGCGCGCTGCAGCGGCTCACGTCGGCGATGGACAGCTTCAACGGCATGGCCAACGGGCTCGGTGTGCTGCAAGCCGGCGCGCCGGCACGCGAGCGGGCGACCTGAGACCTGTGGGCGCGCGCCGGGCCGGGTCAGCCCCGCCGCGCGCCGACCAGCAGCCACACGGCCGCCACGAGCAGGCCGTAGCCGTGCACCTGCTCGATCACCGGCCCGCCGATCAGCGCGGCCTCCATGGCCGGCACGCCGGACAGCAACTGCCAGCCCACGCGCACCGCGAGGTACAGCAGCGCGGCCCAGGCCAGCCAGCGCCCCTCGCGCGCCTGTGGCCACAGCACCAACAGCACCAGGCCGTAGAGCACGCCCGACAGGCCCACGTAGTCGGCCACCTCGGGGTCGAACACCAGCAGCATGAGCGAGATCGCCGCGGCCAGCGCGGGGATGCTGCGCGACAGCGCGCGCAGCGACAACGGCGCGCGCGCGAGCAGGCTCACGAGCGTGAGCGCGAAGGCATTGAGCGCCCAGTGGGCCCAGCCGAGGTGGATCAGGTGACCCGTGACCAGGCGCCAGAGCTCGCCGTGCAGCACCGCGGTGCGTTCGTAGCGCAAGGCCAGGTGCGCGGCCGGCGGCAGCGCCTGCAGCGCGGCGAAGAAGGCGAGGGCGGCCAGCGTGGGCCACCAGGCTTTGAGGGCGTTCAGCGTTTGCCGCCCAGCAGGCCGCCCAGCACGCCGCGCAGGATCTGGCGGCCCAGGCCGCTGGCCACGGTGCGCGCCGCCGTCTTGGCCATGGTCTGCACCAGGCCGTCGTACTGGCCGCCGCGCGGGCCGGTGCGGCCGAACAGCACCTCGTTGATGACGCTCTTTTCGGCGGCGGCCGGCGCGTTCTGGGCCGCGCCCGGGATGCGCGGGGTCTTGGCCGCGGGCTTGTCGTCGGCCGTGTCGGCCGTGGGCGCCGCGCCGGCCTGGCCGCGCTGGGCCGCATGGGCCTGGAACATCTCGTAGGCGCTTTCGCGGTCCACGGTCTTTTCGTAGGTGCCCGCGACCAGCGAGCCCTCGATGAGCGCGCGGCGCTGCTCGGGCGTGATCGGCCCGATCTGGCTGCCCGGGGGCAGCACGTAGACGCGCTCGGTCTCGCTCGGGCGGCCCTTGGCGTCGAGAAAGCTCACCAGCGCCTCGCCCACGGCGAGCTCGGTGATCGCGGCCTCGATGTCCAGGCCGGCCTTGGGACGCATGGTCTGCGCGGTGCTCTTCACCGCCTTCTGGTCGCGCGGCGTGAAGGCGCGCAGCGCGTGCTGCACGCGGTTGCCGAGCTGGCCCAGCACGCTGTCGGGGATGTCCAGCGGGTTCTGCGTCACGAAGTACACGCCCACGCCCTTGGAGCGCACCAGGCGCACCACGAGCTCGATGCGCTCCACCAGCACCTTGGGCGCTTCGTTGAACAGCAGGTGGGCTTCGTCGAAGAAGAAGACCAGCTTGGGCTTGTCGGGGTCGCCGATCTCGGGCAGCGTCTCGAACAGCTCCGAGAGCATCCACAGCAGGAAGGTGGCGTACAGGCGCGGCGCGTTGAGCAGCTTGTCGGCCGCGAGGATGTTGATCACGCCCTTGCCGTCCACGGTCTGCATGAAATCGGCAATGTCGAGCATGGGTTCGCCGAAGAACTTGTCACCGCCCTGTTCTTCGACCTGCATCAGCCCGCGCTGGATGGCGCCGATCGAGGCCGCGCTGATGTTGCCGTACTCGGTGGTGAACTGCTTGGCGTTGTCGCCCACGTGCTGCAGCATGGCCCGCAGGTCTTTCATGTCGAGCAGCAGCAGGCCGTTGTCGTCGGCGATCTTGAAGATCAGGTTGAGCACGCCGGTCTGCGTGTCGTTGAGGTTGAGCATGCGCGCGAGCAGCAGCGGGCCCATGTCGCTGATGGTGGCGCGCACCGGGTGGCCTTGCTGGCCGAACACGTCCCACAGCGTGGTGGGGCATTCGGTGGGCTGGGGCAGGGCCAGGCCGCGGTCGGCCAGCACGGCCGCCATCTTTTCGCCGATGCGGCCGGTCTGGCTGATGCCGGTGAGGTCGCCCTTCACGTCGGCCATGAACACCGGCACGCCGATGCGCGAAAACCCCTCGGCAAGGGCCTGCAGCGTGACGGTCTTGCCGGTGCCGGTGGCCCCGGTGATGAGGCCGTGCCGGTTGGCCAGGCCGGGCAGCAGCAGGCATTGGGCGGTGGCGTTCTGGGCGATCAGCAGCGGTTCGGCCATGGGAGCGGTCCTGGGGTGGGGCAAGGCGGCGAAGGGACGGTGTGGGGCGAAATCGTAAAATCGCGGGCTCATTACACCAAAGCCAGCAGGCATTTCGAGGACTTCCCATGGCCGGACACAGCAAATGGGCGAACATCCAGCACCGCAAAGGCCGTCAGGACGAAAAGCGCGGCCGCATCTGGACGCGGCTGACGCGTGAAATCATCGTCGCCGCGCGCAGCGGCGGCGGCGACGTGGCCATGAACCCGCGCCTGCGCCTGGCGATCGAGAAGGCCAAGGCGGCCAACATGC
>VFQP010003190.1_pt1 | contig 17021 bp, 13 predicted proteins | sample 3512351 | NCBI WGS metagenome assembly VFQP01 (sample SAMN10412372, study PRJNA504923) | tailings metagenome | isolation source: Relicate 1 Philex TSF1 revegetated site | place: Philippines: Tuba, Benguet | collected 2017-08-29
AGGCCTGCACGAGGCGAGCAAACTGGGGCGCCATTTCCCCCCTCTGCCTCGCCCCGCTCCCCTGGCTTCGCAGCACATCTCGTCACACCTCAGGTCAAGCGTTCAAGAGGCGCCTGGCTCTCTCCTGCCAGCCTGCAAAGCCAGTTGCTGGGCTTGAGAGAATAGGGGGCCAAATGTGCCCCCTTAACAGAGGGGGTGCTTGCGCGCACCCCCTCCCCAGCGTGCAATGCCTGATGGATGAACGCCCCACACAAGAACAGGAGACGCACCTGCTGCAAACAGCACTGTTGTCGTGATGAGATGATGAGCTGTCGCCAGGGTACTCGCATCAGGTGGAGCGCTCGCAGCGCTGCGCGCTTCCAAGGTCAGAGCCACCCCAGGCCCTGAAGCTGCTGAGCCGTTGAGAGCAGCACAGCATCGCCCGCCAAGGCAAACGTCGGGGGCCCTGCCTCTGGCGGTGCGCGCGGGCCAGTCGCGCAGGGCCCGCACATTGGCGGCTTTGCCCCCGTGCAGGTGCTACGCTGCAGCTGATGGGCACACCCTCTGCTGCTCATCGCGAGGAGCGGGGCACCTGGGGCTTCCCAACGGAAGTGGCCAGAGGTGCCTTTGGGGGAACGGTGGCCACAGCACTTTTGCGTGCGTGCCGCCGTTCACCGTAGGTGCCTGTGTGGCCACCCCACAAAGCGCTCAGGTGCCGCGGTCCTCGCGATGAGCAGCGCAGGAGAGCAAGAATACCCATCAGCTGGCCTTGAGCGTCAGCAGCAAGGGCACTGCCCACAGCGGCTTCGAATGAGACTGGCCCGCGCGCACCGACAGAGGCACGCGGGCCCTGCGCTCATCCGGCGAGCGCTGCGCTGCACTCATCGGCCCACCAGCGTCAGGGCCTGGGGTGGCTGTGGCCTCCTGCAAGCCTGCAGCGTCTCCCCCTGCCGGCGATGCTTGCTCTGCTGCAGCTGCGATGTGCCGGGGGGGGCAGCGCCCAAGGGGCTGCACCTGCGGATAGGCGCACAGCACACGGCAATTCAACGCGCGTTGGTCCCCGTGCGCGGTGGCTCCCTCTGCTGGCGACCTGTGCTGGCGTCTGCGCGTCTCGGTGACGGCCCGTTGAGCCGCGGTTGGCCCACTGGCGCCAGGAGATGAGTGCGCACACCTCAGGTGTGCACACATGATGGCGATGCTGGCGATAGCGTTCCCCAGGCCAAGATAAGCGCCAACGAATTGGGTGCCCACTCGCGCATGGCGCCAGGCCCCCGGCGCCCAGAGGGCCTCCAGGGAACGCTCCGGTGCAGCACGCACGCAACGCCCACACCAATGTGTGGCTCCCTGCCGGCCGCGCAGGCTTCATTGGCGCCAGCGGAGCGGATCTGCGTCCGCGCAGGCACATGCACTGGTCTGCTGGAGGAGGCCAGCTCTGGCTGTCAAGAGCGGCATCAGGTCAGTGCATCTGTGCTGCGAACGTGCAAGGGAGCCGTGGGTGCAGCCGCGCTGGGGCCGCTTGCTCGGGCTGGGCTGCAGCGCTGTTCATCAGCGCCAAGCGACGGCGCAATCGGAGCAGCACGTCAATGGCGATCGCTCAGGAGGATCACCGCGCGCCTGGCTGTGCAGCGCGACTCCAGGCGGCGGGGATGCATCTTGGAGATCAGATCGCCAAGGAGCACTGCGGGCCTGGAGCACCAAGCTGCCGCAAGTTGATTCCCTGCGTGCCACGCTTGTGTGCAGGTGCCTGCCTTGCGGAGGGGTGGAGGCGGCGCCGACGGCTGATCGCGGTGCGCTGCCAGTCGTAGAACACCAGGCTGCAGGCTGCCGGTGCCAGTCGTAGAACACCAGGCTGCGCTCAAGGCCCTGAGACACCTTGGCTTGCCGTGGTATGCCGCAGGCGGTGCTTGCAGATGATCCGCCACCGGCTGGCGCGTCACCGCCGCAACTGCCGGACGGCGGGCCCCGCACCTCAGCCTCGCCGCTGTGACGCGCCGGCCCGTGTGCAGCGCCAGCCGTGAGCTCGCCGAGGGACTGCTCGTCTTCCCCGTGAAGTGTACGCTCAGGCTGGCGCGGGACGGCAAGGGCGCGCAGCAGGCCGGCAGGGCGGTGCTGCTGAGCGCGAGCACGCGCCTGGAGTGCCTGACGGTGCTGCCTGAGGCACCCCGAGGCGCCTACACGCCCTGTTCGCCGCGCTCAAGCGGCACCGGCTGGAGCTCACACGCCAGACGCACACACTGGTGCGGCATGCTGCGCCTGGGGGTGGGGCAGGGCGCACGGGACGGGGGCCCGTGAGCTTGCGTCTCATGTGCGTCCTTCGGCTCAGCATGCTACTCGATTGCGCGTTGCAGGGCTGCCGTGTGGCGTTGACGTCATGAGGCTGGTCTACCGCAGCCATGACCTCGCTCCGCGCACGCTCACGCTCAGCCCCGTCCTGAGGTGAGCATGAGTCCGGCACGCGGTGCCAGGCCAGAGCGACTGCGGACACTGCACCGTTGGCAGATGCTGGCGCCTTGCGCCCGCGCGTTGCCTGCCTCTCGCCACGGCGTGCACAGGTGGCTCACGACGCCGAGCATATCACGCATGTTCCTGCCGGCAACCTCGAGAGGTGTGTGCTTGGCAAGGGTGACACGCACGCGTCGTCCTGGGACCTCTGGGCCGCTGGCTAGCAGGCTATGCGTTCATCTCTTATTCTGCTTCTTGTCACAGGCTGGGGTGGTGCGGCCAGCCCGCCGGGCGTGCTGGGTGGGCCTCGCCATGCGACGCGTCCACAGCAACGCCGCAGGTGCGGGGCACAGCGGGGCACGCGTCACGCACCACGCAAGCGCATACTTGGGGCTGGGTGATGAAGAACAACACAATTGCAAAACTCCGAGCGGCGCGCCCGTCCCTGCCTTGAGCGGCGGGTGGGTGCGCCGGGGGGACCTTAAACGTTGAAGACCCTGACAGCCCTGCTTTCTTGCGCGTGCACGTGCCTCTGTGAGTGCTGCATTCGACTTGCCGCCGAGCGGTGGCTGTCGTCGCCCACTGTGCGTGCGCGCGTCGCAGGCAGATGGCCACGGAACACAAACACAAGCAAGGAGGCCTGGGCCAGGCTCGTTGCTGGTGAGGACGTGCTGCTGCTGCTCTGCCCCTCACGCGGATCGAGCTGTCGTGCGCGGGCGGTTTCTTCGCGAGTTGAACTTGGGATGGCAAACTCGCCGCCCCCGCGCACACGCAGTCGATGAGAGAAGAAGAAGCACACGCGCACAAGCAAAGAAACATGGAGCTGGAATCGACGGAAGCAGCAGCAGCAGCGGCGACGGAGCAGAGGGTGGTGTTTGGCAGCAGTAGCACGCACAACGCGGCCGTCAACGCGCTGGATGTGCTGCCGGGCGCGTGCCTGGTGCAGATCGGCGACTGCCTGCCTGCGCTCACGCGCCGGGCCGTGTGCAGCGCCAGCCGTGAGCTCGCCGAGCGACTGTTCATCTTCCCCCTGAAGTGTACGCTCAGGCTGCCGCGGGACGGCAAGGGCGCGCAGCAGGCCGGCAGGGCGGTGCTGCTGAGCGCGAGCACGCGCCTGGAGTGCCTGACGGTGCTGCCTGCGGGCTACGGCGCGGGCGAGTTTCGCTTCGGACGGACCGACACCCCGAGGCGCCTACACGCCCTGTTCGCCGCGCTCAAGCGGCACCGGCCGGAGCTCACGCGCCAGATGCACACGCTGACGCTCAAGGTGCGGCGATCAGCAGCTCTTTGGGGGTGGGGTGGCCGCGTGATCAGGCGGCTGCCGGTGACGCGTGGCGCCGTCTGGGACTGATCATACTGCTGGGCACGCGCACGCGCTGTGCAGGGCTACCGCGTGGACGCCAAGGTGATGAGGCTGGTCTCGGCGGCCATGCCCTCGCTCCGCACGCTGACGCTGAGCCGCTGCAGGTGGGTTCGGCGCGGCGCTGCGCACGCTGTGCTGCCGACGCCTCCCGCAGCCGCACATCCTCGCAGCAGCACCTGCACACGTGCCCCATCCATGCCGCCGCGCGCGCCGCAGGCTCGAGCAGGGCGCGTTCGAGGGCATCGCCACGCACCTGCCCGACCTGCATGAGCTGCACGTGGACAAGTGCCCAGTCACCTACCAGGTCCCCATCAACTACACCACCTCTGAGGACGACGAGGCGGAGCCACCAGCGGCGGCGGAGCCGGCGGCAGCAGCGGGCGAGGAGCCGCACGCCGGGGACGGCAACCAGGACGCGGAGGAGGGGCAGGAGGGCCAGGGGGCCAGCGCCGCGGGGGGCGCGGAGCAGGTCAGCGCCGGCAGCAGCGGCAGCACCGCCCCTGGCGCCTCGGCGCACGCTGGCGCGGGCGGCCCGAGCGGTAGCGGCGGCCAGCCGGAGCAGTCGCGCCAGGGGCCCGCGGCGGGCGAGGTGGAAGAGGGGCTCCAGCACGCGGCCGCGGCGGAGCAGGACGCTCCTGTCCGCGGTGGGGAGGGCGGCGAGGCGGAGCCGTCGACCAGGGTGGAGCAGGAGGGCCAGGGGGGCACTGGGGAGGCCGGGAAGGTGGGGCCGGAGGAGAAGCAGGAAGAGGAGGGCGGCGGTGGGACGCCGGTAGGGCACGCTTCGTCGTCGTCGTCGTCTGACGCGGAGGAGGAGGAGGAGGAGGAGGACGGCGAGTCCTCGTCGGACGAGGAGGACTGGGACGACTACATAGACGTGGACGTGATGGAGGACCTGGACTGCCTGGGCGGCATGAAGCTACGCGCCCTCACGCTCATCCAGACGCCAGGTGAAACGCGCGCGTGCGTGTGGGCGCACGCCTTGGTTGCTCGTGCGCCGCCACAACCGTTTGAGACCGTGTGGGCTGAAGCGCACCTGCGCCTCGCGTGCTGTGCTCCTGTCCGCCCGCCTCCCTCAGGCCGGCCGTACCTGTACGAGGACCTGGCGCCGCTGTGCCTGCACTTCCTCGAGTCGCAGCCGCTCGCCTCGCACCTCACCCGCCTCGTCACGCAGGTGAGGACGTCCATCTCCACTCTCGGGGAGCGCGTCTCAGCGTGCCTGGCTCGCCTCCCCACCCGCTGCTTGCAGTGGGGCGTGCGTCTTCCAACCGCGCCAAGGCGTCCAGAGACGGGGGCAAGCGTGCAGTGCGCACCCGACGCGTAGTGCGGCGTGTGTGCGTGCGGCTCGCGCAGACGACGTACCAGTGGTGCGACGACGAGGACGAGGACGAGCAGCGCGACTACTGCCAGGACCGCCTCAAGTACGCTGTGTGTGTGGCTCGTCACGAAGCAGCCTGCAGCCGTGGCGGGGCAGGGCATCAGCAGCGTGCAAGTTCGTGCGCACGGGTTCTGCACAGTGTGCACGGGGGCGTGCTGGCGTGCGCTGAGGCCCCTGGGCGTGCGTCGTGGCCACGTGCCTTGCGCGCGCGCCCGCAGGAAGGACTTTGGGCACATTGCCGCGCTGACGGCGCTGCGCTCGCTGAGCTTCGAGGCCTTCTACCACGTGGCGGGCTTTGGCGCCTTTGAGCAGCTGGCCGGCCTCACCGCCCTCCAGGTGCAGGCGTTGGCCACGCCGCACGAGCTCTCCCACCACCGCCGATGCACTCTCTGCTGCCGCATTGTGGTGGTCAGCCGCGAGAAACGCGGTGCGGAACAGGAGCGAGCGGCTCTTCGCCACGCGTGCCGCACGCGTGTTGGGTGGTCGCGCGCACAGGAGCTGGACCTGGGCCAGGACACGCTGCTGACCGAGGGCGTGCACGCGGCGCTGCAGTGCCTCTCGCACCTCACCCGCCTGCAGGTCCGTCCGCACGCGCACGTGTGTGTGGTGGGGCTCGAGCGCGGGGACCGGCGTGCCGTGCGCGCTGCAGGGACGTGCTTTGCCGCAGGTCAGGGCGGCAGGCAGAACGCGCGTGGACCCCAGGCGCTGAGCGCCCTCCTCAGCGACGCCCTCGGTGCACGTTGTGGGGTCCTGTTCCTGCGCCCCTGACGCGCGCGCTACCATCCGCAGGTGGGGTCGCTGCCCATGGACGCCACCCCGCTGGTGGGCCGGCAGCTGCAGGAGGTGCACTTCACGGCGCACAACTGCCTGGGCGGCAGCGCCAACTACGGCATGCGCAAGCTGGTGGCGCCCGGCGGCAGGGTCACGGGCTGCTCGCTGGGGCTCTACGACGACTGCGGGCCCGGCGACAGCGGCGACATGAACCCCTACGTGAGCCGCTTTCGGCCGTGCTGCGTTGCTGCTGCGTGGGGCGACGGCAAGCAGGGGGTCCAAAGCGCTGTTCGCGCCCCGTGTTGCGAGGTGCGGTGTGCCTGCATATGGCCTTTGCGCCGCGCAGTGGCCGTACGTCTACGGCGTGGGCGACGCGCTGTCCAGCACGGTGCCCGGCTTTTCGCTGGGCGAGGGCGGGCTGCTCAAGCTGCGCTGCAACGTGCCCGACAGCGGCGCCGGCGTGCAGCGCTTCCTGCGCTTCAAGGCGTCGTTCCGCATCTGGGAGTTCATGGACCCCTTCGCCCTGAGGGTGATGGGCCTGCAGGTGAGGCGAGGCCTGGGCGACCTTGCGCGCTGCCGCACGCACGCAATGGCCCTTGGCGCGGCAACCCTTGCTCCACGCACACCCACCGCCGCTCGCATCGACCCCTGGCGCAGAAGCTGCAGCTGGAGGAGTTCGACCTGTCGGCCAAGGACATGCGCGAGCTGGGCAGCAGCGACGTGGGCCGCCGCATCAAGACGCTGCGCTTGCTCAACTGCCGCGCCACGCCCGAGGCGCTGCTGGTGCTCGCGCCGCCCTCCCCCAACGCGCCCTCCTCGGCCTCCTCGGCCTCCGCGCAGCTCGCCACCGTCTTCTTCTCCACCTCCTCGGCCTCGCCGCTCTTCGCCATGACCATGCTGCCGTCGGTCACGCTCCGCTCCACCGTACCAGTCTACTTCCCGCGCCTCGAGCGGCTCGAGATCGTGTGGTGCCACGGCCCGCACGAGCCCTGGCTGCCGGCGCTGGAGCAGCTCTGCTACGCCTGGCCCGCGCGCCTCCAGGGCGCGCCCCGGCAGCTGCACCTGCACCTGGCCGTGCCCGCCGCCCTGCTCGACAGCGCGCGCAGCATGGCGGGGCGCGTCATGGCGCCGCGCAACCCGCTGGCGCCGCCGCCAAAGGTGGAGCAGCCCGCCGTGCCGGAGAACCCCCCGCCCAAGCCCGAGCCCGCGTCCGCGCCCGCCGCCGTCGCCGCCACGCCGCAGCTGGAGGGCGAGGGCGCGCAGCCGCCGCCCGAGCTGTCTCGGGCGCTGGAAGCCGAGGAGAAGCTGCGGGAGGACGACAACGGCTCGGCGCTGTGGAGCGGCGGCGCGGCGGCGCTGTGCATGCTGCTGCTGGGGCCCGTCGTGGCGGCGTGGCTGCTGGGCGCCGCCGCGCTGTGGGCCACGCTGGGGGTGGGGTACCTGGGCGCGGCGTGGCTGGCCGCCCGGCTGAGGCGCTCGGTGTTGCCGCCCGCGCCGGCGTCCGCTGAGGCGTCCGTGGCGGGCTTGGTCGCCCCGGGGGGCGCGGAGTCGGGGACGGTGGAGGCGGGAGAGGGGACGGCCGGCGTGGGCGCGGAGGGAGGCGAGGAGCGCGGCGCCGAGCCGCCCCCAGAGGCGCCCGGCGCCAGCGAGGCAGCGCCGACCGGGGAGGGCGGCGGCGATCCGGCGCCGGACGTAGCGCCGGCGGCGGCCTCCCTGCCCACCGGCGCCGAGGCGCTTCTGCTGGCCTCCAGCACCGCCGCCGCATCCTCCTCCTCAGCCGCGCCGCAGCCGCAGCAGCAGCAGCAGCAGGAGGTCGCACAGGCGCGCATATACATCCTGCACCAGCTGGCCCAGCAGCTGGCCCAGGGCTTGCAGCGCGTCGACCTGGCCCCCGCCGCCGCCCCCAGCCCCGCCGCCGCCCCCGCCCCAGAGGCCAGCCTGGCCGCGCCCGCCGCAGCGCCCCCAGCCGCGGCACCCACGCCCATGTTCACCTTTGGCGCCGCCGCCTGGGACCCCGCCGCGCCGGCGGCGAGCAGCAGCAGCGCCGCCCGCCCCCTGTTTGACTTCACCTTCTCCTCGCCGGTGCCGCCGCCACCGCCGCCGCCTGCCAGAGGGCTGCCGTTCGGCGGCATCCTCCCCGCCGCGCCACCGTTCGGGGGGGGTGCCGCGCCGCCCGCGCCGGGCGCCGGCCCGTCCGCCGACGCCTGGGCGGCGGCGCTGGCCGCGGCCGCGCCGCTGGCGTTCACCGCCGACCTGCCCGCCGCCGGCAGCAAGCGCGGCGCCACGGAGAACGGCGCCGGTCGCGGCAGCGGCGCGGCGGGCGGCGGGAGCGGCGGGCAGGCGGCAGGTGTGGGCCAGGGCGCGGCGGCGGCGCCGTGGGCGGCCGCCAGCACGCGGCGCCGGCGCGTGACGGCGGCGCGGCGGGCGCAGGGCGAGGCGGGCGCGCCTGGCGGGGAGGCGGTGCTGGTGCCGTCGCCCGTCACCGTGAGCCTGACGACGTACGTGGAGGAGCGGGACATCTACGAGCACGACCGGTGAGCGCACGGAGGGTGTGGTGGTGGATCCCTGGGTCTGGACGGGGCAGCCGTAAGTTGGCAGTTGGGCCGCGTCGAGGTTCGTGCGCTCGTCGTCCACACGCGCAGGTGGCGCGGGTACTCGAGCCTACACCACTACACGGGCTTCACCGGCGTGCGGGCGTCGTGGGGAATGGAGGACTACTACGGCTACGGCGACTGGGGCTGCGAGTGCTGCGGCTGATGCAGGCGCCCACTGAGTGTCGGCCGCCTCTTTCCTCTGCGTGGATGAGTGGATTGATGAATGGATCGAAGGCTCCTGTTGCTTGCCTTGTGGTGTTGGTGGTGTCAAGCGTTCGTTCCTGCGTCCGCTTCCAACAGCGCGACGTACCGCCCGGACCGCACGCAAGTTTGGGCAGCAGGAACGCAGCTCAGGAGCCACACCCACAAGAGAGAGCCAAACCGTGTGCAGTTGCGCGGCGTGCAGGCGTCCGCCGCGCCGATGCTTCACGCTGCCCATGGTGGTGGCGGGAGAGATGAAAAGCGTGGCGGAGCGGTCCCGGCGCGCACATGTCTTGACGATCGCAGACACACAGCGCAGCAGCAGCTATCAGCATGGCGGCGCAGGAGCGTGCGTCCGCCGCGCTGCACGGCACGCTGGTCGGCTGGGCGCCCAGCGGGGAGGCGCACTTTGCGCGCCTCTGGGGCGCGCAGCTCTGGGGGGCCGTGGGCACGCTCTTGCACGCCATCTTCTCTCTGCGCGCGCGGCAGCACCCCCTCTTCGGCGCGGCGCTCGTTCTGGCGGTGGCGACGGCCTGGAGCCTGAGGCGCGCCGAGGCGTGGAGGACGAGAATCATCACGTCGGCGGTGTTGCTTCCAGCTGTGGGCCGCATAGTTGTGGTGAGCCTCAGCCAGTGTGGCCACAGGGCCCTGCGCGCGACGCCAGCTGGGTGGGGCGCGCTGGCGCTCAACCGCCAGCCACGCAGGCGCACCCAGTGTGTGCGGCTTGCGGGATATCACATGACCCGTTGGCGGCCAGGAGCTCGACGCGCACGCACACGCTCCTGCTGCTGTGCGCAGTCGCTGAGGCTGGCGCTGGGCAACAGCGTCATGACGGCCAAGACGGTGGCCGTGATCCGCTCCCCGCTGGCCTTCTACTCGTACACATGCGTGGTGGCCACCACCGAGGCGGTGCGTGTGCAGGAGGCAAGACACGGCCTCCTCTCTCGGGATCCTCGGCGTGCCAGGGCTCTCCACCTGCAATTGCCGCATGCCTCTGTGCCCGCAGATGCACATGCGGACCGTGGTGCCGGCCTGGGCCACCACCGTCTACGCGCTCGCGCTCTTCGTCTTCCGCATCTTCATCCTCCTCCCGGTCCAGGAGCGCGACAACAAGGGCCTGCACGCGCTGGCCTACGCCTGCTTCGGGCTGCTCGTCCCGCTGCTCTTTGACGCGCTGCTCCGCTATTGCTACCTCACCCACGAGCAGCAGCGGCAGCGCTCATCAGCGCCGGCGCAGCAGCGGCTGCCAGGCGCGCCGCCGCACGCCGCCCTCCCGGCGGCGCTGCAGCGGCATCACCCTGCCGCGCTACTCAACGGCGGAGCCAAGACCGCTGCCGGGCGCGTGGAAGGAGAAGACAAGTGCGGGTGCGGCAGCGGCGGCTCTGCCAGCTCTGGCGTTGTCGGCAGCAGCGCCAGTGTGGCGTGCCAGAAACTGCAGCAGCAGCCGAACAGCGCTGGCTCGACGGCGGGACCCAGCAGCAGCTCCAGCCTGGGCCATCCAGCCACGCACAAGGGCTTGGGACGCAGGGGCTCGGCCGGCAGCCTGCGCCCTAGGGGGAGCGCTGGCTGCAGCAGCAGCGGGGGATCGCAGCCCGACCTCACGGCGGGGTCCCCACACGAGCAGCCGCGCGTTTCTCCCGACTCGGCACGTCAACCGCAAGCGGTGGACGAGCCCACCGCGGCCGCCGCCGCCGCGCTGCCGGACGCGCGCCGCAGCCGCTTCGGCGCCAAGCGCTTCCCCACGGACGAGTGCCTGCGCCGTGGCGTCGCCGCCGACGCGGCGCCGCCGCCGGGCGCGCACGCGCACGCGTCTGCGCCGTGTGACGGCTCGGCGGCGGCGGCGGCGCAGCGCTCGCCGCCGCTGCTGCCGGCGCCGCACGGCAGCCCCGGCAGCCAGCAGCAGCAGCAGCAGGTGGCGCGCAGCCAGCACACGGCGCAGCTGGCCGGAGCCTGCCTCCTCCTCTCAGACTGCAGCCCAAACACCCAGGTGCGCTTCCAGACAACGTGGCGCGAGCGACGCAGCCTGCGCGCTGCGTTTCTTGCCGTGGCGATGCATCACAGGGAGCTTTGCGCGGCAGCAGACCGAGGATCCTGTGCGCGCGCAACCCGGCTTGCGCGCCGTGTGCGTGCAGGCGCTCTGCGGGATGCTGTCGTCCAGCAGCAACGTAGACGGCGAGGAGCCGCGTCCCTCGGCGCCCGTGCCCGCCTCCATGGCCGAGATCAGCCACGCGCTGCTGCTCGCCGCCGCCAGCGCTGCCGGCCGCCCCGCCAAGCCCCTGCCGCCGCCCGCCGTGGCGGTCCGCGTGGGAGCGGGCGTGCCACCAAGGCCAACCAAGCCCGCGCCGCCCGCCGGGGACGCCGCACGCCCCACGTACAAGTCTCCCCTGGGCCCCCGTACGCGAGTGAGTGCGCGTCTGCAGAGCAGATCCACACAGGTCTTGAACCACACAGCTCTGGCATATCAAAGCGAGCCAGCAGCAAGCGGTCGTGCGCCGTCTTGCGCGCGCAGATCAGCATCAAGATCAGCACGCACCACCGGCCCCAGGACCTCCCCCACGACGCCGTGGCGCGCCTGGAGCGGCTGCTCGCCAACGCCGAGGCTTCCGCCACGCCGTGCTCCCCGGCCTGCGCCGCCGCCGCCGCCGCCACAGCGCCGCTCGTCGCCGCCGCCACGGTCCGCGCCGGCTGCATCCGCATCGTGCTCGACACGCGCAGCCTGCTGCCGGCGCCCGCTGGAGGCGACGGCGACGCGGCGGCGGCGGCTACCTCGCCTGACGAGGCGCGCGCGCTGCTGCAGGCGGTCGTCCCTTCGCTGCTGCAGGACCTAGGCCTGCAGGTTGCCGGCGGCGGCGCGCCGCTCGCGCCGGGGCAGTTCATCAAGCTGCAGCTCGGCGAGCTGGTGGTGGTGGCCACCTGGGACCCCGACGAGGGCTCGGGCGGGGCTTGGCGCATGGAGACGAGCGTGGCGGTGGAGGTGCAGGAGCTGGAGGGGGGCGATGCGGCGGCGGCGGCGGCGGCGCCACCGCCGCCGCGGCTGGGGCGGGTGGCGCCGGGCGTGGTGATGCTGCCGGAGGGTGGGGCGGGGAGGGTGGAGCTGGGCGTGGGCTTGGCAGGGGTGGCGCCGGGGTTGGCGGTGCGCGGCTGGCGGCCGTCGCTGCAGCTGGAACAGGAGCAGGAGGACGGGCACGTGCCCTTGGAGCGGGGGTGGAGCGTCAAGCTAGTGTGCGGCGGGCGCGTGGTGCCCACGGACGTGGAGGCGCTTGCGGCGTCCGCGGCGACCACCCAGCTCGCGGTGAGACATGGGGAGGACGGGGACACCACACGCCTGTGTGTCGCAAGGGGCCGCGTTGCTTGCGGGGATGCTTGCATGTCGCGCGCAGCTAGGGCCGAGGAATGTGAGGCGAGCACCACCAGACGAGCGCGCCTGCACTCGCCGCGGTTGTCGTGCGCGCAGGTGTCGGCGTCCGCGCGCGACGTGCTGCGCGCGCTGGGCGGCGCAGCGCCGCCCGCCGCGCCGCCGCACCAGGAGAGTGGCATCCTGAGGCTGGCCGGCGCCACCCTGGAGCTTTGGAACGGCGAGCTGCTCGTCGACGATGCGCCCTGCCTGCTAGCCGTCTTCCCTTTGGAGAGCGGCGACGCGGCCCGCGACCCGGCGCCCGCGCAAGAGAGCGACTTCGCGCGCTTCCGCGCGCACGTGCAGCAGCAGCAGCAGGCGGGTGTGCCGGAGCACCTGGGCGGGCTCATGGGCTTAGGTCAAAAGGGCTTGGGGTCGCCGGCGGCGCTGCCGTCGTCGTGGCGCGAGGCGGCGGAGCGGCTGGCGGCGGAGCTGGCGGGGATGGCGCCTGAGGCGGCGGCGGAGGGCGCGGCGGAGGGCGCTGCGTCCGCGCTTGCACTGTATTTGCACGAGGTGGGCGCGTGGCTGGGGCTGGTGGAGGCGGAGGAGGCGCGGTGCGCAGCGGCGTCGGCGGCGGGCGGCGAGGGCGTCGGCGAGGGCGTCGGCGCGTGGTCGGCGGCTTCGCAGGTGCGCCGCGTGCCTTCTTTCACGTCCTGTGTGCACACTCTGACCGGATCTGGCGTGCAGGCAAAGGACTCGAGGCGATGACTCGACGTGCGCGTGCGTGCTGGCGTGGCGTGGCATCGCAGGTCGCCTCCAAGCTGGAGCTGTGGGGCCAGGCGCTAGAGGCGCACGCGCAGGCCAGCGGCGCCCCGCTGCTCTCGGCCTTCCTCTCCTTCCGCCTCGCCGCGCTGCTCGCCGCGCGCCAGCACCACCAGCAGCAGGGCGGCGGCGGCGGCAGCCACGTGCAGCTCACGAATGCCGACTCGCACCGCCTGTTGGCGTGCGGCAACGGGAGCGGCAGCGCCAGCACGCGTCGCTCGCCGCTGCTGGCCACGAGCCTCGACGTGGAGGACCTCGCCGCCGCCCTAAGCGAGGGCTTGGTGCATGACGACGGCGACATAGAGGACGGCGGCGACGGCGCGAAGCGGCTTGGCGGGGACGAGGGCGGCGCGGCGGCGGCGGCGGCGGCGTTTCAGGGCCGCCGCGCGGCGCAGCGCCCGCCCGAGGCGCTTGCTGGGTCTGTGGCGGTGGGCAAGAGTGGTGCGGCGTCGCTGCGAGGGGACGGCGGCGGCGCGGGCGGCGTGAGGTGGGCGGCGGAGGAGGGAGCGGCGGGCGGCGCTGCAACGGCGGCGGCGGCGGTGGAAGAGGCGCCGAGCGTCGGGCTTCGCAGGCGCGCGGCGGCGGCGGGCGGCGGCGCGGACGGCGGGCAGCCGGCCTCCGCGGGCGACGTCGCCGCCGCGGCGACGTCGGAGCGGCCGGCGCGGCCGCAGGGCCTGCCAACGTGGAGCGCTGGCATCAGCAGCGCGTGGGCGGCCGCCTCGCAGGTACGCCTCCTGGCGCTTGCCTGATCGCTCGATGCCCCGTCGCAGCCGCGCTTTGCGCTCGCGCATGGCTGGAGTGTTCGCTGTCGTGCCGCTCGCGAGGTGTTCGCTGCCTGCAACGCGCCGTGGCCGCAGGGCCTGCGGGCGGCGGCGCAGCCCCCGGCGCAGGCGCTGCTCTCGGGCTCGCTGATGCTGCCGGGCGTGACGCCGCCGGCGTCGTGGGCGGCGCCGGCCGAGCGCGTGGTGGTGGCGGGCGTCGAGGCGCACCGCCTGCTGGTGCAGCCGCGCCGGCGCCTGGCCGCCGAGCTGCTGCGCTCCTACGTGCTGGGCTGGCGAAGCGAGGTGCTGGCGGCGGGGTTCGACCTGCAGCACGCGCGCGACGGCTGGCTGCGCGTCAGTATCTGGAGCATGTCGCTGGTGCTCTTCACCTTCCAGGTGCGTGTGCTGCCCATGCGCTGTCGTCGTCGTCGCCGCCGCCTTGCTCTGCTTCGCGTTTGGCAGGCGCGCGTCGCGGGGGGCGTTTACGCCTGGCGGCGCCGCAGCGCTCGCGTCGGAGGCATGCTCAACGGGGCAGCTGCGCGCCTCCTGGCGGCACGCCGTCCTGGCGCCGCGCCTCTCAAGGGGCAACAACGCGTTGCCTGCCGTGTGCAACGCCCGCTGTGCCCCTAGCTCCGCAGTCGGCGCTGGCCGAGGCGCGCGCCGGCGTGCCCAAACCCTAACCGTAAGCCCCGGCCGTTTTTGGTGTTTTTTTCTGCGTCACAGTCGGCGCTGGCTGAGGCGCGCGCCGGCGTGCCCTGGTGCGCCTGGCTGCCCGTCACGCTGCTCGTCGGCCTCCCCTCGGTCAGCCTCTTCGCCGCCAACCTCTGGTGCATGCGCCACCCCGCCGGCTACGACGCCGCCGACTCGACGCCGCCGCCGCAAGACGGCGCAAGGCGGCGGCCGCTGGCGCGGCGGTGGCTCGCGCTACGCGCGCTGAGCGACGCCGTGGCGGTGGTGGAGCAGCTGTGGATGGCGCTGTACGTGCACGGCCTGGTGGGCGGCTTGCTGGTCAAGCCGCTGGTGCGCATCCACGAGATGGGACTCGACATCCCAGCCTTCACCGTGCTGCAGGTCTACCAACAGCAGGTGAGCGTGCGCGTGGGGGCTTTGCGTCTGTCTGAGCACCTTGGAGGGCCGCCCTGACCATCCTGCAGGTCTACGTACAGCAGGTGAGCGTGTGCGCGCGCGCGGACGGACGAACGGTTCGCCTTCGCTCGCTCGCTCGACTCTCTCCGCCTTCACGTTTTCCCCGCCAGCACCCACGGCTGGCGAGAGGCTTTTGTTCGGCGCCGGGGACCGTGCGCTGGTTTTGAGCTCTGCAGCCGCAAAAGCACAGCGCGGCCTCCCATGCCACGCCAGGCCGCCTCCCTCAACGCAACCGCATGAGCGCGCACACGTCGCCCGCAGATCTCCTTCCTGCCCATGGTGCTCAAGCACCTGCTCTGGCTCTACGCGCACCCCCAAGTGCTCCACCAGGAGCTGCCCGCCACGCCCCTCGCCGCGCAGCTCCGCCACACGGCGCTGCTGGTCGCCACCTCGGCCGTCGCCAGCGTGCTGCTGCAGCTGCAGGCGCGCGCCCGCTACCTCCACACGGCCGTCAAGGACGGCGCGCGCGCGCAGCGCCACGTCATGATGGTGCTCTCCTCCTCGTCGGGCGCCGCTGGCGCCGGGGGCGTGGCGGCGGCGGGGACGGCGGCGGTGGGCAGCCAGCAGCAGCACCAGGTCAGCGGCGGCGTCGCGGGCGGGGCGCCGGCGTCGGTGGCGGCCGGCGTGGCGGCTTGGGTGGAGGGGCAGCTGCCGGTGCGGAGCAGCACGTGCGCAGCGGCGGCGGCGTGCGGGCCCGAGGAGGAGGGCGGGGCGGAGGAGGGGGGCGCGTGGGAGGCGGTGGCGAGCTGCAAGTCTGTGGGCGGCGCGCCATGAGGAGGGCCGCTGCGTGTGCGTGGCGTTGCGTGGTGTGTGTGTGTGTGGGGGGGGGGGGGCGTCTGGGTGGTTTGGCGCTTTGGGGCGAGCGTGCGTGCGTGCTTGCGGCCTTCTTTTCAACACTAGTGACGCTGGGTCCTGCCCAGGGGCATGGGCACCTAGTCAGACGGAAGAAGGCGATTCGTGCATGAGGGCCGGGTGCGTGCCTAGCAGCATCTATGGCCTCTCGGGCGAACGCACACGAGCATGTGTGGTGCGCGCGAACGCGGCGGCAGCCCTTGCACGCGTCGGTGGCGTTGTTGGTGGCCTTGCACTGGGGTTGGCCGTTTGGGGTCTAGGGCTGAAGGGGGCCTTGCGTGTGTGTGTGGGGGGGGTGAGTCAGCCTGGGAGCGCGCAACGCGCTCGGGAGATTGGTGTCAGGCGTTTCTGACCCCTTGAGGGTAGAGACTGCTCACGAGAGCGCTACCTTGGACATTGTCACTGTTCGGGTGGGCTTGGGGGTGCCGCTGCGGTGCGCCCACCCCCGCCGGCCCTGATTTTGGGGAGGACTGCTGCGTAGCGGTCACTGATGGTGAGGAGGAGGGTTTGGGTTGTGGGGCAAGGAAGGGCGGCACACGCGCGTGCACTTGGCATCTTTTGCTCATCCTGGCGCTCAAGAGCTGCTTGGGAGAAGGTCCCTCGTCGCTGCATTACGGCTGTAGGCGCTGCTCTGCTCAGTGGCTCGCGTTTGCTCAGGTAATCGGGCGCTCCCGCCTCCCAGTTGCGACTGCACACCCAGCGCACACCCTCTCTTACGAGTCGCCCCCACAAAGAAGACGGCATTTAGAACTAGAGCGATCCCTGCGCTTGTTTGTCCATGTGATGTACTTGACTCTCCATCCGGATCGTCGGTGCGCCGACGCGTCGCCCATGCACCACGGCGGTCAGACGCAGCCAGCAGCAACAGCACACACGCAACGTGCTCTATACGATGCGTGGCCAGCTTCTGCTCCTGTTGGTGCTGCTTCTCGTTTGGGGCGCGGAGTGCCGCAGCCGCCGGCGAGCGCTCCAGCAGTCGCTCTTCCCCCGCGGCGCCAGCAGCGACTCGTGGCTCCCGCCGCACCTGGTCGTGTTTGGCGACTCCTTGAGTGACACAGGCGCGCGCAGCGCACGACGGGCGAGGGGCGGGTGCGCGCAAGGCCTCGACGATCTCGCGCCGGCGATGATCTGTGGCTGTCCGCACGCACGCTGCGGCGCAGGCAACGTGTTCACGTCCACGCAAGGCAGGGACCCACCTCTGGACCTCTACTGGAATGGTGCGCAAGGGCGCACACGTTGCGAGATGGGGCAGGGGTGCGGGCGAGAGCATCGTGGCGACGCAGCGCAGCGCACGAGCAGCAGCGCATGGCGCGCCTGCGGCGCAGGCCGCTTCAGCAACGGGCCCATCTGGATCGACCATCTGCTGGACCCCACGCAGCCA
>VFQP010003191.1_pt1 | contig 17020 bp, 24 predicted proteins | sample 3512351 | NCBI WGS metagenome assembly VFQP01 (sample SAMN10412372, study PRJNA504923) | tailings metagenome | isolation source: Relicate 1 Philex TSF1 revegetated site | place: Philippines: Tuba, Benguet | collected 2017-08-29
AAGGTGGTGGGGGGAGGGGCGGGGGCGGGGGGAAGGGGAGGGGAGGGGAGCGGGAGTTGACCAACAAGGGGGGAGGAGTGGTGGGAGGGCGGGCCGGTGCACTGTGACGGTGCTCTGCTCGCGACTCAACAGGCGCCCACCGCGGGGCCTTTCCGCCGCAAGGCACCATGCGCGCCACGGAGCCGCGCCTGCCCGCCCCACAGGGACTGTTGTTCCTCACGCGCCGCGCTGCCGTCACTGTCGTGTCGCCTCGTGCTTGTGTTGCAGGTGGTGGGCCTCAAGCACGGATACCACACCATGTCGGTGATGGGCACCAAGGGCGCGCTGGTGCACGCGCACCGCATCTGCCAGGCCATTGGCGTGCGCATCCTGCTGGCGGCGCGGCACGTGCGGCCCGACGGGTCGCCCTCGCACGCCTACCTGCAGCTGGACGGGGAGCCCTGGATGCAGGACGTGCCAGCAGCAAAGGACGACGACCCCATCCTGGTGAGGGCGGGTGGTTTGTGGTGGGGTTGGTTCAGGGCAGGACGACGACCCCATCCTGGTGAGCCAGATTGTTTGGCAAGAGGGGACGGGGGAGGGGGCGACCCCAGTTTGGTGAGGGGGTGGTTTCTGGCAGGATGGGGAGGGCATGGCCCTGTGCTGGACAAATGTGGAACGGCAAGGGATGGAAGCACGCAAACGGGCAAGCGCTTGCTTCTGCGGCGCGACGGGGGTCGTAGGACTCGCGGGCGTGGCGAGGCGTGACACGTGGTGCCCCCTCCCCTTTCGCGCGCGCAGCTGGAGATTGCGCACGCCGGCGTGTCCAAGGTGCTGCACAACTACCAGGACCTGAGCGGCGGCGGCGGGCCCAAGCCGCGCCCCGCCGCCCGGCCGCTGCCCGTGGTGCACGAGGGCTCGCGCGGCCAGGGGCCGCTCCGGCCCCCCTTCACCTCGGCCATGGCCAGCATGGCAGGTGAGCGCCATCCTCTGCCGCTGCCAGTCCCACACGCCAGCGTGCCCGCCCTGTTTGCGCCTCGTCCGCGGCGTGCGGGCGCGGCAGCGCTGTGGGCGTCGATGTGACGGCGGAGGTGACGTGCTGCTGCTGCGACCTTGCCGCCCCCCGCCCTCTCCCGCGCGCCGCAGGCACGCTGGCCGACTCTGACGCGGTGCAGGTGGGGTCGGAGCGCGCCTCGTCGGTGCAGTCGGGCACGTCGAGCGCGCCGTGGAACCTGCCGCCCGTGGCCGTGGTGGCGCCGCCCTCGCACGACCCGGGCTCGCGCGCCACGCCGGTGCAGGCGCAGGCGGCGCACCACGACGCCGCCAAGCAGTGAAGACAGTGTGGGAGGCAGGCCTGCGCGTGACTTTGCTTTTGCACCCGGATGTTTGATGCTTTCTGCGGGTGCTGGGGTGAGGGCTGCGCTGGGCCGGAAGAGGGGCAAGCGCTTGGTGCTGCTGAGGGTCGCCGCGCGGCGGTGCTGCAGCGGTAAGGGGTGTGTGTGGGGGGTGGCAAGCGGCGTGACGACGTTTGGCGCTTTTGGGACGTTGGACCCGACGAGCGGCGCACTTGACCGTGGGAGCCGCGTGTTGATGCCATCACAGCCGACACTGTGCTCACGCGCGATTTGCAATGGAAAGCACCCCGCCAGCACAGGAGGAACCAACCCGACATCGCCACTGCCAAGCAGCAGCGCACACAGTGCGGTCAGGCCTTGGCACGCGCGCCTCCGAAGTAACGACCACACCGTGGCTGTACAAATGAGTGGCCCTGGCAGCAGGGCAGCGGCGGCGGCGACAGCAGCGGCGGCGGCGGGAGCAACAGCAGCAAGAACAGCATGAACAGCACCAAAATGGGCACGAGCGTGACGGGCACTGAGACGGCACTGAGGTTGGCGTGGGCACGCCGGAGCGCTTCGTACGCATGAGTCGTCGTCACGAGGCAGACAGTCCTGCCGTGCAGCTGCATCAAGCCATGTCGTGGCATCCCCTCCGCCACCCCCAGTGTGAAACGGATGACTAAATCAAGTTCCAGGTCGCTGCTGCAGCACACCATCATGTCAATCTTGCCCACAACCAGCACGCGGCGTCGCAATCAAAGACTGGCGCGTCCCCCCTACACAGTCTACATGGAAGCAAGCCTGTGCGTTGCCCTCGCACACATCCCCACCCCTCCCGTCAAGGTACACGAGCGGCCCCCCCTGGTCATCGCGCTGCGAACCGGCTCTTGCCGGGCACCACCTTCTTGCCCCCAGACGGTGCGCTCGCCTGCCACGACATGTACACCGGCACCAACCCCCCGCCCTCCCCACCAGCCCCCGCCGCACGAGGCGACGTGAGTGCCGCCGCCCTCGCGCCCTGCCCGCAGCAGAAGGACGCCGCCGAGCGCTCCGGCACGGCGGGCGCGTCGGCCGCCGCCGCCGACAGAGCGAGCAAGCCCGCCGGCGCCGCCGTCATGGAGCTCGCACGCGGCGCCACGCCCTCGGGCGAGCCGCACCGAGGCGTGGCGTACGCCATGTACTCGCTCGTGCCGCTGGACGCCCTCCGCTTCTGGGCCGGCTGGGCCGCCACCGACCAGCCGTCGGCGCCTCCGTTTGAGCTGCCGAGTCGTGCGCTCCCTAGGCCGTGGCCGCCTCCCTCCTGGCCGGGCGAGGCCGGCGAGGCGAGCTCCTGCGTGGTGAGGAGGCTGCCGCCAGCCCCGGCCAGCTGGGGTTCCTCGTACGACGACGTCTCGGACAGGTCCGGCGCCGGCGGCAGGTGCCTCATGGCGCCGCTGGGCACGCGCAGCGCGCTGACCTCTGGCAGCTTGGCGCAAGGCGCCACGGCCGACGGCTGCGCGCCCTGCGCCGCTGGGGCAGCCCAGGGCAGCGTGCACGCCGGGAGGATCTGCTGCTGGTGGCGAGCGGCGTTGGCGGCTTGGGCGAGTGCGGCGGCCGCCGCCGCCGCCGCCGCCGCCCGGCGTTGCTGCTGCTCGTGCAGCTGCAGGAGCTCCAGGCTGCTCGCCACGTCCCACCTGGCCCGGAGGTCCAAGAGCGCGTGCGGCTGCGCCAGGCGCGCCGCGAGCGACAGCGCCTCCTCGTCCTCTGCCGGCCTGGGATCGCCGCCGCAGAAGGCGTCTTCTGCTGGGCCCGCCAGGGGGCCACCGGGGCCGGAGGGCGCCGGCGTGCTTGGGGCGGAGAGGTTGAGGAGCGCCGCAGCGGGGGTGTAGGCGGCGGCTGCAGCGCAGCCGTCGGCGCCACAGCTGGCGGAGGAGACGTGCAGGTGCCGCCGTGCGTTGTGCGTGAGCCAGGGGTGCTCCAGCAGGTGCAGGGCCGAGGGGCGCTGCGAGGGGTCGTAGGTGAGCGCCTGGCGGACAAAGTCCACGCAGGCCATGGACAGGTGGGGCGGCAGAGGCGCGGGCTTGCCGGCCACGATGAGCTTGGCCGTCTGCACACGTGTAAGTCAGCGCGAGTGAGAAGTCGTGGGCAAGAGGCGCTGGGGCAAGAGCAAGGGGACGGCAGCGTTGTCAAGGTGAGGGCCGCACCTCTTTGGGGTCCTGCACCTCGAAGGGCGGCTGGCCCGTCAGCAGCTCGGAGCACAGGCACCCGACGGCCCACACGTCCACCTTTTCGCAGTACGCCAGGTGCGGCACGCTAGTATGCCCGGCGGCCAGCTCGCCGGGCGTCGGCATCGACAGCACCTGGCAGCAGCAACGTTTTTTAGCAAGGGTGGCATCCCGTCGCCTCACGCCAGGCGCTCACTCAAACGCCATGTTCCTGTGGCCGTGGCGCCGAGCATGGCGCACCTCGGGCGCCATGTAGTCAAGAGTGCCGACTCTTTCCGTAAGTGCGTCGCTGCTCTCGGCGGCCAGCCCAAAGTCGCCCAGCAGCAGCCGCCCCTCCAGGTCGAGGAACAGGTTCTCGGGCTGTGTGCAGGGGGGGAGGGGGGCGCACATTGCGTCGTGGTGAGGGAGGGGCACAGGGACGCAGCAGGCGGGGCCCGTGCCTCGCTCACGTCCTTCCCTCCTCGGCGGGCCACCTGGCTGCGCGCGCACCTTGACGTCGCGGTGCACGATGCCCATGCCGTGCAGCTCGGCCAGCGTGATGAGCAACGGCAGGACCACCTGTGAATCGCACGATGTGGCGCTTGATGATGAGGCGGTTTGAGTGGGTCGCGCCGGGAGGAGCCGCACTGCGTGGCGTGTGCGGGCTGCCAGCAGCAGTCCTGGCACATTCTCACCGTGGTGGCCACCAGGTGCTCGCTGAGCTGCTGGTTGGGCTCCTTTTGCAGCAGCTGGTAGAGGTCGCCCCGCAGGCAGGCGCGGAAGACCAGGTGCACGCTGGCGTCGTCCGGCTCGCAGGCGGTCAGCAGAGTCACCACGCCCTCGCACCTGCAGGGCGCAACGTGCCTCGGGCTGAACCTCAGTGTGTGCTGTTCATCTGTGCAGCCATCCCTGAACGCAAGCAGGTGTGCATGCGCGGCGCACCTGGCCGCCTGGCAGGCCCGCAGCAGCCGAATCTCGCGGTAGACGCTTTGGAGCTGGTGCGGCTTGAGCGTGGCCTTGCTGTACGTCTTGATGACCACTGGCGTGGAGGTTGCGAGGTGCCAGGCCGACACCACGGTGCTGTGCCTGGAAAGCGTGGAAAGCGCCAGTGTTGTGGCGCATCAGCGTGTACAGCGTGCCGTCCAGCTGGCCAGCGGGAGCCCCAGCAGCAGCGGAAAGGAGCCGAGAGAGAGCTCTTGCAGACACGCGGCGCGCACCTGCCCTGCTGCAGCACGACGCGCTCGGTGAAATTCGCGTCGAAGCTCGAGGCGCCTGCGTCATGCATGTCCATCACGGACGCACGACACGCCCCAGCAGCGCGATCCACCGACGGCAGATGCGCGGCGAGCCTGCATGCGCGACACACGGCGGCGAGGCGCGTTCTGACCCTGGCGGCGGCGTGCTTGCGCGCAGAGCGCCCCTGCACCACGCAGGCGCTCCGCCAGCGCGCAGAGGCGGGCTTCGCGCCACCGAGACGCGCGCACCGCACCAGGTGCAGCACTCACATGTGTTGTGTAGCACGGTGGCAGTGACCGATATGTTGTGTGTGTTGTCGCTGTGCCGCGCTGCGCGACTTTGACTTGCCGTGGTCTCGATGTTGACAAGCTGATGGGCAAAAACGTCTCTCGCGGAACGAGCAGGGTCCGGTGACGCAGGATCGTGGGCGCTCGCTCACCCACGCACTCGCGCTGCTGCTTCGGCGCTTCTGGTCCCGCCTGCCAAGCCTTTGACCGTCCCCCGAGCACGGCTTGTGATGACGGTCCCGCAAAAAGATCTTTCAACACAACGCAACCAGGCACCACAGGATCACAACGCAGCGCCCTCGGTGCGTAGCAGGCGTGGCGTCAAGTCGACCGTCCACGGCGCCTCCGCCCCCGCGTCGTCCATGTCCTGCTGCACACGCCGCGCCCACGCCACGTAGTCGTCCAGCTCGGACGGCCGCCACTGGTTGAACTGCTCGATCAGCCGCCGGGACTGCGCGCAGCATGCACGCACAACATCATGGCGCGCACGCATTCTGATGTCACGACGATGTTCGGCCCACCCGCCGGCACACCAACCACACACACCTGGTCGTAGTCGGGCTGGCCCGGCGCCATGCCCAGGAACTCAAACGCCCGTGCCACCGGCGCCGTCGCCACGCACAGCCTCAAGAGCTGCACCGCCCGCTTCTGCAGGTCCAGCCGCCACAGCGGCACCAGCCGCAGCGGCGCCTCATCCGACGCCGGCACCGCCGTCAACTCGCACGTGCCCTTGCTGGCCCTCAGCGCGGCGGCGGCGGGGCCATCCTGCTCCCCCGACGCCGCCAGCAGCCGCCTCAGCTGCTCCAGCTCGGGCGAGGGGGCCTGCCCGGCGGCGGGCGGGCGCAGCGCGGCGGGGAGCGGCTGGGGCAGCAGCGGCACGGCCGAGGGTGATGTCCATATGAGCGCGCCCCAAAGCGCCTTGGACTCGTCCTCGAGCAGCTGCGACTGCGGCTGGCCCACGCTCACAACGAAGCCCGGGGTGAAGCCGCGGCCCAGGAAGGTGGGGTTGTGGGCGCGCGGCACGAACCCCAGCCGGCCCCCCGCCAGCGTCTGCACGCCCACGGCCAGCGAGTCGTGCACGTTGCTGGGCTCGGGCACCAGCAGCACCGGCGTGTTCTTGCGCAGCTGCTTGACCCGGTCCTGCCGGCCCTCGAACGACACGCCGGCGATGGTGCACCGCGTGCTGGGCAGGCGGCTCAGCAGCGTGCGGTGGTTGAGCACCAGCTTGGCGATCTCCTGCGACACGTGTGTGTCGTTGGTGGGCGGCGATCGCCGCGATGCGTGCGCTTTGCCCGCTGTGGGCTGGCAGGCACGTTGAGCATGCAGGCCCCCCAGCATGAGCTCCTACATGCCAGAGCAGAGCTGCAGCACACTGCTCCTGTGGTGCTGGAGCTCAGCTGCAGCCCCCGAGGCGACAGGCTCCAAGCGACACGGCCCGAGGGCCTCACCTCGTCGCTCGGCGCAGAGGCGACCCTCGAAGCGGACGCGCTGGCGAGCCTCTGCTGCCGAGACTGGAGCGCCGCGCCGGGCAGCGCAGCGTGCAGCTTGGGAGCGCAGGCCGGGGATCCCAGGAGGGCACGCCTCACCACCGCCATCATCACGGGATGCTGCTGAGCCAGCGCTCCTTGTGGCGTGAGTGCGTGCTAAGGCCCTGACGCAGAGGCCAGCACCGACGCCACACTGCCAAGCCCCGGGCGCATGCCGCGCCGTGCGTGGGACGCAGGAGAGAGCAGCAGCTCTATAAGATGCGCATCAACGAGGACCTGACGATCCGGGGCCAGCGCTGCGTGCTGGTGCCCTACCGGCGCGAGCACGTGGAGACGTACCACCGGTGGATGCAGGACCCGCACCTGCAGCAGACGACCGAGTCGGAGCCGCTCACCATGGAGCAGGAGTACGACATGCAGAGGTCATGGCGCGAGGACGAGGACAAGTGCACCTTCATCGTGCTCGACCCGACCCTCCCTGGAGGCCCGCCCGAGCCGCCGCCAGCTGTCGGCGAGGCCCAGCCTCTGGAGCCCGAGCAGCGCAGCGTGCAGCTCATGTCCGGCGACGTGAACCTGTATTTCAACGACCCTGACGACCGCGCGGTGGCGGAGATTGAGGTCATGGTGGCCGAGCCGCGCAGCCGGCGCAAGGGCATCGCCCGCGAGGCGCTGCAGCTCATGATGGCGTTCGCCGTCGCGCGGCTAGGCGTCACGCGCTTCAGGTGCGATGGGCTGCTTGTGGTCATGAGCGGCGCACTGGCGCGCAATCAGGCGGCCGTGCGCAGGGGCACACACACCGTGCCACCAAGGTGGCGCTGCTGTGCACCACCGCGTGCCCACGCAGGGCCAAGATCCTGGAGGACAACGCGCCGTCGCTGGCGCTGTTCCAGCAGCTGCAGTACCAGGAGACAAAGCGCGTGGCCGTGTTCCACGAGGTGCACGTGGAGCTGGACGTGGCGCCCGGCACGCCGGCGCACGCGCAGCTCACGGCGCTGCGGCTAGACTGCGCCGCGTACGGCGACGACGAGGGAAGAGGGCGGGAGCAGACCGGGCCATGAGGCCGTGCAGGAGCCGAAAGCCTGGCAGGAGCCGGAAGAGGCGCAGCGCCGTCGTCCTCTCGGGGGTGCTAATGATCCAACAGTGATGCGTTCCTTGGGCAGCAGGCCCAGGGAGGCGTAGCCGGCGTGCGCCGCCGCCATGCGCTCGCCGACCTGGGCGTAGGTCGGGAACTCGTACATGCCGGTGCGCGCGCCCAGGCATGCGGTCGGCATGGACGGTCGTGCCAGGGCGTGCGTGGAGCGCCTGCTCATGCTGCCCGTGCGGCGCGATGCGATGACGCCGCCTCGCTGGCGCCCCGCACACTCGCTGCTCTGCTGGCGCCTCGGTGGCCCATGGACCACATCAGCGCGCTGTGCCTGCTCCCCATGATGGTGACCAGTTGCAGGACTTTGATGTGTGATGGTGAGCCTGCCACGTGACGCAGCGGTTGCACTGCAGGGAGCGCATGAGGGCCAGTGATAAGATGGAATGGCAGCTTCGGCAAGCCGTGCGTTGAGTCCGACACAATCAGCCCGACCCACGTGTCCAAAGTCCAACGAACTAGGCGACGCCAGCGTCCGCGTGAATGAAATGACGCCGCACAGGCGCCCTGAGAAAGGAACCTCCCTTGAAACCCGTCAGGAGAAACAACAGCAGTCCAAGGCCCGCAGCGTGGTCCGAACGCACGGCAGCGACGCGCACGCCTGTCTCTGGCGCAGGGAGGAGGCAGGCGCTCAGGCGCTGGCGGCCTTGAGCTTGGCATACATGGCGTCAATCTCGGCCTGGTACCTGCGCACGCCCAGCAGTCATGTGTGGGAGCGGGAAGGGGGTCAAGACACTGTCAGAGGAGGGACGGAGGCGTCGCGCAAGCGGACAAGTAACTCGCCGCTTTTGGAGCGGGGCGCGCTTGAGCTTGAAGCTTGGCGTCATGAGGTCGTTCTCCACGGAGAAGAGCTCGCCCTCGAGGTACACGGCCTTGATCTCCTCAAAGCCCTGCGCGGCACGTGCGCACCACCGCACCCACACGCGCGCTGACAACGGTGCGCGCACGCCGTCGACGCTCGCGCCCACAGTGCCCGGCCCGCACCTTGAGCTTGCCGGCGCGGCCGGTGGCCTGCAGCTTCTTGAGCACGGCGGCGTTTAGCGCGCTGTTGGTGAGCAGGTCCTGCGGCCACACCATCCACGTCAGAAGAGCCACCACCACCTCGTCGTTTCGCAGCGTAGCAACGTATCTCGCCCGGCAATGAATTGCGCACGCGCGGTGTGCACGCCAGGGAGGAAACCTGGCGGGAAAACCTGCTATGGGGCAGAGCAGTACCTTGAGGGGCGCGGTGGCGGCGCCGGCGACGCCCTCGGCCTCGGCCAGCTTCCTCAGCGGCCCCTCGCGCGGCACCAGGATGGCCACCAGGCAGCTCTCGAACGAGTTGCCTGCGGCCGGGAGGGCAGATGAGACGAGTCGCGCGTAAGCCACCCGCACGCGTGCGGCGCGTCGTGCTCAGCGGCCCATGCCCCACAGGGGACTGCGGTCACCATAGATGAAGATCTGCTCCACGAGGTCGCAGCCCTTGATCACGTTCTCCACCTTCTCCACGGCGATGTATTCGCCTGCATGCACACACTCGGCGCGCGGCGCACCGCAACCGTCGCCGCTTGTGGCTGCGTGGCCGCGCGCAACGTCCTCACGTCCCCACTGAACCCTCCCGGCCTCACCGTGGCTCAGCTTGAACAGGTTCTTCTTGCGGTCAATGAGCCGCAGCGCGCCGCAGGGCGTGATCTCGCCAATGTCGCCCGTGTGGAAGAAGCCGTCGGCGTCTGCGACGGACACGTACACACACGCGCTCCCCGTCATCAAGGACCCCGCAGGCGTGTTTGCCTCCCCACCCACGCGGTCAGAGGGAAGAGGGAGAGAAAGGGCCTCACGCACCCAGGACTTCCTCAGTCATCTTGGGCTCCTTGTAGTACTCGGTGAAGAGACCGGCCCCCCGCAGGCAAACCTGTGCAGCGGGCAGGGCCATGCGCTCACTTCCACATCGGCAAGCGAGCGCATGGCAGGGGTTCACGGCGCTCAGGCAGGAGGTCTGTTCGTTCCTGAAGGTCGCCGCACCTCTCCCCTGGGCGGGTCACTGGTGGGCGCGTAGCCCAGCTCCGGCACCGCCTCGAGCCGCAGCTCCGTCTGCGCTCCACGCGCACGGCAGGACGCGCATGAGGGCGGATAGGGCAGCACCGCGGGGCAGCGCAGCGGGGCCTTGGGCTGGCATGGGCGGGCGCGAGCGTAATCACCTGGGGCATGGGCGGGCCCACGGTGAAGCCCTGGTCCACGTCGAAGGGGTGCTGCAGGAAGCTGGCGGCGCACGTCTCGGTCAGCCCGTACCCCTGTGTGTGTGGTTGGTGTTCACGGCATGTGACGCGCGCGGGCCGCTAAGCTCAGCTCCGCTCTCAAGCGCTTCAGCAAAGCGAGCAAGTGAGAGCGGCCTGGGCCCGTCGTCGCACTTGGATGACGGGGCAGCACATGGTGACCTTGAGGAACTCCTCGACGTGCGCGGGGATGGGCGCGCCGCCCGTCACGATGAGCCGCACGCGCCCGCCCAGCCGCGCCTTGATCTTGTTGAACACCAGCACGTCGCTGATGGCAGACGCCTGGGTCGTGGAGGCAGCACCACCACCACCAACGTGCTGGTAGTGTCAGCCCATCGAGTGGTCGGGCACGGATGGCTGGCGAACTCCGCCTGGGGGGGGGGGTAAGGCTCACCTGGTCGTGGCGCCAGCCCTTCTCCATGTAGTGCCGCTTGCGCTTGAAGGCCCAGTTGAACACCAGGCCCTTGACCACGCCTCCCTTCTTGACCTGCGCGCGCGGAGAGACAAAGCTTTCCGCGCAATGTGTCGCTGAGTCCGCAGGTGGTCTGCACAGACCCCGGTGTCCAGGTGGCCCCCAGCAGCGCACGCACCGAGTCGAGCACGCCGTGGTAGATGCGCTCAAACACGCGCGGCACGCCGGCAAAGAGCGTCGGCCTGCGGGCGGGCGCGCGCAACAGCACGCAGCGGCGTGGAGGTGGAGGTAGAAGCACGCGCGCGCGACCTTTCCTCCTCCTCCCGAATGCACCGGTGGCGCTGCGTGCCACGCGCTCATCGCAAAAGCCGCACCTGAGCGCGTCCACGTCGTCCATGAGCTTCTTGACGTCGCCCTGCGCGCACACACGCAGCAGCAGCAAGCGAGAGAGCACCGCTCAGGTCGCTGACCCTCAGAGTCCAGGTCACCCTGGAGGCATGCGCGGCGGGCCAAACGTGCCTGCCAGTAGCCAATGCTAGCGCCCTTGTGCAGCATGAACTCCTCCGCCACCCTGCGCAGCGGCGCAAAGGGCAACGCTGCTGAAGGCAGTTTGCAGACAGGGGCGGGCGTGTGGGCCCCCGGCCAGCTGGCGGTGCGCTGGTCAGCGCGCCCTCACCTGCCAAAGATGTGCGCGCAGGTGAGGAAGGACAGGTAGACGTCCGACGGCCCAAACTCCTCCTTGACCTGCGCCCGCACAGCTCGTGCGACGTGCCTGACGCTCAGCCAGCGCGGCACGCTGCGCCCACGCTGGCCAGCAAGCCGCCACGCCACCACCGCTCCCTCCAAAAGGCGCACGTTGTCGAGGAAGCCCTGCAGCCCGGCAATGGTGGCCAGCACCGCCCGGTGAGTCAGCACCACGCCCTTGGGGTTGCCTGCGCACCGCACAGGACAGACAAAACCTGTGTGTGAGGCCTGCCCACTGCGACCTCCGCCCCTCCTCCTCTCAGCTCGACCCAGCGCCGGACCTGTGGTGCCGCTGGTGTACATGATGGTGGAGGTGTCGTCGAGCGTGGGCGCCTGCGGCTCGGCGGGGCTGGCCCCGCCCTGCTCCAGCAGCTCACCGAAGGACAGCACCTTGACGCCCGCCTCCTCCAGCACCTGGGCGCACCATCGTGCAGACCTCGTGGCGGGACATGGGCTTCCACCGCGGCCCCCTACATCTCCTCCGGAGAGCGTAAGCAGCAGCACGGCGGTGGGGTTGCGCCCCGCACCTTGAGCGGCTCCTGCGCCGCTGCGCCCCAGTAGACGACGCCCGCCGTCACCACCTCCTTGGTGCCCTTGGACAGCAGCGAGGCGATGAGCGGCAGCTTGACCGCCTGCGTGCGTGCAGAGGAGGGGAAGGCGCACCCATCGCGGCGCTGCCTGGTGGCGGGCGCTGCCTGCATGGCACAGCCTGATGAGCGGGAGGTCGCACCTGGGTCACCACGAGGCGCACCGACGCGTGCTTGATGACGTAGTCGACGGCGGCCTCGCCGAACGTGTCGTACAGCGGCACGCACACGCCGTTGAGCCGGTTGATGCCCTGCGGCACCGCATCATTCGCGAAAGCAAAGGTCACCGTGCGCTCCGGCCAAGCCCATTCCACAACGAGATGCATTGCTTGGCTTGCCTGCAGCGCCGTCATCCACTCGGGGGAGTTGGCGCCGATGATGCCGATGCGTTCCTTGGGCAGCAGGCCCAGCGCGGCGTAGCCGGCGTGCGCCGCCGCCACGCGCTCGGCGACCTGGGCGTAGGTCTGGAACTCGTACGCGCCGCCGGGGCCGGTGCGCGCGCCCAGGCATGGGCGGTCGGCGAACTGCTTGGCGCTCTTCCTGTGTTGGTCGTGGGTGCAGGTGCGGGGAGCGCCAGCTCACGACGCAATGCAATGACGCCGTCCGCGCTGGCGCCCCGCACACTCGCTGCTCCGCTGGTGCCTCGGCAGCACACTGATCACGATGCGTGCATGCAGCGCTGGTGCATGCTGGTTGCTCGGTGCCGGCGTGTGCGTCAAGGGCGCCCGCCGGGACCAGCGCAATGTTCGCGTCGCTCACGCTCTGTCGCGCGCGCTCACTCGAAGAGCTCGTGCAAGCTGTTGAGCTTGAGGTTTTGCGGGCCCTTTGGCGCGTAGGCGACGCGGAAGACCGGCGACACGCCATCGCGTGCCGGCTCGGTCTCGGTCAAGAGTCGAGGCGGCGCCATTGATCTGGTCGAGCTGGTCCTCGTCGTCAGCGTGTCACAGCAACGCTCAGCTGCTGTGCAGGGAGCCCAGATCAAGCCCTAGGGTTGATCTCGATCTTGCATCCGCACAAGCAAAAGCATGGAGAGACGGTCAAGGTGTCATGAGGATGTACACATGTGGGGGCGGGAGCACTGCGTCAGCGACGCCGCCCATCACCGTCAGGAGCACAGGTAAACGTGGGCGCCTGCCGCCGCCGGCGTTGCGGAGCGGTGCAGCGTGCCACACGCGTTAGCGCAGAGCGGAGCAGAGGGAGGTCGGCCACACGCAGCCCCCAAAACAATGAGTGAGGAGAGGTCCGCACACACGTGCGCACTAGAACGTGTACACACCGGCGCACAGCACAGCGACCGACACCAACGCAACAGGAACGAGCAGACCGCGCAAGCCTCCGGCCACCCCGGATGTGTGCCAACGTTGTGCAGCTCGGGGTGGCATCGTGCGTGCAGCTTGGCAGCCTGAGCAGGGTGAACGGCGCAAATCGCAAAGCCGTCTCTCCCTAGCCCCAAACAGCCTCCGCGTGCGGCCCCCAGAACATGATGTGCGGCCTACGTCGTCCAACGCAAAGGCACACTAAAAGCCGTCAGCAGGAAACGAGCAAGGCACGGGAAGCGGCGTCCCCTCGCACGCCTCCTCAAGGCCTCCGAATTGTGCACAGTTGCCAGCAGAAGGCAGAGCCTCCGTACACGCAATTCCCCCCAACACACATCATGTGATCGTGAGCCAGTCGCACGAGCACGTCGCACAAATGAAACAACCCCCGCCACAAGGTGAGTTCTTCCCCGTCCTGTCTTCCCGTCGTGGTGATGATGATGATGCGGGGCCCCCGCGGCCCATCATCATCATCGCCACTAGTAAGCAACACCATCGCTGCGTCGTGCTGTGCGCGTCGTCAGCATCGTCAGGCCCCCCGCTGTTGAGTGCCTCTTCCCCGCCCGCGCACAGTCAGCAGGGGTGCGGCCCCCAAACGCCCCCAACCCCCACTGGATGGAGAAAAGCAACACTACCGCCTCTGCTGCCTCCTCAATCGCAGCGTGCGGCGCGCGGAACTGCCGTCCGCCTCCTCCTTCTCCTGAGGTGCTGCTGCCGACGACGCGGCGCGGTGCTTGCGCCTGAGCAGCTTGCGCTCGTGCGCGTTGAGGCCCTGCAGCTCCACCTGCTGCTCGACCTCTTGCAGGGGGACCGCCAGCGTGACGCCCACGCCGCGCAGCATGCGCCGCTGCTGCTCCGTCAGCGCGCCCGCCACCAGCGCCTGTGCCTGCTCCTCCACCCACCTGCAAGCACGGACAACGACAAGGACGCTCGTCACGCTACGTGTGTTCGTTCCCCCTGCTGCCGTTGTTGGTGCTGAAGCGCGCGCACGCCTTTTGGTCGAGGCGCACACCTGGCGAGGCGGGGGAGGCTGGCAGGCACGCCGTCCGCGCCGCCGTGCTCGTGCCTGAAGCGGCGCAGCCGGTGCAGCATGTCGATCCACTTGGCGTCGGCGTCGCTGAGCCGCCACTCGAAGCCCAGCAGGTCGAGCAGATCCGCCTGCCAGTGCGGAAGCGTGCCGGCGCGCCCCGTCCTCCGGACGTGCCTCACCCACGCGCCGAGCAGCGGCGGCGCGTCGAAGCAGTTGCGCGGGACGTGGCAGCTGTGGTGCTGCCCGCGCCACTGCGCCAGCTGCGCGTACATGGCCTCGAAGGACAGGCGCGTGGGGTCCTTGGCCAAGTCCAGGCGCTCCTCCTGCTGCTGGCCGCCATCGTCGTCGTCGTTCACCAGCCGGCGGGAAGCGCCTTGAGCGCCACGGCGTCCCACTGCAGGTGCCCCTCTGCGCTCTCCAGCGCCAGCGGCACCTCGTAGCGCGAGTTTCGGTGGTGCACGCGAGCACTCAAGCGCGGCCTCCGGGCTGAGCTCGTGTTGCTGCGCAGCTTGTGCGTACAGTAGCGCGCGGTAACCAGCCACGCCGTCGAGCCCAGGGGCAGGCCCAGGCGCTGCGCGGGGTGGAGGGGCCCTGCTGGCATCGGTCGTGCGTCGTGCGTGTGTGGCTGCTTTGGCTGTTGCTGCCGCAAAGGGTGCGCCGCGCAGTGAGCGCGCGACGACCAAGACCATCAACCAGTGGCCACGCCGCGGCACGCGTGGAGGTGACGTTGGGCTGCCCTGCATTGGGGTGTGCTCGGCACGCGGGCGCGCAGAGCAGAGCAGGGCCGGGCAGAGGAGTGCTCGCGCACAGCAGCACGGCAGCCTCCTTCACCCCTGGATCCGCACAGCCGCACAGGGGATCTCCTTATCCAGTGCGTGCCGAAAGGCACGCTGCGCACGCCGCGCTCTGCCGCCAGGTTCACGGCCCCTGGGCCTGGCGCTGGGCCTGGCGCTGAGCGCCACACCGTCATGAGCCACGCCACCAGCTTCGTCACGGCCAAGGCTGCGCAGGCGGGCGTGTGGTGAGGGGCGCGAATGGTAAAGGGCGTGCCCGCAGCCGCGGCCAAGGACGTGATCACGCTGCTGGACTCGGACGACGAGGAGGCCCCGGCGAACCGTGAGCCCAGCGCCAGGCAGCAGAGTCGGCAAGGCAGCAGGCGGGCGGCGCCCCCCGTGCCCGCGGCCAAGCGCAAGGCCGCCGCCGCTGCCCCCAGCGAGGACGAGGAGGACGAGCTGCTGCACGACGAGCAACAGCGGGACGCTGGCGCGGCCAAGGGGATGGTCCTGGCGGGCGGCAAGCGCCAGGCGCACGTGATGGACGACATCGACGAGGCCAGCCCCGCACGCGCCAAGCCCTCGGTGCCCAAGGCCACGCAGCGGCACCAGCAGCCAACCGCGCAGGCGCCCGCCAAGAAGCGCAGCAAGGTGCTGCTCCCCGGCGGCGCCGCCCCACCTCCGCCGCACAAGGCGCCGCCCAGGGCCGCGGCGCCGCCGCGGCGTGGCGCAGGCGGGCAGGGGGGCGGCAGGGCGGACGACGAGGACGCAGGCAGCGGGAGCGGCGAGGGCGAGGGCGGGGACGGGGGCGCCTCTGCGTCACACGACAGCGACTTTGCCAGCGGCAGCGACGACGACCAAGGAGGCGCCAGCAGCAGCAGCAGCAGCGTGAGCATGGACACGGACGACGATGGGCGGGCGGCGCGTGGAGGCAGAGCACGAGGGAGAGGCGGGGTGGTGGCGGCGGCGGCGCCGGCAGTCGTCCCGCGGCGGCGGCGGCGGAGGCCAGGGCGGGGCAGCGAGGATGAGCGGGGGGCGTCTGAGGAGGAGGAGGAGGACGGAGAGGAGGAGCAGGAGGAGGAGGACGGGGACGAGGAGGAGGAGGAGGAGCAGGGAGCTGGGTCCCGGCGCAAGCGCGCAGCCACGGCGGGGCGAGGGCGGCAGGCAGCGGGCGGCGGCACGCAGCGCGGCACGCAGGGTACCCGCCGCAAGGCGCCTCTGCCGGTGCGCCCCGACGCCTCCTTGCTCTCTCCACTGCTCACCTCCTTGCTGCAGAACCTTGACACAGCACACGTGCTCTCTCTCATGAGCGCTTGCAGGTGACGTCCACGCGCCGGCAGCCCCTGCCCTTGGTCGCCTCCCAGTCCCAGGCCGCCCCCGCCTCACAGCCCGCACACCTCCCCTCCTCACAGTACTCGGACCCGCAGCCGCCGCCGCGCGCGTCGGGCCCCTCCACCGCCGCAGCACGCGCAGCGCCCGCGCCCCCGCCACCGCCGACCGCCACATCACCCGCCACCAGCCCAGGCGGCGACTTCAAGGGCAAGGGCAGCAAGCTGGCCCCGCCCCCCGCCGGCGCCAGCGCCAGCAGCAAGCTCCTCACGGGCTGGCTCGCCCGCGCCCCCAAGCCGCCGCCGCCCACCGCCCTCCCAGCCGCGCCGCCCTCCACGCAGCCGGCAGCAGCAGCAGCGGCGGCGGCGGCACAGAGCAGCGGCAGAGCCCCCGCCGCTGCGCCGCCCGCCGCGCCGCCGCGGGGCGCCTCCCAGCCCGGCGGGTTGCCGCCCCGTGGCCCCACCGCGCCGCTGGCCCCGCCCACCCCGCCCACCGCCACGCAGGGCGCCCAGCAGCACACGGTGCGTGCCTCCTCGCCCCCTCGTCCTCACGGCGCCCTCCCACCCGCTGACACAGCGACGACGACAGCGACAGCGCACCCCCAAATCGGCAACCTGCAGAGCGGCAACCCCAAAGCCCAGCGAGAGGAATGCAGAGATGAAGCGCAGGGGGAGCGTCGGGCAGAGATGGAGCGCAGGGGGAAGGGGGCCGAGAAAGCAGCGCAAGCGAGGTGCCAGTGGCGTGGCGTGGCGCGCTGCTGCCCGCAGGTGTGCTGGCTGGACAAGTACAGGCCCTCCACGCTGGAGGAGCTGGCCGTCAACCGGCAAAAGCTGCTCGAGCTCAAGTCGTGGATGGAGAGCCGCCTGCCCGACCAGGCCAAGCTCTGCCGCACGCCCAGGATGATGGTGCTGGCAGGTGCGCGCCCCG
>VFQP010003192.1_pt1 | contig 17019 bp, 13 predicted proteins | sample 3512351 | NCBI WGS metagenome assembly VFQP01 (sample SAMN10412372, study PRJNA504923) | tailings metagenome | isolation source: Relicate 1 Philex TSF1 revegetated site | place: Philippines: Tuba, Benguet | collected 2017-08-29
GCTTTTTGCAGCACGAAACGTGTTTGGGGCATGGGGCCTTCAAAGGCATCCACCAACAGGATTACCCCATCGGCCATTTTCAACACACGTTCCACCTCACCGCCAAAGTCACTGTGGCCTGGCGTATCGATTACGTTGATCTTAACATCGTTATAGGTAACGGCTGCGTTCTTACTAAAGATAGTGATACCCCTTTCTTTTTCGAGGTCATTACTATCCATGATCAGTTCACCAGTATCCTGGTTATCGCGAAACACTTTTGTGGCATGCAGTATCCTGTCTACCAGTGTGGTCTTGCCATGGTCTACGTGAGCAATAATGGCAATGTTTCTTATTTCCATGTAAAAAATTGAGGCTGCAAAGGTACGGCTTTATCGGCGGAGGGCAAAGCATTCGCGAAACTTAACCATTTCACCACTTAAGCCACTGATAAAGAGGCAAATAAGCACTATTCGCCCCGAAACGACAGCCTTTCATCCTCTTCCGCAATTAATCAAATGGCATTGAATAAGTATCTGTACCTTTCTGCAAATTAAACCCTATGCGCTGGTTAAAACGGTTGTTGATCCTGTTGGGGATTCTGTTCATTGTATATCTGTTGGGACCAACTCCTGATCAGCCAGTGTATAACGCCGCCCTCCCCACAGTTCCTACGGGTGCAGATAGTCTGGAACAATATGTATCGGCACTGGAATCAAGACCACACATCAAACCCGATAATGAAGCCAGGATCATTTGGGCCAATGATAGCCTTAAACAACCTACCGAATATGCGCTTGTGTATTTACACGGATTCAGTGCTTCACAACAGGAAGGCGCACCCGTACATCGTGAATTGGCCAAAAAGCTAAAAGCCAACCTCTATCTCGCCCGATTATCGGAACATGGTATTGATACTACCGATGCATTATTACACATGACTGCATCCAGTTTATGGGAAACGGCCCGCGATGCCTATGCCATTGGTAAACGGCTGGGAAAAAAAGTAATTCTGATGGGAACATCAACCGGAGGAACACTTGCCTTACAATTAGCTGCTACCTATCCGGATATAGCAGGATTATTACTGCTATCGCCCAATATCGCCATCAATGATCCCAATGCCTGGATCGCCAATAACCATTGGGGATTACAAATAGCCAGGCTGGTCAAGGGCTCCGAGTTAAATATAGTAGCCAATAAAACAGATGAATATAAAAAGTACTGGAATACCCAATACCGGCTGGAAGCAGTAACAGAATTACAGGAACTGCTGGAAACCACGATGACAAAAGCTACTTTCAGCAAAGTTGCACAACCTGTACTAGTACTCTATTATTATAAAAATGAGCAGCAACAGGATCCTGTAGTAAAGGTAAGTGCCATGCGCACCATGTTCCAGGAGCTGGGTACACCCGATTCATTAAAACGAATGGTGGCCATTCCCAATGCGGGTAGTCATGTGCTGGCTTCACCCATACAATCGAAGGATATCATGAGTGTAGAGAAAGAGGCTGGCTGGTTCCTGCAACATATCCTTAAAGCACCTGTAGAAGCGCCATAGCCCCTATTTTTGCCGATTGTCTTATCTTTCCAATAAATAAATGATTGCCTATGCCACGCAGTAAGATCGCCGGGATCGGTATGTATGTACCTCAACAGGTAATGACCAATCAGGATCTCACCCGTTATATGGATACCAGTGATGAATGGATACAGGAGCGAACCGGAATCAAAGAAAGAAGATATGCCCACAGAACTGATGAAACCACCACTACCATGGGCGTGGAAGCAGCCCGTATAGCGATTGAAAGAGCTGGCACCACGCCACAGGATATTGATTTCATTGTATTCGCCACCCTTTCTCCCGATTACTATTTTCCTGGATGTGGGGTACTCTTACAGCGGGCTATGAAGATGAAGGAAATTGGGGCCCTAGATGTTCGTAATCAATGTAGTGGCTTTGTATATGCACTGAGTGTGGCCGACCAGTTCATTCGCTCGGGTATGTATAAGAATATCCTGGTGGTAGGCAGTGAAAAACACTCTTTCGGACTCGATTTCAGCACAAGAGGAAGAAATGTATCAGTCATTTTTGGTGATGGCGCCGGTGCTGTAGTATTACAACCAACCGATGAACCAGCTCAAGGCATTCTCAGCACCCACTTACATAGCGATGGAGAAGCAGCCGAGATTCTGGCCATGTATAATCCGGGTACGCATGCCAATTATTGGGGAGATAAAAACTATGCCAGCTTCGATGATGCCGAAATAGGACAAATGTTCATGAGTCATGAGATGGTGAACAATGCACAAAACTTTCCTTTTATGGATGGCCCATCTGTATTCAAGAAAGCAGTTGTAAAATTTCCGGAAGTGATCATGGAAGCCTTACAGCAAAATGGCTACCAACCATCCGATATCAATATGCTCATTCCACACCAGGCCAACCTGCGTATTAGTCAGTTTGTGCAGCAAAAACTTGGATTGGGAGATCATCAGGTGTATAATAATATTCAGCAGTATGGCAATACTACAGCTGCATCTGTACCCATTGCACTCTGTGAAGCCTGGGAAAAGGGATTGATCAAAAACGGGGATCTCGTTTGCCTGGCAGCATTTGGCAGCGGTTTCACCTGGGCCAGTGCTTTGCTGAAGTGGTAGACAATTTGGTTTAACAGGATTTTATCATATTTAATAGCAATCTTTAAGCCATTCGAACGACTTATCATGTAAGTGGTATTATTTATTTATCTAAAGGAGAGCATTGATGGAAAGAAAGATTGTTTACCTGATTAACCCCATTTCTGGAACCTCGAAAAAAGAAGGCATTAAAAAGATCATTGAACGGGAAACTACCGCCAGGAACATTCCCTTCGAGATCATGCATACCAATGCTGCTGGTCATTACCAGTTATTGCGCGAAAAGATTCGTACGGAACAGATTACTGATATCGTGATCATTGGGGGTGATGGTACGGTGAATCAGGTAACACAATCCCTACATGATATGCCTGTACGTTTTGGCATTATTCCCGTTGGCTCGGGTAATGGCCTGGCACTGGCTGCCAAAATTCCCACCAAAACCGAACAGGCATTATCACTCATTTTTACCGGACAATCCAAACCCATTGATGCATTCATGGTGAATGAACATTATTCCTGCATGCTGAGTGGTATTGGATTTGATGCACAGGTAGCACATGATTTTGCCACTAAGGCAAGCCGTGGGTTGTTTACCTATACACAGCAAAGTGTCATCAATTTTTTCAAGGCTCATCCCTATCAGTTCGAGATACAGATCGATGATTTCTCCTTTTTTTCAGAAGCATTTTTCATTAGCGTTGCCAACAGTAATCAGTTTGGCAATAATTTCACCATTGCGCCAAAAGCCAGTTTGAGTGATGGGTTACTGGATATTGTGATCGTGCAAAAAATGAATAAAGCTAAATTACCCTTCGCCATTCTCCGGCAAATCAGGGGCAATAACCAGTTACAGCAGTTGGTGGAAGATATGACCAAAAAGAATATCCTCTACTTTCAAACTCCATCCATTACAATCCGCAACCTGAAACATGCACCACTGCATATTGATGGAGAGCCCAGGGATACGGCAGATGAATTTAAGATCAGCATGATGCGTGATCATTTTCAATTGATACAGGCATAAATTATTTACTTACGCTTATCGGAGTAGTTTTTTCAGTCGAATCATTTCCTGCTGGTTATCGGCGGCACTCATGGCCAGGGCTATATCGCGCTTTTCTGCTGCAGTAAGGTGAAAGCTAAGGCTGGCAGGTGCTTCCTTGCGGGAGGGCACGTATTGAAAACAGATTCTGTGAAAGTTATTGCCATAAGCTTCGGCGCCATAGGCCAGTTGATCATGCTGATAATAATCCTGCAATTTGAACCAGTTATTCTGTAATACGAGAAAGGGCTTTGTAAAAGTACCGATCAAACTGGAACCCTCCAGCGGACGATCCCAATCACTGAGGCTGCGGTCGCGTAGTTGCAACAGGATTACTTCACTGGTATTTTCTTTGAGCCAATCTGCAAATACTTCTATAAACCTGAGCGAAATTTCCTGTCCGAAATTATCCCTCAATCCAGCATCCATTACATCAATAATAGGATCGGTTGGCAGCCAAACATTGGGCAGCACATAGGGGAATGTGGCATTCATTCGTAAAGCCGAAAGGATCCCAATATTGGAAGCATCTTGCCGGGCCAGGAAACTGGTCAAATCAATGGCATCGGCATCAAAGGGGGTAATATTTCCCTTACGCAAAACGGGCCGCATCATGAACCTGGCAGGATTCGCAGCCATCACAATTTTTCTTCCGTCGCGGGTAATCACGGCATTGAAAAACATCAGCGGAATTTCAGCATTACGTTCCTGCTTCGCATAATCATTGAGTGTTTTATTTAAATACCCCCTGGTATTCTCATTCAATTTTTCTTCAAATGCATATCCCCTGTCTTTTTTATACGTGTAGCCATGCTTTTTAAATGGTTTGGATGGCCCAATAAAGTCGCGTGTAATAAAGGAGGAGAACAGCGGATTGAGCAGATCACGGGAAATATCCTGTACGTATTGAGGATCACGGGGATCAATATCATCTCCTTGTATTTGCCTGTTATGTAATTCCCGATAATATGCTGCGCCCAGCATACCGCCGGAAGCGCCGCTAATGAGAAAGGTTTTCGACATGAGCTTCCCTCCCATCACACTATCAATTTGTCGTAGGGCATTCATGGTAAATGTGGCACTCCTAACCCCCCCGCCACTGGTATTGATGAGGAACATTACTGGCTTTGCCGTACCCTGTCGCGCCTTCCACTTATTCAGCATATCAATGTACACGGCTTTATCGGCTTGTACATTACTATCGCTGGCCAGTTCCATAATATCTTCACGATTATAGCCAGGCCTGCCATCCTGAACAGTATAATTAAGACCATAGGCTTTATTACGCAGGTCAATGATATCACGCTGATAGAGGGCATTAATGCCGAGGTATACCAATAATACCAATGGTATGCTCCAGCTGTGTAAGAAGGTCGATATAGCACCGGCGCCAGCAATGAGAATGGCAAATAACACCATAATGCTCGATGCCGCGGGCAGTTGAAACAGTTTTGAATCGGAGATATATCCAATGCCGATCAAAAAACAGAAAGCCAGTGTTATAGCAATGACAGCGGCAAAATGATGTCGCTTGAACACCGTATCAAGAAAATCCTGACTATAGTGTCGGGTATCGCGTGGTTTACGAAGCAGGAGCCGGGCACTTAGAAACCATTCTACCCGAAGATCAGCTTTTTGTAATTGCGGCAGTGGCGCCACTTTTTGTGCCAGGGCATACTGTACATTGGCCGTATCTATTACGGTGGCCATGCTTCGGTAAATGGTTTTATCTGCCCCAAAGAAGTAAGCAAAAGCGATGAATAATGAAAGAATAAAGCCAGCCAAAAAGCCGGCGATGACCAGGAACACAGTTGTTGTACCCAACAACTCCTGAAAACGGATATACTGTACTGCCCTGATAAAATAGAAGATCAGAAAGGCAAGTGGCAATATGGCGTTATTGATACAATACTTGAGAAAGGGTTGTGCTGTAGTAGCTAGAAAGCGCAGGTATTTGCTGAACAAAATAAAAGTGGTGATATTCCAGCTCATGACAAATATGCCCAATGCAAAACCAACGATCAGGGCACTCCATAAACTGATTTCACCAAAGTATTCAGGAGCAAGGAATAAGGAATCTGCGCCAAAGGTTCGCATGAAGCCCCCTGCTACGGTAGAGAATAAAATATACCAGAATACCAGAAATATCTGATACCGACGAAAATGTAATACAAACAATTGCACAGGTAGCGAAAACCAAACTCCCCTGAAGAATTGTTTCATAATAGCTGATTTAAAGCAGATCGACCCGCATGGTGCAAACCGATGTGCATTCATTCATAAAAGTATCATTGCTATTTGCCAGGGTAGTTGGCCAACCGACCCCTTACCAGGTAAAGGATCGTAACCAGCGACAAGAGTAAGAACATACCTGTTAACTGGTGTAATTGTGCCATCCATTCGAAGGTACCCCATTTGCCAGGAATGATTCCCTTACTACTAAGTACACTCAATATACCCAGCAGCACCTGAATAAAGGTAATGAATAAGGGCAGTAGTCGCAGCTTTTGGAAGAGACTTCCTGCATTTATCTTGCGGAGTTGTAATGACCAGATCAGGATCCATACAAAAATGATATAGGCTAGGGTACGATGCACGAAATGAATGGCGATCTTATTCTCGATCAGGGCCAGTATGCCTTCACCTTTATTAAACATAGAGGCAGGCATCCATTCCCCATTAATTTGAGGCCAGGTAGCAGCTACGTTTGCTGCTTTATGTCCTGCCATTAATGCTCCATACAGCAGTTGTATCACCAGTAATACCAGCAACCATACATTGGAACGGCGGATACTTACATTCACCAATCGTTCGGTTGGTTTGATGAGCAGATCAAGTGCAAACCACCAGGTATAACAGAGTAATCCCAGGGCAAATATGAAGTGTAAAGCCAGCCGCGTAGGTTTCACATAAACAGCATCTCCGGTTAATCCGCTGGCTACCATAATCCAGCCCACAGCGCCTTGCAAAGCACCTAGTACGAAAAGCACCAGCAGCGGCTGGATCATATCTTTCTTGAAATAACGTTTCACCAGGAACCAGATAAAACCACCGGCAAATACCAGTCCGATTAACCGGGCCCATAAACGATGGAACCATTCCCAGAAGAAAATGAATTTGAAATCGCTTAGCGTAAATTCAAAATTCAATAATTGAAACTGTGGGGTTTGTTTGTACTTGCTGAATTCTTCCAGCCAGGCGGCTTCACCGAGGGGAGGAAGGGTGCCGGTAACCACATCCCATTCGGTAATGGACAGGCCACTACCTGTTAAACGGGTGATGCCGCCGAGGGCAACCTGTACTATGGTCATGATCACACCCAGTATCAGCCAGCGGGCTACTATTCTGTTCGAACGCTCATTCAACTGTTCCATAGGCCATCACTTATGGCACAAAGGTACTGGTATCTGAAAAGGATACGGAATTTTGTGTAATGCAAATTATCTTGCCGGCTAAATATGCTCACCAATAGTTATCAAACGAAGGTTCCGGAAGCGGGATGTGATGAGGCCGGCAGGGGTTGTTATGCCGGACCGGTATTTGCTGCGGCGGTGATACTACCGCCCGATTTCCATCATCCCCTACTCAATGATAGCAAGCAGGTAAATGAAAAGAATCGTAATCTGTTACGTACTATTATTGAAACCGAGTCGCTGGCCTGGGCTGTGGCATCGGTATCGCCGGCTGAGATAGACAGGATTAATATTCTCAAAGCCTCTTATAAGGCTATGCACCTGGCCATTGCCCAGCTCAAGGTAGTACCGGGTTTTCTGGCGATTGATGGTAACCGGTTCAATGCCTACCCTGCTATTCCGCATGAATGTATTATTAAAGGGGATGGTAAATATGCCCATATTGCTGCGGCAAGTATATTGGCGAAAACACATCGTGATGCTTATATGCTGGAGATCCATGAACAATTCCCCATGTATGCCTGGGATCAGAATAAGGGATATGGCACTGCAGCACATAGGGCTGCCATTGATCAGTTTGGTTTATGTGCTCATCACCGGAAGAGTTTCAACATTACGGGCAAGCAATTGAGTTTTGACATGGAAGGATAAGTGAGTCCATCATTCCAGCCATTCGCCGGCGCCTTCACGAATAACGGTATACTCATCTGTTGTACAATCAACGATCGTAGAGGGAATCATGCCGCCAATACCACCATCTACTACGATATCTACCAGTTTACCGAATTTGTCATGGATGATCTCGGGATCGGTGTATTCTTCAACCATATCACCGGGTAGTGATGCTGATAATATGGGATGTTTAAGTTCCCGAACAATTTGCCGGGTTATTTCATTATCCGGCACACGCAAACCGATGGTGCTTTTGCGGCTCTGTAAAATTTTGGGCACTTCTTTGCTGGCGGGCAGAATAAACGTGAAAGGGCCGGGTAGATAATGTTTGAGCAAACGATATAAAGGTGTTGAAATGCTTTTGGTATACTGACTGAGATCACTTAGGTCATAACAAACAAAACTCAGCTGTGCTTTTACGGGGTCAATGCCTTTAATGCGGGCGATGCGTTCAACTGCTTTATGCTGAAATATATCACATCCAAGTCCGTAAATGGTATCTGTAGGATAGATGACAATGCCACCCGATAGCAAGCAATCTGCTATAGTACGAAGGTGTCTCGGATTGGGGTTATCGGGGTGTAATGTGAGCAGCATGACTAAAAATAAGGTTAAAAATCCGGAAATACCCGCATGAAATGGACACCGCTCATGTGTTATGCTTTTGTGAACAAGACGAACCTTATTACTTTTGCAAAAAAAGGCACATGCAATTATCGGCTGTTGATGTTGTATCGAACATCAGTCCGGAAGATTTCAGGAATCATTATTACCTCCCCAAAAAACCACTCGTTATTAAGGATCTGGCCAAGTCATGGCCTGCTTATGATAAATGGGATTGGACCTATTTCAAATCGCTGGTGGGTGAAAAGAAAGTAGGCTTGTACAATAATATCAAAAGTGATGCCTATACGCCTATTAATACGGCCGACGATTATAAAACTTTTGGTGAATACATTGATATGATTAGCCAGGGGCCTGCTGCCTGGCGGATTTTTCTGTTCAATATATTTGAGCATGCACCACAACTCACACAGGATTTTAGCTGGCCCGATGAATTGATGAATGGTTTTGTGAAGCGATATCCCATGTTATTTGTGGGGGGTGCTTCCAGCATTACACATATGCACTTCGATATTGATCTGAGCCATATACTTCATACACAATTTGTAGGTCGGAAAAAAGTGTTGTTGTTTCCACATGAGGAGCAGCATAAGCTATATCGCAAGCCTTTTGAAGTATTGAGCCTGGCTGATTTCAGCCGATATCATGAGCAGGGAACTGCGCTTGATTATGATCAATTCCCGGCACTGAAACTGGCCAGGGGATATGATATTACACTCGAACATGGCGATACGCTATTCATGCCTGCGGGTTACTGGCACCATATAGAATACCTCGATAGCGGGTTTGCCATGAGTTTGCGTGCCATGCAGTCATCATTGAGTGGAAAATTAAGTGGGGTTTGGAATTTGTTTGGTATGCGAGGTATTGATACCCTCATGAAGAAGACCATGCCACACCCCTGGTATAACTGGAAGAAGAAAAGAATATTTGAGCAGGCTGAAAAAGTGATGCAAGAAAATACGGTGATCGCATAATGGAAAAAGGCGACCTTGTGCCGCCTTTTTCTGTTGTAACCCCTAATGAAAACTGAATACGAGAAATGCACTGATGTGCCGCTTTCTCTACCCGGCATAAAATTAGGGGAGAGACAAACATATTCCAACGTTGAAAACACCCAAATATTTAGGGTGTTTTCACTGTTTGTATTTCGGTGAAAACAACCAACATAAATCCCGGAGAATGAGGATTTTTGTTGAAAGAAAAAATTGCTTATATTTCCATAAGGAATGGAATGAATTGATTACCAAACATTCCCAATGCTGATAATTATATTGCTATGATTCAAGTTGCCCTGGTTGATGACCATGTATTGTTGCGTAACGGGCTTTCCTCTCTGATCAATTCTTTCAGTGGGTATAAGGTATTGTTTGAAGCGAATAGTGGTAAACACATGATAGAGTTGTTGGATCCTTCCAACCTGCCCGATGTGGTTTTACTGGATATTACCATGCCGGAAATGAATGGCTATGAAACGGCGCTCTGGTTAACCACACATTATCCGCAGATAAAGATCCTTGCGCTTACGATGCTGAATGATGAACGATCTATTATTCGCATGTTTAAGAATGGGGCTAAAGGATATTTGCTCAAAGACAGTAAGCCACAGGAATTGAAAGCGGCTTTAGATGGGATTGTAACGAAAGGAGTTTACCTGAATAAGCTGATGTGTGACAATATCATGCATAGCATGAAGACCACTGCAGAAGATGAGGCCGATATTCAAAAATTCACAGACCTTACTGAGCATGAAAAAGAGTTTCTAGGATGGGCCTGTACCGATAAATCCTATCGGGAGATTGCAGAATTAATGGGCACCAGTGTTCAATTCGTTGATGCAACCAGAGAAACATTATTTCAGAAGCTGCAAACAGCCACCAGGGTAGGATTGGCTTTATTTGCCATTAAACATGATATAGCACGACTTTCATAAACTTGTCTCAGTACTCAGATTCGTTCGATAACAGTAACCGTTTCAATGCAAATTGAAGCGGTTTTTTTATGGTATGCTTTGTTTGAGAATAGCCATAAAAAAGGAGGCTGTCTCTTACAAGACAGCCTCCGGTATATTCAATCAGTTGAATGATCGATTAGTAACCAGGATTCTGCTGAGCATTCGGATTAGCGAATGTTTCCTGTTGAGGGATAGGCAGAATATACTTTGGACTAGTTGGAGCCAAAGTTTGGTATGTTGTCTGGTTGTTTACATCAGACAGGTCACGAGCGATAGGCAAAGCTCTTCTTTTCAGGTCGAAATAACGCTGACCTTCGTAGCAAAGCTCTTTGTAACGCTCATTGAGGATCTCTGTGATCAATGCAGCTTGAGTAAGAACAGGTACGTGTACATAGCCAGTAATCCTGTTAGTTCTCAGTGTGCTCAAATCAGCGTTAGCAGCAGTCAGGTTATTCAGCTCAGCATAAGCTTCAGCACGAGCCAGCAGAATTTCAGAGCTGCGGATCATTTTGATATCGTACTGGAAGTTTTCACCGTTACCAGTTACCACGAAACCGTATTTAGCGATCAGGTTTCTTGGAGAGGTTCTGAAGAAAGTAGTAAAACGGATATCATTCACCTGATCGAAAGTATTCAACAGTTTCTGTGCAGGAGAAGCCTGAACAGCGCCTGTACCTACATCCTGCCAAAGAGAACCAATAGCAGCACCCAAGTTAGATGGTTGAACATTTAAACGCCAGATAATCTCAGTGCTTTGGTTAGCTGGAGAAATAGAACGGGTTGTCCAAAGAGCTGGGTAATTTGAAATTGAAGTGATGGGCTGTAAAGCGAGCAGTTCATTAGCGCGATCAACCACATTCTGCCAAGAGCGAGTGTGTACTGCAGCACGAACCTGACCAGCGATTACCGCATTTCTTGTAATACGGCTAATTTCAGTAAAAGTAGTAGGGATCAAAGTTCTTGCTTCTGCGAGATCAGCATTAACCTGAGCCATTACTTCACCTTGCGTGTTACGAGCAGGACGGTAAGAACCTGGAGCTTTCACGTATTCTTTCTGTAAAACTACACCGAGGTCATTAGCCGAATACAGAGGGGTAGGTGAATACCAACGAAGCAACTCAAGGTGAGCCATTGCTCTAATAGCCAGCATTTCACCACGATATTGAGATTTCAGCGCATCTTCTGTAGCGTTTGCAGTAGGTACAGGAACCATCAGCTCAAGTACACGGTTAGCGCGATCGATAACAGTATAGAGGTTTGTCCATGCGCCACCATTTTCTCCATCTCTCCAATCCTGACTATCTGAAACATGTTGCCACTGAAAAAGGGCATTACCAACGTTCCGATATTCAGAACCAGTACCTAAACGTACTTCATCACTCATGAAAGAACTCAGGTAAGCTGGTCTTCTACCTGCCCAGCTACCATATACACCATTCACAGCAGCACCTACATCATTAAGTGTAGAGATAGCATTCTGTGCAGGGATCTGATCGATCGGTTTAATATCCGTCAGTTGTTTTTCACAAGAGGCAAGGCCTGCAAGTAAAAACAGACTTAGGAAATATTTTATTGCTTTTTTCATACTATAATACGTTGTAATTGTTTAGAAATTGATGTCCAAACCAATAGTGAATGTTTTGGGATTGGGGAACTCGTAAGTTGCAATGTTATTGCTTTCTTCAGGATCGAAACCAGTCCACTTAGTCCAAGTTAACAGGTTCTGTCCCTGAGCCCACAAACGTACGCTCCTGATAGATTTAGGGTTGTTTGTTTCGAAAGTATAACCCACTTGCAGGTTACGGAAGCGGATAAAGCTTGCATCCCTAATATCCTTGCTGCTGAATTCACGAGCAGTGTTGATACGCTGGTAGTCAGTAATCTGACCAGGTCTCTGCCAGGTTTGAGTCAGCATTTCTATCCTTTTGTTGAAAGCAACGTTTGAGTTTGTTGTTTCATAGAAGAATGATTCGTTGTTGAAACGGCTAACACCCTGAGCTGTAGTGAATAATGCAGACATGCTGAATTTTTTCCAGGATACATCCAATGAAGCGCCGCCAGTGAAAGAAGGCAGGAATGTACCATATACAGCACGGTTATTAGAAGCTGAGTAAGTAGAAGTAGGATTACCATTGATATCAGAATAGATAGGAGCTCCTGTAGCAGGATCAACTCCTAACCAACCTACTGTGTAATGAGAACCAATTGGCAGACCTACACGAATGATACCAGTTCCTTGAGGAATCTCAGTTAACAGACCCAGGCTACGGATTTCATTTTTCAGGAAACCACCATTGATACCTACGGTTACCAACAGATCTTTCTTACTAACTACATCAGCACTAACACTGAAGTCAACACCCTTGTTTCTAACCTGGGCAGCGTTGGTAGATAATCCTGTAAAACCAGTTGTACGAGACAGGTTTTGGGTAACAAACAGATCTCTTGAATCTTTGATATAGAAATCAGCTGTTACACGAGCTCTGTTATTCCAGAAAGCAAAGTCAACACCTAAGTTAGTGATCACCTGACTTTCCAGTTTGTAATCTTCGTTACCTGGAGAAGTTGGAACAATACCGGCAACACCAGCATATCCACCAGTTCCATAAGAAGAGATATAACCGAAGTCAGATGTAAAACCATTCACGTTACCAGTTTCACCGTAGCTCAAACGAACACGCAGATCCTGGAAGAAGTTTTGCTTCTCCATGAATTTCTCAGCCATTACATTCCAGTTAGCACCTGCAGTCCAGAAGATATTCTCCCTGTTCTTTACAGGAACCTGAGAAGGCACATCTCTACGTAAGCTGGCAGAAACTGTATAACGTTTGTTATATGTGTAATCAGCAGTAATGAAGCTTGAAGACAGACCATTGAAAGAACGTCCTCCACCTACTGTAGGTATCAAATTGTTTGTTGCAGAACCAGCGGTAATGGCAGCTGGTGTATTAGGCAGCTTAAGGTTCAAACCGAAACCGGTTGCATTGAAGCTTCTGGCTCTGTTACGGATACCTTCATACATCACAGCAGCATTCACAGCATGAATACCATTGAAAGTTTTGTTGAATACCAGACCGGTAGTAGTCAGGTACTGCAGGTTCTCTGAGTTACCCTCGTTGTAAGAACCCTGAGCACCTTGTGCTACGTTACGACCAGCAAAAGAATTGGGGTCGATGAAACGGCTGGTATTGTTATTACGCCAGTCAACACCATTGGTTGATTTGAAAGCAATACCATTCCAGATATTATAAGTAATAGTTACACCCAGGTTAGCTTTGAACTGGTTGGTAACAGCTGTAGTCGTAAATAAACGATCGTATGCATTAGAAGCAGTTAAACCTGCACCAGTTAATACTTTACCATCGTTACCAAACAGTCTGCGATAAGGCAGTTCCAGGTAAGCAGCGGCAATTGGGTTAGCCAGGGCTACACCAGCTTCTGATTCAATACCAGAAAGTGTACTCCAACCAGCAAATGAACGTACAGCTACAGACAAACGCTCAGTTTTGAAATCGATGTTAGCACGGAAAGTGTAACGATCGAGGTTTGACCTGTGGATGATACCTTGTTGGTTGTAAGCAGACAATGAAGTATAGAAGCTCAGGTTTCCAGCACCACCTGAAGCATTGATTTCATGTGAGCGGAAAGTAGCGTTCTTGAACATCAGATCAGCCCAGTCGGTATTGATATTACGGATAGAATCCAACAGTGCACGTCCTGCAGCTTGCTGAGTTGGAGTAAGCGCAGCAAAACGAGGGTTGTTGGTGCTGTAATCCCAACCTGGGAAACCAGTCAGCGCAGTTGTAGACAACAGTCCACCACCACCAAGGATTTGCTCTTCATACTGCAAACGCTCAGCAGTACTCATCAGCTTCAGGTTGTTTTGTGTAGGCGCCAGAGATACACCCGCCTGACCACGATACTGCAACTGAGTTTTACCAGCTTTACCTTTCTTAGAAGTAACAACGATAACACCGTTGGCACCACGAGAACCGTAAAGACCAGCACCAGCCGCATCTTTCAATACGTCAACGCTTTCAAAATCGTTGGGGTTCATTGTTCTGAATACACCTTCTTCAATGGGTACACCATCCAATACATATAAAGGAGAGTTACCACCAGAAATCGAACCTACACCACGGATGTTCACACGCGCAGAAGAACCAGGCTGACCTGATCCAGAAGCGATGTAAAGACCTGGAGCACGACCCTGAAGGATTTGCTCAAAAGAGGCGATAGGCACTTGCTCAATTTGCTTAGAAGCAACTTTAGCAGCAGCACCAGTAAAATCTACTCTCTTTTTAGTGGAATAACCTGTTACAACCACTTCTTCAAGTGATTTACTTTCAGGAGACAGTGATACATTGATCACATTACCAGAACCAATTGTCATTTCGCGGTTAGCAAATCCAACGAAAGAAAAAACCAGTGTTCTCGCACCAGCAGGAATAGTGATCTTGTAATCACCAGTTGCGTCAGATAACGCGTTAGAAACTCCCGCACTTACCGTAACACCGGCAAGTGGTTGGCCGCTACGCTGATCGGTTACCTTACCAGTAACCACCCTCGATTGAGCCCAGACTTGCGGCAATGCAAGCATTGCACACAAAACCATTGTGATGAATTTTCTCATATTTCAGTTTTTAAAGTAAAAATGCAATCCGCAATTTAGTTAAAGAAAACACAAACAAGTACTTATAGACATTTCTTTGTTAGAAAAAGTTGCACAAAGACCCTAAAAATATAGACATAATTCGACAAAAAAAATATAACTATATGATAATAAATTATTTATGAATAAAAAATAGTTTTACCGAGAGTAAAAAAAAATTAACCCTGTTTGTGATAAAAGGCAGGTGTTTTGTCAGATTTTTACTAAAATCATTGATTTTTCACCTACAAAAGCCGATAAACTCGTTCAAAAAAGGGCAAAATCTGGACGAAATGATCAATTTAACTGGCGAATCTGTCTTATTGGGTGATTTCCTAATGTATGACTATAACATTGGCCAGCAACAAAAAAGCCGGCTGTCCTATTTACTGGACAGCCGGCTTTTATTGGTAGAACCAAAAAAATATTGTATCTTAATAGGTTAAAGTATTATTGAATTTCCCACACTTCTCTTCCCCGCAATAGCTTATCCAAATCGCCCTTCCCCCGGGTTTGTAATACTTCATCAATCTGCATGGCCATCACATCCTCATAGCAAGCCCGATCGGTCTCAAAGAAAACCCCAAAGGGTCGTGGGAAATGATTCGTTTGTTGTGGGCTATCAAATAGTCGCACCAATACCTGGGCTTTATAAAAATCGCGTTCATCATGCACCCATAAATCATCCGCACTGTAAGCACCCGTTGTCAGGTCAACCACTTCAGGCTTTAATCCATCAAAACGAATACCCTTTTGCTGACTGGCACCAAATACCAAAGGCTTTCCCTGTTCCAGGAAAACTGCTTCCTCAGGCTTGGTTCCCTTTTCTGTAAAAATCTCAAATGCCCCATCATTAAAGATGTTGCAGTTTTGATAGATTTCCAGAAAAGAAGCCCCCTTGTGCTGATATGATCTTGTGAGCATGGCCTGCAAATGTTTGGGATCACGATCCATACTCCGCGCAATAAAACTGGCATCGGCACCGATCGCCAGCGCAAGCGGATTGAATGGATGATCAATACTACCATAAGGCGTACTCTTGGTGATCTTATGCTCTTCTGATGTTGGTGAATATTGCCCCTTCGTTAATCCATAAATCTGGTTATTGAAGAGCAGAATATTCACATCAAAGTTGCGGCGCAATAAATGAATGGTATGATTTCCGCCAATACTCAAACTATCCCCATCACCGGTAACAATCCAAACACTCAACTCTGGCCGGGTAGCTTTCAATCCACTGGCTATAGCTGTTGCCCTTCCATGAATGGAATGCATACCATACGTATTCATATAATAGGGGAATCGGCTACTACAGCCAATACCACTAATGATCACAATATCTTCCTTGGGCACACCAATACCCGGCATGATCTTTTGCACTTGTGCCAATATGGAGTAATCCCCACAACCAGGACACCACCTCACTTCCTGATCGGTAGCAAAATCTTTCGCAGTTAGTACCGGACTACTCGTTGCTGTTGTTGCTGACATGTTGCTCAATGATTTGTTGCGCTGAATGGCTCAGCGATTTATGATGATTGCTTTACCAACTCTTCCCAATACTCTGCTGCCCTTCTTGTATGTGGTATAACAATGGTTCCGCCTACAATGTTGGCTACAGCAAAGATCTCATATACCTGCTCTGTTGTGATCCCCAACTCATGGCATTTGCCTAAATGATATTTGATACAATCATCACAACGCAATACCATACTAGCTACCAGGCCCAGCATTTCCTTGGTAGACTTATCCAAAGCACCATCCTCATAAGTATTGGTATCCAGGTTCCACAAACGTTTCATCACCAGATTATTCTTACCCAGGATCACTTCATTCATGCGGGCTCGATAGTCATTGAATTCCTCGATCATATTTGCCATTTCCTCGATTTTAGCGTGTAAAAGTACGAAAGTGCTGGTCATTTCTTTGTACTTTAAGCCCTCAAATCATATCCATGAAACAATTATTGCTTCTTATTTCCTTTCTCGTCAGTCAGCTACTCTATGCACAATCCGGCACCGAACCCATTAAAGTGACC
>VFQP010003193.1_pt1 | contig 17016 bp, 24 predicted proteins | sample 3512351 | NCBI WGS metagenome assembly VFQP01 (sample SAMN10412372, study PRJNA504923) | tailings metagenome | isolation source: Relicate 1 Philex TSF1 revegetated site | place: Philippines: Tuba, Benguet | collected 2017-08-29
ACCCCCGGACAGCGCGCTGCCGTGCCGCCTAGGCTGGAAGGTGTCCCCGCTCAGGCGGTCCTTGTCCTCGTCCAGGTGGTTGAGGTCGTCGTTCATGATGACGGGCGCGTCGCGCGCCAAGCGCACCAACGCCTCCACCTGCATGTGTGTCGGGGGATGGAGAGGCGTGACGTCCCTGCAGTGCGCTTTCTCATAAGAGGCATGGCTGCGGGCTGCTAGGGCGCCACTCACGTATTGCTCCATCTTGAGCGTCTGCCACTGGATGCACTTGACGCACTCGTCCAGCTTGGCCTCCAGGGGAACCGTCCACACCTGCAGTGCATCATGGGGCAGTGTGTGTGGTGCTGCCAGTCCGCAACGCATGTGCCCACAGCAGGGCCGCAGCGGGCGTGTTGATCAGGTCAGGGCGTCGCACCTTGAAGCCAAAGGGCGCGGGCTTGCTGGGGCGCGGTTCCTCCTGCTGCTGGGACTTGTCCGTGTGGCGCGGCCCCAAGCGCCGGCGGATCGAGGTGGCGCCCCACATGGCTTCGGCGCTGCGCAGGCGCCCGGACCGCGTGGTGGGGTCGGCGCCCCCGGCCGGCGTGGTGGGCATGCTGCGCGGGTCCCCACCCACTGGCCCGCCGTCCTCGGACTCGTTGACCGTCTCGAGCGAGTGCCGGCGCGTGAGCGTGGCGTTGCCCTGGGCGGCGCCAGAGCCCGAGGGCCCCCTCCCCGCGCCCCGGGCCACGCGCGGCGAGTCGCTCTGCTCGGGCTCCCCCAGCTGCAGGTCGTCTGCGCCCGCCACGGCCTCCGACACGGTCGAGGGGATCCGGAACGCCTGCGTGGGCGTGTGGCGCTGGCTGGTGCGCCCGGCAGCGGCGGCGGCGTTGGGGTCGGGCGTGCTGGGGAGGGAGGCCCAGGCCGTGCCGGGGCCCTGGGCCCTCGCTGCCAGCGCCGCCTCGCGCATGGAGCTGCTGTGGCCGCTGGTGCGCTCCACCGCCTCCCCCAGGGGGCCAGGGCCTCCAGGCGCGCCCTGGTCGTGGGACTCGTCGAGCTGGTGGGGCAGGTGCCACCACTGGGGGCCCTGCGAGGGGTGGGTGGGGGAGGTGGGGGGCGAGAGCCAGGCCTCGCCCACGGGCCCGGGCGCCAGGCGCTGCTGCTGGCCAGGTGCGTGCGTGTGGAGGATGGAGGCGATGCCCAGGCTGGCGGCCTTGCTGGGGCTCAGGCGCGGCTGCTGAGCTGCCTGGGGGCCGCTGGCCGCGCCTGACGACGAGGTGGCAGGCGGGTGTGGGGCGGGAGTGGCAGGCGGGTGCTCGGGCAGCGACGCCAGGGAGGAGGGGGCGCCTCCGGTGGCCGCTGCGGACGAGGGCGCCGAGGGTGGCGTGCTGCCGTTGCGCCCCGACGCGCTCACGCGCAAGGGCGGGGGCAGGTGCATGGCGCCCTGGGAGCCGGGGGCAAAGGGCGTGGCCAGGGCGGCCACACCCCCCACGACGGCGTGCAGCTGCTGGTGCTGCTTGAGCGCGTGCAGGGGGTCGTTGTGCAGCCGGTTGAGGCTGCCTGAGCCCCCCGGCTTGTGCCCGGCGGCCGTGCCGCTCAGCAGCAGCTGCTTGGCCAGGGGGCTGGCGGTGGCAGAGGTGGACGAGCCCGCCGCCCCGGCCGCCGGCGGCACGGGCGCCAGGGTGGAGGAGCTCTGGGACGGCTCCAGCACCAGCCTGGCGTTGCTGCCCAGCCGCTCCACGCCGGCGGGGTGTGGCGTGCCTGCTGCCGCCGCTCCTCCCTGGTGCTCCTGGGCCGCAGGCAGGCCGGGGCTGCTGGCTTCGCTGGCCGGGACCGCCAGGATGGTGCTGTTGTTGGTGGTGCGGTCCGTGAGCCCCTCGCTGCCGTACGTGTCGGTGCGCCCCACGGGGGGGGCGTCCCCGCCCCCTGCTAGGAGCGCGCCGCTGGCCGTGCGCCCGCCGGCCGCCAGGGCCACGCTGCCCATGTGCTTGATGTGGTGTCGCCCCTTGATGATGCCCGAGCCGGCCTTGACCAGCTTGGACATGCGGCGCGAGGAGGAGCGCTCCAGGTGGTGGCCCAGCGCGCCCAGCACGCTGCCGTGGCCGTGCAGGTGGCCCCCTCCCCCGCCTCCCTGCTTCTTGCTGACGCCCACCGTGGTGCGCTGGGGCGCCAGCATGGCCGGGCGCATGACAGGGAGGGGCATGCGGTGCCGCTGCGGGTGCCGCATGGCCTGGTGGTGGCTTGAGGCCTGGGCGCGTGTGAGGTACGCCCTGTGGCAGCGTGTGTGTGTCATGTGCGCGGCCGCACAGTGAGCAGAAGCGGCAGCTGCATTGTCGGTCAGCCTGCTGGTGACCCCTTGCCCCTGGGTGGCGCGCGCGCGCCCGCTCTCACTTGACGGCGTCCAGCTGGCTGGCAATCTCGCCGGTGGGAAGGCCCACGCGCACGGCCTCTGACGCCACGGTCTTTTGCGCCACGTTGATGATGTAGCGGATGGCCTGCGTCTGCTGGATCAGCTGCACCAGGCTCCGGCACTGCATGTACATGTGTGGGGAGGAGAGGGCAGCGGGACAGCCGGGGTGAGGTCGCGTGCACGCGTGGTGGCTGGTGCACGAGCGAGCTCTCTGCCTCTCACCCCGATGAGGTCAATGTGCGCCAGATCCTGCAGCAGCACGTCCAGCACGCCGCACGCCGTGGCGGGCGAGTCCATCACGTCCCACACGTGCGCGCCCGTCACGTCCTTGAGCGCCCACAGCCGCCCGCCGCCGTTGGGCAGCACCGTGTCGGTGCGGCCCTTTTGCAGCAGCGACACGGCCGAACGGTTCACCTGCAGGCACAGGACCATGGCATGCAGTCGGTGGGCTTACCTGGCCTCTCGCTCCACGCGGCCAGCCTGCTGCGCCTCTTTGCCTGCCTGCGGCCCAGCCACAAGAGGGCGCACCTGCAGGGAACCCTCGCTGGTCTGCACCACCGGCTTGCCGCCCTGGACGCCTGGTGCTGAGCCGTGGCTGTCTGGGGCGGTGCCGATGCTCCACACAGCCCCCGCCTCCTGGTGGGTCAGACGGGCATTGATGGCGCGCGCCACCTGCAGCCAGGGTGCAGGGCAAAGCAAAGTGGGCCTTGCGTCCCTGGACGCCTGGACCCGAGCCTTGCCCTGCTGCTCCTCCTGCCCCACCTGCTCATCCACCAGGGCGCCCGCCTCCACCATGAGCACGATGCACCCAACCTTGCCAGCGGCCACGGCGGCGTGCAGGGGCGTGTACTTGATCTGCACGCACTCACGCACGGCGCGGGCCGTGAAGGAGTGAATGCGCCCCGTCACCGCTGAGCAGGCAACGCCCCCGCCGGCAGCCACGCACCTGCTTGTCCTGCACGTCCATGAAGGCGCCGGCGGACAAGAGCTCCGCCACCACCTCGTCCAGCCCCAGGGCAGCGGCGCAGTGCAGCGCGGTGAAGCCGTACTGCACGCGCAGGACGCAGAGAGCGCACGCACGGTTGTGTGTGCCTTTGTGCACCCACGTGCGTGCCGCACGCCCTGCTGGTGCTGCTGCTGCTGTCACCTGGTCCTCGGCGTTGACGGGTGCGCCCATGGAGAGCAGCAGGTCCACCATGGCCAGCGCCTGGATGTCGGGGTAGCGCGCCGCGTCGCTGAGCCGCGCCCGCCCGCACATGGCGGCGTAGTGCAGCGCTGTGCACGCCATGGCCTGCGTGGCGGTGGGTGGCGTGCGTGGCGGTGGGTTGCGTTGAAGAGAGCTGCTGCAGCCTTGCTGTCGGCGGCACACACGCCCAAGGCGCACGCACGTCGAGCGAGGGGTCCACCATGGCCACGTCCGCCCCCTGGTCCAGCAGCTGCGCCACCATGGCCAGGTCGCCATCGCGCACGGCGTGGAAAAAGCTGGGTGCCAGCGCCTTGGCCTGCAGGCGCACACGGGCGCACACACGGGTCCGCGCCACCACCCACCACTCTCGCCTGCTGACACACTGCATCAGTGTGTGCTCTCTTCCCCTTGTCGTTCTGCTGCGTGATTGCCGTGGCACGGCAAGACTTTGACCGCGTTGACCGCCGTGCGCGCACCAGGGGCGAAGGCTCAGGACGCGCGGTCACGGGCCTTTCGACAGGCACGCTCTCCTCGACGACGTGCAGCTGCCGCCGGCTTGCGGCTGGCTGTGCTGGCTGCGCGGCCTCGTCCTCCCCCGGGAGCACGGATGCCGCTGGCGCGAGCACGGCGACATTGTTCTCGCCAAAGGCGACCGAGCGCCCCTGGCTGCGGCTGGCTCCGCCCTTGGCGGCAGCGTCTCCAGCTGCAGATGTGTTTGCCGCCCTGCGCACAGGGCGCGCGCGGACGGGCACGAACACCCAAGGTGGTGCGCGCTGCGCTCGAGCTGCTGCCACCAAGCGGGGGCCGCGTGCGACAGCGCCACACCCACCTCGAGGGGAATATCTTTGTGCCCCAGTTCATCCGCGCGCCCAATGGGCGCTCGCACGCGCCCTCCTCCCCCTCCTCAGTGCACGGGCAGGAGAGCGGCCCGCGGCTGGGGAGAAGCCACCACCTCCTGTGGGTGGGCTAGCTGCTGCTCTTCCTGCATGTCTGTCTCGCGGTGGTGCCGTGGTCCTTGCTCCCCGCCTGCATCCGCGAGGTCGCTGCGCCCTCGCCATTGCTGCAGCCTGCAGCAGAGCAACAGAGCAAGGACAGTACGAGAATGGTGCGGCCCGCAGGTGAGGATGCTCCAGGGCTGACACCAGACATCCCTGCGCGCTGCTCAGGGAGGAGCCCTTGCCGCCCGTGGGCCGGGACCGAAAGGAGGCCTCAAGCGCTCTCAGCTGCGTGCTGGTCGCGCATGCAGAGCTGTTGGGTGGCGACAGCCCCGCCCTGGGCCTCACGCTGGTGGCGCTGGGCGGCGGGGCGGCGGCCGGTCGGCTGCCTGGGTCGCGCCCCTGGTGCGTGGTGGCGCCAGACGTGCTGGCAGCCGCGGGGCAGAACGTGGTGGCTGGATCGGCCGTGCTGGTGAGTGGGCAGGAGGACCGCCTGCGTGGCGCGTTTGACCTTTCGTGCGGGATGGCACGGAAGCCCTCGCCGCACGACGCTGCGCACAGGTGGCAGTGAGCGCTGCTGCAGCGTCCAGCGGCGCACCGCGGGTGCAAGACCTGCATGCCGGCGGCGGCGTCCCGTTGCAGCGCCTGTGGCACCTGGCGCCCGGCGCGTCGCTGCAGCAGGCCTCCTCGCAGCAACCTCAGCACGCCCCTGCTGCCGCCGAGTACGCGGTGCTGGCGCACGTGTGGCCCAGCGCCAAGGTGGCGCGCGGGTGCGTGGCCCTCAGCACCGCGCTGTCCGGCCTGCTGGGCAGCCCCCAGCCCGGCGTGGTGCTGGCGCTCATGGCGTGGCCCAGCCAGCCGGCGCTGGCCGCCCCCAAGCTGCCCGCCAGTGCTCAGAGCGTGGGAGGTCCGCTGCAAGACGCCCGGCGCGTGGTGCTCAGGCTGCAGGCACCGTGGCGCAGCGGCCCTGGCGGCGCGGGGGCTGCGGCCACGCCTGGCGGCGCAAAGAGCCAGGCTCAGCCGCCAGGCACGCCCGCGCAGCGCACGCCCCTTGGGACAGGGTGAGTTGGGCAGGATTTTGGGGCCACGGTGACACCCAAGCACGCGCTGCCCGTGGGCCACCAAGCGCGTTCTGCCTTTTTCCTGCTGCATCGATGTGCACAGGCGGGGAGGCAGGTCCCAGCCCTCCACGCCCGGCACGGCCACCACGCCTGGCGCAGGCGCTCCTGCCCAGTCCCCCCAGCCCTCTTCCTCCTTGGCCTCCCAGTGGCTTCTGCCCCAGGCGCCGGAAGCAGCGGGTGCAGAGGGACTGCTCCTCGGGGGCGAGGCGGGTGCGGCAGGCGGGGCGGCAGGCGGCGCCTTGTCGGAGCGGCAGAGGGAGCTCCTGGGCGCTGCGTGCCAGAGCCGCCTGGCGGGGCACCTGGTGATGGAGGGCACCTTGGTGCTGGTGCAGCTGCTGGGGCGCACCTGGCTGTGTCGGGTGGAGGCGCTCGAGGTGGGCAGCGGCGGCGCGAGCGCTGGGGCGGCGCGCGTGTGCGGCGCCTCCACCTCCATCCACCTCCTGCTGCCAGGTGATGCCCGATTGCGCTCCCTTCAAGGTTTAGAGTGCCTGACTGCCCTGGAGGCAAGCTGCGAGCGTGTGGGCGCGCTGCGCGTTGCGTGCGCAGGTGAAGCGGTGCCTGGGCGGGATGGGCCGGGTGAGGGCGGCGCAGCAGCAGTGCCAGGTCAGGCGCGCCTGGAGCAGCTGCTGGCGCGCGCGCGGCGTGCCGTGGAGGAGCAGCAGCGGGGAGCGGCTGGTGGTGGTGACGCGGGAGAGGGCGCGGTGGAGGCGGCGGTGGAGGCGGCGCAGCGGGCTGTTCGTGCAGGTGAGTCCTGCGGTGGTGCAGCAAGTCGCTTGCAGCTGCTCCACAGCGCTTGTGCATCACGTTCGCTCCCTGGCTGGCATGTTGTGCCCCGTCATCCTTCTCGCATCAGCAGGCTGGGCGTCCACCCCGCTGACGTACGCCGCGCTGGGCGGGGTGCAGCACCTGGCAGCCCAGCTGCGGCAGCTGGTGACGCTGCCGCTGGTGTCGGGCCACCTGTTTGCCCACCTGCGCGTGCGGCCCCCGCGCGGCGTGCTGCTGCACGGCCCGCCCGGGTCGGGAAAGACGGTGCTGGCGCGTGCGGCGGCGGGCGACGCGGGCGCCACGCTGCTAGTCATCAACGGGCCGGAAATCATGTCCGAGTGGCAAGGTGCTCGCTCAGGCAAAGGGTCCTGATATGCATGAGGGGAAGGAGCGGCGCCACCCCTGGATCTTTAGTTGTCTGACACGCTCCGTGCTGGCGCTGCGCGGGCGCAGGCGAGAGCGAGGCGCGGCTGCGTGGCGTGTTTGCGGCTGCGCGCTCCTTGGCCCCCGCCGTGGTGTTTGTGGACGAGGTGGACGCGCTGGCGCCCTCGCGCTCGGGGCCGGGGGCGGGGGGCGACGCGGCGGGAGGGGGCGGAGGTGGCGTGTCAGAGACGTCCGCGCGCGTGGTGACCACGCTGCTCACGTGCATGGACGGTCCCAGCGGCACTGGACCAGGTGCGTCGCAGTGTGTGCAGACGTAGGGTTAGGGGTGCGAGGGAGCTTGGGGCAGGGCGCGTACGGCACGATGCGGCCTGGCCTGCGCTGCGCTCCCAGGTGACGGCGTGGTGGTGGTGGGCGCCACCAACCGTCCGTCTGCGTTGGACTCGGCGCTGAGGCGCCCGGGCCGGTTTGAGCGCGAGCTCGAGGTGGGGGCGCCCCCGCCTGAGGCACGCGGGCAGATGCTCACCTCCAGGTGAGAGACGCCACCCACGCTTGCTGTCCGGGAGCGGGGGTCTGGGGCTAGAGGCACAAAGGAGGCGATGCCTTCACCTGCTCACCTGTGTGCCTCCTGCCCTCGCCACACCCAGGCTGCGCACGGTGCGGCACTCCCTGACGGAGGCCGAGGTGCGGCGCCTGGCTGACGCGGCGCACGGCTTTGTGGCCGCTGACCTGGCGGCGCTCGTGTCAGAGGCGTGCCTCACGGCCCTGCGGCGCGCGGTGCTGGGCGGTGGGGCGGCCGAGTGCTGCTGCACGTGGGGGGACTTTGAGGGCGCCTTGGCACGCACCAAGCCCAGCGCGCTGAGGGAGACGGCTGTGGAGATCCCCCGCGTCAAGTGGGAGGACGTGGGCGGCCTGGCGCACGTCAAGCAGAGGTGAGCAAGGCCTTGGCGTCGATAAAGGGGGGGGGGGTGGCTTGTAGGACACAGCGGGGCGCTGGTGACCGTCTGCCCACCACGGCCCTCCCCCTCCTTCGCAGGCTGCAAGAGGCGGTGGTGTGGCCGTTCCAGGCGCCCGAGCGCCTGGCCCGCCTGGGCGCCACTGCACCGCGCGGCGTGCTGCTGTACGGCCCGCCCGGGTGCAGCAAGACCATGCTGGCCAAGGCAGTGGCGGCAGAGGCCCGGCTCAACTTCATCTCCATCAAGGTGCCGCCGCAGCAGTTTGGGTGGACGTCTGCCGTCTCTAGGCCCTGGCCCGCGCTCTGGGCACCACACCTCTCCCCGCTTCACATCTGTGCGCAGGGCGGCGAGCTTTTCTCCAGCTACGTGGGCGAGAGCGAAAAGGCCGTGGCGGGCCTCTTTGCGCGCGCCCGCGCCACGGCGCCCACCATCGTTTTCTTCGACGAGATTGACGCGCTGGCTTCGGCGCGCTCCAGCGACACGCACGGTGCGGCGGTTAAACGCGTGGGTGCAGGGTGATGCTGCTGTGTGTGCCAAGCGTGAGGCTGGACGGTTGTGTGTGCGTGAGGGAGCCTTGCTGTGTGTGAGGCACGCAGGCGGCGTGACGGACCGGGTCATGGCGCAGCTGCTGAGCGAGATGGACGGCCTGCAGCAGCGCGTGGGCGTCGTGGTGAGACGAGCGGGTGTGGCCGCACGCGCGCCAGTCGGGTGGCACACAGTGAGGAACCCGGTGCCGCACGGCTGGTGGTGGCGCAGGTGCTGGCGGCGACCAACCGGCCCGACTGCGTGGACGCGGCCCTGCTGCGCCCTGGGCGCTTTGACCGCCTCATCTACGTGGCGCCCCCCGACGCACAGTCCAGGTGCGTGCGCGCGTGCGGGTTCGTGCGGGACGCGCCTCACTGCCAGCTGCCCACGACCTCTGCTGCGCCCGCCGCCTGCGCACAGGCTGGACATCTTGCGAGTGCTGGTGCGCAAGACCCCGCTGGCCGAGGACGTCGACTTGCACAAGGTGAGCGCTGCCCCGCTGCGCCTGGCCATGAGCATGGTGCTCAGGCATGCTGCTTCACCCTGGACTGCTCTCGCTGTCCCTCTGCGCGGCGCCCGCAGTTGGCCGAGGACTGCGCTGGCTTCTCCGGCGCTGACCTGGCGGCGCTGGTGCGGGAGGGAGCACTGGCGGCCCTGGAGGAGGACGTGGACGCCGCGCAGGTGGGCGCCACCACACAGTCCGCTTGCACGACTCGCCTTCCCTGACGGCTCACTAGCACGCACGAACACACCAAAGAGCAGGGCAGGTAGCACGCACGCACGCTCTGGCTGACACACAACGAAATGAAATGAATGGAATCTGCGCTTCCAAAAGGTGCGCAAGGGCGCAGCTGCTCCCCTCTCTCACTCGTTCACGGCGCATGATGCAAAAGCGATGGTGCAAGAAAAGCGCCCCGAGTGCCTCTCTCTCTCACAATCAGACGAGAGCCGATCATCGCGTGCTGCTGCGCAGGTGTGCATGCGCCACCTGCGCGCGGCCCAGGCGCTGGTGGTGCCCAGCGCCCACACCAGCGCGCTGCTGGAGGGCGTGTACCAGCGCTTTGCCGGCGGCCAGGGCGCTGCCACTGGAGGGCCAGGAGGCGGCGTAGCGGGACCAGCCGCCGCCTTTGGAGCGACGGCGGCGGCGTGACGGCACCCCCGGCCGCCCGCCACCCGACTGCAAGAGGTTCATCACAAAGGAGGCCCGCCGGCGCTGCCGCCTCCGTACAGTTGCTGCTGCTGCTGCTGTTGCGCTGGGCTCAGGCTGCTCCCCTTGACAACGCGTGGTGCGGCAGCGAGGCCCGGGACTGCAAGCGCGATCTGCGGGTCCTGCAGCAGCGGCTGCGTGACGACGGGGAAGCGCCTCAGTGCCTCCTCCGTCATGCGCGCGCACATGGGCACCAGGTTGGGCAGCGCGCGCAGGCGGTCGGTGGGCAGCCACATGGCCTCGAGCGCGTCGTCCAGCGGCTGGGGGGGCTGGTGCATGTGGCTCGGGGACACGAGCGCCGCCACCTGTGCAACGAGGGGGAACGTGGAGCACTTTGAAGAGGGTGCGCTGCACCTCCTCGAGCTGTGCCAGCCCAAGGAGCAGGGGCAGCGGTGAGGCCCCCCATCAAGCGCACCTCGATGATTGCGTAGTGGAAGCGGGGCAGCGTGCGCTGGTCCGGCCCCGCGCCTGGCTGTGCGCCACCACCGCTGCCGCCGCCCCCCGAGGTGACGGTGCTGCCGTCGGCCATGACGATAGAGTCCACGGCCGCAAAGGCCGTGGGCACCAGCAGGTCGTCGCTGAAGCCCTCCTCGTCCTCCACCAGGTCCACCTCTGCAGGGATGCGGGGTGGTGGGGCGCACGTCTCAACGCCCAGTGCCAGCCTGCTCAGGCTAACCCACGCGCCAGAGTCTGTGCTGGCGTGGCAGGCGCACCCTTGAGGTTCTGCAGCGTGATGCCCGTCTCCTCGGCCACCTCGCGCGCCGCGCACTCGGCCAGCGTCTCGCCTGCGCGGCCACCCACAGTGCACGTGTGGGCAGGGACCCGTGTGTGCGGGACGCCTTCCTGGCTGTGGCAGCGGCGTGCTGCTGGCCCACTGGGTCAGGGAGCCCACTGCCACAGGTGCACGACGCACCGAGCTCAAGGCTCCCGCCGGGGAAGCACCACTGGCCCCTGTTGGGCTCCTTGGCGCGCTTGATGAGCAGCAGCTGCGTGCAGGTGGAGCGCAGGCGGAGTGGGCAGGCGCACGAGGAGGGCGGTCAGCACGCCGCGCGCCCGCGCACGCCGGTCCGCTGCCTGCACCCAGACGCGTGCCGCTCACGTCTGGCGCCAGGCCTGGCGCAGGCGGCCGCCTGAACACGACCACGCCCACGCCGACGCGCGGCTCCGTGGGGAACGAGCGCTCGGGGCCTTGTGCGGCCGCCGTGGTGCACAGGTTGGCGAGGCGCGCCGCTGGCGTGGTGGGCGCGGCCAGCAGCCTCAACAGCTGCTGCGGATGACGCACGCACTGCTGCGCCAGCAGAGCGCGCATCCTCCTCCTGCCTCAGGGGGAGCTGAGCGCCGCTCCCGCGCGCCAAGTCGTTCTCTGACGCGGACCACGCGGAGAAGAGCCGGAGGAGCCGGCGAGCGGGCGACGACTCGCTGAGCGCTGAGAATCGTGCTGCGCGCAGGACGAATGGAGCGGTGCACTGCGCGCGATCTGCCGCCGCACTCTGCGCGGGTACACTACGGGCTTGCCCGCGCCGCCGCAGCAACAAGAACGAACAAAAGCGTGATGAATAACTCGATGCTCCTATACCACGTGCATGCCCCTGTCTACGCGGCAGCTGGCTGGGATGGCCCCGCCTTGGCGTCGCCCTCCGCGGGCGCAGGGCGCTCCTTGTCGCCGCCCTCCTCCTCGTCGTCCGAGTCGTCCTCTGGCAGGTACTCCATGCACACGTCCCACCGGCTGCCGGGGGCCGCGGCGCTCACGAACTGCGAGGCGCACGTCGCGCACGTTGCGTGATCGACGTACATCGGCGGTACGCATGGCCCCGTCGTGCAGCGAGGAGCGGGCCAGGCCTCACCTTGACGAACTTCATGAGCCCCTCGTCCCTGAGCACCAGGTTGAGCGTGTTTGGCGCGGCGCTGACGTTGAGCACGCCGCTCTCCTCGCCGTCGGCGCCCACGCGGTACACCTCCTCGGCGGCGGCGTCGCCCTGCTTGTCGTCGTCCGCCAGCAGGTAGGCCTCGAACCCACCCACCTGCACACACACAGGAATGTGCCCCTGTGTGTCAGCGCGACCTCCGGGACTCCTCACACGAGGGTAGCGTCTCTGCCTTGCCGGCGCACCTCTCCGTCGTCCCAGGGCGACACGTCCTTGCTCTGCGCGGCGCCCTGGTCGTCCACAAACGTGAGCACCACGTCCATGCGCGGGTCCTTGGTCAGGATGCCAAAGTGCGCCACCGTGTAGTCCAGGCCTGGGCGCGGGAGCGAGGAGTGGGGGGCAAGGCAGGCGGGAGGGAGGTGTGGGTGTGGGTGTGCGGCGCCGCGTCAAGGTCCTCAGCGCGCAGGCAGGCGGGCTCTGCACTGACTCACCCGGCCTGAAGCGCCGGGCCTCCCCTCGGTGGCCCACCATGTTGAGCGAGGTGAAGGCGCGCAGCAGGCGCTGGAACGCCGGGGACTGGAACAGCTGCTCCCGCACCTGCAAGGACCAGGGGCAGGCGCGGGACGTGAGGACGCGTCGCTCAGGGCGCGCTGTGCCAAGCGTGAGCGTGCGCACCCCAACCCCCTGGGTGCCCGCACCTGGTTCATGAGCTCCCCCGCCTCCTTGCACTTGGCCGACACGCCCTCGCCGTGCGAGCCCACCTCGGGCGCGCCGGGGCCGCCGTACCGCACGTACCGCTGCTTGTGCGACGGCCCAACCGCCTCCCAGCCCCCCGCCAACCCCGACTGCGCGTTGCAGGACGTGGGGGACGTGCGGCAGTTGTGGTGGCGCGTCATCAGCGCGAGCTCGTTGCTTGCGGCGCACCACCGGCAGCAGCGCACCGTGTAGGCGGGCAGGGCGTTGCTGCCCAGGTTCTCTGCCTGGTCCGCCTGCTGGGTGGCCGCCTGGATGCGCGCCGCCCACGTCTGCGCGCGTTGCCAAACAGTGTGTGCGGGTTGGCAGCGCCGCTCAGCGCCGTCCACCCCCCTGACGTCCACAAGTCAACCCAGGTGTGTGGAGGACCTTGGAGAGGAAGTTTTGCAGCTGCACCGAGCCGTCCTCCTTGAACTTGGCCTGGATCTTGGGCCAGGACGCCTCGGACAGGTACGTGGGGTTGATGAAGCTGCGAGGCGCGCAAGGCGTCACGCCAGGGTGCCTTGTTGCCAGAACAAAGGCAGCGCAGCGGTGCGCACACGCATGGCTGCTCCCTGGGTGCTGCTCACCGGATGAGGAAGGCCAGGTCGTCCTCACTCAGCTGCGCCTCGGCGTCTGCGCGCACAACACCGTGCACAACCCTCGGGTGTCACATCAAGGCATGCACGGCGCAGGCACACAGACGTGCCCCCAGCAGCGCAGCGTTCCTCCTCACCCGCTGACGACGATGCGGGCGCCGCGGAGGAGCTGCTGGTGGGAAAGGGCGTGAAGAGCGCCGCCGTGGCGTTGTCCTGCCCCGCCGCCAGTCCCTCTGGCACGGCGCCCGGCTGCTCCTTGCTGTCCCCCTGCTGGGGGGCAGGCTGCTGGGGGGCGGCGGCCTGCAGCTGCTGCAGCGAGGCGAGGTGGATGTCCTCTGGCTCGGTGGGCGCGTGGTACCACCCGCTGATGCTCATGCGCGGCTTGTCCTCGGCCAGCACCTCCTGCGGGGAAAGGGGGGGAGGGGGAGGAGGAGAAGAGGTGTGTGCGTGTGCGCGCCCCGAGTGCGTGGCGCAACAACCCCCCCAGGTGCGCAATCCCTCCGCGAAACACGACCGCACCTGGACGGCGTGGAAGCTCTTGCCCGGCAGCACGGTGAACATGGCCATGGTGTTGAAGGTGGGCAGGTGCAGCACCGTGGGGTGCACCGTCGGCGTGTGCTTCTGGTCTGCGTGCAAGGTCAGCCCGCGCCAGTACTCGCGCTGTGCATGTCAGCCGCGGCGCGCCCACGCAAGAGGTGAGTCAGGCGTGCATCCGCTCTGCCTCACCCTGCTCCAGGGGGTAGAGCTCGAGCGCGCCGCCGTCCTTGGCCTCCCAGGGGTCCTCGGGGTCCGTCAGGTAAATGATCCACGACACCCTGGGCAAGGCGTTGTAGGTGAGGCGTTGCAGGTGAGGCCGCAAGACCGAGTCGTGCTGAGGCTTGGCAACACAGCACACGCTCACGCACCTGCGCGTGCCGATGACGTCGTCGTGGCACAGGAGGTGCCCTCCCTTGGCGTACACGTTGCACGAGCAGTCCGTCTTGTCGGCCAGCTCCCCACACCCCGTCACCTCGCGGATGAAGGCCTGCAAAGCGTGGGAAGGGGCGCGTGAAGCTTGGTCCCCGGGTGCCCTGTGCACGGCAGGGAGCTGCTGCGTGGGACGCTGGCCACGCTGCTGCTGCGTCTGTTCTGGAGGCCCGTGAGGGTGGGTGGTAGTGGGGGGCCGCGTTGTAGGGTGCGTGAGGCGGGCGCCCGGTCCCCAGACCAAGGCGCGCGGCGCAGCAGCAGCCTCAGACGCCCACGCGCCCCTGCACGCGCGCACCCTGAACTCGTGCGAGTAGAGCGCGTCCTTGAGCGCCATGAGCGCCGGCAGCTTGGCCGCCGTCTCCTGGTCCAGCCGCGCCAGGTTGCCCAGGTCACCTGCACCCCAGGGTGCAAGAGGAGAGAGAGGTATGTCAGCGCGGGTTGGTGGTGTGCCGCCTGCGTGCGTGGCGGGGCGGCCCACGCCGGCCAAATGCGTGCGCGCTGACCTGTCTGGAACACCTTGAACAGGTCCGTCTCCTTGTAGGTGGCCTGGATGTTGTTGATGATCTCCTCGCGCACGCTCTCCAGCAGCTCGCGCTGGAACGGTTGCTGCGCGTGCGAAGAGCACGCCCGCCGTGCTCCGTGAGCACACCGTCAACAAGAAGACCTCACTGAGCTGCTGCTGCTGCTCCCCACGCGAGGCGCGATCCCGCTGCTGCTCACCTCCATCACGCAGTGGAGGTAGGGCTCGGCCGCTCGGTAGGCCGCCTTCAAGCGCGCGCGAGACGCCTCCGACATCAGCTCCGGGTTGAGCACGGCGCGTACCGGCTGCGTGTCGGCGTCCGCCTTCTTGGCGTGCTTGCTGCTGGGCGCTGCTTCCGTGAGCGTGCCGGCGGCGGTCTCGTCGACGGCACCCCGCTTGAGCACCACCGTTGGGGGCGCCGTGGCAGGCTCCGTCCCCGCAGCGCCGTTCTGCTCGTTGGCCACCATCCGTGTGGTGCCGTGGAGCGCTGGGGGTGCACCTCCGAGGCGCGCGTGCTGTGCGGTGTGGCGCAGGCCGGCACGCTGGGGAGAGAGGGGATGGCGCTGTTGTGTGCGGGTGCCAGGTGGTGAAGGACAGCCGCTTCCCTGGCTGATCACGGTGCACCCTGCGCCCTGGCCATGCAGCCTCACGACACGAGCAGAACGCTCGACCGCGCTCGATCGAGATGTTGCTCACGACGCGGACCTGCACCCCGCATCCGCGCCTGCGGCAGGGGACGAGGTCAAGGCCAGCGTCCTGCCTCGCCCGACCCCTCCACGATTGGTCGCTGGGCGCGAGATCGGCAGCAGCATCAGCGGCAGTGCCTGCAGCGTCTGGCAGCAGGCTGCATGGAGCCAATGAGGTGGCATCATCGGGAGCGCTTCCGGGGCTGCGCACGGCGCTCGCCACGCTCGCGCTGGCCTGCAGCCTGGCGTGGAGCCCCGTGCAGCCCTGCGCAGCGGCAGACGCGGTGCCTGAGGCCCCGGGCGCCGCAGCACCCACAGCAGCAGTGCTGGTCGAGCCAGCGACCACCCTCACACCCACGGGTCCAGGTAGGCACGGGCGTACGCTGAGGAGCACGAGTCGGAGCGTGCAGCCTGCACCCCTCACCACTCACACATGCGTGCGTGTGCACCAGCGCAGTGTTTGACGGCGCGCGGGTCATCAGCCCGGACAAGGAGCGCGTGCTCACGGAGCAGCTGGAGACCCTGGAGCGGGAGACGGGGTGGCGCGTGCGCGCCGTCGTGAGCTACGGGGTGGACGGCAGGCCGTCAGACACTGCCCTGCGGGCGGCGTGGAAGGTGCGTGTCGACCCGTGCGCTTGACTGAGCGCGGGCCTCTGCCGCGGAGCGTGACGCACTAGAACGCCGTGTGCCTGTCCCCCGACACACGCGCAGCCGGACAAGCGCACGGTGGTCATTGCCTTTGACCTCAGCAACCCCAACCTCATCAACCCCATCTACCTGGGCGACGAGGTGCGTGGGCGTGTGAGAAAGAGCAGCGGGGGAGCGGGACCAACCGTTGCGGCGTGCGGTGCAAGACTTGGCCCCTCGCCTGCTCACCGGTGGCTGCTGCAGGTGCTGTTCAAGCTGCGGCGCCCCTGGTGGTTCGAGCTGCAGGGGCGCTACGGCAACCTGTTCTAGTGAGTCCCACGAGTGTGTCGCGGGACGGCGCTGGGCGCAGAGCAGAGCAGAGCAGAGCAGAGCAGAGCAGAGCAGAGCAGAGCAGAGCAGAGCAGCAGCGGCAAGAAGACCCGTGTGCACATGCCGCGACGCTCGCGCAACGCAGCGTGCGCGACGAGGGCGAGCAAAAGGCGGTGCTGCAGGCGCTGGGCGCCGTGACGGCGTGCCTGGGGGCGCCGGAGGGCTGCAGGGTGGTTCCCGGCCTGCCAGAGGACCAGTACCAGCTCACGCTGGTGCTCTCCATCGCGGGCGGCATCATCGCCGGCAGCGTCCTCCGCCTCGAGCCGACCGGTGCGCCTTGCGAGAGGGGGAAGGGGGAGGGAGAGAGGCGCTCAGCAGAGAACTGACGCAACGCGCTTGACGCGCCTTTGTGCGCGCGCAGGCTGGATCAAGGAGCGGTGGCAGTGGCTCCTTGTGTTCTTCCCGCTGTGGGGCTCCTGCTACATCAACTTTGGCCTGTGCGTGCGTGCCGCGGCCTCACAGTGGGAACGGAGCTTTTGCCGCACGTCAGGAGGAGGCGTCAGGTGAGTGCCGCTGCGTTGGTGGTGCACGCGCGTTGCAGGGGACCCATCGTCTCTCGCACGGACGACCTGACGCCCGTCCTGGGCAACACGGTGGCCTTTGCCGTGGCGGCGGCGGCGCCCACGGTCCTCAGCAACCTGCTGTCGCCCCCCGCGCCGCCCGGCCCTCCCCCGCCCTCTCCGCCCAGCAGAGGGCCACCCTTGATCAAGGCGCCGACAGCTGGAGCCACGCCTGCGCCCGCTGTGGCGGACCCTCCTGGCGCGGCAGCCGGCAGCACTGACGGCGCGCCTCCGCCTCCACCCTCGCAGTTGGGCGAGTGAGCGCTGCCAGAGCGCGCGGCCAAGTTTTGACGAACCTCGCAAGATGTTTTGAGAGCTGCCGTGCGTGAGCTTGCAGTGTGCCTCGTGCGAAGCGTCTGAAGAGCGAAAGAGCGCCTGGGTGTGTCTGCGCTGGCTCACCCCGACCAGGCTGCGGCCCAAGGCGCCTGCAGACGCGTCCGGCCTCACCACCGCAGCCCGCGCAGCCTGCGCCGGCACCTGCGCAAGGAAACGCGCTTCCGCGTTAGGGTTCGCTAGGGCCAGGCGTGCCGCAAACGCGCTGGCGAGCAAACGAGCTGGGTGTGTCTGCGCTGGCTCACCCCGACCAGGCTGCGGCCCAAGGCGCCTGCA
>VFQP010003194.1_pt1 | contig 17013 bp, 17 predicted proteins | sample 3512351 | NCBI WGS metagenome assembly VFQP01 (sample SAMN10412372, study PRJNA504923) | tailings metagenome | isolation source: Relicate 1 Philex TSF1 revegetated site | place: Philippines: Tuba, Benguet | collected 2017-08-29
TACCTTGCCAAGGTAAGGGTCGTGAGTTCGAATCTCATCGCCCGCTCCAGTTGGACTTCCCATGACATCTCATAACGTCTCACAGACCCTTGAAAACAAGGCGTTTGTGCGTTTCTGTCGTATCAGTTCGTCTCACGGCGTCTCAGGGTATCTCGGAGATTTGTCGTAAGATGGCGTAAGAAGGGAGAACCGATGCCGCTTACCGACGCCCAGATCAAGAGCCTCAAGCCCGGACCTCGACTCACGCGGGTCTACGACGGCGGCGGGCTCTACGTCGAGGTGGCGCCCACGGGCGCGAAGATGTTCCGCCTGGAGTATCGGGGCACCGACGGCAAGAAGCGGACCCTCACGGTCGGCCCTTACCCGGACACGAAGCTGGCCGACGCCCGGTTCGAGCGCGAGCGGATCAAGCGCCGGGTCCGGGACGGATTTGACCCATTAGAGGAGCGCGAGCGGATCAAGCGCCGGGTTCGGGACGGATTTGACCCATTAGAGGAGCGCCCCAGGCCCGCTCGGGAGGCCCCGAAGGAGGATCGGCGGTGGAGGTCGCTGGCTTCGCGCTACATCGCTTACCGCCGGCGCGACGGCGCGGCCTGGCGCACGATGGCGAAGCTGGAGCGTCAAGTGAACGAGACACTGGCGATCCTCGGCGAGAAGGCGGTGGACGAGATCACGGCCCAGGACATCTTGGCCGTTGTGCGCCCGATCGAGGATCGCGGCCACGTCGAGTCCGCCCACGAGGTCCGAACCCGCTGCTCTCAGATATTCGAGTTCGCCGAGGCGGAGGGCATCCCGAACTCGAACCCGGCGCGCGTCTCCCGGGTGGCGATGGTGAAGCGCCGCCGCGGCTCCTTCGCTGGCCTGACTGACCCCGGCGAGGTCGGCAGGCTCATGCGCGCGATCCGGGGATACAGCCAGGGGGAGCCCCAGGTTCGCGCCGCGCTTCTGCTTTCGGCCTACCTGTTCCCCCGGAACACGGAACTGCGCGGCATGAGGTGGGACGAGATCGACTGGAAGCGCGCGGTCTGGGAGGTGCCGGCGGAACGCATGAAGATGAAGCGTGACCACCTCGTCCCCCTGCCCCGGCAGGCGATCGCGGTCTTGAAGGAGAGCAGGTCGTGGACGGGTCGATCGCCGCTCGTCATCCCGGCACCGCGGGACTTCACGAAGATGGTCTCCGACATGACGTTCAACCAGGCGCTCCGCCGGATCGGCTACTCGGCCAGCCAGCACGTCCACCACGGCTTCCGCACGACCGCCTCGACCACGCTCAACGAACTCGGCTTCAACCGCGACTGGATCGAGCGGCAGCTTGCCCACGTCGAGGAGAACAAGGTGCGCGGCACCTACAACAAGGCGCAGTATCTCAAGGGGCGGACCGAGATGATGCAGACCTACGCCGATTGGCTCGACGCCCAGGCGGCGCGTCACCAGTAGCGGTTGAAGGACCGGCGGCAGTGGTCCCGCTCGATCGGCCAGATCAGGAGATCGGCCACGAAGCGGAACAGGCGCCAGCGCAAGGAGACGTGCTGCCGGTAGTTCGCCCGGCTGCAAAGGGTCTGGTCCTTGTCGGGGAAAATCCGGTTGTGGAGCCACCGGGAAGGGTTGCGGAGGATCAGGGGAAGCCGCATCTCAAACGCTCCGGGTAGGGTGCGGGAACCCCACCTCGGAGGAGCAACGGTCAGCGAGGCCCCGCCCGTCCATTGTGACACGCCCCAGGGCACTAATCAACTTCCGGCTTGCTTCTCACCTTTCGAGTGAGGTAGCTTCTCAGGAGCCCTCACGGCGTCTCACTGAGAATCACAGGCATGTCCGACCCGAGCAGCGCAACCGGAGAGATCGTGTTCCTCCCCCAGGACGAGGTAGAGCGGCGCGTCGGGCTGTCCCGAGCGACCATCTACCGGATGATCTCCGCGAATCAGTTTCCGAAGCAGATCAACATCTCTGACCGCCGGGTAGCCTGGCTGGAGTCGGACATCGTGGCCTGGCAGATGGAGAAGCTGCGGGAGGCGGGCCGCGCATGACGAATGACGACTACGAGGACCTGATCGGGTCGGTCCCCGCCCGAGCCCCCGTCGCGCCGAAGCGGAAGCCGGGTCGTCCGCCGAAAGCCGACAAGCCCTACGAAGGCCCCGCCGGCACCGACGCGATGGTGACGCAGGCGCTCATGCGCCCGGTGACGATCGGCTTCCTGTCGAACGTGATGAAGATGGACCGCCAGACGGTGACGAAGCGGCTCGCGCCGCTGCCGCCCGTCGGGACGCATCGAGGCAACACGCCCGTCTACGACTTCCGCCAGGCGATGTCCTACCTCGCGGCGCCGGTCATCTCGCCCGAGGAGATCATCAAGCGCATCTCCTCGACCGACCTCCCCGCCTCGCTCCAGAAGGACGTGTGGGACGCCCGGCTCAAGATGCAGAAGTGGAAGGCCCAGGCCGGAGAACTCTGGCCGACGGAGGCCGTGCTGGAGGTCCTGGGCGAAGCGTTCCAGCGGCTCAAGACCACGACGCAACTCTGGATCGACCAGATCACGGAGAGCCAGGCGCTCACGCCCGCGATCCGGGAGGAACTGACGGTTCTCGTGGACGCGCTGATGGCTGACATGCACCGCAGCCTGGTCCAGATGGCGCAGGAGCGCGCCACCCGGAGCCAGCTTGCCGAGATAGAAGGGACCGATCTCGATGGGTAGGTTCCAGACCCTTGAGGACATGATCCTCGCGACCGCGGAGGCCGTCCGGCCTCCTGAGCGGCTGACGGTGCCCGAGGCCGCGGCCAAGTATCGGTTCGTGAACAACCCCGGCTCCTTCGTCGGCCCCTACCGGAACGAAAAGACGCCCTACCTGATCGAGCCCCAGGAAGTCCTGACCTCGCTCGACTACACCAGCATGATCTTTGTCGGCCCGGCGCAATGCGGGAAGGCTCTCGCCCTCGACACGCCGCTTGCAACCCCGACCGGGTGGACCACGATGGGCGAGGTCGAGGTCGGCGACGAAGTGTTCGGGGCCGACGGCAAGCCCACTGTGGTCGAGGCGGTTTCGCCCATCATGTTCGGCCACGACTGCTTTCAAGTCTGCTTTGACGACGGAACGAGCATTGTCGCTGACGCGGACCACCTCTGGCAAGTTCGAGACATGACCGCCAAACGGCACCGCCTAGGCGGCTGGAACCGAGTGCTGACGACCCGAGAAATGGCGAAAATCGGCGCCGTGTTCCACCGTGCCGGTGTCCGCCCGGTCTACTCATTCAGGATCGACAACTCGCAGCCGCTGGAGTGCGCCGAGGTCGATGTGCCCGTAGACCCTTACCTGCTCGGCTACTGGCTCGGAGACGGCAACACGGACAGTTCGTGGCTTACCGTCGGTCGGCGTGATCTCGCGGACGCCTTGGATCAGTTTGCCCGGCGCGGCTTTGTCAACGGCAAGGTCAGGTGGCGCGACGGGACGGCTCGAATCTGCTTCCCGGGCCTTGCGAAGAACCTTCGAGCCGCCGGTTTCCTGTCTCGCAAGGACAAGGGAAGCCGATCCGCGGCGCCCAAGCGCATCCCGCCCGAATACCTGCGGGCTTCGATGCACACCCGGCGCGAACTTCTTCGCGGCCTGATGGACAGTGATGGGCACCAACCGTCGCGGCTGCGCGCGGTCACGTTCGTCCAGAAGTGCGCCGACCTAGCTTCCGATGTGGCGGAACTCGCCCGGACTCTGGGCTACAAGCCGTCGTGCCGAAAGGCGACTTCGGCCTCGGGCCTCTACTGGCGAGTCACCTTCACTCCCGACCAGCCCGCCGACGTGTTCGCGCTGCCTCGCAAAGCCGGTGTGGTCTTTCGGTCGGCTGCCCGCCGCGCGAAAAGCAAGCGCCGTTCGATCGTTGCGCTCAGGCCGACCGCGAGCGTCCCTGTCCGGTGTATCCGAGTTGAAGCAAACGACCATCTGTTCTTAGCCGGGACCGGCATGATCCCGACGCACAATACCGACATGAGCCTCAACTGGTTGACCTACACCGCGATCTGCGATCCCGCTGATCTGATGATGATCGACAAGTCGCAAGCCGCTGCCCGGGATTTCTATCAGCGCCGGATCGAGAAGCTGATCCGAGATAACCAGCCGCTCCAGGATCGGCTGATGCCGGGCTCGCACCACCAATCCACCTACTCGACCAAGTTCACGAGCGGAATGCTGTTCACGCTCTCCTGGCCCACGGTCAACGAACTATCCGGGAAGCCGGTGGGCCGCCTCTGGCTCGCGGACTACGATCGGATGGACGAGGACGTGGGCGGCGAGGGCTCGCCCTACGACCTGGCGGCGCAGCGTCCGAAGTCCTTCGGGCGGTTCGGCATGGTGGCCGCCGAGTCCTCGCCTTCGCGGCTGGTCGAGAATCCCCGGTGGATGCCGAAGTCGAAGCACGAGGCGCCGCCGACGACGGGCATTCTCGCGCTCTACAACCGCGGCGATCGGCGGCGCTACTACTGGATTTGCGTCTCCTGCAACCATGCCTTCGAGCCGGACTTCTCGCTGTTTCAGTGGCCCGATTCCGACGACCTGCTGGAGGCCGCCGAGCAGGTCTACATGCCCTGCCCGCATTGCGGCCAGGTCTACACCCAGACCGCCGACGGCGCGCACGGCGTCCCCGGAAAGCACGGGATGAACCTCGCGGGCCGGTGGATCAGGGACGGTCAGGCATGGGACGCGGAGGCGAAGCAGGTCGTCGGGACGCCCGTTCGGTCGAAGATCGCCTCGTTCTGGCTCAAGGGACCGGCGGCGGCCTTCGCCGACTGGACCGACATGACGCTGAAATACCTCAAGGCGATCCAGGAGTTCGAGAACACCGGATCGGAGGAGGCGCTAAAGACCACGGTCAACACCGACCAGGGCCTCCCCTACCTGCCGCGCGGGATCGAGGCGGAGCGGCTGCCGGAAGAACTCAAGGCGCGCGCCCGGGCCGATCTCGGCACCGGGGAGGAGCGGTTCGTGCCCGGGGGCGTCCGGTTCCTTATCGCCACCGTGGACACCCAGAAGTCCCGCTTCGAGTGCCAGGTGCAGGGCATCGGCGAGCATGGCGACACCTGGATCATCGACCGCTTCAAGATCAGGAAGTCCGAGCGGCGCGACGAGGACGGCGAGCGGAAGCCGCTGAACCCCGGCGCCTACGTCGAGGACTGGCACCTCCTGACCGATCAGGTGCTCCTCAAGACCTACCCGCTCGGCGACGACTCCGGGCGCCACATGCAGATTCGGATGATGGCCGTGGACACGGGCGGCACCGACGGCGTGACCGCGAACGCCTACGAATACTGGCGCCAGTTGAAGCGCGACCCCGAGGGCCGCAACTTCCACCGCCGGGTCGTTCTGCTCAAGGGCGTGGCGACTCCGGGCGCTCCGCTGACCCGGATCGACTACCCGAACGCCGAGCGGAAGGACCGGCGCGCTCAGGCGCGCGGCGAGGTGCCGGTGATGCTGATCCACACCGACACGGCGAAGGACATGGTGAACAACATGCTCGCCCGCACGGAGCCCGGCGGCGGCATGGTCTACTTCCCCGAATGGCTGCCGGACTGGTGGTATGTGGAACTCACCGCGGAGACCAAGACGGCAAAGGGCTGGGTGAACCCCGGCAAGGCCCGGAACGAGGCGTGGGACCTCATGGTCTACTGCGTGGCGCTCTGCCACTCCTCGAAGGTGCGGCTCCCGCACATCGACTGGTCCAAGCCCCCGTCCTGGGCAGCGGAGTGGGACAAGAACGACATGGTGTCCGTCGGGCAAAACTTTCGGTTTGCATCTCAACCGAAAAGTGATATTGATCTAGCGGCGCTGGCCGGTCGGCTCGCTTAGGAGGCATCCTTGACCCTGCAAGAGAAACTGGACGACGCGAGGGCGACTCTGCACGAGTGGCACATGGGCCGCACGGCGCGGACCTACGTTGACCAGAACGGTGAGCGCGTCGAATACGCGGTCGGGGGGCTCGCGAAACTCCGGCAATACATCGAGGAACTGGAGCGCCAGATCAGCGGCGCGAACCCCCAAGGTCCGATGAAGGTGTGGTTCTGATGGCGAATCTCGATCGTGAATCGCTCGATCTCATCGGGCTTCCCGACGTGCAAGCCCTCGTCGGCGGCGCGTTCGACGGCGCGAGCCGGACGGACAAGGCCCTGGCGCTCTGGACCCCGAGCCGCGGGTCCGCCGACATGGACCTCGTGCCTCAGAAGGTCGAACTCGACGCCCGGGCGCGCGATGTCCTCAAGAACGACGCCTATGTTCGCGGCGGCGCGACCATTCACCAGGACAACATCGTCGGCTCCCGCTATCTCCTCAACTCGAAGCCGATGGGCAACCTGCTCGGCGCCGGGTTCGATGAGACATGGGAGGAGGAGTTCCAGGAGGAGGTCGAGGGCCGCTTTGAACTCTGGGCCGAGTCTCCCGACAACTGGCCCGACGCCTCGCGGCTCAACACGCTGACCGAGATGGTCCGGCTCGCGGTCGGCCTCTATTCGGCGTCCGGCGAGGTGCTGGCCTCGGTCGAGTGGCTGCGCGGCGGCGGACGCCCGTATTCGACGGCGATCCAGTTCATCGACATCGACCGGCTCTGCGCCCCGCCCTACGCGCTGGACAACCCGCGGCTCGTCGGCGGCATCGAGAAGGACGCCCTCGGCGCCCCGGCGCGCTATCACATTCGGATGGCCCATCCGCAGGACTACCGGAACCCGGACACCTGGCGTTGGCGCGTCGTGCCCGCACGGAAGCCGTGGGGCCGCCTCCAGATGATCCACATCTACGAGCAGCATCGGCCCGACCAGACGCGCGGCGTCTCCGAGATGGTGGCCGCGCTCAAGGAGATCAGGATCACCAAGAAGTTTCGCGACGTGGTTCTCCAGAACGCGGTCGTGAACGCGACCTACGCCGCGAGCATCGAATCCGATTTGCCCCCTGCGGACGTGTTCGCCTCCCTCGGCGGGGTGGACAACCCCGCAGCGGGGCTCCAGTCCTACGTCGGCTCCTACCTGGAGCAGATCGCCGCCTACTCGGGCGGCGCGAAGAACCTCACGATCGACGGCGTGAAGGTCCCGCACCTGTTCCCCGGCACGAAACTGCACCTCCATCCGGCGGGCAAAGGCGGCCCGCTCGGCCAGGAGTTCGAGCAGTCGCTTCTGCGCTACATCGCGGCGGCGCTCGGCGTCAGTTACGAGGAACTGGCGCGCGACTACACGCGCACGAACTACTCCTCGGCCCGCGCCGCGATGGCGCAGACCTGGAAGCGGATGAGCGCGATCAAGCGCATGGTCGCTGACCGCTTCGCCACGACCGTCTACCGGCTGTGGCTGGAGGAGGCGATCAACAAGGGCGTGATCCAGTCCCTTCCCGCTCGCGCCCGCCAGGTCGGCTGGCTCTACGAGGAACAGCGACTCGACGCGATCTCCCGGTGCGACTGGATCGGCGCCTCCAAGGGCCAGATTGACGAACTCAAGGAGACGCAGGCCGCCGTGCTGCGGCTGCGGAACAACCTCTCGACCGACGAGATCGAGGCGTCCCGGCTCGGACTCGACTGGCGCGCGGTCAAGAAGCAGCGCGCCCGCGAGAAGGCGATGGACGAAGAACTCGGCCTGGTGGTCGAGGAGGACAACATGGTCAACTCGATCTCGGGTGAGCCTCGCGAAGTGGAAGGAGCCCAATGATGCTGCGACCCCTTGGAGACCTCCTGCTCAATCCCGAATACGCTGGCTGGTTCGAGAAGTTCGCCGAGCGCCTGGAGAGCGACGAGTTCCTTGCCACGATGGAGGAACTGGCGCAGCAGGCGCGCGACACGGACGGCGATGACGACGAGCGCGAGTTCTGGTCCCAGGCGTCCTGGGCGCGGCCCTACAAGGTGTCGAACGGCGTCCTCACGATCCCCGTCAAGGGGATGCTCGTGGACGACTTCCCCTACGCGATGGGCGGCTGGATCACCGGCTACGAATACGTCACCGCTGCCATCCGGCGCGGCGCACGCGATCCGATGGTCAACACGATCGTCCTCGACGTGAACTCCCCCGGCGGCACGGTGAGCGGGTGCTTTACCTGCGCCGACGTGATCTACGAGGCCCGGCAGGCGAAGCCGATCCGGGCGTGGGTGAACGACTCCGGCTACTCGGCGGCCTACGCGCTGGCCTCGTCGGCGACCTCGATCAACCTCTCCCGCACGGGCGGCGTCGGGTCGATCGGCGTCATTGGCCGCCACATGGACTACAGCGGCGCGCTGGAGCAGGCCGGGCTCAAGGTGACGTTCATCTACGCGGGCGAGCGCAAGCTGGACGGCAGGCCGGAACTGCCGCTGTCCGACGCCGCCAAGGCCGAATGGCAGAAGCGCGTGGACGCGAGTTACGACATTTTCGTCGCCACCGTGGCGCGGAATAGGGGCATCACCGAGGAGGCGGTTCGGGCGACCGAAGCCGCGACGTTCCTGCCCCGTGAAGCTGTCGAGATCGGTCTGGCCGATAAGGTCGGGCCGCTCGGCGATCTGTCGGCCTATGCCGATCCCCTCCATCAACATGAGGATGAGAAGATGTCGAAAGACAACTCGGCGGTCGATCAGGCCGCCCTGGACACCGCCACGGCTCAGGCCCGCGCGGAAGGCGCTCAGGCCGGCAAGGCCGAAGGCGCGAAGGCCGAACGTGAGCGGATCGCCGCGATCGTCGGCTGCGACGAGGCGAAGGAGCGCCAGACGCAGGCGCTCACGATGGCCCTGGAGACCGACCTGACGGTCGATCAGGCCAAGGCGCTGCTCGGCAAGTCCCCCAAGGACACGAAGGCCGAGGCCCAGGCGCCCGCCAACCCGTTCGACTCCGCGATGGACAAGACGGGCAACCCGAACCTGGGCGCCGGTTCCGGCGACGAAGCCCCGAAGTCCCGCGCGGACTCGGTGTTCGCGTCGGCGGGCTTCGCCCCGGCGCGCAACTGAAACCCGGCAGCTAGGGAGTTCCGAACATGCCGATTACCCCCCTCAACGGCGACCTGACCGCCGGGATCGCCGGTAAGTATACCGAGACGATCAACCCGTCTCCCGACGCCTTCGTCACGGGCGACGTGCCCGCCGTGTTCACCACGACCGAGACCGTTCTGACCAGCCAGAACCTCGCGGCCCGGACGGTCGTCGGCTTCGATGCCGCCGGCAAACTGGTCCCTGCGGTCATGGGCAGCGTGGACCCGGAGGACGACGTGCAGGCGATCGGCGTCCTGATGATCACCGTGAACAGCACGGGCGGCGACAAGCAGGCCGAGGTTTACCGCGGCGGCTGCTTCAACCCGGACCTGCTGGTGTGGCCGGCGTCCTACGACACCGCCGAGAAGCGCCGCAAGGCGTTCAACGGCGCGCCCAGCCCCACGCAGATCGTCATCCGTCGTCCGACGCAGTATTCGGTCTGATCTCGCAGGCCGCCCCCGGGCGGCTTGCACCCGAACGCTCACCCGAAAGGTGACAACGCAACACTAGATGGGAGTTAGGCAAGATGCCTCTCGACATTTACACTCCGATGGAACTCTACGAGATCATGTTCGATCCTCGTCAGACCATCACCACGTCTCAGTGGCTCGACATGTTCTACCCCCGGTCGTTCCTTTCGACCCAGGAGGAGATCATGTTCGACAAGATCGACGCGGATCGCAAGATCGCGCCGTTCATGCTGCCGAACGCGCCCGGTAAGCCGATCTTCCGCGGCCAGGGCGAGCGGATCGAAACCTTCAAGCCCGCCTACACCAAGCCGAAGGACGCGGTGCGTCCGACGGAGGCGCTGGCGCTCCAGCCGGGCGAACTCACCCGGCGGCTCGCGCTCCAGTCGCCCGAGGCGCGCTACAACGCGAAGGTCATCGAGATCACGCAGTATCACCGCCGCGCGATCCAGCGTCTCTGGGACTACATGGCCGCCAAGGCCGTGATCGACGGCGCGATCACGATCAACTACTACGGCGACTCGGGCATCGTGACCCACAGCGTGACGATCGACTTCGGTCGCGCCGCGGGCCACACGATCACCCTCGGTTCCGGCGCTCGCTGGGGCGACTCGGGCGTGAAGCCCTGGGACAACCTCCAGACCTGGATCGACACCGTGGCGAACGCCGAGTTCGGCGGCTCGGTCACGGACGTGATGATGGGCGCGGAGGCTGCGGCGGCGTTCCTGTCCGACGCTGACGTGAAGGACAAGCTGGACATTCGCTACCGCGGCTCCGAGGACGTGCAGGTCAACCGCGGCCTGATCGTCACCGACCCGATGAACCCCTTCACCCGTCTCGGCACGATGGGTTCGGGCGTGAACATCTGGCGCGTCTCGGGCGTGGGCAACACGTTCCAGAACGCGAACGGCACCTTCACGCCGATCCTCGGGTCGAAGCAGGTCCTCCTCGCCTCGCGCGCCGTCAACGGCGTGAAGGCGTGGGGCGCGATCCTGGACTCCGCCGCGAACCTCCAGCCCGCGGACATCTTCTCGAAGATGTGGGACGAGCAGGACCCGTCGGCCCGGTTCATCATGTCGCAGTCCGCGCCGCTGATGATCCCGGTCAACCCGAACTGCACCCTCCTGGCGAACGTCCTCGCCCCGTAAGGAACCTTGGACGCCTCGGGATGACCCGGGGCGTCCTCGTCTCAACCCCGAACGAGGAGCGCGACCTATGCAACTCATCGCTGTTCATCAAATCCACCGCCAGGTTGACGGTAAGCCGGTGGTCCATGCGCCCAAGACGCAGTTCTCCTGCACCGCCGAGGAGGCCGAGGGCCTGATCGCCCTCAAGGCAGTCGTCGTCCTGGCCGAAGAAGCCGAGCCCCCGGCGTCCGAGCCCGCGGCGTCCGAGCCCGCGGCGTCCGAGCCTGCCGAGAAGCCGAAGAAGGCCGGCAAGGCCCGCGCCAAGGACGCGGCCCCCGCCGAGCCCCCGGCCCCCGCCGAGCCCCCGGCCCCTGCCGAGCCCCCGGCTCCTGCCGCTGGCGGCGACGACGATCTGGTCTGACCCAGATGTCGATCCGCGATCTTCGGGACAGGTCTCGCGGCAGGCTCCACGCCGCCATGTCCGTGCCTGCGGTCTACGTTGACCCGGGGCGCACGGTGGCTGTGGCCTGCTCGATCCGTGTCCACAACCGGACGCAGGCGTTCGGCGACATGGTGGGGTTCGACTACGCCCCCGTCGAGCGCCTGACGCCCGTCCCGAAGATCGTCGCGCTGGCCGGCCAGGTCAGCCCAGCCCGCGGCGGGACCTTCGTTCTGGCCGCGGACGAAGCCTACGACGTGGAGGTCGTGGAGCCGCGCGACGGCCTGACCATCACCTCCCAGGTCACGCGGATGAGTGTCGCGGACCTGACGGCAGCCGGTCTGCCGCTGCCCGGCTCCGATCTCACGGCGTGGCCGCCCGTGCCCGAGCCCGAGCCTGAGCCTGAGCCCGAGGACTGAGCCGATGGCGTTCGCATCCATCACACCCGGGGGCCTTGACTATGTGGTCGCCGTCGAGGGCCTGGAGGCCCTGGGCGCGGACCTGGAGCAGGTCGAGGACCGGATCAAGAAGCTGGCGGCGCGCGCAATCAACGCGACGGCCCGCAAGTTCCGCACCGAGTCGAGCCGGGCGATCCGGGAGCAGGTCAACTTCCCGGCGCGGTTCCTCGATAGCCGCAGCGACGGCAAGCTGCGGCTCGTTCGCAACGCGACCGCGAGCAGCATGGAGGCCGTGATTCGTGGCGACTTCGAGGCGCGCTCTCTCGCCCGGTTCGTGTCCCCGAGCCAAAGGCGCCCGAACTTCCGTTCCCCCAGCGTCGAGGTTCGGCCCGGCAACCGGGAGCGCATGGACCGCGCGTTCATCATCGGCCTCTCGAACGGCAACCTCGGCCTCGCGATCCGGCTCCGGCCCGGGGAGCGCGTCGAGAACAAGCGCAAGATGGTCAGCTTCTCGAAGAAGGACCGGAACCTCTACCTGCTCTACGGCCCGAGCGTGGACCAGGTGTTCCGGTCGGTCGCGTCGGACGTGGCGCCGGGCGCGGCGGAGTATTTGGAGCGCGAGTTCACGCGCCTGACGGAGGCCCTGCTATGATCGACTCGTTCCGGCTCAAGGTGGTGAAGGCGCTGACGGACGCGCTGGCCGAGATCACGCCCGCCAATGGCTACCAGCACAACATGGCGGGCCGCGTCTACCGGGGTCGGCTGATGCTGACCGAGGAGGACGGGCTGCCAGCGATCGCGATCAACGAGCCGCCGCAGTTGAAGGAGTCTCCTCCGACCCGCGAGAACGGCAACGCCAAGACCGAACTCACTCTGCTGATCCAGGGCTTCGTCAAGGACGACCGGATCAACCCCACGGACCCCGCCTACAGGCTGCTCGCCGACGTGCAGAAGCGCCTGGCAGCGGAGAAGGTCCGGGACGACGGATTCGACCTCCTGGGCTTCGGCGAGCGCGTCACAGGGCTCTCCATCGGCCAGGGCGTCGTGCGCCCGCCAGACGAGGTGGTCTCGGCCACCGCTCACTTCTGGCTCCCTGTCACGCTCACCTTCGGAGAACGCCTCACCGATCCGTTTGCGTGAATCGAAAATCACCTGTAAGGTGAACGTCAACCCGAAACTGGAGATTCGCAATGTCGAACAATCTCGTCCTGGGCCGCGGCAAACTCTACTTCGACCGCTTTGCCCCCGGCACTCAGACTAAAACCGGGGAACGCTACCTCGGCTCGACCCCCTCGTTCTCGGTGACTGCCGAGACCGTGGAACTCGAACACTTCTCCGCGGAGGAAGGTCTGCGGATCAAGGATGAATCGGTCACGACTCAGATCGACTTCACCGGGCAGTTCGTGACCGAGAACATCTCGCCGGAGAACATCGCCCTGTTCTTCCTGGGCTCGTCGGAAGTCCTCTCGCAGGCTGCGGCGACCGGCGTCGAGGAGTCCTTCACCGTCAGCAAGGGCCTGTTCTACCAGCTTGGCGCGACCGCGCTCAAGCCGGAAGGCGTCGAGAAGGTCTCGAACGTCGTGGTCGAGCCTGGCGGCGGCGGCACCGCTTTCGTGGCTGGCACCGACTACGCGGTGGACCTCGATCTGGGCCGGATCGAAATTCTGCCCGGTGGCGCGATCGCCAACGGCGCGACCATCGACGTGACCTACAACCGCGTTGCGGCCTCGCAGGAGCGGGTGATCTCCGGCACGACCCTGATCCAGGGCGCGATGCGGTTCATCTCCTTCAACGGCGTGGGCGGGCAGAAGAACTTCTACATGCCCAAGGTCACGCTCCGTCCGAACGGGGAGTTCGCCCTGAAAGGGGAGGAGTGGCAGCAGTTCGGCTTCAACGTCGAAATCCTCCAGGCCGGCAACCTCGCCAACCTGTTCGTCTCGGGCCGCGCGGTCGCCACGCCGTAACGCGCAGCAGGAGGAGCAACGAATGGGCCTGGCCTCGTTCACCGTCGCGACCGAGACAGTCGCGCTCCCGGACGGCGATACCCTCGCCGTCCGGGGACTCTCGTTCGAGGACATCGCTGCCCTCGTTCGGTCCCACTACACGACCGCTCGCGCCCTGTTCGACCGCTTCGTTCGTGAAGCCGCGATGGACGCGGTGGATCAGAAGGTCTCGGGCGGCCTCCTCGGGCTTGGCGACATGCAGGACGTGTTCCTGGAGGTCGTGGAGACGGCGCCCGGCCTGTTCGCGGACATGATCGCCCGCGGCTGCGGGGAGCCTCATCTGGCGAACCAGGCGCGGCTCTTGCCGATGGCCGTCCAGCTTGAGGCGGTCGAGAAGATCGTCACGCTCACGCTCAAGGCGGAGGGCGGGATGGAAAAGCTGGTGGAGACGGTCGCTCGACTGGCGGGCAGCATGGCCTCGCTGCGCGCCGACCGCTCTCAATAGACGACTGGCTCCTGGGGCTCCGAGAAGCGGTCAGCTTCCTCATGTCCCAGGGCCACCAAGAGGCCCGGCACTATCCCGTGCCGATGCTGTGGACGGAGACGAGATTGGCGCGCGAGCGAGTGAACCGGGATCAGGCGAATGAAGCGATGCTCACGCGCCTCGCGGTCCACTCCCTGCTCTCCAAGAACGCCGGTCAGGAGTTCAACAAGCGCATCAAGAAGCTGACGGAGTCCTGAGATGGCGAACCGCGATGTGAACCTCGTAATCCGCGCCAAGGACCAAGCCAGCCGCGCTTTCCTCCAGGTCAGCGAAGCCCTCGAAGAAGTCCTCAAGGCCACGGGGGCCGTTGCCTCGGGAGCCGACCGGCTCGACGCCGCCCTGACCAAGAGTCAGGGCGGCGCTCAGTCTCTTGCCCGCCGGTTCGGCGACGGCTTCACGAAGGAGTTCGAGCAGGCAGCCCTGGCCTTCCAGCGGATCGAGAACACTGTCGCGCAGGCCCGCGCCACCTTCGAGGCCCAGGAGCAGACGCTTGCCGGCAACCGGGAAGCCTACCGGGCGCTTCGGCAGCAGATCGAGGCCGCCGAGCGGGCGATCGTGAGCGCCGCGATCGCGGCCCGCAAGAGCGGCGACGTGGGCGACGTGAAACGCCTGGAGGCCGCGCAGACGGCCTACCGCGATCTGACCCGGGAGGCGGCCAAGGTCGCGCCGTCTCTGGCCGCCCAGGAGCGCGAGATCGGCGACAACGCGAACCAGCTTCGCCGGCTGGAGACCACGGCCACCGCCGCAGCCCTGGCGCTGCGCGATGTCGAGCGCGCCCGGGTCCGCGCCCAGAGCGTGGCCGCGAACCAGCCGACCGCTGTCGCGAACGAGAACGCCCGGAAGGGGATCGCGGAACTGGCCGCTGCCGAGCGGCGCGTCGAGACGGCGATCCGCGCTCGCGAGGCCGCGACCGCCCAGGCGACCGAGCAGTATCGGAAGGCCAACGAGTCCGCCCGCCGCGGGATCGGCGAACTGGCGAAGCAGGAGCGCATCCTGGAGGCGCAAATCCGCGCCCGGGCGGCGTCCCAGGTCAACGCGCAGGCCCGCGTGGGCTTCCGCACCCTCGGCGTCGAGGAGGCCGCGATCGCGCGGCAGGCGGACCTCAACGCGAAGGCGGTCCAGGCGCAGGCCCGGGCCTACGCGCTTCTGGAGACCCGCGTCCGCGCGCTCCAGGCCGCCGCCCGGCCCACGACCGAGCAGCAGGCCCGCCTGGCCGCCACGTTCCGCCGGTCGGCCACCGAGGCCGAGCAGATGCGCGGCTCCTTCGCCCGAGGCTTCCGGGAACTCCTGCGGCTCGGGCAGTCGGCGGACACCGCCGCCGCCCGCTTCAACCGGGCCGCCGGGGAGATGTCGAACATGCGCCGCGCGCTTGCGGCGTTCTATGGCGACTCGCGCCGCGCGCTCTCGCTGATGCAGCGGCTCCGGGGCGAGGTCCTGAGCCTGACGGCCAGCTTCGTCGGCTTCTACGGCGTGTTCAACGTGGGCCGCGGCTTCCTTGAAGCGTTCCAGTCGATCGAGGCGGCCACGGTTCGCCTCCGGGCCGCGTTCGACGGCGACGACATTCTGGCCTCGGACGACCTTGCGCGGCTCCAGTCGGAAGCGAACCGGCTGGGCGTCAGCTTCAACGTGCTGGCCGACAACTACTCGAAGTTTCTCATCTCCGGGAAGCAGGCCGGGATCGAGACCGAGAAGCTGCAAACGATCTTCCGCCAGGTGACGGAAGCGGGCCGGGTTCTGAAACTCTCGAACGAGCAGATCGAGGGCACCTTCGTCGCGCTGACGCAGATCGCCGGCAAGGGCACCCTCCAGATGGAAGAACTCAGGCAGCAGCTTGGGGACCGGCTTCCGGGCGCCGTGGGCCTGGTGGCGCGGTCGCTCGGCTTCGCCGAGGACGAACTGGACAAGTTCTACAAGGCCGTCGAGCAGGGCCAGATTCAGGCCGAGGACGCGCTGGTGGCCCTCGGGCGCGGGCTGGAGGAAGCCTACGGCGGGGAACTCCAGAGCGCGCTGGACAACATCACGGCCCGGATCGGGCGGCTCCAGAACTTATTCTTCCAGCGGCAGCTTACCGCGGCCAACGCGGGCTTCATCGAAGGCTTCGAGCGGGCGCTGGACGCGCTTGCCAACTTCCTTGAGTCCGAGGAGGGCATCGAGTTCTTCACGCGCCTCGGCGCGGTCATGGGTGACTTGCTCTCCCTGATCCCCGGCATCATCGAGAACATCGACCTGCTGACGCTCGCGTTCCAGGGCTTCGTGGCGATCAAGCTGGCGCAGGTCGCCTCGGGTTTCGCGGGCAACCTGGCCGTGATGGGCCAAGCGGCGATCGGGACGCGGCAGACGATCCTCGGGCTCAACGCCACGGTGTTCGCGTTCTCGCCCGCGGCCTTCTCGGCCATGACCGCCGCGACCCGGCTGGGCGCCGTGCTGCGCGGGCTCCGGGCGATCGCGGCCTCGCTGGTGGTCGGCCTCCGGTCCCTGTTCCTCTCCCTCGGCGGGCCGATCGGGATCGCCGTCGCGGCGGCGTCGTTCTTCGCCCTCGACGGTCTTGGCGGGGTCGATGAGGCGGCGCTGGAGTTGAACAAGACCCTGGAGGATCATCGCGATCTCGTCGGCAAGGTCCGGGCGGCCTACAAGGACGCGGCGGACGGCGCGAAGGACTGGAAAGAGAACCTGGAGGACGTGACCGAGATCGAGGTCGCGGCCCGGCTGGAGAAGCTGCGGCGGCAACTGGTCGAGTATCGGACGGACCTCGCCAACACCCTCAACACGACGCGCGGGGACGCCCCCGAGGTCCGGCTGCGGCTCCTCGACCGAGCGCGGAACCAGGAGGAGCGGGCGCTGGTCCAGTCACTCCTCGACGCCGACAAGGCGTGGAACGAGGCGCGCATCTCCAGCGAAGCCTACCTGGAGGTGGTCGAGCGGGTCTACGAGATCGCCCCCGATCTGATCCCCGTCGAGACGCTGGACCGCTTCCGCCGGTTCGCCCAGGGCGGCGTGAACCTCGAACGCTCGATTGGCGAAGCCGAGGCGGTCCTGCGGCTGTTCAACGACACGGCCACCGAGGCCGACAAGACGCTGCTCCGGCTCCCGGACGCCGCCGACGAGACCGCCGACGCGAACCAGCGAGCGGCCCGGCGCACGAAGGAGTT